>Ga0116226_10004453_pt1 | contig 12429 bp, 7 predicted proteins | sample S1TSphfallax_FD_89692 | JGI IMG/M metagenome (GOLD analysis project Ga0116226, IMG submission 89692) | Host-associated microbial communities from peat moss isolated from Minnesota, USA - S1T2_Fa - Sphagnum fallax MG | ecosystem: Host-associated > Plants > Peat moss > Unclassified | place: USA... | reverse complement strand
TGGCTCGATCCGCGGCTGGCCGGGGCGCGGCTGACCGGCGCGTTGCGGTTCGATGGTACTGCGCTGTCGGGCGATGGCTGGCGCGTGACCGGGCGCGGGCTCAGCGCCAATCTGGCGCTCAAGGGCGATCTGCGCCACGGCGCCTATGCGCTCGCCGGGCGGCTCGATGCGCGCGGGCTTGATGTGCCGCGGCTCGGCAGCGTCGATGCCACGGCCAAAGGCGTGCTCGCGCTCGGGCGCGGCGTGCCGTGGACTTTGGCGGCCAATTACGCAGGCACGACCGGCCATTTTGCGATTGCCGGGCTGGACAGCGTGGTGGGTGAGACCGCGCGGGTGTCAGGCAGCCTGCACTGGGGCGCCGGGCGGCCGCTGGTGTTGCCCGATGTGCGCGTGGCCTCGTCGCGCATTGACCTGGTGGCAAAGGCGGTGATCGGGCCGGGGGATCGGCTGACATTCAGCGCGCAAGGGCACCACGCGGTCTATGGCGCGTTCGATGCCGGGGCGACGATCGACCCGGCCGGCACCACCGGCGTGGCGCACCTGGCAGGGCCTTTGCCCGCCGGGATCAGCGCGGTCAGCGTCGATCTGAACAGCGTGGCGGGCGGCTATCGGCTGTTGGCTAAAGGCCAGTCGCGGCTGGGGCCGGTCGCCGCGACGCTCGATTTTGCGGTGCCGGCCGATCCCGGCGATCGCGCGCGGATGACGCTGAGCGATGTACGGGTGTTTGATACACGGTTGACCGGGACGCTGGCGTTCGACCCGGCGGGGCTCGACGGCGATCTGAAACTGGCTGGCGGCGGGCTTGACGGAGTGATCCATTTTGCCGGGCGCAGCGGTGCGCCGGGCACCGGCGGCCAGGCGATCGATGCGGCGATCAACGCCAGGGGCGCGCGTTTCGGCAGCGACCGGCCGATCACCATCGGGCTCGCCAGCCTGACGCTCAACGCCCTGTTTGCGCAAGGGGCCACCCGGTTGAACGGCGCGCTCAAGGCGCAAGGTATCGCAGTCGGCGGGCTGTTTGTCGGGCGCCTGCTTGCCGATGGGGCGCTGGTCAACGGGTCGGGTACGATCACCGCGTCGCTCGCCGGGCGGCGCGGCACGCGGTTTACCTTGCAGGGCACCGCTGCGGTCACGCCGCAGCGAGTGACCACTTATCTTGCCGGCGATTACGCCGGCAGCGCGATCGCAATGCCGCGTCGCGCCATTCTCGATCGCGACGGCGATGGCTGGCGGCTGGAGCCGAGCCAGATCGGGTTTGGCAGCGGCGCGGTGATCGCCAGCGGGCGGCTCGGCGGGGGCACGACCGAGCTGCACCTGGCGGTGTCGCGGATGCCGTTGTCGACGCTCGATATCGCTTATGCCGATCTCGGGCTGGGCGGCTATGCCTCTGGCGTGATCGATTATCGCAACGATCATGGCGGCGCGCCCGAGGGCCATGCCGAACTGGTCGTGCTGGGGCTGACGCGTTCGGGGCTGGTGCTCACGTCGCGTCCGCTCGATCTGGCGGTGGTCGGCCAGCTCGACGCGCGCGCGCTGCAACTGCGTGCGGTGGCGCGCGAAGGCAGCGTGCCGCGCATGCGGTTGCAGGCGCTGGTCAACAACCTGCCGCGCGGCGGGACGATGATCGAGCGGCTGCGTGCAGGGATGCTGCATGGCCAGCTGCGCTATGCCGGGCCCGCCGATGCGCTGTGGCGGCTGGCGGCGATCGATGCGTTCGACCTGACCGGGCCGGTCGGCGTGGCCGCCGATGTCAGCGGGTCGATCGATGCCCCGGTGCTGCAGGGCGCGGTGGTCAGCCATGCGCTGCGCGCGCAAAGCGCAATCAGCGGATCGGATATCCAGGCGATCGACCTGGCCGGCAGCTTCAATGGCGCGCAGCTGTCGCTGGCGCATTTTTCGGGCATCACGCGATCGAGCGGTACCAACGGCGTGGGCCATGTCGCGGGCAGCGGCACGATCGATTTCAGCGACGTGTCGAGCGAGCGGCCGAAAATCGATCTGCGGCTCGGCGTGACCAATGCCGAACTGGTCAACCGGCCCGACATGGGCGCGACGATCACCGGGCCGCTGCGCATCGTTTCCGACGGCCACGGCGGCACGGTGGCCGGGCGGCTGCATATCGATCGCGCGCGCTGGGTGCTTGGCCGCGCCAGTGCAGCGCAAAGCCTGCCCAGCATCGCGGTGACCGAACGCAACACCCCGATCGATCTGGCTCCGCCGCCGTCGCGCGGGGCCCCGTGGAAACTGCTGATCGATGCCGCGGGCGCCAATCGCATCGATGTCCATGGCATGGGGCTGGAAAGCGAATGGCAGACCGATGTGCATCTGCGCGGCGACACCACCAATCCGCAGATTTTCGGCAGCGCGGTTGTCGTGCGCGGGACGTATGATTTTGCCGGCAAACGATTCGATCTGACGCGCGGGCGCATTACTTTCAACGGCGAAACCCCGATCGATCCGCAGCTCGATATCGTTGCCACCGGTGATGCCAACGACATTTCGGCAACGATCACCATCGGCGGATCGGCGCAGCGGCCGCAGATCAGCTTTGCCTCGACGCCCGCCCTGCCCGAAGAGGAATTGCTCAGCCGCATCCTGTTCGGCAGCTCGATCACGCAGATTTCGGCACCCGAAGCGGTGCAGCTGGCCTCCGCGCTCGCCGCTCTTCGCGGCGGCGGCGGGCTCGATCCGATCAACAAGCTGCGCGGCGCGATCGGGCTCGACCGGCTGCGCGTGCTCAGCGCCGATCCGACGATCGGGCGTGGCACCGCGCTGGGGGTGGGCAAGTACCTGGGGCGCAAGTTCTATGTCGAACTGGTCACCGACGGGCACGGCTATAACGCGACCTCGATCGAATTCCGGCTGACGCGGTGGCTGTCGCTGCTCGGGACGGTTTCGACGCTTTATGACGAATCGATCAGTATGAAATTCACCAAGGACTATTGATCGCCGGGCGGGGGCACTCTGACACCAAAAATTACACTTCGTGGCGCCACAAAGTCATGGCGGTGTCATAGCGTGCGGGCAAATCGTTATGGTGATTGCAATCGACACCGGCCGCCCCATTTGCGACCTGACGCAGAGCTATGCACCCGTGGGCGGCGGCGGCATAGGCACTTACTTGCGTCAAAAGCGCGATTACACGCTGGCCAACAGCGATTACCGGTTGTTGCAGATCGTGCCGGGACCCGAAGACCGGGTGATCGAAAACGGCCGCCACATCTGGGTCGAGATCGGCGCAGAGCAGGTCCGCGGCAGCCCCAATTACCGGTTCATCACGCGCACCTCGGCGGTGCGCGAAGTGCTCGAACGCTATCGCCCGCAAGTCATCGAATCGCAGTGCCCGTGGGTGCTGCCATGGACCGCGATCAACTATCGCCGCGCCTATCCCGATACAGCGCTCGTCGCGGGCTATCACACCGATTTTCCCAACACCCATGTCTATCGCGTCGGCGCTTCGCTGTTCGGCGATTTCGTCGCGCGCGGGCTGCGCCGGCTGTCGGCGAGTTATGCCAGCACGACGTATCGCGAATTCGACCGCGTCTATACGCTGGGGCCCGACATGCGCGGCGTGCTGGTCGGCTATGGCGTGGCGCATGTCGATGTGCTGTCGCTCGGCGTCGATGCCGAAACGTTTCATCCCGCGCGCCGCGATCCGGCGCTGCGCGCCGCGTTCGGCCTGCCCGCGACTGGCCCGTTGCTGGTCTATGCCGGGCGGCTCGACAACGAAAAGCGCGCTGACCGGTTGCTGGCGATGTTCCGCGAACTGCCGGCAGCGCTCGGCGCGTCGATGATCCTGATCGGTGAAGGCAAATTGCGCGACCATCTGGCCGAAGCCGCGCGCGGATTGCCGGTGGCGCTGCCCGGATATTGCGCCGACCGCGCCGAGCTGGCGCGCCTGCTGGCATCGAGCGACATCTATGTTTCGGCGATGGCCGATGAGACGTTTGGCCTGTCGGTGCTCGAAGCGCAGGCCTGCGGGTTGCCGGTGGTCGGTTTCGCCTCTGGCGCGATGGTCCAGCGGGTGCAGCCGGGGCTGGGCGAACTGGTGCCGCTCGATGATGTGCGCGCCATGGCGCACGCCGTCGCCGCCGTCTGGCACGACGATCCGGTGGCGATGGGCCGCCGCGCCCGCGCGCATGTCACCGCGCGGTTTTCGTGGGACCAGACGTTTGAAATGCTGTTCGGCGATGTCTATCAGCGCGCGATGGTCGCCGCCTGGCGCCGCCAGCGCAAAGCCGGCTGGTTCCGCCGTTCGGCCACCCAGCCGGTGCTGGCGAGGCAGCGCGCGGGGTGATCGGGGGTGTGCGTCCCCTCGCTCCTCAGCATGCGACTTACCGCAGGCATTATCGCGATCTGAGAGTCTGATTCAAAACTCCGGCTACGCCGGAGTTTACGACCGGACTCTGAACGACAGCAGCAGCAGTTCATCAATGCTTTGCCGCATGTCGTCGGGCGTCGCCGCCGTCTGTTTGAGGCCCCGCACGGCGCTTACCAGGAGATGCGCTATCCGGGCGGGAGCGAGACGCGATGCCGCGGGATGGTCTTCGCACAGGTTTGCAATGACCGGTGCGATAGTCGTCTCGAAAATCGCATCACCCTGCTTGCGGGAAGCCAGCGCGAACGGGAAATTGCAATCGACCAGTTCCTCCGCTTCTGAGGATGCGATTGTCAGCTCGAACGGACCAACCGCCCAGATTTCGAAGGCACGCGCGATTTTGTCGATGGGCAGGGCGGCCTGGGCCATCGCTGCTTCGACTTGCGCGATAGTCTCACCCACCCAACGCATATACGCCTCGATGAAAATCTCTTCCTTGTTCTTGAACAGGACATACAGCGCGGCCCGCGACACCCCCGCAGCCTCGGCGATATCGTGCATGTTCACCCGCCTGAAGCCGTAGCGCAGGAACACCGATCGGGCAGCCGCCAGGATCCTGCTCTTTTTGCCGTCGTTCATGGCCTACACTTGACAATTTTCGTCCATTCGTCAATATCTGACAAATAGACGAATTTTGTCATTTGACGAAGAGGGATTGGGATGGTGGCGATAGCATTGGTAACTGGGGCTTCGTCAGGGATCGGGGAGGCAACGGCCAGGGGACTGCTTGCCGCCGGCTACATCGTCTATGCCGGCGCGCGGCGAGTCGATGCCATGCGTTCGCTCGAAGCCGATGGCGCGCGCGTGTTGTCGCTCGATGTGACCGACGACGCATCGATGACAACCGCTGTTGATGCCATTCTTGGCGAGACGGGTCGTATCGACGTGCTCGTCAATAATGCCGGCTATGGTTCGTTCGGTGCGCTGGAGGATGTGCCGCTCGACGAGGCGCGGCGGCAGTTCGAGGTCAACCTTTTCGGCCTGGCGCGTCTGACCCAGCTCGTCCTGCCGACAATGCGGGCGCGGCGCTCCGGGCGGATCGTCAACGTATCATCGATTAGCGGGAAGATCGGCGAACCATTTGCCTGCTGGTATCATGCCAGCAAGCATGCGCTGGAGGGGCTGAGCGATTCGCTGCGCATGGAATTGCGCCCGTTCGGTATCGATGTCGTCATTATCGAGCCGGGGTCGACGCGCACCGCATGGGGCGCGATCGCACGCGACAGCCTGGCGCGGTATTCGGGCGAAGGGCCCTATCGCGACGGCGCGCGCGTCCATGCCCGGATGATGGCCGCAATCAGCGAAGGCTCTTTGCCCAAACCACCCGGCGTGGTTGCCGACACCATCGTCAAGGCTGTCCGGTCGCGCAGGCCCAGGACACGCTATCCCACTGGCGGCGGGGCCAGGCTCGCCCTGTTCCTGCGCCGCACACTATCCGATCGCGGCTTTGACACGCTGATCCGGCTGGCGTCCGACCGCGCCCGGAGGTCGATGAATACCGTCCAGACATAACCACGGCATCTGAAGGAACATGACTATGACCGAAAAAATTTGGTTCATCACCGGGGCGTCACGCGGCTTTGGCCGGATCTGGGCGGAGGGCGCGCTGGCGCGGGGCGATAAAGTCGTGGCCACCGCGCGTTCGGTGAAATCGCTGTCCGACCTCGCCGAAGAGTACGGCGATGCGGTGCTGCCGCTGGCGCTCGACGTGACCAGGCGTGACCAGGTCGAAGCTGTCATTGCAAAGGCTCACGCCCACTTCGGGCGGATCGACGTGGTGATCAACAATGCCGGCTATCCCTTGTTGGGCGCAGTCGAAGAGGCGGCAGAGGCCGATGTCCGCGCGCAATTCGACACCAACTTTTTTGGTGCGCTCGCGGTGATCCAGACGGTGCTGCCGCTGCTGCGCGAGCAGGGCGGCGGGCATATCCTGGGCGTATCCAGCGTCGCAGGGATCCATGCGGGTCCGCTCAGCAGTTTCTACAGCGCCTCCAAATATGCCTTTGAAGCGCTGCACGAGGGCCTGTCCAGGGAAGTGGCGGGGCTTGGCATCAAAGTGACCCTGATCGAACCGGGAGCCTACGCCACCGAGTTCGGCACGGGTTCTTCGCTCAAGCTCGCGGCCGGGCTGGACGCCTATGCCGAGATCCGGGCGCAGCTCTATGCCTATGCCGCAGAGGTCGAGTTGGGTGATCCTCTGGCAACCTTGCCGGCGGTGCTGAAGATTATCGATGCGCAACACCCGCCGCTCCGGTTTTTTCTCGGCACGGAAGGCATGCCCGTGGCCCGCGCCACTTTCGCCGAGCGGCTGGCCGTGTGGGAGGCCTGGGAGTCCACGTCGAACGCCGCCCAAGGCGTGTCTCACACGCGCGTTTTTGCTCCTGTGGCCGGCTGAGCGCGATAATTGCGGCTGGCGCAGAGCGTGGGGCGCTTCCCCTCCCCCTAGCGGCGTTCAGAGGCACGTGACTCTGAACGCCCTGAAGGGGAGGGGCTTTATCGCATCATGCGTTGACGATGGTTTTGACTTCCATGAAGTCTTTCAGGCCGTGGCGGCCGCCTTCGCGGCCGTTGCCGGACTGTTTGTAGCCGCCGAAGGCGCCGCCTTTGACGCCGCCCCACTGGTTGACCGCGACGAGGCCGGCGCGCAATTTGCCGACGATGCTTTTGGCGGCTTCGGGGTCGCCGGTGACGGTGGCCGACAGGCCGTAGCTGGTGCGGTTGGCAAGCTCGATGCCTTCGTCGAGCGAGTCATAGGTGGTGATCGTCGCCACCGGGCCAAAGGTCTCCTCGTGAAATATGGTCATGTCGGGCGTCACGTCGGAAAACACCGTCGGGCGGATATAGTATCCGCGGTTGACGCTGTCGGGCAGGCCGGGGCCGCCCTGGAGCAGGCTGGCGCCTTCCTCGATCGATTTTTCGATAAGGCCCTGGATCTTGGTCCATTGCGCCTTGTTGACGACCGGGCCGATATGGCCGCCCGGTTCGGTCGGGCTGGCGACTTTGACCGCGGCGAAATAGTCGCGGACAAACGCTTCGGCTTCTGCCTTGCGCGCGGCGGGGACGAGGATGCGGGTCGGCGCGATGCAGCTCTGGCCGGTGTTGGCGATCACGCCCGACAGCGTGCCGGGCAGGTTGGCGCCGAAATCGGCGTCTTCGAGCACCAGATTGGGCGATTTGCCGCCCAGTTCCTGATGCACCCGCTTGACCGTGTCCGCGGCGTTCTTGGCAATCTGGATGCCCGCGCGGGTCGACCCGGTGAAGCTGACCATATCGACATCGACATGTTTGGTCAGCGCCACGCCGACGCCCAGGCCATCGCCCTGGACGAGGTTGAACACGCCCGGCGGCACGCCTGCGGCATCGAGCACTTCGGCAAAGATCACCGCGTTCGACGGGCATTCTTCCGAGGGTTTGAGCACCACGGTGTTGCCGGCAAGGATGCACGGCGCGATTTTGGCGCAGATCTGGTTGAGCGGCCAGTTCCACGGGGTGATCGCGGCGACCACGCCGATCGGTTCGTAGACGATGCGCGCATTGGCCCCCGGCACCGCTTCTTCCCAGTGGAACCCGTCGAGCGCTTCGAGCGAGCCGGCGAGATAGCTGATCCCGGCGCCGGTCTGCGCGGTGCCGGCAAAGCTGATCGGCGCGCCCATTTCCTCGCTGATGACGACGGCGAAATCGGGGATGCGTTTCTTGTATTCGGCGATGATCCGGGTCAGCAGCGCCTTGCGCTCTTCGAGTGGGGTCTGGCTATAGCTGGCAAAGGCGCGCTTGGCCGCGGCGACCGCCTTCTCGACATCGGCCTGGCTGCCGAGCGTGATCGCGGTGCACGGCTCTTCGGTGGCCGGGTTGATCACTTCATAGCGCCGGCCGCCTTCGCTTTCGACCCATTGTCCATCGATATAGTGCCTGAGATGTTCGCGCATGATGCCTCCGACGGCCAGCGAGTCTTGTCGCGCCGTTCGCCGCCACTGTGGCGCCGCGAGCGCAAAATGCAAGACGGGTGGCCCGCTGCAACCGGTTTGCGGTTCGCGGAATGTGCAATCCGCCCAGGAATTTCGGATGTTTGTCATCATGGCGCGCTAACCTTTTGTTCGGATCGCGGCGCTACATTTCTGCAAGTATGGGACACGTGCCGTCCAGACTCAGCGATGCAGAGCGTCAGATCGCGTCCGGGCTGCGGACCGGGTGGATTGCGCTTGCCACGTTCCTGGGGGTGATCGCGCTGTCGGTCGCGCTGGTGGTGGCGCTGCAACACGCGATTTCGGTCGCCGACGATCTGTCGCGCGAGGATGAACGCCAGCTGGTGGAGCGCTTTCTGGGCCGCACGATGGAGGCCGATGTCAGCGCGCAGCTGGGGATCATCAACTGGGACGAGGCGATCAGCCATGTCGATGGCGCCGCCGGCGCCAACCCCGACATGGCCTGGGTCGATCGCGAATTCGGCACTTATGCCTATGCCACTTACAACACCGACCAGGCGTTCATGGTGCGTGCCGATGGCACGCTGTTGCGTGCCTGGCACAACGGCCGGCCGGTCGGGGCTGCGGCGATCGCGGCGTTGCGCCAGCCGGCGGCGGCGCTGATCGCGGCGAGCAGGGCGCCGGACAAGACGCTGGGATCGGCTGCCAGGCAGATCCGGCTGGCCGATGGTTCGCACTGGCCGGTCGATGCCGGCGGAATGCCGCTGCCGCGCTGGGCGGGCGGGCTGGTGCGCGTGGGCGGACGGGTCGAAATCATGACCGTGGGTTCGGTCGTGCCCGACAAAGTCGCCGGGCTGTTCAGCCATTCGCCGGCCTATTTCGTGACGCTGCGCCCGCTCGATCTGGCGGCGACGAGCCCGATGCGGCGCGACCTGCTGTTGCCCGATCTGTCGCTGACCGTGCAACCGGATGCGTCGTCGCGCGACAACCTGATCGCACTCGACAGCGTCGACGGGCGCCGGCTGGGCTGGTTGCGGTGGACCGCCAAGAGCCCCGGGCCGACCATCCTGCATCGTGCCGCGCCGATGCTGTGGACGTGGATCCTGCTGTTCCTGGGCGTGCTGATCGGCGGCAGCGTGGTGTTGCGGCGCAGCTGGCGGATCACCCGCGAATTGCTCGCCAGCGAAGCGCAGGCGCGCCACAATGCGCTGCACGATGCGATGTCGGGCCTGCCCAACCGGGTGCATTACATGCAACGGCTGCGGCAGGATCTGGCCGCGTGCATCGCCGGCGATCTGCGCGGCGACGTGTTTGTCGGCTATATCGATCTCGACGGGTTCAAAGTCGTCAACGACACGCTGGGGCATCATATCGGCGATGAGCTGGTGCGCCAGGTCGCGCTGCGGCTGCGTCGCGTGCTGCCATCGGGTGATTTCATCGCGCGGTTCGGCGGCGACGAATTTGTCGTGCTGCGCCGTGCCGAAGGGGGCCGCGCGATGGCCGACCAGCTCGGGCGGCAGATCATGGCGCTGTTGCACGAACCGTTCGTGATTTCGGGCAACACCATCGATGTCACCTGTTCGTGCGGGATCAGCTGGGGCCCGACGCAAAGCGAAGACCCCGGCGAATTGCTGCGCCGCGCCGATATCGCGCTCTATCGCGCCAAACAGCGCGGGCGGTCACGCTATCGCTGTTTTACCCAGGATATGGATGCCAGCGTCAAGCTGCGGCTGGAACTGGAAATGGAATTGCGCCGCGCGATCACGCGCGAGGAACTGTCGATGGCCTATCAACCGATTGTCGCCACGACCACCGGCGAAATCGGCGGGGTCGAGGCGCTGTTGCGTTGGGAACACCCCGAACGCGGCACGATCCGGCCCGATCTGTTCGTGCCGATCGCCGAACAGGGCGGGATGATGATCCCGCTTGGCAACTGGATGCTGCGCAGCGTGTTTCGCGAATGCCGCGACTGGCCGGCGTGCGACATTTCGGTCAACTTGTCGCCGATCCAGATCATGGCCAGCGATTGCGTCGCGACGATGGCGAGCATTGTCGGCGAAACCGGGATCGATCCGGCGCGGGTGGTGCTGGAGATTACCGAAGGGGTGATGCTCGACCGGTCGGACCAGGTGCTGATGACTTTGCGCGAGCTGGGCCGCATGGGCTTTCGCATCGCGCTCGACGATTTCGGCACCGGCTTTTCCAGCCTCAGCTATTTGCGCGTGTTCCAGTTCGAACGGATCAAGATCGACCGCTCGTTCGTATCGAACATCGAAACCGATCGCGATGCCAACGCCATCCTGTCGACGATTGCTATGCTCGGGCACAGTTTGCGGATGAAAGTCGTCGCCGAAGGGGTCGAAACCGAAACGCAGCGGCGGCTGGTGCAGGCGGCGGGCTGCGAAATGGTGCAGGGCCACTTGTTCTGGAAAGCGATGTCGGCGCAATCGGCGCGCGCGTTGCTGGCGCAACCGACCGGGATACGGATGCGCAAACTGGCGGGTTGATCAGCCCGCGTCGTTCTGCGGATTGGCGTCGGCGGTCTGCGTGTCGGGATAGATGAACCCGAACGCGGGCGATGGGCGCAGGCCGAGCGAATTGGTGTGAGCATACCACACGCGCACTTTCGACCAGTCGCCGGCGTCGGACACATCGACCGCCATCACCCCGCGTTCGACCATGCCCAGCCGCGACCAGTTGGCATGGTTGATCAGCACGTGGCGATCATCGATCACTTTGCTGACCACCGCGACATGGCCCATCGGCATCGCGTGGGTGGCGCGAAACGCCAGCACCGCGCCGGCGCGCGGCGTGCTGCCGCGGGTGTAGACGCCATCGGCATGGCCCCACCAGTCGCGCGCATTGCCCGACAGCTGCACCGCGGAAATCTGGCGGGCATAGGCCACGCACTGAAGCCGGGCCTGGGCTGCGACGGGGATGGCAACGGCGCCGGCCAGGGCGAGAAGACCGGTGAGCGTGCGGAGGAGCGAGGTCGATTGCATGCAGACGGGTCTAGGTAGTTTCCGCAGATTCGCGAACCCCGGCGCGGTTCGCTTCGCCGTGATCGGGCAACCGTTCATCCCGGCTTAAGGTGGGGGCTGGGGATTGTGTGTGCGGTGCAACGAAAAGGCGCCCGGACTTTGGGTCCGGGCGCCATTTTTGTGCGCAATCGCCTGGTGGGGGCCTGGGGAGGGGCCCCACCCCAACCCGCGTTCAGAGGCACGTGACTCTGAACGCCCTGAAGGGGAGGGGCTTTTGGTCAGGCGCTGTAGTACATGTCGAATTCGACGGCCGAGGGGGTCGTTTCCCAGCGATAGACGTCGGGCCATTTCAGTTCGATATAGGCCTCGATCTGGTCCTGGGTGAACACCCCGCCGTCGAGCAGGTAGGCGTGGTCGGCTTCGAGCGCGCCGAGCGCTTCGCGTAGCGATCCGCACACTGTCGGCACCAGCGACAGCTCTTCGGGCGGCAGGTCATAGAGGTTCTTGTCCATCGCTTCGCCCGGGTGGATCTTGTTCTTGATCCCGTCGAGCCCGGCCATCAGCAGCGCGGCATACGCGAGGTAGGGGTTGGCCATCGCGTCGGGGAAGCGGAATTCCACGCGTTTGGCCTTGGCGCCGGCGCCATAGGGGATGCGGCACGAGGCCGAACGGTTGCGTGCCGAATAAGCCAGCAGCACCGGCGCTTCATAGCCCGGCACCAGCCGCTTGTAGCTGTTGGTGGTCGGATTGGTGAAAGCGTTGAGCGATTTGGCGTGCTTGATCACGCCGCCGATGAAATAGAGGCACATGTCCGACAGACCGGCATAGCCGTTGCCGGCAAACAGCGGCTTGCCGCCGTCCCAGATCGACATGTGGGTGTGCATGCCCGATCCGTTGTCAGACTTGATCGGCTTGGGCATGAACGTGGCGGTCTTGCCATAGGCATGCGCGACCTGGTGCACGACGTACTTGTATATCTGCATGCGGTCGGCGGTCTGCACCAGCGTGCCGAAAGTCAGGCCGAGTTCGTGCTGCGCTGCGGCGACTTCGTGGTGATGCTTGTCGCAGGGCAGGCCGATTTCGAGCATCGTCTTGACCATTTCGCCACGGATATCGACCAGGCTGTCGACCGGCGCGACGGGGAAAT
>Ga0116226_10004452_pt1 | contig 12432 bp, 12 predicted proteins | sample S1TSphfallax_FD_89692 | JGI IMG/M metagenome (GOLD analysis project Ga0116226, IMG submission 89692) | Host-associated microbial communities from peat moss isolated from Minnesota, USA - S1T2_Fa - Sphagnum fallax MG | ecosystem: Host-associated > Plants > Peat moss > Unclassified | place: USA... | reverse complement strand
TGATTGTGCCGTATGAGCGGCCTGAGTTGATCGCGGACCTGAATGAGGTTGTCCCTTACGACTGGGCGAAGTTCCTGCACGACCGCATCGACCTCATCAATGCCCGCGCCGACGTTGCGGGCATCGAGCAGGGCGGCTATAAGCTCGTCTACGAAGACAAGCCGTCGGACGCGCAGAAGACGCTGATGGCTGCGGGGAGTCGACGCGGCGGGGGTATCAATGCGTGGTACTCCATCGGGCTTTCGGCGGGGGCGGATGGCACGATCTCCGATGTCCGGTTCCACGGGCCGGCGGACAAGGCGAAGCTCTCGCCTGGGGTAAAGATCTACGCGGTCAACGGCCGCGTCTTTTCGGCGGACAGCCTGAAGGCGGCGATCAAGGAGGCCAAGGGGACGAGCGAGCCGATCCACCTGATTCTGGAGCAGGACGGATTTGTGACGACAGCCAACATCGACTACCACGACGGCGAACGGTATCCGACGCTGGTTCGCGTCGAGGGGACGCCCGACTACCTGGACGACATCACCAAGCCCCTCACCACACCCAAACCCTAACGGCCAAAGCGGGTGCCCCATCCATCGTGTTCCTGTTTCATGCGATGGATGGGACTCCACCTGTAGACGTGGTGGACATCATTCTCTTCCCCACACGCGTTCCATCACAAGCTCAAAGCCCGCCAAGCACCCTGTCCCCTGCACCGACGATGGATTGTCGAACACCTCCGGATCCTGCCCGGGCCGGTAGACGGTCACCCGCCGCGCCTTCGGCTCGATCAGCCAGGCGAGTTGGGCCCCGTTGGCAATCCACTCTTCCACCATCTTCTTCTTGACGTCCCCGATCCGGTCGCTCGGCGACATGATCTCGATCACAAACTCGGGACACAGGGGCGCATATCCATCCTGCTCAGCTTCTGTAAGCGCGTTCCATCTCAGATTGCTGACCCACGAAGCGTCAGGCGAGCGAACGGCACCGTTCGGCAGTGTAAATCCGGTGTCCGAGTCGAACACTTCGCCGACGCCATTCTCATCAGCCCAAATGCCGAGCGCTTGCGAAACTCTACGGTTGATCGATCCAGTCCTGCTGCCCGCAGCCGCCAGGATAAGAATTTCTCCATTCGGTTCGCGCTCTATACGAAAGGGGTTGTTCTCTTCGCTGAATTGCATCAGCTCCTCATCGCTCATCGGCGACTCAGGCCTCAGGCGGATCGGCATTGGAAGGGAGGAAAGGTCGAGGTTCATGCAGGAAGTCTACTCCAGTGGGACCGGGAAACCCGGTATCATGGGAGGTGATGCCGCAGCTACAGACCCAACCCGAAACGCAGTCCCAGAGCCAGCCTGAGACCATCGCAGTCGCCATGTCGGGTGGAGTCGACTCCTCGGCTGTGGCGGCGATGCTTCGCGCGCAGGGCCACACGCTGATTGGCCTCACGTTGCAGCTCTGGAACCAGCGCAGGCTCGCCGGGCATGAGGGGATGCCGGAGGCGGTGCAGGGACGGTGCTGCTCGATCGACGATGTCTACGATGCCCGCAGGGTCGCCGAGCATCTGGACATTCCCTACTACGTCGTGAACCAGGAGGCGCGGTTCGAGGCCGAAGTAGTAAGGCCGTTCGTCAGCGAGTATCTGGCGGGGCGCACGCCGATCCCATGTACGCTGTGCAACAACCACCTGAAGTTCGACCAGTTGCTGACGACGGCGCGGCAGATCGGAGCGGACCGCATCGCCACCGGGCATTATGCGCGGAACCGGTACGACGAGGCACGGGGCCGTTGGATTCTGTCGCGGCCGGAGGACAAGTCCAAGGACCAGACGTACTTTCTCTTCGGCCTGACGCAGGAGCAGCTTTCCCGGACGATCTTCCCGCTGGGCGAGATGCGGAAGCCGGAGGTCCGGGTGATGGCGTCGGAGGCGGGACTGAACGTCGCGGCCAAGCCGGACTCGCAGGAGATCTGCTTCATCCCGGGCGGCGACTACAGCCGGTTCCTCGCCGCGTATCTCGAGGAGCAGGATGAAGAACTGCCGGACAGCTCCGGCGAACTGGTTACCACATCGGGAGAGGTGGTGGGCCGCCATACGGGCATCCAGAACTTCACCGTCGGCCAGCGCAAGGGGCTGGGTCTTACCTCGGCGAACCCGCTTTATGTGTTGAAGATCCACCCGGAGAGCCACCAGGTCACGGTCGGCGCGGATGAGGACCTGATGACCCGCGAACTCCGCGCGGACCGGGTGAACTGGATCTCTGTTCCGGGACTTGCTTTCGGCGAGACGCTGCGCGTACAGGTTAAGATCCGGCACCGGCACGAACCTGCCTGGGCAACTCTTTCAAGCGACGACCCGGAGACGGGCCGCGCATTCGCCGTATTCGACGAGCCGCAGCGGGCCGTGACACCTGGGCAGTCGGCGGTCTTCTACCAGGGGGATGAGGTCGTGGGCGGCGGGTGGATCTGTTAGTGCGGCGACGCCATCGATTGGTAGTCTCCCAGGCCTCAAAATCGAGACCTGGGTCCCCGGCTTCCTGGGTTGGGATACGAACTCATCGCGTCGCGGTACTAGAAGCCCATGATGTTGTAGCCGCAATCGACGTAAATGACTTCGCCGGTAATGCCAGAGGCCAGCGGGGATGCAAGAAACAGCGCCGCGCCGCCGACCTCGCTCTGGTCGACGTTGCGGTGCAGCGGAGCGCGTTCGGAGTGGCTGTCGAGCATCTTCTGTAGATCGCCGATGCCCCGCGCGGCGAGCGTCTTGATGGGTCCGGCGGAGATCGCGTTGACACGGATGTTCTTCGGTCCGAGTGAGCTGGCAAGATACCGCACCGTCGCTTCGAGCGCGGCCTTCGCCACGCCCATCACGTTGTACTTCGGAACGACCTTCTCCGCGCCGTAGTAGGTGAGCGTCAGGATCGACCCGCCCTCGGTCATCAAAGGCGCGGCGGCGCGGCTGACCGCGATGAGCGAGTAGACGCTGACATCGTGCGCGATGCGGAAGCCCTCGCGCGAGGTATCGAGGAAGTCGCCCCTGAGTTCGTCGGCCGGAGCGAAGGCGACCGAGTGGACGATGGTGTCCAGCTTGCCGTAAGCGTCTTTGAGCTGGGCGAAGGTCGCGGCGATCTGGTCGTCGGAGGAGACATCGCACTGAAAGGTCCGCGCCGCACCCAGCCCTTCCGCCAGTTCTTCCGCATCGCGGCGGAGCCGTTCGTTCTGGTAACAGATGGCGAGCGTCGCGCCCGCCTCGGAGAGCTTCTGCGCGATCGCGTATGCGATGCTGCGCTTGTTGGCGAGGCCGAATACGACGGCCACCTTGCCTTTGAGATCGATCATCTTGCTGTCTTTCCTCCGTAAATCAGCGCCCCGACGAAGCCGGAGCGGCAACCGTAAGCATAGCAGTTGCGGCGCGGTGGAAGCGCCTCAGGCCTTGGGCGCGGGGGCAGTGAGCCAGTCGTACTGCTCGTCCGTGATGGGCACGACCGAGAGGCGGAACTGACGGAACATGATGGAGTCCTGGAAGACCGCCGCGGCGCGAATCTCCGCCAGTTCCTTCGGCACCTTGAACCGCTTCACCGGCTTTACGCGGACCTTGGGGTCCTTCGGGTCGTTGGCGTCGACGCTGACGACCTTGGCCGTACCGACGGCGGCCTTGCCGATGTTGGAGTGGTAGATGACGAGCTTTTCGCCCTTCTTCATGCCGCGCAGATAGAGCAGCGCCTGGTTGTTGGCGATGCCGTCCCACGTGGTCTCGCCGTCGCGTTCGAGGTCCTCGAAGGAGTATTTGTTGGGTTCGGTCTTCAGCAGAAATGGCATTTGTTCTTTCTCCTATGAAATTTCTAGCCGCCGAGATCGACGAGTTTCACCTCATCGACGGGCTGGCCGAGGAAGTCCGCGCCGAGGCGCTGGAACTTGGCGACGGAGTCCGTGGCGAAGAAGTCGCGGCTGGGATGTCCGGCGGGTGTGGCACCGGGAAATCTCTCCGCGACCAGGCGGGCCGTCGCAATCGCGGTGGCTCGGGCGGAGTCGACGATGGCAAGCGGTCGTTCCAGGGCTTCGAGGACACGGCGGACCGCTGGCTCGATGAGGGGATAGTGGGTGCAGCCGAGTAGCAGCGTGGTCGTCTCCGGGGCGGCCCGCAGCGCTTCGTCGAGGTAGATGCGGATCACCTGGTCGGTCACGGGATGCTCGACCCAGCCCTCCTCGACCAGCGGCACAAGCAGCGGGCAGGCCTTCTCCGAGGCGCTGAGGCCGAGGGCCTGGAGTGCCCTGGCATACGCGCCGGACTGCACCGTTGCGGCGGTCGCCAGAACCAGCACTCCACCATCGCCAGCCAGCGCGAGGGCCGCCTCGGCACCGGGCTGGACGACACCGATCACTGGAATCGGCAGGGCCGCCTGGATCTCTTCAAGCGCCAGCGCGGTTGCGGTATTGCAGGCGACGACGAGAAGATCCGCACCTTGTTCCTGAATGAAGCGCGCGCTCGAAACGGCGTAGCGGGCGATGGTCTCGCGCGACTTCGAGCCATACGGAAGTCGCGCCGTGTCGCCGAGGTAAATGGAGTGTGCTCCGGGGAGCAGCTCGATCAGTTCGCGAAGGACGGTCAGGCCGCCGAATCCGGAGTCGAAGACACCAATCCGCAGCGGTCTGTTTCCGGGGACCGAGGTCATTGGCTTGATCCTCCGGCGGCGACCGTGGTATCGACGGCCGGATAGACGCGCTCGAGATCGGCGTGCCCGGCAAGCGTCTCCCTGGGCTGGCCGTCGACGAGGAAACGCACCTGGGTGACGCGGGGAAAGTTGGCGTGGAGGGTCCCAATGATGGAAAGGAGGGTCAGCATCTCCACCTCGACGCCGGAGGGGTGATCGTTGATGAAACTGCCGCGCAGGTTGATGACGGCCAGTTCCTCCTCCGGAGCGGCGTCCGCGGGCGAGGGAGCAGATGCCGCGACCGGCAGCTTGAGCAGGAAGACATCGTCCACGGCCGCGCCGCTGGCAAGGGGATGGAGCGAGTTGGGCAGCGCATACTCCGCCATGAGGCGTTCGAGCAGGGCGCGGGCGCGGACGGAAGGCACCGTCGGCAGGGCAATCTGGCGCTCAACGGCGGTGACGGAGCCGTCGCTGTCGCTGGCGAGGTCCAGAGTAAAGGGCTCGGTGGCGTTCGAGACGGGCGCGGCGAGCGGGGTCGCGTCGTTCTGGGCGGCGAGGCGGTCGTGGGCGACGCGACGCTCATGCAACAGAAATGCGGCCATCAGGACGATGCCGGCCAGCAAGACGTAGAAGAGAACGCGCTGGTACCTGGGGATAGCGGCGTTGAACCGCGCGAGGGGCCGCTCGCTCCAGGGGATGCGCGGGATGAAGGTCAGCACCGCTCCGGCGCGGATGAACTTGCCGCGCTTGATGCGGAGGATCATTGTCCTGCCCCCGAGGTGGAGAGCGCAGGAGAGATCGAGGACGGTGGCTGCGCCTGGTTCTTCCAGAAGATGAGGGCGCCGGCGATGGCCTCGGCCACACGCTGCTGGTAGTCGCCGTCGGACAGGGGGGTGGGATCGGAGCCGTCACTACGGATCGGGCCAACTTCGATGGAGACGGCGGGGCACATGAGGTTATCGAGCGGGCGCATGGCCACCCGGCCCGAGGCCAATGGAAGAGTCTCGCGGGAGAGGGCGGTGCGGATTTGGTTCGCCAAGCCGAGGCTCTGGGGGATGTAGAGTTCCTGGGCGCGGTCCCAGGTGACAGGCGAGGTGGGGGCCGGATTGCTGGAGGCGTTCTGGGTTACCGCGGCCAGCGACGAACCGAGTGCCGAGGTGCCGAGGTAGATGCCGTTGCCGGCCGGGGACGCGTGGAGGACGAGGCAGGCGACGGCATGGGCCCGGTTCGCCATTTCGGCCCGTTGGTCTGTGGAGAGCGGCGTGCCGGAGCGCGATCCGAGGTCGTCCTCGCGTGTCGAAACCACGTTAAAGCCGCGCGCCGCCAGCAGCGACCGCAACCTCGCCGCGAGGGCGAGCGTGACGTCTTTCTCCTCGAGGTGGTCGTTGATCCGCGCTCCGCCGTCCGCGCCGCCGTGCGCGGGATCGAGGACCACGGTGTCGCGGTTGAAGGCGGCCGTGCTCTGCGCTTGGACCAAAAAGGGGCAGAGAACGCCGACAGAAAGAAGGAACCAGCCTCTTACCGAAGACCTCTTCCAACGCCTAATCGAGTGCATAGATCGCCAACCCGCTGAGCAGTTTGGGGTAAAAATCGGTCGACTTCTGCGGCATCACGTCTCCGGAAAGGGAGATGTCGCGCATCTGGTCGAGGGTGACCGGCCGGATGAGGAAGGCGACATCCGCCTCGCCGGTGGCGACCTGAGCGAGGGCCTCCTCGGCCTCGCGGATGTAGCGCACGTTGCCGAGCCTTGTGATCGTCTCCTGGCTCAGGCCGAGCAGCTTATCCAGGATGATCGAGTGCAGTTGCACGACATCGAGCTTTGCCTGGCGCGGCGAGATACCGGCGAGCGCGGCGGCGATGGGTTCCGGCTTCGCCTGCAGGAGATAGTCGCCCTCCCGGGTCGCCGCGATCATGGCGGTCCCCTGCTGCTGGCCGAGCGTCGCGATATCGACCGTGTCGAGCCTGGTGACGGTGAAGAACTCGGCGGCTCTTTCGGCGAATGCCGCTCCGCTGAAGCCTTCCAGGCCGTGGACGACACGGTGCGTCGGCAGAATCGTGATGCCCGGCGCGTCCATATTGACGAAGGTCATCATCATCGCCGCCTCGGGAAATGGCGGGACGGGCAGGTGGCTGGGGTTGACGCGCTCGTCCGGATCGGCGGGCTGGTTCAGGGGCAGGCGAAGTTGCGCCGACCGCTCCTTGGCGTAGGCGACGCTGGTCTCGTAGCGGTGGTGGCCGTCCGCGATGATGAGTTTCTTGTCGGCCATCGCCGTCAGAATCGGATTGATTAGGGCGGGGTCGGTCAGCTTCCAGACGCGATGGACGACACCGTACTCGTCCGTAATGGCGAGATCGGCGGGAGCGCTGTCCTTGCCGTCCTTGCCTACGCCGAAGATAAGCTTTTCGGCGGTAAACGCGGGGTCGGAGTAGAGCATGTAGATCTGTTCGCAGTAGGCGCGCGTCGCCTTGAAGAGACTCATGCGGTCGGACTTGTGCTTGGGGAAGGTCTGTTCGTGGCGGTAAACCACCTTGTCGGCGTAGTCGTAGAGATGGCCGAGGGCGATAAAGCCGCGGCGTTCGCGGGTCTCCTGGGTGTGCGGGACAGTATAGGTCTGCGAGTACCCGTAGATGGCCGGCTCGGACTCTTCGGCGAGGACGCCTTCCTTGCGCCAGGCCCGCAGATGCTCCGCGGCCCGGGTGTAGACGTTCGACTCTTCGGTGTCGCCGGGCAGGTGCTTGCCAAGGATGACGCGGACGAGGTTGTACGGGCTGGCGTCGTAGTAGTGCTGCTGCATCTCCGGGGTGATCTTGTCGTAGGGCTGGGTGACGACGTCTTCCATGTTGACGCGGGCGGGGTCGTAACGAAGTGCGCGAAAGGGATAGATACGGGCCATGCTTGGTCTTATGCTCCAGAGAGTGATTCTCCCGATTGTACGGTCTTGGCCGCCGTGCCGGGGTTACAGGGAGACAACTGAAAGGGCCTCGCACCGGTTGGTGACCGGAGTGATGTGCCATGGGGAAAGAACCAGAACGATACTCCACCGCGCCGGGGGTAAACTTTTCGAGCGCGGCATCCACCGGTCTACCCGCCGCGTAGGACGATATACAGAGAAGCGGGCGAAGAGCGCGTGGGGACGATTTTTCCACGGAATCAATGTTTCCGGAACGCGGGGTTGATGGGTAAGGCTAGAGTATGGAAATCAACCTGCATCAAAGCGTAGAGTCGAGCATCTGGCCGTGCGGCGCGGGGGTGGTCTATGGCATGTGACTCCAGGACGACGGATTGGGGCAGGGTGTGCGCCCGCGTTGCGAAGGCGGCGCTTCTGGGAGTGTGCCTTGCCGTCACCAGCCGAGCGATGGCGCAGGAGAATCCTCTGGGCGAGGTGAACACGCCGATCGGCACCCCGGCGAAGCCCAAGGCGACGGTTGAAACGGCACCGGATACGAAGGCCGACCCGACCGCGGCAGCCGCGCCGACTCGGGCCCGGCGGCCCGCGGCGATCCGGGTGAACGTGAACCTTGTCCTGGTTCCGCTGACGGTGACCGACCCGATGAACCGCCTGGTTACGGGCCTCGAAAAAGAGAACTTCAACATCTACGACAACAACCAGGGCCAGACGATCAAGACGTTCTCGACCGAGGATGCGCCGGTGACGATTGGCATCGTCTTCGACCTCTCCGGAAGCATGTCGTCGAAGTTCGCCCGCGCGCGCAAGGCGCTCTCGGAGTTCATGCGGACCTGCAATCCGCAGGACGAGTTCTTCGTGGTCGGTTTCAACGACCGGCCGGCGGTGATCGTCGACTACACCTCGGACATCGACGACGTGGAGGCCCGGATGGTGATGGTGAAGCCGGAGAACCGGACGGCGCTGATCGACGCGGTGTACCTGGGAGTGAACAAGCTGAAGGACGCGAAGTACGACCGCAAGGCGCTTCTGATCATCTCGGACGGCGGCGACAACCGCAGCCGCTACTCCGAGGGCGAGCTGCGCCGGGTGGTCCGGGAGTCCGACATACAGATCTATTCTATCGGCATCTTCGACACCTACGCCTCGACGATCGAGGAGCAGACAGGGCCGATTCTGCTGACCGACATCTGCGAGCTGACCGGGGGCCGGCTCTTCCGCATCTCAGACATGGGCGATATGGGAGACATCGCCACGCGCATCAGCGCGGAGTTGCGGAATGAGTACGTCATCGGGTACCGGCCGACGGAGGTGAAACACGACGGCAACTGGCGTAAATTGAAGGTACGATTGCTGCCGCCACCGGGCCTCCCGATACTGGATGTGCACTATCGACAGGGATACTATGCACCTTCGCAGTAAGGCTCCAGAATGCCACACCCCACACTCTTTCCCGTCCCGATCGGGCCAAATGATGTCGTTCCGCAAGAGCGCAGCCCTGTTCGCGGCAGGGGTTCTGGTTCTTGGCTCAGCGGGCGGGGTGGCCCTTCGCGCCCAATCGACCCAGCCTGCTCCGGTGCAGCAATCCGCCCAGCCTCTGACGGTCGACCGCGACCCGGTCCCCTCGCCGGACCCCGACCCAGCGCCCGGTACCGTGCAGCAGACGGCCCCGGAGAGCTCGGACGGAGCGCTCTCCAAGGGAGCCGGCGGCAAGTACACCCTGAGCCTCGATGCCTATGAGGTCCGGCTGAACGCGACGGTGCTTGACGGCTCCGGCAGGTCCGTCCTCGACCTGAACAAGGACGCGTTCCATGTATACGAGGACGGCGTGCCGCAGACCATCGCCAGCTTCCGGCATGAAGACCTGCCGGTCTCACTTGGCATCCTCATCGACAGCTCGGGCTCCATGTACGACAAGCGCGCGGCGGTGAATCAGGCGGCGCTCGACCTGGTGAAGCTCTCGAACCCGCAGGACGAGGCCTTCCTGGTCGACTTTTCCTGGGAGGCGTTCATCGACCAGGACTTTACCTCCGACACGGAGAAGCTGAAGCAAGGGCTGGGCTACATCAAGTCGAGCGGCGGTACGGCGATCTACGACGCCCTGGTCGCGTCGGCCGATTATCTGGCCAAGAATGCGAAGCACCCGAAGCAGGTGCTGCTGGTCGTGACGGACGGCGAGGACAACGCCTCCAGCGCGACGCTCGAAGACGCGATCCGGCGCATCCAGGACCTCGACGGGCCGACGATCTACTGCGTTGGGCTGCTCTTTGGTCCGGACACCGACAAGGCGGAGGCGCGGCACGCGCGACGCGTGCTGGAGGCGCTCGCCGAACAGACCGGCGGCCTGCCCTACTTCCCGAAGAACCTGAAAGAGGTCGACCCGATCGCCGCCGAGGTGGCGCAGGACATCCGGACGCAGTACACCATCGCCTACCACTCGACGAAGTCGCCGGCGCTGGGCGGCTACCGGCAGGTGCATGTCGAGGCCAAGGAGAAGGGCTACGGCAAGCTACAGGTCCGCACCCGCACCGGCTACTTCCCCAAGGTGGACAAACCCGAGACGGCGACCAACGGTTCCAAGTAGCAGCGAGATGCTCTACGCCGTCGGGCTCCGCAGAATGCTGGCGAGCGCATGGAGCCGACCCGCGTCCGACGGAGACTTCGCCGCCGATGCGGCCGTCTCGACCGATGCCGCCATCTCCTGCAGCTTGGCTGTGTCCTTGCTGCCCAGGTTGGAGTTCTCCGCACTTCCGATGGCCTTCCGCAACTCGGCGATTCGCGCGGACGGCAGCGCCTGCGAGCGGCCCAACTGATCGAGATACGCCTTCGCAACGACCAGCTTCGATGGCCATTCGATCTTCTGCTGGTCCTGCACGTTCAGTTCGCTGGTGTGGACCAGGTTCGCCGCATCGATCTCGTTCTGGGTCAGGAACTTGCTGGGGACGAGCTTGAAGACGTCCAATCCGCGGGCGATCTCGGAGCCGTAGATGTAGCCGTTGTACCAGTACGCCGACCAGTCGCCGCCGAGGATCACCTTCTTGGTGTCGATCGGCCCGCGGTCGAAGTACGCGATCTCAAAGGGGTGCGCGGCGTCGGTAAAGTCCATCACCGAGATGCCGCCCTGGTACCAGGCCTGGACCTCGATATCGCGGCCGGGCACGGGCAGCAGCGAGCCGTTATGCGCGACGCAGTTCTCCGTGTCCGACTGCGCGGCCGGCATCTTGTAGTAGCTGGCCAGCGAGAGCTTGTCGTCCTTGAGGTTGAAGATCGCGTCCGCGCCCCACTTGTTCGGGTCGGTCGCACGGCAGCGCGCCTGCAAGCCGCCGCCCCACTCATCGGTAAACACCACCTTGGTTCCGTCGTTTGAGAACGAGGCCGAGTGCCAGTAGGAGTAGTTCGGATCGTTTACCGCATCCACGCGCTTCGGGTGTACGGGATCCTTGATGTCGAGCAGGATGCCGTTGCCGGAACATGCGCCCGCCGCCAGTCCAATGGCCGAGTAGACCGTGATGTCGTGGCACTGGTTCGTGTCCCTCGGCTTTTCGTCGTCCTTATCGCCATGGGTCCCGCCATTGTTCAGGCCGTTCAGAGCCCCGGTGCGCGCATCCATGAATACCCGCGGGCTGGACACAACCTTGGCGTCCTGCGGAGCGGCAATCGGAACCTTGATGACGTCGATGCGGAAGAGCGCCGTGTTCGGGTCCTTGTCCGGTGCGTCGCCGGAACACCCCGCCAGTTCCTCCTTCTGCCGCACGAAGGATGTTCCGGAGACGTAGATATAGACGTTGTCCTTATCGTTGGGATCGACGACCAGCGTGTGCGTATGGGATCCACGGCAGGTCTGCACCGCGGCGACCTGCTTCGGGTTCTTGATGTCCGAGATGTCGAATATCCGGACTCCGCGAAAGCGGTCTGGACTTGCCGCGGGTAGCCGCCGGTCGTTCTCATGGCCCTTCTCGGGCGGGGGCGGTGGCGGAAACCCCTGCGACCCGCAGTCGATCCGGCCGTTCGGCATCTCGACGGACATAAACAGCAGGTTGCCGTAGACGGAGACGTCACCCTGGCCCCCGGGACACACCAGCGACGTAATCAGCGACACCTTGGCGGGGTTCGAGATGTCGTAGAAGTTGACGCCGTAGAAGTTGCCTTGGAACAGGTGGGTCCCCTGGAAGGCGAAGTCCGAGTTCGCAAAGGCCAGCCCGGCGATGATGAGCTGCAACGACTTCGGCATCTTCGAGGTGTCGCTCACACCGAGCGTCCCCAGCGTCTTCTGCACGGTCGGATCGTCGGCGTCGCTCGACGCAAGCTGAAAGGCGGCCGGCTTCTGGAGGAACGCGACATGCTCGAGGCCCATCGCGGCCTCGCCGGCGTCGTAGAGTCCCGGCTTCAGGCCGACGCGCGGATCGTTCGTGGTCGAACCGGTCATTCCCGGTGGCAGCGGCGGCGCGGGCTTGGGCGCGAACGGGTCTTCCGGCGGGGCCGCGGGCTTGGCATCGGGTGCGGCGGCCGGAGCAGCGGGTGCGGGAGCCGGGGTCTGCGCGGGCAGTGCGGTTGCGCCGGAAAATACGATGGCTGCGGCAAAGGCAAACTTCCAGAGGCGGAAGACGGGCGATTCACTACGGTTCATCGTTTCTCCTTCAACATGTCCTGCATGATCCTGATCTCCGCCCGCTGGGAGTTGTCCGCGTCGGTGGCGAAGTCGAACAGTTCGGCGTCCTGTCCGGAGCCGGGCGTGTCGAACAACTGCTGTACCATCACCAGCGCGCCGCCGTGGTGCTGGATCATCCCGGTCAGGAAGAGCCGGTCGAACTCCGCGCCTCGGGCCTTGCGAAGCGCCTTCATCTGCGCCTCGCTCAGCATGCCCGGCATCAAGGTCATGGTTGGCATGGGCGCTCCGC
>Ga0116226_10004451_pt1 | contig 12432 bp, 6 predicted proteins | sample S1TSphfallax_FD_89692 | JGI IMG/M metagenome (GOLD analysis project Ga0116226, IMG submission 89692) | Host-associated microbial communities from peat moss isolated from Minnesota, USA - S1T2_Fa - Sphagnum fallax MG | ecosystem: Host-associated > Plants > Peat moss > Unclassified | place: USA... | reverse complement strand
GCCCTGCGCCTTGAGAAGATGGGCGCACATGCAGGGCGTCACGGTCAGCGAGATCACCATCGAGATCGCGATCGCGATCGACAGAGTGACGGCGAATTCGTGAAACAAAAGCCCGACAGTGCCTGGCATCAGCAGGATGGGAATGAAGACGGCGATCAGCGACACGCTCATCGAGACGACAGTGAAGCCGACCTCGCGGCTTCCTTGCAGCGCCGCCTCGCGCGGCTCCATCCCTTCTTCCATGTGGCGCACGATAGTCTCGAGCACCACCACCGCGTCATCGACGACGAAGCCGGTGCCGATGGTCAGTGCCATGAGCGACAGATTGTCGACCGAATAGCCCAGCAGATACATCGGCCCAAAGCTGCCGATGATCGACAGGGGCAGGGCGACCGCCGGGATCAGGGTCGAGCGCGCCGACAGCAGGAAGACAAAGACGACGCCGATCACCAGTACCACGGCGATGCCCAAGGTGCGCTGGGTGTCGCTGACGGCGGCGTTGACCGATTGCGAGCGGTCCATGGCGACATTGACATGGACGCCATGCGGCAAGGTCGCTTCGACCGAGGGCAGGATGGCCCGAATCTGGGCGTCGGTCTCGACGATATTGGCGCCCGGAATCGGATAGACGATGACGCCGACCGAGGTCTGGCCGTTATAGAGCCCGATATTGCGCATGTTCTCATTGCCGTCGACGACGTCCGCGACGTCGCTCAGCGTTACCGGCGCATTGTTGCGATAGGCGATAATGAGGTTCTTGTAATCGGCCGCGACGGTCGCCTGATCGTTGGAGTTCACCTCGTAGCGCTGCTCGCCCTGGTCGATGGAGCCTTTGGCGCTGTCGGCATTGGCGGCGGCGGCGGCGGCGCGCACATCCTCCATGCCGATGCCGTAGCTGTTCAATTTGTCGGGCTGCAGCTCGATACGCACCGATGGCAAAGCGCCGCCTCCCAGCGTGATCTGGCCGACACCCTTGATCTGCGACATCTGCTGTTGCAGCACGGTATTGGCGCTGTCGTAAAGCTGGGCCGAGGTCAGGGTATCCGACGTCAGCGACAGGATCATAATCGGCGAGTCGGACGGGTTGTATTGGCGCCAAGTCGGGTTGCTGCGCAGCGTCGTCGGCAGATCCGCCCGCGCCGCCTGGATCGCCGCCTGGACGTCGCGCGAGGCGCCGTTGATGTCGCGGCTGACGTCGAACTGAGCCACGATCCGGACCGAGCCGACATAGGATGTCGAGGTCAATTCGGTAACGCCAGCGATGGCGGCTAGGCGCCTTTCCAGCGGCTCGGAGACAGTGGCGGCCATGATCTCGGGGGCCGCGCCGGCCATGTTGGCCTGCACCACCACCACCGGAAAGGTAATATTGGGCAGCGGCGCCACCGGCAGATGGATATAGGAGAGTATGCCCGACAGTAGAACCGAGACCGCCAGCAGGGCGGTCGCCACCGGCCTGTCGATGAAGAGCGCCGAAAAATTCATGTCCGGCTCGTCTCCTCTTTGGGCGGCGGGGCCTTGCGGGCGCCGCCGAAGCGGATCGCCAGCCGGTCGAAGGCGAGATAGATCACCGGCGAGGTGAAAAGGGTCAGCACCTGGCTCAAGGCGAGGCCGCCGATGATGGCGAGGCCGAGCGGACGGCGCAGCTCAGACCCGGTGCCGGCGCCTAGCAGCATTGGCAGCGCGCCGAGCATGGCGGCCATCGTGGTCATTAGGATAGGGCGGAACCGCAGCAGCGACGCCTCGAAGATCGCCTCCTCCGGCGATTTGCCATGCTCGCGCTCGGCCTCCAGCGCGAAGTCGACGATCATGATCGCGTTTTTCTTGACGATACCGATCAGCAGCACGATGCCGATGATGCCGATCACGTCGAGATCCTTACCGGCGATCATCAACGAGAGCAGCGCGCCGATGCCGGCCGATGGCAGCGTCGAGAGGATGGTGACCGGGTGAACATAGCTCTCATAGAGAACGCCTAGCACGATATAGACGGCGACCAGGGCGGCAACCAGCAGAAACACTTCGCTCGACAGCGAGTCGGTGAAGGCCTGCGCCGCTCCCTGGAAGGAACTGGTGATCGAGGACGGCAAATGAACCGAGGCGATGGCGTCATCGACCTCTTTGACGGCGGTACTGAGCGACGCGCCGTCCGCCAGATTGAACGAGACGGTCACCGCAGGGAACTGCGCCAGATGGCTCACTACCAGTGGCGATTTGCCGACTTTGATGTCGGCGATGGCCGACAGCGGCACCTGGCCGGAGGTCCCGGTCTGGCTCGGCAGATAGATCGACCCCAGCGCCTGAAGGTTGGACAAATGGTCGCGCTTGGCGACCAGGATCACGCGATATTGGGTCGATTGGTTGAAAATGGTGGTGACGATGCGTTGGCCGAGCGCGTCATAGAGCGCATTGTCGATGGTGGCCGGTGTGATGCCGAAGCGCGCGGCGAGCTGACGGTTGACCACGACATCGACGCTCAGGCCCTCATCGTCGAGATCGCTCGCCACCGCGGCGACCGATTTGATTTGCTTCAGCTTGGCGACGATCTGCGGCACATAGGTCTGGAAATCCTGCTTGTTGGGGCCGCGCAGGACGAACTGATACTGGTAGGGCGAGACCGAAGTATTGAGCGTTAGATCCTGCTCGGGCTGCAGGTAAAGTTTGACGCCGGGCACGTCGGCGACTTCGCTTTCGATGCGCGCGGCAATCTGCTGGGCCGAGAGCGAACGGTCATCCACGGTTTTGAGATTAATCAGGAAGCGGCCGTTGTTGAGCGTGGTGTTGGTGCCGTCGACGCCGATATAGGAGGTAAGACTGACGACGTCCTTATCTTTCAGGATCGCATCGGCCAGGGCCGTCTGCCGCTTGGACATGGCCTGGTAGGAGACCGAATTGTCGGCGATGGAAATACCCTGGATGACCCCGACATCCTGGGTCGGGAACAATCCCTTGGGGATGATGATATAGAGCGCCAGCGTCACGGCCACCGTGAGGCCGGCAACGATCAGGGTCCCGGTCTGGTGCTGAAGCACCCAGCGCAGGGCACGCTCGTACCCCGCCAGCGTTTTGTCGAACGCCCCCTCGCTGATGCGTTCGAAGCGGCTGGGCGCGCGTTCCTCCTGGCGCTTGAGCATGCGCCCGCACATCATCGGCACCAGGGTCAGCGAAACGACGGCTGACAGAATGATGGTGATGGCCAGCGTCATGGCGAACTCGCTGAACAGGCGGCCGATCAGGCCGCTCATGAACAAAAGCGGGATCAGCACGGCGATCAGCGAGACGGTCAGGCTGACGATGGTGAAGCCGATCTGGCCGGCGCCGATCAGCGCCGCCTCCAGCGGATTCTTACCCTCTTCGAGATAGCGCACGATATTCTCGATCATCACAATCGAATCATCGACCACGAAGCCGGTGGCGACGATCAATGCCATCAGCGACAGATTGTCGATCGAGTAGCCGAGCTTATACATCACAGCCAGCGTGCCGATCAGCGACACCGGCACTGAAATACTGGGGATGATGGTCGCGGGCAGGTTGCGCAGGAAGACGAATATCACCAGCACGACCAGGGCGATGGCCAGCAGCAGTTCGAAGAAGGCGTCGAACACCGAGGCCTGGATCACCGTGGTGCTGTCATTGACCACATCGACCTTCATCGCGGCCGGCAGGCTGGCCAGTAGCTGCGGCAGCTCCTGCTTGATCTGCGACACCGTCTTGATGACATTGGCGCCCGGCTGGCGCAGGACGTTGAGGATGATCGCCGGGGTCTTGCCGAACCAGGCGCCCTGCTCGGTATCCTGTGCCGCCAGATCAACCGAGGCGACGTCCTTCATCAGCACCGGCGAGCCGTTCTGATAGGAAATAACCGTATTGAGGAAATCCTGCGGATCCGAGATCTGATCGTTGTCGTTGATCGTGTAATCGAGATCGGGGCCGTCGAAATTGCCCTTCGGCTGGCTTAGCGTGACATAGCTGAGCAGTGTCCGCAGATCGTCGATATTGAGGCCATAAGCCGCCAGTTTCTGGGGATCGGCTTCGACTCGGATGGCCGGCACATTGCCGCCGGATGGGCTGACCAGGCCGACCCCGGGCACTTCGGCGATCTTCGAGGCCAGCCGGTTGTTGGCGATATCCTGCAACTGGGTCAGCGACATCGATTTCGAGGTCAAGGCCAGGGTCAGGATCGGCTGGTCGGCGGGATTGACCTTGGCATAGGTCGGCGGGGCGGGCAGCCCCGTCGGCAGGAAGCTATTGGCGGCGTTGATCGCCTCCTGCACATTCTGTTCGGCGACGTCGAGATTGACAGCCAGCGAGAATTGCAAGGTGATGACCGAGGCCGTCGCCGAGCTCGTCGAGATCATCTGCTGTAGGCCCGGGATTTGGCCGAGCTGCACTTCGAGCGGCGCTGTAACCGTTGTCGACATCACCTGCGGGCTGGCGCCGGGATAGAAAGTCTGCACCTGAATCGTCGGATAATCGACATCGGGCAGGGAGGAGACCGGCAGGAACCCGACCGACACCAGCCCAATCAGTACCAGGGCGATCATCAGCAGCGACGTCGCCACCGGTCGAACGATGAACAGGCGGGAAATGTTCATGGTTATTGCGGGCTCGGCGCGGGCTGGGACTTCGCGTCGGGTTGGTCTTTGTTCTTGTCCTCGCCCTTGCCCTCGCCCTTGCCCTTGCCTTTGCTCCGGTTGGGCTCGGCGATCTTGATCCTGGCGCCATCGGTGAGCCGGTCGGTGCCTTCGGTCACGACCTTGTCGCCATCCTTGAGGCCGTCCTTGATGACGGTGTTCTTGCCGTCGCTGGGGCCCAGGGTGACTTTATGGACCGACACCGTCTGCTTCTGATCGTCCACCAGATAGACATAGTCGCCGGGCGCACCGGTGAGGATTGCCGAGGTCGGCACCAGTACCGCGTTCTGCAAGGTTTCGACCAATAGCCGGACATTGACGAACTCGTTGGGAAACAGGATCTCGTCGTCATTGGGGAAGGTGGCGCGCAGAGTGACGGTGCCGGTACTGGTGGTCATCTGATTGCTGAAGGCATAAAGCTCGCCGATGCCGAGTTTCGCGCTGTTGTCGCTGGAATAGGCGGTGACCTGCAGCTTGCCCGCGGCATCCTTGAAATGTGTCAGCACCGTCCCGAGATCGTTCTGGGCGACGGTGAATTCTATGGTGATCGGCTTGGTGCTGGTGATTACCGCGACACCCGAGCTCGACGATCCGGTCACATAATTGCCCGCATCCACGAGGCGCAGTCCGACTCGCCCGGCGACCGGCGCCGTGATGTGGCAATAGGCGATATCCAGCGCATATTGGGCGATGGTCGCCTGATCCTCCTTGACCGTGGCGGCGTCCTGCTGGACCAGGAATTTCTGATCGGTATAGGTCTGTTCGGCGATCGATTTCTGCTCATGCAGCTTCTCATAGAGAGCGAGGTCGGCCTTGCCTTGGGCCAAGGTGGCCAGATCCTTCGCCAAGGTGGCCTCGGCCAGCCGCTTTTGCACCTCATAGGGCCTGGGGTCGATCTGTGCCAGCAACTGACCCTTTTCGACGTAGGAGCCTTCCTTGAAAGGCACCTCCGTGAGATAGCCGCTGACCGCCTGGTTCGGGACCACGGTGACGGTGGCGAGGGGCGTGACGGTGCCCAACTCATTGAGAAGCACCGGCATCTCGCCGCGCGCCGTCTGCACCACTTTCACGCTCTCTGGCGCCGGGCCTTTCGGTGGCGGTTTTTCGGACAGGAGGTGCCATGTCACGAAGCCGATGAGGATCAACGCCAGCAGCGCCAAGATCCAGATCAGGGGACGCTTGCGCCGTCCATCACGCACCAGTGTCGTCATCGCTGCCTTCCAATGCCTCGGGTCGCTCAAAATACTCCGCATATCTCTCAGCGATAATGCAGAAATGTTGCTTTGGTTGCGTTTGTGTAACCGCGGCACGCAATTGCCACAGGCCATAGGGAAGCTTCGCGACTATCAGCAAATTAAGCTGGTTGCGCCTCGTAGAACAGTTTCTAAAATCTGCCGTGAAGCACCGCAGTCGCTTTCCAAGGCAGCGACCATCACAACAGTGTCGATTACCAATCGGATCATTGTGATATTATGGGTAACATCATTCCCTGAGGCGAGCCGATGGTGACATTGGCGGACACAGTCACCGTTGGATCAGGGGTCCGCTGGAATAGGTCCGCGGGGATACAGCAATTTGTGCGCCAGCGAAAGCACTGGGTAGTTTCCGAGTCTGGCTCTTGCCGCGAGGGGACGTCAGAAACGAAAGCTGATCGATGTTTTCGCGGAAGAGAGGCGGCATGATCCAACTGCTGATCAACGGACAAAGCCACGCAGTCGATGTCCCGCCCGATATGCCTTTGCTGTGGGTGTTGCGGGATGTCTTGGGGATGACCGGCACGAAATTCGGTTGCGGCATTGCGCAGTGCGGCGCCTGCACCGTCCATCTGGCGGGGGAGCCGGTTCGTTCCTGTCTGCTGCCGGTCGGAAGTCTCGCCAACCAGGCGGTCACGACGATCGAGGCGATCGGCCAGACGATCAATGGCCGCAAAGTGCAGCAGGCCTGGTTGGCCCGCGAGGTCGTTCAATGCGGCTACTGCCAATCGGGCCAGATCATGTCGGCCACCGCCCTGCTGAACCACACACCGACGCCAAGTGACGCGGATATCGATGTCGCCATGGCCGGCAACATCTGTCGTTGCGGTACCTATGTGCGCATCCGCGACGCGATCCATCTCGCTGCGACCGCGTGATGGATGCCCCAAACCCAGCCACTCAGCCGTCTCGCCGGAGCTTACTGCAGGCCGGGCTGCTGGCCGGCGGCGGTCTGTTCATCGGTTTGCGGCTGACCAGTGCCGCGCAAGCAGCAGTCGGCGGCGCCAACGCCTTTACGCCGAATGCCTTTGTGCGCATCACGGCGGATGGCGTGATCACGCTGATCATGCCACAGGCCGAGGTTGGCCAAGGCATCTATACCTCCGCGGCGATGTTGATCGCGGAAGAACTCGAGGTCGGGTTGGACCAGATCACCGTTCAGGCGGCACCGCCTGATCTGGCCGCCTATTTTGATCCGACGCTGGGCGACCAGGCGACGGGAGGCTCAAACTCGATTCGCAGCGACTGGATGCGGTTGCGCGAGGCCGGCGCCGCCGCGCGCATCATGATGATCGCCGCGGCCGCCGCACGCTGGCATGTCGCTGTGGCGGACTGCCGGGCGGAACGCGGCATGGTGCATCACGACGCCACGCGCCGAACCCTCGGCTATGGCGCGCTGGCGACGGAAGCAGCGGGCGAGAGGCTGCCCCAGACTATTCCACTCAAGCTGCCTGGGCAGTTTCGCCTGATCGGCACCAATGCCAAACGTCTGGATACACCCTCCAAGGTCGATGGGTCCGCCGTCTTCGGTATCGATTTTATGGTGCCGGGCATGCGGTTTGGCACTTTGGCGATAACGCCGGTAAAAGGGGGCCGCCTGCTGCAGATGAACGAGGCGGCTGCCCGGGCCGTGCCAGGGGTACAGGACGTGATCCGCGCCGGCGATCAGGCGGTCGCGGTGATCGGCGCGCATATGTGGGCGGCCAAACAGGGTCTCGACGCGCTTGCCCCGGTGTGGGACGCCGGTCCCGCCGGCGCGGTGACGACCGCCGCCTTGATCGCTGATATGGATCAGACCTCGCAACATCCCGGCGTGATCGCCCGCCAACAGGGCGATGCCGCTGGCGCGATTTCGGCGGCTGCGACGAAATTGTCGGCGATCTATCAACTGCCATTTCTGTCGCATTGCCCGATGGAACCGTTGAACTGCACCCTGCATATCCGCCCCGACGCTGCCGATTTGTGGGTGGGCACGCAGGTGCCGGTCCGGGCGCAAAAGGCGGTCGCGAACGCCTGTGGCCTGCCGCCCGAGAAGGTGACGGTGACCAATCTCTATATGGGCGGCGCCTTCGGCCGGCGGCTCGACATCGACAGTATCGAGGTGGCGGCGGAAATCGCCAAACAGGTCAGCTATCCGCTCAAACTGGCCTGGACCCGCGAAGAAGACCTCCGCCACGATTATTATCGCCCCTATTATTATGACCGGGTCTCTGCCGGTCTGGACGCCGGCGGGAAGATTGTCGGCTGGACGCATCGCATCACCGGCTCGTCGGTTACGGCGCGCTGGGCTCCGGCCGGATTCAAGAACGGCCTCGACCCGGACGCGGTGGAATGCGCGGCGGAAACCCCCTATGAGCTGCCCGCGATGCTGGTCGATTATGTCCGCAATGAACCGATGGGGGTCAATACCGGCTGGTGGCGCGGGGTTGGTCCGACACACAACATCTTTGTCGTCGAGAGCTTCGTCGATGAACTCGCCGCCACGGCCAAACAGGACCCGGTAGCATTTCGCCGTGCGATGCTGCGGAACAATCCGCGTGCGCTCGCGGTGCTGAACTTGGCGGCGGAGAAATCCGGCTGGGGCGGCCAGCTGCCAGCGGGCAGCGGCCGTGGGATCAGCCTGCAATTTGCGTTCGGCAGCTATCTTTCCTGTGTCATGGAGGTGCAGGTCTCGGCCGGCGGGGAAATTTCACTGCGCCGCGCCGTGGTTGCGGTCGATTGCGGCATGGCGGTCAATCCGGACACGATCCGCGCCCAGATCGAGGGAGGACTGATCCTTGGGCTGAGCACGGCGCTCTATAACGAGGTCACCCTCAGCGCCGGCGCCATCGACCAAAGCAATTTCCACGATTATCGCGCCCTGCGGATCGATGAAGCACCGGCGATCGAGGTGTTTCGACTTGAAAATCAGGAAACCCCAGGGGGCGTCGGCGAGACCGGCACGGCGGCGGCGGCACCTGCCCTGGGCAACGCCATTTTTGCTGCGACCGGGCACCGCCTGCGTCGCCTGCCTTTCGCCAATGGTCAGCTGCAGGGCGCATAGAACGGAGGCATCATCATGCGGATCATTGTCGCGCTGGGGGTGATGCTGATCGCGCCGCAGCTCGCCACACCGGCGCTCGCCCAGGCGGATCATAGTCAGACCGAAGCGCTTGCCCGCGGCGAATATATTACCCGCGCCGCGGACTGCGCCGCCTGTCACACGGCCCCTGACGGAGTTGATTTTGCCGGCGGGCGCGAATTTGTTTTGCCGTTCGGCAAACTCTATTCGCCCAATATTACCCCCGACGCCGCCACCGGCATTGGCGGCTACACCGATGATGAGTGGGTAGCCATGCTTCGCGAAGGTGTCGCGCGGGGCGGACGGCATCTCTATCCGGCGATGCCCTATACCTCCTACACGCAAATGACGCGTGACGATGCGCTCGCGGTAAAAACCTATCTGATGAGCCTTGCGCCGGTGCATCAGCCGCCCCGCGAGAACCGCATCCGTTTTCCCTTCAATCAGCGCTGGGGGATGATTGCCTGGAATTGGATCAACAATCCGGATCAGCGCTTTGCACCAGATGCGGCGAAGAGCGCGGCTCACAATCGCGGCGCCTATCTCGTCAATGCCTTGGGTCACTGCCAGCAATGTCACACGCCGCGAAATTTTATGATGGGTCTCAAGACAAGCAAGGCATTTGCCGGCGCAAAACAGGATGGTTGGTTAGCCTATAACCTGACCAGTGATGCCAAAACCGGAATGGGCGGTTGGACCGATGAGCAACTGGCACACTATCTGTCTACCGGCCATGCCGACGGTCGCGGACCGGCATCAGGGCCGATGGCGCAGGCGGTGGAATATAGCCTGCGTTATCTCACCGCCGCGGACATTGGCGCCATGGTGACTTATCTCCGGGCGATCCCGGCGCAGGACAGCGGACCCGCGGTGGTGGTGCCCGACGCGCCAGCGGTCTCGCTTGACGCCATGGGCGCAAGACTTTTTGGCGAGGCCTGCGCCGGCTGTCATTTACCTAATGGCCAGGGCCGTCAATCGTCCTGGGCTGGCTTGCTCGGCGACCATGATACCGGAGATCCTGCCGGGCTCAATATTGTCCAGGTGCTCGCCGAAGGCTCCCATCTTGAAACCAGCGAGGGTCGGATGTTCATGCACGCCTTCACTGGCGCTTACACGGATCGCGAACTCGCGGCACTCGGCAACTACACGATCGGGCAGTACGGACATCGCCAGGGGATGATCACGCCCCAACAAATCCATCAACAGCGCGGCGCAGTGGCAAAGCCGCCGAGTTGACAAGGCGGCGCCGCAGGGAGGGCGGTCGTGCATCGCGCACTTGACCAATTTCTTTTGGCCTGTCACTTTTCTTGATATTGGTAATATCAATTGGGCTCGGGCCATGTCACGTCACCCTCGCGGAAAAGCCACGCCGACACAGAGTGGCAAGCTGGACGCGGACCCGACGGTCATCAGCTTAGGTACAAGCCGGCTCTATCAGACCCTCGCGCGTCGGCTTCTTGTCGAGTTGGGCTCGGGCAATTATCGGGTCGGCGATCGGTTGCCGACCGAGCGGGAACTCTGCCTGGAGCATGGGGTCAGTCGTCCCACCGTCCGCGAGGCCATGATCGCTCTCGAAGTTCAGGGTTTCCTTGAGGTCCGGGTCGGTTCCGGCGCCTATGTGCTTAGAATTCCCGGTGCAGAGGACAAGCCCGGTTTCGATGTCACCGCGTTCGAACTGACCGAGGCCCGCATGCTGTTCGAGGGCGAGGCCGCCGCCTTGGCGGTCTCGCATATTGAGGAGGAGACGCTGGCCGAGCTGGATCGGCTGGTCATCGAGATCGGCGATGAGAACCAAGATCCCGATGCGAGCGAAGCGGCCGACCGGCGCTTTCATCTGCTGATCGCCAGCGCGACCTGCAACATGGCGGTCTCGCGCGGCGTCGAAGAGTTGTGGCGCCTGCGGGCGACCTCCCCCGAATGCGTGTTGCTGCACAAGAAGGCACGCGGCGCCAATGTCAGGCCGGTGGCGGAAGAACATCGCGAGATCGTTTTGGCGCTCCGCGAGGGGGATCCGTCCAAGGCGCGGGCGGCGATGCGTCGTCATCTGACCGCGGTGCTCGACTATTTGCTGTTCGCCACCGAACAGCAGGCCATCGAGGAGGTTCGGCGGTCGACCGAGAAGGCCCGCGCCCGTTTCACCCGCCTCGCCGCGACCTGATAAGACCTCTCCGCGGCACTTCAGAGAGAATGAGGGACCATTGACAGACCGGTTTACCTTGGTCTTGCTGGCGATTGCCTGCTGGGGTTCGGCTGCGGTTGGGCAGAGCCTGGACGTCGTCGCGCCGGAAGCGGTCGGCCTGTCGCGTGAAAGGCTCGATCAGCTGGATTCTTTCCTGCAGGGAGAAGTGGATCGTGGCGCGTTGCCTGGCGCGGTCGTGATGATCAACCGCCGCGGCAAACTCGCTCATGCCGTGGCGATCGGCTATCAGAATTTCGAGCAGCATCGCGCCATGCGGCTGGACTCGATCTTTCGGATCTATTCGATGACCAAACCGCTGACCTCGGTGGCGGCGATGATGCTGGTTGAGCAGGGGCGTCTCGATCTGGGAGCTCCGCTCAAAGCTTATCTGCCGGAATTCGCCGAGATGCAGGTGAGTGTCAGGGGCGCGGGAAACGCTCACGGGGCGCAGCTGGTGCCGGCGAACAATCCGATCACAATCCTGGATTTAATGCGGCACACGTCAGGGATCGCCTATGGCGAAATCGACCGCGATCCCGTCATCAGGGAGGCCTACCGTCAACGCGGGCTCTATCACCCGGATGGACCCGAATATGATTTGGGCTCGTTGACACCAGAGCAGGAGATTGCGGCGTTGGCTGCAGTGCCGCTGGCCTCGGAACCGGGGACGAATTGGGAGTATAGTCTTTCGACCGATCTTTTGGGGCGGGTCATCGAACGGATCACCGGGCAAAGTCTCGGGCAGTTCATGGCGGATCATCTGTTCCGCCCGCTGCAGATGAAGGACGCCGGTTTTTTCGTCGGGCCGGAGCAGCGCGACCGGTTGGCGGAACCACTCGCCTTTGATCCAACCAGCGAGAAGCCCAATCGTCTGATCGATGTGACCCGGCCGCCGGTGAACGACTCGGGGGGCGGCGGGGCGGTTGCGACCGCGGGAGACTATCTCAATTTTGCCTCGATGCTGCTCGAGCGTGGCCGTTGGCAGGGGAAAATAGTGCTGGCGCCGATGACCATCGATCTGATGACCGAAGACCAGCTCGGCAACCGCACCACCCTGCCGCGCTCGCCGGGCCAGTTGGCGATGCGATCGGACGGCTTCGGTTTCGGGCTGGGATTCATGGTTCGCCAGACGAGTGGACCGGCGGCCGTGCCGGCGTCACCGGGCGAGTTTTCCTGGTCAGGAGCGGCCGGCACCTTCTTCTGGGTCGATCCCGAGATTGATCTGGCGGTAGTCATTATGATGCAGTCGCCGGGACCATCGCGTGCGCCTTATTGGCGCATCTTCAAGCAGATGATCGCCGCTTC
>Ga0116226_10004450_pt1 | contig 12436 bp, 11 predicted proteins | sample S1TSphfallax_FD_89692 | JGI IMG/M metagenome (GOLD analysis project Ga0116226, IMG submission 89692) | Host-associated microbial communities from peat moss isolated from Minnesota, USA - S1T2_Fa - Sphagnum fallax MG | ecosystem: Host-associated > Plants > Peat moss > Unclassified | place: USA... | reverse complement strand
TACCAATTCATCAGCTAATATATTTCCAAAAAGTCGAAAACTCAGAGATAAAGGTTTTGTGAAATCTTCTAGAATATTAATTGGTAAAAGGATTGGAGTTGGCTTAATATATTTCTCGAAATAACTCAATCCTTTTTTGCTAAGACCCGCATAAAAATATGCCACTGACGTGAGTAAAGCTAAAGCAACCGTAGTATTTATATCATTAGTGGGGGCGGCTAACTCCCCATGAGGTAACTCTATGATTTTCCAAGGAAAAAGAGCACCTGACCAATTAGAAACGAAAATAAATAGGAACATAGTTCCTATAAAGGGAACCCAAGGACCATATTCATCTCCAATCTGAGTTTTGCTTAAATTCCGAATAAATTCAAGAATATATTCAAAGAAATTCTGACCATCAGTCGGAATGGTTTGTGGATTCCGAACAGCTATGATGACTGACACTAACAAGATTGCAATTACAATCCAAGAAGTGATAAGTACTTGGGCATGGATTTGTAAACCTACTATTTGCCAATAGAGATGTTGGCCTACTTCTACAGCAGATATCTCAAATAACACATTATATGCTCTAATGGAAGATGATATAACATTCATAATTTCTTTTCCTCTGATATAATTTCGACTTCAAAAAATCAAAAAAGGAACCATTTTTTTCTCAATTCAACAATTTCAGTATCCTATATTTAGGATACCAAAAAATGCTTTTGTATCCTATACAAAAGAATTCTTAGTGTATAGGAAGAATCAATTGAATTGACCAAGTTTGTTATCAATTAGAATAAGAAAATTGATAATATCTCGACCTGAAATAATCTCGTGATCCCCATATTTTAGAAGAAAGAATCCAATTAGGTCACGGATTTTTTTTATTTGATTCTTCTCAAAATCAGGATTGCTACAAGCAGTAGCAATCTGGGAACATCGTTTATTTATGTTTTCATCCCAATCTGATTGATCTTCAAATGAGATCATCAAGCCTTTTTATGGAATTCAGGCAGTCTCGCTGAGAATTTGGTCTAGAATGAGGACCATAATTCATACATAAATAATCTTGGGATTCCGATATACAAGGCTTGTTTTCGCAGACTTTTGCCATAAGATAAAGCAATAACAAAAACAAAAAGTGAAAACCTTCGCCAAATTTTTTCAACAAGATTCGTGGCTGTATTATGTTTCTCAGAAGTTTTTGAATAGTTGGCATAAAATGTTTCTCTCTTTTTCTTTGAAGTTTTAATAAAATATGTTTTCTTTGTTGGAATCTTGTTAGAATTTTTTTTTGAATTGATTCTATTAATGAATTTTTTTCCTATTATATTAATGGATTTTCCCTGTCCTATTAACTTAACGAATTAGCTATTTTCGAAAAAAAAAAAGGTTTGCACTCATTGGAAGATCAGAATAGACAGATAAAAAAGCTGATTCCAATTTATTGCTGCAATGATTAATTGTATATTCATTTTGATTTTGGAAGTAACTAGAATATTCTATTCTATAAGGCATCCATTTTTCGAATTGAATTCAAATGAAGGAATCAAAACTCTTTCAATTCGAAGTTATATCTCTGTTCTATTTTTTTTCATTCATATATTTTATCTATCTCAAGGAAAGATTAAGTAATCAAAATTGTATCAATTAAGACATATATCATTTTCTTATTTCATTTATATATTGAATAAATATACATATGATATAATCTCCACACTAAAATGGGATTAGGTTGAATTCGTAGATTTTTTGTTTCTTTTTTTTTTTTCATTCCAATTCTATTTTGAATATATAGAAGTTTTTTTATATTAAACCAACCTTAGCTTGAAAATAGACCTTAGTTTCGATTCAAAATCAAAATAAACAAAAATAGTCGCGATTATATTATATTTTTATATATAGCTGTTTTACTTGTTAAGAAAAAGGATCAAAAATATTCTTTCAGTATTTTTTTTTTTTGAAAACCAGAAGATTTTCAATTTTCAATTATAGAGAATCTATAGAAAAGAAAAAAAGCCCGCTATCGGAGTTGAACCGATGACCATCGCATTACAAATGCGATGCTCTAACCTCTGAGCTAAGTGGGCTCACATAAGAAAAAAACTGTCGAAATTCAAAAAATATCAGATCTGAATTTGGAATTTCGATATTCTTTTCATATGTTAAGTTAAACTATATAATTCATAGCTTTTTAGTTTGAAATCCCCTTTTTCAAGAAAAAATAGTAAATAGTTTATTCACTATGATATGTTTATCATATGTTTCAATATAATGAAATTCAACTGAAGATTCTATATCTATCTATATTCAAATATGTTATATAAAATTGAAAAAGATTGGTCTTAATAAAAAAATAAAAAAAAAAAGAAGAATAGATAAAGATACAATCTGAGATTCGATTAAATCAATTTTGGAGTTTCATTTGAAAAAATTGAATAAATTGAAAAAAAAAATGTAGAACTTTAAATTATTAAAAATCAATGTATAGAACTTTAGACTATTTAAAATCAATAATTAATTAATCAAATCATTTCTAACTAAACTAAACTAAAAAAAAATGAATAAAGGGAAAAGAAATACTAATTATAGTAGAGAAATAGATAAAAATGAAAATTGCATTTTAGTCTCAAAAAAAGGAGAAAGAAAAGGGGATATGGCGAAATTGGTAGACGCTACGGACTTGCATTGGATTGAGCCTTGGTATGGAAACTTGCTAAGTGTTAACTTCCAAATTCAGAGAAACCCTGGAATTAAGAATGGGCAATCCTGAGCCAAATCTTTCATTTTGAGAAAATGAGAGATATAAAATATCTCTTATTTATTATAAGAAATAAAATATTTCTTATCTAATATTAAAGATAGGTGCAGAGACTCGATGGAAGTTTTTCTAACGAATAAAGTTGATTATGTTGCATTACTAAAATATCTTTATCGAAATAAGAGAAAGGATAGCCGTCTATACCAAAAAAAGACGTACGTATATATACTCAATGATCAAATGATTGATCATAATAACAATCAAATCATATTTTTCATGTCAATAAAGAAATTGACAATGATTATGGAATAGCAAATTCAGGAATTTTTTTGAATTCCATAAATTATGAATTATTTATGGTAAATTGATTCAAATATGAAGTTTAATGAGAAAAAAACTCAATTTTTAGTAATCAATTTATTCTATTTATTTTATTCATTATAGAATTTGTTAGATTGAAAAAATGATGATAAATCAAACGAGAATAAAGAGAGAGTCCATTCTACATGTCAATATCGACAACAATGAAATTTATAGTAAGAGGAAAATCCGTCGATTTTTTAAATCATGAGGGTTCAAGTCCCTCTATCCCCAATAAAAAGCCCATTTGATTTTCGAAATATTTCTTGTTTATTTTATTTTGATGAAAAATGAAAAGAAAATTCACTATCTTTTCTTTTTCATTTGAATTCGTTCAATTTTTTCATTTCGCAAATAGATCAATAGATCTGAAAAATAAATATTTATTATGCTTATTTCTATAAGAAAATAGAAGCATATGAAAAGATTCTAAGCATATGCATAGAATCATTATTCTATGATGAAATCATTACCAATCATATCATTATCTTAAACATTGATTATTCAAATTTTTGAATAAATTTTTATTTTATTTGAGCTCCTGTATTTAATTGACGTAGATACAAGGGCATAGGTACGAGTATTCTACTCGGGTGATCCACAAGAAATGGTCGGGATAGCTCAGTTGGTAGAGCAGAGGACTGAAAATCCTCGTGTCACCAGTTCAAAACTGGTTCCTGGCAAGACAAAAATAGATTGGGTAAGAATTAATAAATCTATATATAGATTGATATATGATTGGTATATCAACTCGATTTTTTATTTAATAATAAAAAATATTAATATATTATTATATTATTATTTGAATATAATGTTTTTTCGTCTTTTCTATATCTTTTCTATATTATATATATTTATATATAAACATCATTTTCAAAAGAGAATAATATTGATTCTCGAAATTAAAAAAAGAACTCTTTAGTTTTAGATAAAGAGTTATAAGATAAGAATATATAGACAGAATGCATTTGAAAATTTGATACCTTGTTTTTATTTCTGAATTTCATATTTATTTATTTTTCTATTTCTTTCTTGCTTACCTTATTTTCTGAGGTGCAATTCTAAAATCTTCAGCTATATAGAAAATAAATGAATAATTTCTTTCTGAAAAAATCTAAAGACTTTATTTTATATCCATGATGCGAATAAGAATCTAGCAGTTACTTTGTTTATTTCATGTAAAATAGAATTTCAAAATATTCATTGACTTGAATAATGAAATTGGAAGTCGTGTCATATAAGTGAACATTAATTTCTTATCATTCAAAGGGCATCTTGTATTTCATAGAAATTTGGAGTAATATAGTCCTTACGCAAGGGCCAGCCTATCCAACTTTCAGGCATTAAGATACGTTTAAGGCGTGGATGATTATCATAAGAGATTCCCAATATATCATAAGATTCGCGTTCTTGAAAATCAGCACTTCTCCAAATCCAGAAAACAGACGGAATTCTAGGATTATTCCTTGACACAAATACTTTTATACATACTTCTTCTGGATTATATATATCATATTGTATTCTTGTAAGATGATATACGCTACCTAAAAACCCCCCTGGTGCTACATCATAAACACACTGAGAGCGTAAATAATTGTAACCATATACATATAAAATGACAGCAATGGAGTCCCAATCCTCGACCTTTATTTGTAAGGTTTGTATTCCTCGAGAATCAAAGCCTAAAGATCTATGAACCAGTTCATTATTGACTAGCCAATCAGATAAATAATTTTGCAAAGAATCCTTCTCCATTCTATTGATCTCTCTCAAATTTGTATAAGTATTTCACCAATAAAATTGGAAAATAAAGGTTGACTTGCTCTTTCTTAATTCTGCAAAAAATAACCTTACCTAATTAACTGTAGGAAAATACTGAATCTTTAGATTTTATATTCGAAGATATCTCTGAAGTAGATTGTGATTGATTTAGAAATCCTTGATCGTAATTTCCAGTATGATTACTACGTTGAACATGAAATTGATGATTAGTAGTAAAACATCGATTTTCTTCTTGAGATCTAGTTCTATCTTCAACTATTTCTCGAGATATCTTTTTACGAAGTTTTGTTATAGCATCTATAACTGCCTCTGGTTTAGGCGGGCATCCCGGTAAATAAACATCCACAGGAATTAGCTTATCAACTCCCCGAACAGTAGTATAAGAATCAGTACTGAACATTCCCCCTGTAATAGTACAAGCTCCCATAGCAATGACATATTTTGGTTCAGGCATTTGTTCATATAATCGTACTAAAGAAGGAGCCATTTTCATTGTTACAGTACCAGCTGTTAAAATTAGGTCCGCTTGCCTAGGACTTGATCTTGGTACCAATCCATAACGATCAAAATCAAATCGCGAACCTATTAATGAAGCAAATTCAATGAAACAACAACTAGTACCATATAAAAGAGGCCATAAACTGGAAAGTCTTGACCAATTTGAAAGATCATTTGATGTAGTTGAAATAACTGAATTGGAGGTTGTTTGATCAAGTAACGAAAAGTCAATCAAATTCATAACTGTCTTAATGGGATTTTGTCCTTGTTTTTTTTTCGGTTTTTCTGAATATTTAGTTAAGACCATTCTAATGCTCCTTTTCGCCATGCGTAAACTGAACCACCAATTAGGATAAGCACGAAAATAAAAGCTTCGATAAATAAAGATACACCTAATACATCGAAGCTCATTGCCCACGGATAAAGAAAGACTGTTTCAACATCAAAAACAACAAAAACAAGAGCAAACATATAATAGCGAATTCGGAATTGTAACCAAGCATCTCCCATAGGTTCTATACCTGATTCATAACTAGAAAGCTTTTCAGGTCCTTCACGAATCGGGGCTAAAACTCCTGAAATCCAAAATGCTAAGATAGGAAAAAGGCTTGATATTATGAGAAATGCCCAGAAAATATCATATTCATGAAGCAGAAACATAAATGTACTCCTTCGTATAAAATGGAAATATACTGAATTATTTGATTCGAATTGGCATTGTTAATTCAAACAGAACTTCTTCTCCTAAGTAAAAGAAGGATATATATATTTTGATGAATTGACTTTGTTTGTGACATGTCTCGTTTAAAGATTCTATTTGATTCAAGGAATCTTGGTTTCATTTTGAACTTCCATTCTAGTTAGATATGGTGGAAACATAAGATCTTCTTAGACAGAAGAGAAATTTTTCTCTCATTTGGTTTCACCTTCTCTTTTTTTTTTTTAGAATTCTATCTTTTATTCCATTTGAAAGTTCTATCTTTTATTCCATAAGATAGAATAAATACAAAAATATCTTAATTAAAAAATTACAAAAAAATTACATAGTAAAAGACTATTAAGAATATCAAAACTTAATAGAATTTAATAAACTCTAAACAATAATTAGATTATTCGGGATACTAATCTTATCTTAATATCTTTTAAGATATTTTGAAAGAGAGTTCTTTCATATCTTTCTATTTTGAAAACTCTTTCAAAAAAAAAAAGTTTTGAAAAATGAAATGGATTAGGGCTATACGGACTCGAACCGTAGACCTTCTCGGTAAAATAGATCAAACGGAATTTCTTATCGAAATGATTCGAACTGTTTCAAAGACCCAACATGCAGTTTGTTGCATTGGGCTCTTTCATTAACTGAAAGAAAATCAGTTAATCCACCATATTATTTCTCATATTATTTCTTTATGGGAAAAATGAAGATAAAAAGATGGTTCCATGTACTCTGATTCATTATGGGTATCCTGATCTAAGAGCAATACCAAAGTTTTTCAAAGAAGGGTTACTTTGACTTAGGTCTGCCTTCGGCCTATTTCACCTATTTGAAATAAATAGAATCTCTATCGTTCCGCTGTATGTAAGAGTCGAATATGATACTTTATACACCTTAAAGTCTCATAGGACGAAAAGAGTTTTTTTGAGATCCTTATACTCATTATGCCTAGCATTGAATAGATTAGCTATTAACCTTATCAACTAACAAATCAATGAGTGGTTTTATTCGATTTTGTATCGAAAATCACATCAAAATCATACTAAACCGACTATTTGTCAGGCTATTGTTCTCCCTTATTTTCAATATAAGGAGTAAGACATTGATTTTTGAATAAGACTAATCATGTTCATTGCATGCTTCTTTGAAAAACATTGGCGCACGTGTAAACGAGGTGCTCTACCAACTGAGCTATAGCCCTTGTACAAAAAATCTTAATACAAAAAAGATTTTTTGTCAAGTCTAATCCATATCCTAATCCATATGATAAATCTCTGATCTATTTACTGTTAATAGATTGGTATTGTTTAGAAAGAATATTCTATTTATAATTAGAAAAGAAAAGTGATATTTTGTTTTGAATTACCTACTTAACTCAGTGGTTAGAGTATTGCTTTCATACGGCAGGAGTCATTGGTTCAAATCCAATAGTAGGTACAACTTATTAGATACTGACTCTGGTATCTAATAAGTTTTTCTACTTAATTAATCTTTTCCTTGTATCTGATTTTTTGCAATTTGAAGAAGACAGTATCAAAAAAACTTGCATAAAACTTATTTGGATTTGATGTATTGACTAGTTTTGAAATAAAATGTTAAGAAATAACATTAACAGCCTCTACTCGTGTCCTAGCTCGTCTAAGAGCTAGATTCGCTTCAATCAGTTGTCTCTTACCCTTAGCTTTCCTCAAGTTAGCTTCAGCTATTTCAAGAGCTTCTTGAGCTTCTTGCGGATCAATGTCAGTACTTATCTCTGCATCATTTCCTAAAATGATGATTTCATTATTTCCAATTCTGGCAAAACCACCCATTAGAGCCACCCTTAACCATTGGTCGTTGATGCGTATTCTCAAAAGACCTATATCGACAGCTGTGGCAATAGGAGTATGGTTTGGTAATATACCAATTTGACCACTATTTGTAGATAAAATGATTTCTTTTACTTCTGAATCCAAAATAATTCGATTAGGAGTCAGTACACAAAGTTTTAAGGTCATTTCTTCAAATTGCTCTCTACTTCACTTCTAAATTGATAGCTTTCGCGGTAGCTTCATCGATGTTACCCACCAAATAAAAAGCTTGCTCGGGCAAAGCGTCTAATTCTCCAGAAAGGATCAGTTGAAATCCCCTAATAGTTTCTGCAAGACCAACATATTTTCCTGGAGAACCAGTAAAGACTTCTGCCACGAAGAAGGGTTGTGATAAGAAACGCTCAATTTTTCGTGCTCTTGCTACAGTTAAACGATCCTCCTCGGATAATTCATCCAATCCGAGAATTGCTATAATGTCCTGAAGTTCTTTGTAACGTTGTGAAGTTTGCTTAACTCTTTGCGCAGTTTCATAATGTTCATTGCCAACAATGTTTGGTTGTAACATAGTTGACGTTGAATCTAAGGGATTCACTGCTGGATAAATACCTTTGGCAGCTAATGGTCTTGATAGTACGGTAGTAGCATCTAAATGTGCAAATGTTGTAGCAGGAGCAGGGTCAGTCAAGTCATCCGCAGGTACGTAAACTGCTTGGATTGAAGTTATAGCTCCCTTTTTGGTAGAAGTAATTCTTTCTTGCAAAGAACCCATTTCTGTACTAAGGGTGGGTTGATAACCAACTGCGGAAGGCATTCTACCTAATAAAGCGGATACCTCTGATCCTGCTTGGACGAAACGAAAGATATTGTCAATGAATAGAAGCACATCTTGTTTATTAACATCTCGAAAATATTCTGCCATAGTTAGGGCAGTTAAACCAACTCTCATACGAGCTCCCGGGGGTTCATTCATTTGACCATAGACTAGAGCTACTTTTGATTCCGAAAGATTTTTTTCATTAATCACTCCGGATTCTTTCATTTCAATATAAAGATCATTTCCTTCACGAGTACGTTCCCCTACTCCACCAAATACGGATACACCTCCGTGAGCTTTAGCAATGTTGTTGATCAATTCCATGATCAGTACTGTTTTACCTACTCCAGCTCCCCCGAATAGTCCTATTTTTCCTCCACGACGGTAAGGAGCTAAAAGATCTACTACTTTAATACCTGTTTCAAAGATTGATAATCTTGTATCTAATTCTACAAAGGCGGGTGCAGATCTATGAATAGGAGATGTTTTACTAATATCTAAAGGGCCCAAATTATCAACAGGCTCTCCAAGAACGTTGAAAATTCGTCCGAGGGTTGCTTCACCAACTGGAACACTTAGAGCAGCCCCTGTATCAATCACTTCCATTCCTCTCGTTAAACCATCTGTAGCACTCATAGCTACAGCTCTAACTCGATTATTTCCTAATAATTGTTGCACCTCACAAGTAACATTAATCTGCTGACCAACCGTATATGGACCTTTAACTACCAAAGCATTATAAATATTAGGCATTTTGCCCGGAGGAAAGACAATATCGAGTACTGGGCCAATAATTTGAACAATATGCCCTATATTTTGTGTGGAAACCACAGGATTAGAATTAGTAGGATTCATAATTATAAAAAAATGAAATATTTTGCAGTTTTTTTCTTTTTTTTTTTTATAGTACCAAAGCAAAAAGCAATGTTCGATAGCAAGCTGATCAATTAATTCAATAAAAAATAAAAAGGAAATCACTTTTTATTTAGTTAACGATCTAAGCGATTGAATCTTATTCAATTCTTTATTTATTCAATTTCAATGAGTTCATTCTTAGGTTCAGTCAATGTTTCTTTATTTTTTCATATAGATTTCTGTTTTTAAATTCTTTCTTTCTGTTTTTAAATTCTTTCGTGGATGAATTTTATTTTCTAGGATTTACATATCAAAAACATATTACTGTCAAGAGGGAAGTGTCAAGAGGGAAATCCGTATTGAAATATTTTGATTTCAAATAAGAAATAGATTCTAAAAATCTCATTAGAAATTTATCAATTTGCAAAACAAGATTCGCTTGCACTATATATATCAAAGAGCATATAATAAGGGTGTATTTGGTGCATCAAATACACTCAAAAAAACCTCCAAATGACATGTTAACATAACAATTAAAAATCCTAATTGATTTTTTTTTGAAATGAAAGATTTTTACTCCATTGAAAATCCATCTCGAGTAGATCTTGTTCTTTTGACAATTCTGAATTCATAAGTTGTAGAAAGGGGCTTATGTCACCACAAACAGAGACTAAAGCAAGTGTTGGGTTTAAAGCAGGGGTTAAAGATTACAAACTTACTTATTATACTCCTGAGTACGAAACCAAAGATACTGATATCTTGGCAGCGTTCCGAGTAACTCCTCAACCCGGAGTCCCCCCTGAAGAAGCAGGAGCTGCAGTAGCGGCGGAATCTTCTACTGGTACATGGACAACTGTTTGGACTGATGGACTTACCAGTCTTGATCGTTACAAAGGGCGATGCTATCATATCGAGCCTGTTATTGGAGAAGAAAATCAATTTATTGCCTATGTAGCTTATCCTTTAGACCTTTTTGAAGAAGGTTCTGTTACTAACATGTTTACTTCTATTGTAGGTAATGTATTTGGTTTCAAAGCCCTACGAGCTCTACGCTTGGAAGACTTACGAATTCCCCCTGCTTATTCAAAAACTTTCCAAGGCCCACCTCATGGTATCCAATCTGAAAGAGATAAGTTGAACAAATATGGTCGTCCTCTATTGGGATGTACTATTAAACCAAAATTGGGATTATCCGCAAAGAACTACGGTAGAGCATGTTATGAATGTCTACGTGGTGGACTTGATTTTACCAAAGATGATGAAAACGTAAACTCACAACCATTTATGCGTTGGAGAGATCGTTTCTTGTTCTGTGCCGAAGCAATTTATAAATCACAGGCCGAAACAGGTGAAATCAAAGGGCACTACTTGAATGCTACTGCAGGTACATCTGAAGAAATGCTCAAAAGAGCAGTATTTGCTAGAGAATTGGGAGTTCCTATCGTAATGCATGACTACTTAACCGGGGGATTCACTGCAAATACTAGTTTGGCTTTTTATTGTCGTGATAATGGTCTACTTCTTCACATCCACCGTGCAATGCATGCAGTTATTGATAGACAGAAAAACCATGGTATGCATTTCCGTGTACTAGCTAAAGCATTACGTATGTCTGGTGGAGATCATATTCACTCTGGTACAGTAGTAGGTAAACTGGAAGGGGAACGTGAGATGACTTTAGGTTTTGTCGATTTATTACGTGATGATTATATTGAAAAAGATCGTAGTCGTGGTATCTTTTTCACTCAAGATTGGGTCTCTATGCCTGGTGTTATACCTGTGGCTTCAGGGGGTATCCATGTTTGGCATATGCCTGCTTTGACCGAAATCTTTGGAGATGATTCCGTACTTCAATTTGGTGGAGGAACCTTAGGGCACCCTTGGGGAAATGCACCTGGTGCAGTAGCTAACAGGGTGGCTTTAGAAGCGTGTGTACAAGCTCGTAATGAAGGACGTGATCTTGCTCGTGAAGGTAATGAGATTATTCGAGCAGCAGCTAAATGGAGTCCTGAACTAGCCGCTGCTTGTGAAGTATGGAAAGCAATCAAATTTGAATTCGATCCGGTAGATAAACTAGATAAGACGAAATAGAAAGATCAAAAAAACGCACATAATTCAGTAAGTTCTACCATAATTCAGTAAGTTTTACTAAATTGATTGCAATTCAACTCGGCCCAATCTTTTCCTAAAAAAAGGATTGAGCCGACTCAAATACGGATTTGATGAGAGCATGTGCTATGGCTCGGTCAATCCTATTTCCGATAGGAGTGGTTGATAATGGGATCGCATCTTTCCCATTCCTGAGCTATCCATAATAAAAAGTACGAAAAGAAGGCCCGACTCCAAGTTGTTTAGGAGTAGTGGCCTTGAATTTTTCGACCCTATTAGTTAGTAGGCAGGGAAGGGATATAACTCAGTGGTAGAGTGTCACCTTGACGTGGTGGAAGTCATCAGTTCGAACCTGATTATCCCTAACCTAAAGTCAATCTGAGTTATTCTATTTGGGCTTAGTTCCCCGCCGTGATCGAACGAGAATGAATAAGAGGCTTGTGGGATACATATCGTATGTATAGTGTTTCTATATTCTTGGTATGGTGTATCTGTATTATTGAAAGCAAACTCCAGCGCACAAATACATCCTGATCGTGGCTCAGGATGGGCATGCTTAACACATGCAAGTCAGACGGGAAGTGGTGTTTCCAGTGGCGAACGGGTGAGTAACGCGCAAGAAACTGCCCTTGGGAGGGGAACAACAACTGGAAACGGTTGCTAATACCCCGTAGGCTGAGGAGCAAAAGGAGGAATCCGCCCGAGGAGGGGCTCGCGTCTGATTAGCTAGTTGGTGAGGCAATAGC
>Ga0116226_10004449_pt1 | contig 12437 bp, 11 predicted proteins | sample S1TSphfallax_FD_89692 | JGI IMG/M metagenome (GOLD analysis project Ga0116226, IMG submission 89692) | Host-associated microbial communities from peat moss isolated from Minnesota, USA - S1T2_Fa - Sphagnum fallax MG | ecosystem: Host-associated > Plants > Peat moss > Unclassified | place: USA... | reverse complement strand
CGCCAACTACCGGCTGACGCCCACCGTGAACCTTGGCGGCAAGTTTCTCTTCGGCTCGGGGTATCCGGTGCCGAGCGGGAATGATTCGACTCGGCTAGGAGAGTACCAGCGGCTCGATCTTCGCGGCGAGAAAGACTGGGCCTTTCGGCGGTGGAAGCTGGCGGCCTACGCGGAGCTGCTGAATGCCACGAATCACTACAATCCGCGATACTTTTACACGAACAACTCGGGATCGGTGGTGACGGGGCAGGGGTTGCCGATCACTCCGACGGCAGGGGTGGCGTTCGAGTTTTGAGGATATGTTCGGCTTCGGCTCCCTCAAATTGCACATACACTCAAGGAGGTGGCGATCCCCTTCGATCCGCGCAAAAGGCGGCGAAGAGGGTTCCAGTCTCGATTCGGCTGTCGCCCGATGTGGTCGCTGGAAAATCCAGACGACCGAGGAAAGCGCTTTTCTACTCCCTATTTCTCTGGCTCCAAATCCCTTTTCTTTCAATATTATATGGCTAACAGTAATAGGATGAATGCTTTACGCGTTCAATCGACACCCCCAACCCAACAAAGAGGTTAACGGTAGGGGGGCGGGGCCGCCTGTCACCCGCTGTCGAACCGAACTTCGAGCATCGTGCAGTCGTCGTTCGCCGGAGCGAGGCCGCAGAAGTGCTGCACGCGCTCGAAGATCGCCTCCAGCGAGTTGCTGCAAACCGCTGCTTCCTCTAAACGATCGTCGCCGAAGAACTCGCCAGCGACGTTTTCCGCCTCGGTCACTCCATCGGTTACCAGCAAGACGCGCGATCCCGGCTCGATATGCACGCTATCGGATCGGAACTCCGCTTCGGCGATCAGACCAACCGGAAGATTGGACGAGTTGAGGTAGCGAACGCCCGAAGGCGAGCACAGCAGCGGGTGAATGTGGCCGCAGTTGATATAGTCGAGAACTCCATTGCGGCTCAGCTTGAGGATCACCATTGTCGCGTACTTGCCCACGTCTTTGGCGCAGATGTAGTGGTTCGCGACCTCGGCGATCGACTGCAGCGGCTGTCCGGCGAGCAGCTGCGAATACACCATCCCTTGCAGCGTCGAGGCCAGAATCGCCGCCGAGACTCCTTTGCCCGAGACATCGGCCAGCACCAGCGACAGGCTCTCGTCATCCGCGACCACGTCGAAGAAGTCGCCGCCGATCTCTTTGCACGGGATCGAGCGAGCGGCGATCTTGGCGTAAGGCAGCGCGGGAATCTTCACCGTCATCAGGTTCTGCTGGATCGCGGCGGCGATGTTCAGCTCTTCCTTGTAGCGCCTCGCGTGCTCCTCGGCGATCGCCAGCTGCGCGTTGTCGATCAGCGCGGCCGCTTCGGTGGCAATGGTCTTGAGCAGGTCGTTGTCCACCTCGGTCAGCTTGCCGGGATTCAGCCGGCTGTCGAGATACAGCACTCCGAGAATCTCCCCCGAGGTCATCCCGTCCGAGTCGCCCGGCTGCCGGGGCTGCTCCCGCCGCCGCCGCAGCGGAATGCAGATGACCGTCCGAATACTCTGCGCGACCATGCTGTCGGTTCGCGCGCCCGATTCGGCGGTCAGCGTGTCGGTGATCATGTACTCGCCGGCGGTTCGCGTCGCCTGCTGGATCGCCGTCCGCGACAGCGTCGAGTCGTCGGCCAGCACCTCCCCGGTGCTGCTGCGGCCGACCGCCATATTCAGGTTCCCCGCCTCGTCGACGAGGAAGACGTAGCCGCGTTCAACCTTGGTGAGTTGTAAGGTTGTTTCGACGAGCGAGGCGAGGATCTGGTCCACCGCGCCGACGGTGTTCAGCTTGCGGGCGGCCTCCAGGAACCAGCGCAGCTTCTCCAGGTCGGAGTTCGGCGACGAGATCGACTGAATCTGCCCGAGCAGGTCGCGGATCGTGGAGTGGCTGGCTCCGGCCTGCGAGTCGAACCGCAGCACCGGACCATCGGTCGACCCGAAGTGCAGCGCGTCGTTGGTGGAAAGGCGCTGCCGATCGACGCGGACGCCATTCACGAAGGTGCCATGGCGGCTGCCGGCGTCGACCACGAAGAACGCGCCGTCTTCGTAGACGATCTCTGCATGTTTCCGCGAAACATAAGGGTGGTGCAGCACCAGGTCGCGGTCCGGGGCGCGGCCAACGGTGAAATGCCGCGACATGATCGACATCGCGGTCTCGATTGAGCCATCGAGCAAAATCACCGGGGTTTTGGGTGGTTCCACCGTCTATGCCTAACCTTCCAGTCATTGCCCTGCAAGTTCGCGCTTGCCAGGGAGCGCGATTTTCGTGCTGGCGCGGGACGAAACCCATCTATCGCTGTCGCTGCATCCACCATGCTCCGTTCGCACCAGATACCTGCCACGGGATGTCGTTAGATGGTCTGCCTAGTATACACAGCCGTGAGCGTTCGAGGCGTTCGGTTACTTATGGATTTCCGATAGGGTCGGATCGAAGAATTACGGGGATTTTTTTCCCGTTTCGGGAAAGATGACTTTTATTCTCACAAATTGTCCGAGTTATCTTGACAGTGCCCCGCCATTTCATTATACCAAGCATATTCGCCTTGATATTTAGTGGGGCGAATACCACGGGCCACTCAGTCTGCAGTTCGTTCGATGACCCTAATTCCAACATTATCCCCTCCGGAGGGCGTCATGAACACCACTTATCCCCATCAACACTTCCATCCTCATCAGCTCTTAGGCAACGCAATACGCCCGGTTTGCGCGTATTGTATGCATTTGCTTGTCCATGGCCATGGTGGCGTTCCCGTCAGCCAGGCTACCCGTCGCGAGTTGGAAGATCATCACGAATGCGCGGAAAAAATGATGGCTCGCCGTCCGGAAGTCTCTCTTCCCTATAACTGATTTCGGACAGGCGCCAAGGCGCTAGACTCTCCCGATCACCAATAGTTGTTCTATCTTCCCGTCGGGTGGGAGGAAGACGGTCACGAGGATTGTCGTGCCACCAGAGAAACCTGCCCGATAACTACTGAAGGTCATGCCGCTGCGGAGGGAGGTTCAGCCCGGGGTCGCCGAGCCGATAGTTCCAAGCGGAACCAAGCTCGATCGATAGTCGCCGAGGGTAGTCTCGTCGTCGTAGTCATTGCAGTTGGCCTTCAAAAGGGAGCGGTCGCCCTCCCCTTTTGAGGCCGGCAGGGAGGCGCTGCGATCGCAGCAACCGCTAGAGCAGGCATCAGAACAGGTGTCATAGCCGCGCATGATTTTTGGATGATGGCATGCCAATCGCCAATCTGCGCCGGAGTTGAAAATCTCCCCGGCATCGTTTCGGGCCGTTCCCGATTTGCCCCTGTTCGTCAAGCCTCTGTTCCTCTTTTGGCACCCAACCTTATATAGGGGTTGTTTTCACACTTTTGCGGCGTATTCTTAGAGAATGATGCGGATGACGGTGCTGGCCAGCGGCTCCAAAGGCAACAGCATGGTCGTCTCCAGCAGCCGGACCAGCATTCTCGTCGACGCCGGACTCTCGTGCCGCGAGCTATTGAAACGAATGCGCGAGGCCGAGGAGGATCCGTCGAAGCTCGACGCGATTCTTGTGACGCACGAGCATCAGGACCACGTTCAAGGACTCGCGGTCACGGCCCGAAAGCTCGGTATTCCGGTCTTTTTCACGGAAAGCACCCATCGCGCCTGGATGCGGTGGATGAAGCCGCAAAGGCGCATGACCTACGCCGACTGGCTGTCGCAGCGGCAGCGGGCGGCGGAGGAATCCCTGCTCGCTCGGAAGATGGAGCCCGAGGCTTTGCGTGGCGACGAGCCGGGCGAACCGATCACAGTCCAGGATTCAGAGGAGATTCCGTCCGATGCGAAGCAGGATCCTTGCCGTTTGCCGGGGGTGGAGTACTTTCAGGCTGGAGTGGATTTCTGCGTGGGCGACATTGCAATAACGCCGTTCACGATCCCCCACGACGCCGCCGATCCGGTCGGATTCGTCTTTGCCGCCGAAGGCGTTCGTATCGGTTTGGCCACCGATCTGGGCTACGTCCCGACGAATGTCCAGCAGCAGTTGCGGAACTGCGATGCGCTGATGATCGAGTCCAACCACGATCTGGAGATGTTGCGGGATGGCCCATATCCCTGGTCGGTGAAGCAACGGGTCATGTCGCGGGTTGGGCATTTGTCCAATGAGGCGGCCGCGGCTTTCCTGCAGGCAGGCTACGATGGCGGCGCGGCTTATGTCGTGCTGGCTCATCTCTCCGAAAGCAATAATCTTCCTGAACTCGCCAAAGTCAGCGCCGAAATGGCCCTGCGCGAACGAATGAGCTTGCTGGCGAACAAGCTGGTCCTGGCCCAACAGAACCAGCCTCTGGAATCGATCTATCTATAATCGTCAATCGTTACAGCCCTACAGTTGCTTTCATGGGAAACCAATTGGTTTTGTGAGAGATGGAGACACTCGCGCCCGTGGCCAGTCGCCGAATTCCGCTCGACCAGTGCCGCCCGCGAGGGTTAGAATGAGTTGTGACCCCGCTAGAGACTAACAAACTTCGTCCTTTCAAGATCGCTCCTTTTTTCCGTACTCGCATTTGGGGATTTGAGGACTTGGCTCCATGGTTCGACTTCAAGACCTCGGGCGAGCCGATCGGCGAAGTATGGCTGACTGGCGACCAATGCCTGGCGGAAAGTGGCCAGTTCGCGGGCCAGTCGTTGCACGAGATCGTGCGTTCCGAAGGCGCGTCGCTGGTTGGCGCCGATTATGTTGGCGACGCCTTTCCGCTGCTCGTGAAAGTGTTGTTTCCCAAGGAAAAACTCAGCGTCCAGGTCCATCCGGATGACGCGATGGCCCAGAAATATGGCGATCCGCGGGGCAAGACCGAGTGCTGGTACGCGTTGGATGCCGCTCCGGGAGCGCAGGTGGCGCTTGGCATTCAGCCTGGCTTTGGCCCCGAGGAAGTGCGGGCCGCGATTGAGGATTCGACGCTCGAAAAGCTGTTGGGGTGGCTGCCCGTCCACAAGCAGGACATGATTTTTGTGGATGCCGGGACGGTTCACGCGATTGGGCCTGGGGTGGTGCTGCTGGAAACTCAGCAAAATTCCGATTTGACCTACCGGATGTACGATTATGGGCGGCCACGCGAGTTGCATGTGGACCGCTCGATCGAGGCGATGCGCGCGGAAACCCGCGCAGGCAATGTGAAGCCTGTTGTCGAAAATGGCCACGCCAAGCTCATCGATGTTCCGTATTTTCGATTGGACCGTTTCTCGCTGGATGCGGCGAGCGCCGTCGAGACGCTTGGCAGCGGGAACGGCGAGTTCACCGACCGGGCGCAGGTGATTTTCGTATCGTCGGGCGAGGCGGTTTTGCTTGCCGACGACAGCGAGCCGATTGTCCTGGAACGGTGCCAACTGGCGGTCGTGCCAGCTTCGACAACTAACTGGCGAGTCGAGTCCGCCGACGCCGCGGAAGTGATTCGCATCGTTCCTCAACCAGGCAATTCAACGAATTAGAGGATTGTCATTCACCCAGAGGGCTCATATTGACGGCAGCGAAAATAGAGTTCAGGCCGATCATCCTTGCGGGGGGAACAGGAACCCGCTTCTGGCCGTTGAGCCGGAGCGCTCGTCCCAAGCAAGTGCTTATTCTGGATGGGCACCGGAGCATGATCCAGCAAACGGTGGAGCGTCTGGCACCGCTGGCCGCAGCCGAAACGTTTTGGGTGATCACGAGCAGCTTGCTCTCCACGACGATTGCCGACCAGTTGAACTGGCTGCCGGCGGCGCAGATTCTCAGCGAGCCGGTGGGCCGCAACACCGCGCCAGCCGCGGGCCTGGCGGCTTTTCTGCTGGAGCGGGAGTCGCCTGACGCGGTGCTGGGAATGTTTCCCGCCGACCATGTGATCGGCGACGAGCCTGGCTTTCTCAAGGCCATCGCGCAGGCGATCGAGATCGCGGCGGCTGGTGAAAATATGGTGGTGCTGGGGGTGAGGCCGACGCGGCCCGAGACCGGCTATGGGTATATCGAGACCGGCATGGCGATGGAGGACGGGTCGATTCGCGTGCGGCGATTCACCGAGAAGCCCAGTCTTGCTTTGGCGAAAGAGTTTCTTGCCGCCGGCAATTATGCTTGGAACAGCGGCATTTTTGTTTGGAGCGCGCGGACCCTGGCCAATGCCGTCCGCGAGTATTTGCCGCAGACGGCGCCCTTGCTGGAGAAGATCGCGGGGGCGTTCGGGACGCCTGATTTCGAGAGCGTTTTCGCGGAGTTGTACCCGCAATGCGAGAGCGTCAGCATCGATGTGGCGGTGCTTGAACCCCGCTCTGCCAAAGGGGAAGGAGCTTCCAACCTATTTTGCCTGCCGTCGAATTTCGGGTGGAACGACCTTGGTTCATGGACGACACTTTACGACCATAGTCTGGCTCGGGGAGCGCATACGGACGCGGATAACAATGTCGTTCAGACCGCTGGCAGCTTGGCGATCAATGCGAATGGGAACTATATCTATAGTCCAAAGAAGTTTGTGGCAATGGTCGGCGTGAGCGGCCTGGTTGTTGTGGAAACGGAGGACGGCATTCTGATTACGACACGCGACAATGCGCAGGATGTGGGGAAAGTAGTGAAGCATTTGAGGTCGGCGGGGCGCGAGGATTTGATGTAAAGACAGTCAAATCTTGAGCAAAATGATGTCGAATAACGACACGTTCGAGTGTTTCCAGCGCAAAATTAGCGCATTTTCCATGTTTTCTTCACAGCTTCTTCGACAGAAAGGAAATTCATGGCTTCTGCTCCCGACGAGACGGCTGTTCAGGCAGCAATGACACCGATAAAGTTTGGCACGGACGGCTGGCGCGGCATTATCGCCGACGACTTCACCTTCGAGAATGTGCGGATCGCGGCGGCGGCGATCGGCAGCTACGTTCTGGCGAAGGAAGACCCGTCGAAGGGCGTGTGCATCGGGTTCGACACGCGTTTCGGCTCTCGCGACTTCGCCGTGGCGACGGGGAAAGTTCTGGCCGGGCTGGGTATTCCGGTTTTTCTGGCGGACCGCTACACGCCGACGCCGGCGCTTTCGTTCGCGGTGCTGCATCGGGGAGCGGCGGGCGGGGTGATGATCACGTCGAGCCACAACCCGGCGCAGTGGAACGGGGTGAAATACAAGGCCGCGTATGGCGGGTCGGGAAGCCCGTCGATCATGGCGGAGATTGCGACGTATCTCGGTAAGCCGACGCCAACGGCCGAGGCGCCGGCGGCGATCGCCGAGGTCGACTTCCAGACGCCGTATGTCGAGGCGATCTCGAAGTTCGCCGATCTCGATTTGATCGCGAAGTCGGGGATGAAGTTCGTCATCGACACGATGTACGGGTCGGGGCGCGGGGTGATCGCGGGAATCCTGGAGCCGCTGGGCGTCGATTTCGTTGCCATTCGCGGGGAGCTGAACCCGCTGTTTCCGGGGATCAATCCGGAACCGATCGAGCCGCATGTTCGCGCGCTTCAGGAAGCGGTGGTCGCGAACCATTGCGACGCGGGACTGGCGACCGATGGCGACGCGGACCGTCTGGGAGCCGTGGACGAGCTGGGGAACTTCGTCGATCCGCACAAGATTTTCTGCATTCTGCTTCGCTGGCTGATCGAATCGAAGAAGTGGCCGGGGGCGGTGACGCGCGCTTTCAACACCACCAGCATGATCGACCGCATCTGCGCCAAGCATGGCCGAACGCTTTACGAGCACGGGATCGGCTTCAAATTTGTCGCCGACCTGATGCTGGAGGCGGACAAGGACATTCTGATCGGCGGGGAAGAGTCGGGCGGGATCGGCATCAAGCGCCATTTGCCGGAGCGGGACGGCTTGCTGAATTCTCTGCTGCTGGCCAACGTGATGGCAGAGGAGAAGCAGACGCTAGGGCAGCTGGTGGCGAGCCTGCAGGCCGAATACGGCGAGCATCAATATGGCCGGATCGACCTGCATATCGACGACACGATCAAGAACGCGGCGATCGCGCGGGCCAAGGGCGGCGTCGACTCGATAGCGGGAATGAAGGTGCTGCGGGTCTCGACGCTGGACGGGGTGAAGTTTTTTCTCGACAATCCGGACGCCGAGGGCAAGCCGAACGCGGCCGAGACGTGGCTGCTGCTGCGCGCCTCGGGCACGGAGCCGCTGCTGCGGGTCTACTCGGAATCTTGCTCGAAGGATTCGGTCGCCAAAGTGCTCCAGGCGGGGAAAGACTTCGTGCTCTCCAGCAAGAGTTGATTCGTTCGAGCCGGCATAACTTTTTTCGAGCCTCCGGGTTTATGAAAGTGACGCTTCCCTCCCGCTCTCGCGTCTAATGAGCAGGTGGCGCGCCACGGAATTTCTCTGGAGAAACGATATGTTGGGCGAACGAGTTATGAACGGAATCAACTTAACCCGATTGAGCGCGAGATTGGCGCTCGCGGCGGCGCTTTCGACTGGACTGGTGGGGGGGACGGCTGCTCCGCAGGCTTGGGGACAGGCTGCTCAGGCGGTCGACCGCTCCGATGCCGACATTCAGAGCGATCTCAACTATGCCTTGACGAATTCGGAGGCCCTGAAAGGCCAGCAGATCACGGCAGCCGCAGTCGAAGGCAACGTCACAATTTCGGGCAACGTCCGCGACGCCGCTTCGAAGGAGCTGGCAGAGTCGCTGGCGTACCGCGTGAAGGGCGTTCATTCGGTCACGAACAACCTGAGGGTGGGCGACGCTCCGGCTCCGCAGGCGCAGGCGGGCGATCCGGGCGCCGACCAGCAGCAGGATCCGAACTACGATCCGGCGCAGCAGAATATGGCACCGGCACCGCCGGCAAACGGCCAGGCAGAGGCTCCTGCGCCGCAGCAGCCGGCTCCTCGGCAGCCGTATAACGGGCAGGCGCAGTACGGGCAGGCGCAAAATGGCCCGCAGCAATACGGCCAGCAGCCGCAGTATGGGCAACAGCCGCAATATGCCGAGCAGCAACAGCCGCAGCCTCCGGTGACGGTTCCTTCGGGAACGCTATTGCAGATTCGGACCAGCGAGCCGCTGGACGCGACCAAGGTCCAAGCCGGGCAGGTCTTCCAGGCGACGGTCGCTGCGGACGTCTATCAAGGGAACGTGCTGGCGCTACCGCGCGGCGCGGTGATCACCGGCAAAGTGGTTGGGACGACGACGAACCAGGGCGATGTGGTCGGCAAGCAGGGACTTTCGCTGGTGTTGACCAGCGTGAATCTGGGCGGACAGGTGTATCCGCTGCCGACTGACACCTGGACGGGCAAAGGCCCCGGCAAGGGCGCCTACACGGCTGGCAACACGGTGGGCGGGGCGGGTTTTGGCGCAATTATCGGCGCGATCGCTGGTGGCGGGGCGGGCGCGGCGATCGGCGCGGGCGTGGGCGGATTGGTTGGCGCTGGGGCTTCGGCCGCGACGACCGGACCGCGGATGTATCTGCCGGCCGAAGCGGTGGTCAACTTCCATCTGACGGCTCCGGTAACGGTGACGCCGGTGTCGCCGCAGGAGGCCCAGCGGCTGGCGGGTTCGCAGCCGCAGTTGCAGCGGCGGGGGCCGTATCCGTATGGCGCGTATCCGCCGCCTCCGCCGCCGGGATACTACTATCCGTACCGGTATCCGGTGGCTTACTATCCCTACTATCGGTACTAAGGATCGGGCAGGTTGGATGGAGAAAGAGCGTCCCTCGCGGGCGCTCTTTCCATTTTGCGCGAACTGTGCGGGCTACATCGCTTTGACGACCGGCACCTGAATTTCGGTGATGTAGGACTCGTCGTCGAGTCGGACGGGCCTGGAGACCTGGAGGTAGACCTCGCGGGGCGGCGAGGCAATCCGGTAGCCATTGCCGCCGACCCAGCGCAGGACGGCGTCGTAGGCTTCGCTGAGGCGGTTGTAGGCTCCGTGATGGAGGATGCTGGCGATGGTGGAGGTGGGAAGCTCGTAGACTTGGACGCGTCCGGACGCCGAAACCGGTTCTTTGAGGAGGAAGCCGGCTTCGGCGTCGACGTTGGTGTCGCGATACTCGGGGTCGTGCCAGATGGCGATGCTGACGCCGAACGATCCAGGTGGAAGGGCGGCGGCGACCTCGGCGTAGAGCGGGCTGACCGAGGGATAGTTGGGGATGGTTTGGCGCACGGAGGCGATCCACTGCGCGGGAATGTGTTTAAGGACGACGTCGTTGCCCATGTCTTGCTCCTTTTCAATGAGGCTCAGACGGGTGCGCAGCCGCGCGAGGCGCGCCTGCTCCTGCTCGACCCGCTCTTGCTGCTCGGCCTGGCGGAGGAGCAGCATACCGCGAAGCTGCTCCGCGGTGACGCCGTCATTCAGGATGCTTCGAATCCGGTCGAGCGAGAAACCGAGATCGCGAAGCGCGAGAATGCGGTGCAGGCGGGGCAGCTGCGCGACGGCGTAGTAGCGATAGCCGGTGGCGGCATCGACATGCGCCGGTCGCAGCAAGCCCTGTTCGTCGTAGTGGCGGAGGGTCTTGATGGTGGTTTGGGAGAGGCTGGAGAAGTCCCCGATTCTGAGCATGAATTGGTTGTAGGGCCTCCTGCGGGGGGAGAGTCAAAGGATATTTTTGGACGTGCGATGGTTGGGGCTCAAGGACAAAAGGCGGGCGACCGAGGGAGAGTCATCGGCATGAATCCTTGGAAGGGGGTTCGCCCATCCCGCTAGCTTATTCGCCCCGCTAGCTTATTCGACCCGGTAGCTTGTTCGACCCGGTAGCTTGTTCGACCCGGTAGCTTGTTCGATAAGTCCGGCAGTTAAACGCAGGTCCATTCGAGTCGCGCCGCAGCGCTCGCTCAGGATGACACGTTTGAGTTGGCGGGCGGAGAAGACGTTGGTTGCATCGGCTGCGCTCAGGGCGGGAGTTCGAGTCGGTTTGGCGCAAGCAGCGCGCCAAACTCCGATCAGGATGACAGTTTTATGTTGGCCGCGAGATTTTGGGACGCCACCATTGGGACGCCACCATTGGGACGCCACCATTGGGACGCCACCATTGGGACGCCACCATCGTCCCTGGTTCTAGGCGGCAGGTGCGATCAAGAGTGGATCCATGGCGGGCTGAATTTCGATTTTGGGCATTTTGACATCGGTGAAGCGGCCGCTGGCGACGTCGGCGAAGACGCGGTTGGCGGTGTCTTCGGTGCGGGTGCTGGTGATGTGGAGGCTCTGGACGGCCTTGATGGTGAGAGTCGTCAACAGGAATCGGTTCGGGACACGAATCCCGGCAGAATAGACCAGTTCAGAACGCATGTTCGCCTCTTGGTGGAGCGGTTAAGCTGCTACGCTGGGAAGCCCGGACTTCCACGATTACCGGGCCCGGCGTCGAAGCAAACGCTACCGGGAGAGAGCATTCTGTTTTAGGCAACATGTTTGAGCATACGCCCCGGAAGGCAATCCACCTAGCGAAATCGCGGCGTGGCGGGAGGATTTCTTCCTTTAGCAAGGCATCCGCATCGTCTGGGCGTCGGAGGCCGATCGCGCCGCTGGCGGGTGTGGGGCTGGCGGTTTGCGTTTCGTTTCTTGAGCAATTACCGTAATCGTACATATGTCTTTACAAGAGCGTATCGGTTTTGCTTCGCAAGTTATCAAGAAACGCCTTGCTGGCCAGTCCCAGGCCTGTCCGTATTGCGGCACTTCCGACACGGTGCGGCTAGCCCGCAAACAACTGATCGTCGAGCTGCGGGAATGTCCGCAGTGCCATTTGACGTTTCGGTACCCGAAGGACGATCTGGCGGACAACTTCGAGTACTATCAGGAAAAATACCAGCAGGGCAACGTGACGGACTTGCCGGACGAAGCCGAGATCCCTGCCCTGAAAGCGAACAATTTCGCGAATGTCGGCAGGAACATCGCCACCCATCTTCGCCTGATTCGAGCCGCGACCAAGGGAACGCGGCTTCTGGATTACGGCGCCTCGTGGGGATATTGCACCTGGCAATTCCAACAGGCTGGCTATGAAGCTGTGGGCTTCGACATCTCCCGGCCGCGCGCCGAATATGGGCATCGGATGCTGGGCGTCCCGATCGTCAACGATATCGGCTCTCTTCCCGACCACTCTCTCGACATCGTCTACACATCGCATGTGCTGGAACACTTGCCGAACCCCGGCGAAATCATTCGTGAATTTCGTCGGCTGCTTGTCAAAGGGGGCCATCTTTTCATCTTCGTTCCGAACGGAGCGGGGGAAGAAGCCCGCAGACTTGGGGTGGGTTGGGGGCCGCTCATCAACCAGCGCCACGTCCTTGCCCTGACACCGCGGTTTTTCGATTATTGCCTGAGCGCGGAAGGGTTCTCGGCGGAGTTCGCGAGCAATCCGTACGACGATCCGCCACGACCCTACGACCCGGCGAACCCGTACTTCGACGGCGAAGAACTGCTGGCCGTCGGCACGGCGCTCTAGGGCGGACGGCATCGATGACCAGGTTCGATGGGGACTAGAGCATATCCCGTATGGAGGTGAAGTATCTAGCTGAGGTTAT
>Ga0116226_10004448_pt1 | contig 12438 bp, 7 predicted proteins | sample S1TSphfallax_FD_89692 | JGI IMG/M metagenome (GOLD analysis project Ga0116226, IMG submission 89692) | Host-associated microbial communities from peat moss isolated from Minnesota, USA - S1T2_Fa - Sphagnum fallax MG | ecosystem: Host-associated > Plants > Peat moss > Unclassified | place: USA... | reverse complement strand
GACCACCGCCGCGGCGTTCTCGAGCATCAACCCCAAGCGCCGCGCCGCATGTGTCGCCATGCTGACGTGGTCCTCCTGGTTCGCCGATGTGGGGATGGAATCGACGCTGCACGGTGTCGCGAGCGCCTTGTTCTCGGATACCAGTGCCGCCGCCGTCACCTGGGCAATCATGAAACCCGAATTCACGCCGCTGTTCTCCACGAGAAAGGCGGGCAGCCCGCTCATCTTGGGATCGACCAACACGGCAATGCGGCGTTCCGCGAGACTGCCTATTTCGGCGATGGCGAGGGCCAGCGCGTCGGCGGCAAAGGCCACCGGCTCGGCGTGGAAATTGCCGCCCGAGAGCACGTCGCCTTGCTCGACGAACAACAATGGATTGTCCGTCACCGCATTGGCCTCGATCCTCAACGTGACGGCGCAGTTGCGAATGAGGTCGAGACACGCTCCCATCACCTGCGGCTGGCAGCGAAAAGAATAGGGATCCTGAACCCGGCTGCAATCGAGATGTGACGCGCGAATTGCGCTGCCCGACAAGAGGTCACGGTACTGTTGGGCCACCGCGATCTGGCCGGGCTGGCCACGCACCGCATGGATACGGGCGTCGAACGGCGAATCGCTGCCCTTCAGCGCATCCACCGACATGGCGCCTGACACCAGCGCCGCGGCGAACACGTTTTCAGCTCCAAACAGGCCGGCGAGCGCGAGAGCCGTGGAAACTTGGGTCCCATTGATGAGCGCGAGTCCCTCCTTCGGATGCAACGTGAGTGGCTCGAGACCGGCGCGGCGCAGCCCTTCGGCGGCCGGCAGAACGCTCCCATTGACACGCACGTTGCCGATGCCGAGCAGTACGGTACTCAAATGAGCCAGCGGCGCGAGATCGCCGGAAGCCCCCACCGACCCTTGAGAGGGGATCAGCGGATACACCTCATGCTCGAGCAGCGCGGCCAGCGCATCGATCAGCCGCTGGGTCACGCCGGAGTTACCCTGTGCCAGAGCATTGATCTTGAGGGCGAGAACGAGCCTGACCACGCGGTCTGACAGCGGCTCGCCGACACCGGCGGCGTGCGACAGCAGCAGATTACGCTGCAACAGCTCCAGTTCTTCGGTGGCGATGCGGGTCTGTGCCAACAGGCCAAAGCCGGTGTTGATACCGTAGGCCGCATCGCCTTGGGCGACGATGCGGTCCACCAGCGCGTTGGCGCCCGCGATGCGGGTGCGATCCTGCGCGGCGAGGTTCAGGACCGTCGGCTGCGCGTAGATGGCGCGCAAGTCGGCGAGACTCCATTCGCCGGTGACCCGTGCGGCGCTGTTCACTAGGGGCGCTCGATCATCGGAAGATTCAGACCCTGTTCACGTGCGCAATCGACGGCGATCCGATAGCCGGCATCGGCATGGCGCATCACGCCGGTACCGGGATCGTTCCAGAGCACGCGCCGGACGCGGCGTGCGGCGGCATCGGATCCGTCGCAGCAAATGACCACGCCGGAGTGCTGCGAGTAGCCCATCCCCACGCCACCGCCATGGTGTATCGAGACCCAGGTCGCTCCGCTCGCCGTATTCAGCAAAGCATTGAGCAGTGGCCAGTCGGATACCGCGTCAGAGCCATCCTGCATGGCTTCGGTTTCGCGATTCGGACTTGCCACCGAACCCGAGTCCAGATGATCTCGACCGATGACGATCGGAGCGGACAGTTCGCCGCTCTTGACCATCTCGTTGAACGCAAGTCCGAGCCGGTGCCGTTGTCCCAACCCCACCCAACAGATGCGCGCCGGCAGGCCTTGAAAATGAATACGCGAGCGCGCCATGTCGAGCCAGTGGTGCAGATGGGGATCGTCGGGAATCAGCTCCTTGACCTTCGCGTCGGTCTTGTAGATATCCTCCGGATCGCCGGACAGGGCGGCCCAGCGGAAGGGTCCGATACCGCGGCAGAACAACGGACGAATGTACGCGGGCACGAACCCCGGAAATTCAAACGCGCGGTGCACGCCGAGGTCCTTCGCGACCTGACGGATATTGTTTCCATAATCGAACACCGGCAGCCCCATGGCCTGGAACTCGAGCATGTACTCGACGTGCTTGGCCATGCTCTGCTTGGCGGCGGCGCTGGTGCCCTCCGGATCGCTGAAGCGCCGTTCATCCCATTGCTCGACGGTCCATCCCTGCGGCAGGTAGCCGTTGATCGGGTCATGCGCCGAGGTTTGATCGGTGAGCGCGTCGGGACGGATACCGCGTGCGCGCAGCGACTCGAGCACATCGACGATGTTACCGAGCAGCGCCACGGACAGCGGTTTGCCGCGCGCCTTGGCGGCGTCGAGCATGGCGAGTGCTTCGTCCAATGTCGTCGCCCGGGCGTCCACGTAGCCCGTCTCCAGGCGCTTGGCGATACGGCTGTCGCGGCACTCGACCGCCAGCATATTGGCGCCGGCCATGGTCGCCGCGAGCGGCTGGGCGCCGCCCATGCCCCCCAAGCCCCCGGTGAGAATCCATTTGCCGGCAAGATTGCCGCCGAAGTGCTGGCGGCCCATCTCGACGAAGGTTTCATAGGTGCCCTGGACGATGCCCTGGCTGCCGATATAGATCCAGGAGCCGGCCGTCATCTGGCCGTACATGGCGAGCCCTTTGCGGTCGAGTTCGTGGAAATGTTCCCACGTCGCCCAATGAGGCACCAGGTTCGAATTCGCGATCAGAACGCGTGGTGCATCGGCATGGGTGGGGAATACGCCAACCGGCTTGCCGGATTGCACGAGCAAGGTTTCCTCCTCGCTCAGCGTCTTCAGTGTCTCGACGATCCGGTCGTAGCAATTCCAATCGCGTGCGGCCCGGCCGATGCCCCCATAGACCACGAGTTCGGAGGGGTTTTCCGCGACCTCGGGATCCAAGTTATTCATCAGCATGCGCAGCGGCGCTTCGGTCATCCACGAGCGTGCGCTCAACTCATTGCCGCGATCGGCGCGAATCACTCGGGGTTTTTGGGGGGCTAGCATGGGGTTTCCTCAGGGGCGAAAGCGCCCGGACATTTCATACCGGGAACCGGGGTAGTAGAGACGCGCCACCGAGGCGATCTGCCCGGTGGTCCACGTACGTCGGATCATCAACAAACAGGGCTCATCGCGTTTCATCGTCAGCAGCTTGCGGGTGCGCTCGTCCGGGATCACGGCGCGCAAGATGTGCTCGGCCTCCTGTAACGGCGCCACCTTGGTCAAATAATCGTAGGGCGTCGTCTTGGTGAAGTCGATCTTGAGGTACTCGGGCGCGAGTTTCGGCAACACATAGCGATCCTCGAGTTGAACGGGCCGCTCGTTCTCGAAATGTACGATCACCGAACAGTAAAGTTCGCTGCGCGGCGCAATGCCAAAATCGTCCGCCAATTCCGCCACGGCTCTGATGCGTTCGAGCGACACGATCTCGGCCCGGTGAGCATGCCCGCGTTCCCGGATCTCATCGGCGATGCTGCGAATCTCGAGCGGGTGCGCATGCGGCTGCGCCTGACGGTCGGCTACGAAGCTGCCGACCCCGGCGATGCGCACCAGCACGCCCTCGTCACGCAGTTCGCGCAGCGCGCGATTCGCCGTCATCCGCGAAACGCCGAAGCTCTTGACGATGTCATTCTCCGATGGCACGCGGCTGGCGGCGGTCCACTTTCCCGACCCGATGTTGTCGAGAATGTGTTGTTTCACCTTGAGGTACAACGGCTGAATCGTGGAATTCATCTTCTCCATGGCCGTCATGATATCCTGTATAGACAGGTATGGTCAACTGTGACGGCCGTGACTCACGACGCGCGGTGTGGCAACGAGATCCTGCGACGCGTCGATCTTGAGCCAGAGAAGGGCACCCAAGAACAGGAGGGCCGCCATGGGTACGAACGGTGCGTCGTAGTTCCCCGCGCCGTGACTGCCGACGTGCTCGACGATGTAGCCGTACGCCACCGATCCCACCAATCCGCCGATTTGGGCGACCGCGTTCATCAGTCCGACGGTTGCGCCCGCATGCTGCCGACCAATATCCAGACAGACCCCGAAGACGCCGGCTTGTTGGAAGGTGATCGCACCGTAAACCAGGGTCAGGAACACGATGGTCAGAATGGGTTGCTGGGTCACCATGGCCGCGATGGTCGCGAGACCTGCCAGCGTCAATGCGGTCACCCCCACCGCCCGGCGTCCGTGTTTGCGCCCCATTTTGCGTACCAGGTAATCGCTCACCGCGCCGCCCGTGAGATTCGAGAACACCGCCACCACGTACGGGAGTGCGGACAACAGCAGCCCGGACTCGCTGAAGCCGCGGCCCTTGACGAGAAAGGTGTGGAACCAAGTTTGAAAGAAATTGTAGACATACACGTAGCAGAAAGCGGTGCCCGTCAGCGCCAGTACGCTGGGTGATCGGCAAGCGGCTTGCCACGGAAACGAGTGCGCGGCGGCGTGTGGCTGGTCGGCGTGTGGCTGGCCGGTGGTTGGCTGGCCGGTGATGGGTGGCGAGTCGCGAAACCCGACGTACCAGGCCGTGGCCCAACAGACTCCCACGGCCCCGAACACATAGAATGACACGCGCCAGCCGTAGCGGCTCTGGATCGGGACGACGAGCAGCGGGGCGAGCGCGCCGCCGATCTGGCTCGCCATCAACAGCACGCCGCAGATCGTCGCTCGACGAGCGGCAGGAAACCACTGGGAGACGACCACGGAGGCATTGGGAAAGGCGCCTGCCTCTCCGGCGCCAAACAGGAAGCGGGTCAGCAAGAGCGGGTAAAAGCCGGTGACAGCGCCCGTCATGGCGGTGAACGCGGACCACCACAACACCACCCGCGTCAGCACCCGTCGGGGCCCGATCCGGTCGCCCAACATGCCGGTCGGGATCTCGAACAGGCCGTACGCCAGCGTGAACGCACCGGTCACCCAACCCCAGCCGATCGGATCAATATGGAGGTCGTCTTGAATTCGCGGACCCGCGACGGAGATGCAGATGCGATCGAGGTAGGTGATCCCAAAGAGGAGGATCAGCAGACCGAGGATGCGCTGCCTCGCGATCGAGGGGGTGTTCATCAGGATACCTCGGCCGCCGTTTCCACCTGGGTTATGGGTATCGACATTTTCAAATGAGCCCAGCCGCCGGACTCATGCGTGACACTGAGCGTCCCGCCGAGGAGCAGAGTCCGGTAAGCCATCATCTTCATTTCCAGCTCATCACCGGCGGGGGCTGCGCCCTGCAACGCGTTGCCATCGCAGTCGATACAGACCTCGACGTCGTCGCGATCGATCGAGATCGCCATGTCGATGCGCGTGCAGTGACTGTCGCTTGCGGCCAGGTGGATCGCGTCGCGGCAGAAGCGGTAGAGATGATCGGCGGCAACTTCCGCGAGCACGACTCCTTGCAGCCGGCAGACGCTCGTGACCTTGAGTTTGCGCGTGGCTTGGGTTTCGGCGGCGAGACCTTTGAGCGCGGTCGCAAAGCATCCGTAGCCGATCCGCACCGGCGACAATCCACGCGCCAGTGCCCGCGTCGTCTCGATGCTGTGGATGACGTATTGAGCGACTTGCTTGACGAGATCGGCCGCATCCGGCAGCCCGCGTTCGATGACCGTCGACGCGCTGCCCAGCAACATGAGCACACCCGCAAGCTCCTGTCCGAGGCCCTCATGCAATTGATCACTGAGTCGCTGGCGCTCCCGGCTCGCGCCGTCCAGAACTTCCCGCTCCAGGCGACGCACGTCGGTGACGTCGGTGGAGCGCAGGGCAACGCCGACCAGCCGGCCACGGTCGACCGCCGGCGCGGCCACCAGTTCGTACTGACGTTCGGGATCATCCGTGTGCTCGACCACCACGGAGCGCGTGATCACTTTCAGTTCCTTGCAGGCCTCGTCGACGACCTCGGTGAGCACCGGCAGCACGGCAGGGGGCACGCCCGGCCCGAGCGGCTCGCCGTGCGGATGCCGCGCTCGGTGGTCGAACAGATTTCGATTGGCGAAGCGCACCCTGCGCCTGTCGTCGAGCAAAACGAGGGCGTCCGGAGCCTGGTTGCCCGCGCTGCGCAGGATGGTCTCCTGGCGGCGCAACTCGCGTCCATGGCGGCGCGTGGCCGCAAGCAGAAACGCAAACATCGCACAGAGAAGCACGGCGGCGACACACAGGCCCGCCCACAATCGGTGGGCGATGCGCTGCTGCGCGAGCTCGCTGCGTTGTCCCTCGAAGCGCTGCTCGAGGATCCGATTGGCGGCGGTCAATTGCTCGGAGTCGACCAAGGCACTCAGCACCGCGACCTCGCGGTTGCGTTGCTCCGAGCCGTTCGCGCGTTCGAGTTCGAACGCCGTATCGAGATCCGCATAGGCTTGCCGGTCCCTGCCGAGCGCGCGATAAACGCGCGCCCGGTCGCGGTAGAACTGCGGTTCCTGCAGCGGCAGTTGTTCGTGCAGAGCACCGCCAATCACGGCATCGAACTTGGCCAGGGCGCGCCTGTAACGGTGGCGCTCGAACTCGATACGCGCTTGATATCCTTGCATCATCCGCACCAGATCGTTGCGTCCCCCGGTCTTCAGCGCGTCGACGCCGTCGTAGCAAGTATGCTGTGCGGCGTCGAGATGGCCCTGATTGATCTCGGCCCAACACAGCGGCACGTTGACCGCGGCAATGCCGAACTGGTCAGCCAGTCGCCGGGAAATGCTGCGCGCTGTTTCGAGAGCGGCTTGGGCCTCGGAAAAACGCTCGGTGGCGATCAACAGCTGCGCGCGCTCGTACTGCGCCGTCGACAACAGCGAATCACGGCCCTCGGACGTTGCGATCGCGATGACTTCGTCGATCATCTGCTCCGCTCGCGAGTACAGTCGCGCGCGTCCGAACAGCTGCGCCAGCGTGTAGGCAGACTCGATATGCGCATCGGTCCAGCCGCCGCCCACGGCGAGGCGGTACGCGGCAAGCGCATCGGTCGCGCCTCGATCGCCGAGATTCATGAGCATATAAGCTTCGGCGCGGGCCGCCAGGACGCAGGCGCGCTCCAGGGATTCCCCGGAGGGTATGCCGGCGAGCAACTGGTCGGCCAGGCGCGCGCCTCCCATGGCGTCCGAGTGCATCAACAACAGCGTTTGCTCGAGCAAATCAAGCCGCAGGCGCAGGCGCTTGGCCGCCGCCGTGCCGGGCACGCGGGCGAGCATGGCCCGGGCCGCGCTCACCTCGCTCGAGGCTGTGTCGAGCCGGCTTTGCTCGGCAACCGCCTCTGCCAGGATCGCATGCAGCTGCGCCAGCATCCACGGGTCACTCTCCGGCGCCGCGGTGATACGCGACTCGGCAGCGGCGACGGCGAGCTCGGGATGCGCGTCGGTCAGGCGATCGATGCGCTGCAAGTCCGCGCTCTCCACGCCGATGCATGACGCGTGGCTCGCGGCCGCGATCCCACAAAGCGCGAGCAGCGCAAGGCTGTGCGCGACCGGCCAACGGGGTCCGGGGAATCTCGTCGTGAGCATCCTCGTAGTGTAAGGCCGGCGCTGCGCGGGGTCGCCTTTGCGTTTATTCGACGCGGTCGTCCCGACGGGCGGCAGCCCCGCTGACGCCGTGAAGCAGCGACCACTGCTTCACGGCATTCGAGGCAGGCCCTTTAGGACGCTGACGCGTCGTTTGGCGTCGTTTTACGTCCGCGCAGTGCGGCCAGGCCGCCGCAGAGCAGCGTGAGGCCCGCCATCGCCGAGGACGGATCAATTTCAGGTGCCGTCATCGCGCTGACCGTGGCGGTGAGGCCGACCGTTCCGCCCACGGTGCTGTTGGAGTTCGCGAAGTCATACAGGAAGGTGTAAGCGCCAGCGGACGCCAATTCGATTTTATTGAACACCTGCTCCCCGAGGCTTCCATTCGTCAACGCGAAGGTATCGACGATGGCGCCATCCTTCTCGAGGATGCCCACGCCCTGAAGAGCCGCATCAAAGCTGGTCGTGCCGACGACGAAGAGGCTACCCCCATCCGTTACGTCGAACGAACTGGTCGAGCTCAGGTAGCTGGGAACGTTCAATTCCGTGTCGATGAGGGTCGTGGTCTGGGCCTGCGCCAGGCCGCTGGCGCAAACGGCTGTAACTAACGCCAAAGATAGATTCCTAATCAACGCTGCTCTCCTGATTGATACGACGGCAAACACGGGTCTCTCGATGACATTCGCAACGCGCCTTGCAGCGACGGTTCGACGTCAGGAAGCGAGAGTCTCATGTGCACTCGGTCACATTCTATTGCAATGCGACATAATCCGCCCGTTGTGAATCATTTTTTGCGACGCATCGCTCTTTTTCCGACGCAATGTCAAATTGGGTCGGTGGAGGGTGGTTAGGTGGATCTTGGTTAGGTGGAGCGTGCGGCGAGATGACGCATCAGGCGAGAGAATTCGGGGTGCAAAGGCCGTTCGGCGGGGTGGTGTCCGTCCTTGACGACCCAGCGGCCGGCGACCATCACGTCGCGAATCGCGGCGCGGCCGCCGGCGAAGACCAGGTGGTCGAGCGCTGTGTCGAGCGGTGCGCCCGCCATGCTGGGGTGATCTGCATCGAGCACCAGCCAGTCGGCGCGTTGCCCGACCGCGAGGGTGCCGGTGGGCTGCCCGATGGCCCTTGCACCACACTCGGCTGCGTGGCTCCACAATCGAGTTCCCGCATGGGTTTGGGCTGCATCGGCGAGCACGCCGCGCTGTTGTCTATGCAGGCGGGCTTGGTATTCGAGCCAGCGCAATTCTTCGGCGGGGTCGACGGTGATTTGACTGTCGGAGCCGATGCACAAGCGGCCGTGCAGGGCCAGGAAGCGGGCGGCATCGAAGAATCCATCGCCGAGGTTGGCCTCGGTGGTGATCGACAGGCACACCGCGGCATGGGAGGCGGCGATCCCGGTAAGTTCGGCGGGGGTGGTGTGGGTGGCGTGCACGAGGCACCAGTGTGCATCGAGCAGGCCGGTATCGAGCAGCCGTTCGATGGGACGGCGGCCGGTTTCGCGCTGGCACGCTTCGACCTCCTTCATTTGTTCGGCGACGTGGATGTGCAGCGGCAGCGTGGCATCGATTGCGCGCAACGCGCGAGCGGCGCTGGTCAGCGTGTCGAGCGGCACGGCGCGCAGGCTGTGGAACGCGGCGCCGGTGCGCCGTGTGGCATAGGGCGTGCGTCGCGCGGCGGCGGCGCGGGCTTCGGTGGCGATGCGCGCCTCGATGGCGGTGACCCATTGGTCGGTCTCGAGGGCGAAGCGTCGCTGCTCTCGTTTCAGTGGCTGTGCGCCGAAGTCGCTGGTCTGGTAGAGCGTGGGCAAGAGCGTGAGGCCGATGCCCGCGGCGGCGGCGGCGCTGTCGATGGCGGCCCACAGCGGATTGGGATCGGGGTAGGCGGTGCCGTCCGGCCGGCGATGCAGATAATGGAATTCGGCGACGGTGGTGTAGCCGGACTTCAGCATCTCGATGAACAGCTGCGTGGCGAGCGTTTCGAGGTCGTGCGGCTCGATGCGATTGGCGAGGGCATACATGGCCGTGCGCCACGTCCAGAAGCTGTCGTCGGCGGATATTCTGAATTCGGTGTTGCCGGTCATGCCGCGCTGAAAGGCGTGGCTGTGGGCATTGGCCATGCCGGGCACGACGACGCCTGCGATGCGCTCGGGAGAGTCAGGCGCGGGCGCGGGGGAGTCGGCGGGCGGTGGCGCAGCGGTGGGTGCGGCGGGCAATTCGATGGCGGTGATGCGGCCGTCGTCCGCGATGGTGACCCTTGCGTCGTGTACCCAGCCTTGGGGCAGGAGCGCCGATTCCAATAAATAGTGTTGAGTCATGTCGGGGGTACCGATGTGTTGCCTATACCTGTATAGGGAGCTTAGCTTGCCGTATCATGGGTCGGAGGGCAACGGGCAATCGAGGCGAGACGATGGCACAGCATTGGGATCGGGTTTGGACGGGCATGCAGATGGCGACGATGGTCGCCGGTGGGGAGCCGTACGGCAACCTCCGGGGTGGGGCATTGGCGGTCAAGGATGGGCGCATCGCGTGGATCGGGCCCGCCGAAGAGGCGCTCGCGGTGGCGGCGGCCGAGAACGTGCCGGTGTCGGAGCGACCGGGATTGTGGATGACGCCCGGCTTGATCGATTGCCACACGCACCTGGTCTACGGCGGCAACCGGGTGGAGGAATTCGAACAGCGGCTCTGTGGTGTGTCCTACGAGGAGATTGCGCGGGCGGGCGGCGGCATTCAATCGACGGTCCATGCGACACGCGCGGCCGATGACGAGGAGTTGCTGCGGTCGGCGTTGGTGCGTGCGGGGCGGCTCTTATCGGAAGGCGTCACCACGCTCGAAATAAAATCGGGCTATGGCCTGGAATTGGCGACCGAGCGGCGGCTCCTACGCGTGGCGCGGGAGGTGGGACGGCGGTTGCCGATGACGGTACGGACCACGTACCTCGGATTGCATGCGTTGCCCGCGGAGTCGCGCGACGATCGGGCCGGTTTCGTCGGGCGCGCGGCGGGTCCGTGGCTGGATGCGCTTGCGGCGGAGCGCTTGGTCGATGCGGTCGATGCGTTCTGCGAGAACATTGCGTTCACGGTGACGGAGACCGAGGAGTTGTTGAAGGCGGCGCAGCGGTTGGGGTTGCAGGCGCATGTGCATGCGGGGCAGCTTTCCGACATGGGTGGTGCGGAACTCGCGGCTAAGTATGGGGCTCTGTCGGCGGATCATCTGGAATACCTGAGCGCGGCGGGTGCGGATGCCTTGGCCGCAGCGGGTACGGTGGCGGTGCTGCTGCCGGGCGCGTATTTCATGTTGCGTCAGACGACTCCGCCGCCGGTGCCGCTGCTGCGTCAGGCGGGGGTCGACATGGCGGTGGCCACCGACTGCAATCCGGGCAGCTCGCCGTGCACGTCGCTGTTGCTGGCCCTCAACATGGCGTGCACGTCATTCCGGCTGACGCCCGAGGAGGCGCTTGCCGGCGCGACCCGCGTCGCCGCGCGTGCGCTCGGGTTGGCGGCTGAACTCGGCACCTTGGAGGTGGGCAAGCGCGCCGACTTCGCGCTGTATGCGATCGAGCGGCCGGCGGAGCTGTGCTACAACCTGGGCGCGAATCCCTGCGTTGAGGTGGTGCGCGGCGGTGCGACGGTGCGCGGCGGTGTGACGGTGCGCGGCGGTGTGACGGTGCGCGGCACTGCGCCGGCAAGCGGCGCCGTTTGACGCGGCTCAAGTTCCAGCTCGAGGCCACGGCGTCGGGGTCGCGGGCGCGCGCGGCGCGCTTCACCACGCTGCACAACGAGGTGCTGACGCCCACGTTCATGCCGGTGGGCACGCATGCGGCCGTGCGGGCGCAGCGGCGCGAGGATGTGCTCGCGAGCGGTGCCCAGGTGCTGCTGGCCAACACGTATCATCTCATGCTGCGGCCGGGCACCGCGTTGTTCGATCAGGTGGGCGGCATTCATCGTTTCATGAGCTGGCCGCGCTCGGTGTTGACCGATTCCGGGGGCTTTCAGCTGTTCTCGCTGCCGGGTAGCCGCTCGATCAGCGAGGAGGGTGCCGAGTTCACGAGCTATGTGGATCGCACGCGGGTGCGCCTGAGCCCGGAGAGCAGTATCGCCGCGCAGCGCTCGATCGGCAGCGACATCATGATGGTGCTCGATCAATGCGTGCCTTCGACGGTGGAGCACGCCGTCGCGCAGGCGGCGATGGAACTGACGCATCGGTGGGCGCTGCGCAGTCTCGCGGCACGCGGCGATTCGCCGCAGTCGTTGTTCGGCATCGTGCAGGGCGCGAGCTATCCGGATCTGCGCGCGCTGAGTGCGCGGACCATCATCGACATGCCTTTCGACGGCTTCGCCATCGGCGGCTTGGCGGTGGGAGAGGGCCAGGCCGAGCGTGAGGATTGCACGGCCATCGTGACCGACTTGTTGCCGGTGAACCGGCCGCGTTATTTGATGGGCGTGGGCACGACTCGGGACTTGCTGGAAGCCGTACACCGGGGAGTCGACATGTTTGATTGCATCCTGCCGACCGCGCTCGCCAAGCAGGGCGTCGCTTTCACCAGTATCGGCCGGCGCGATCTGCGCCGAGCGGCGTATCGGGGGATGGAGGGGCCGATCGATCCGCAATGCGATTGCTCCACCTGCACCACCTACTCGATCGCGTACCTTTTCCATCTGCACAAAGTGAGCGAGCCCGTGGGCTGGCAGCTTCTGGGTTTGCACAACGTGCACTTTTACATGCGCTTGATGCAGCGGATGCGCGAACACATCTTGGCGGATACATTCCACAGCTTCTATCGCTCACAGCGCGACGTACTCGATGCGCGCGACAGCTATGGCCGTGCGCCCACGCATGTCACCAAGGCGCAGCGCCGGCAGCAGAAGCTGGCATTGGGCCGCTACGAGGTGGTGGTGCGCGATGGCATCGGACGCATTCGCGATACGCGCTCGGGTGAGGTCATGCATTCGGTCAGCGACCCTGCGCAGGAAGCGCAGGCGCTGTACGTGGAGCAG
>Ga0116226_10004447_pt1 | contig 12439 bp, 9 predicted proteins | sample S1TSphfallax_FD_89692 | JGI IMG/M metagenome (GOLD analysis project Ga0116226, IMG submission 89692) | Host-associated microbial communities from peat moss isolated from Minnesota, USA - S1T2_Fa - Sphagnum fallax MG | ecosystem: Host-associated > Plants > Peat moss > Unclassified | place: USA... | reverse complement strand
TAGATTGCTTGTGGCTAGATATGAATTAGAGCGAATGCAATGTAAAGCCATTTCTCGACATCAAAACCTTCCTAATCAGATACGTTATGAATATTTTTTAAAGTCGTCTAAGTTGCCAAGAAATAGTTCCAAAACACGAATAAGAAACCGATGTATTTTCACGGGTCGCCCTCGCTCCGTATATAAATTATTTCACGTTTCTCGCATAGTTTTTCGTGAATTAGCATCTAAAGGTTCTTTAATAGGCATAAACAAATCATGTTAGTAGTCAATAGAATAAAGGTTAGCTTTGCGAGTACCAAGAGAACGCAGCAAAAAAAAATCATACAACAAACAAGATAAAACTTAAATTACTACAAATCCTAAACTAACATGTACACAAATTGCTCAAACTTGAAGGAAATAAGTTGAAAGAATTATGATCCATGTTTCATAATTGAAATGTGAAACACATGACCATGAATGAAATCCAAAATTCCCTTCAACAGGTCTAGCCTCCTAGTCTTATACTGGCTATTTCAAAATACAACAGTCATAATCATTAGCCAGTACCTAGACTAATAATCCAAATTTTCAAAAAAAAAAAACTTTCTTTAACCACATGTCCAACTATTAATTATGTCAAGTACATGTTTAATAAATTACATGTTGATTAACCTATCAACCTATCTTTTTAACCTAATAACATTACCTGCCAGGTTTAGTAATTGGTTAAGTCATTACTACAAGTTAGGTTAAATAACATGTTAAGACATTGTTAAGTTCAACAACCTACTTACATTATGAACCTATTAAGTCACCTATTACCAAATTTGGATAACATTATCCCCTTTTGAAATCTACATTCCATCCTCAAAATGTTAGCTCAAAGTTTTAGGTTAGATTTAACCTTCTACAATTGATTGATTAATGACTTCTTTAACAAATTCAGCACTTGTTGCCTCCACAAGTTCAACTTGATTCAAAATTTGAAGATTGGTTGGCATTGTAGTCTTCTATCAATCAAGTGTGTCTTCAAAGGTCACTATGGGTGTTGTAAATACCTCTAAGGCATACGAGGTATTAGAAATCAAAGTAACCTCTTGATCTATACCTATGTGATGTGGGGTCAAAGGTACATTATTAGATATGAATTCCAAAGATTTTAATCTATTTTTAATATAGTGAACGAAAAATTAACAGGTTTATCCTATTTCTTGTCAAATCTTTCACTACCTTCCATAGGTTGACTAATAATAATGGTCACTGAAATAAGTATAATAAAAGTCTAAATGGTTTGCCACCACTCTTTCTACTTGGGGTTTCTCTCTCCCAAGGCTTGGTTCTACACCTTGAATAAGGTATTGTCTAGTAATAACTCCTCAAACTTCAACCTGTTGTTCATTTTAGCAAGTAGAATGGGGTTAGGCTTATTCAATTGTACCTTGGCTATCTCATACTTACCCTTCCAGTCTTGGATTTGACCAATAAGACTTTGCTTATCTTTGTTAAATTTTATGTGGGTAGCTACTTGTTGTACCTTCATAATTTTAATAAGTATGTTATAAACTAGTTATGATACCATGTTCCAAATTGGACTCTTCCATTTTGGCATAGTTTCACGTCATCCACTCCAAATCAACTTAGAGAATAATCAAATCATTATGGGTATTCCAATTGTGTTAGTTGAGCTCATCATACTCTTATTGCAATTTTTAAGTTTTCTTAACAATTTATTTTGCCTCATTAAGGGCTTAACCTGTCCTTTGGTGTAGGTGATTTTATATGCGTCTTCATTTGATGGGATTAACATGTGGGTAAAGGTGATGTTGTAGTCAAGCATGTTGGTTTTCTCTCTTTCAAGAATTGTTCCCTAATAATAGGTTCAAGTGGAACCTGTCGTTGTTGTTCAACATGGTGCTTTTAGCTGGTTAGTGATACAAGTGTTTTTATAATTGATGTTCTTGGTGAAGGCACCTTGGATAAAAGGAACCACTTCTTAAAACAAAATGTTTAAGATAGGTTTTGAATAACAATTATCTACTTTAATTTTGCTAGAAACTAGGTTAGTTGTTTTCTTTATGTCGTTCAATCTAGCAAGTTAATTCAACTAGTAATTGGGTTAACATTATAGAACACTAGTTAACATGTTGCCCCATGTTGGCTAGGTCAAAAGCAATAGCAATCCGGTTGTTGAAATAAGCTAATATCTCCCTTTCATACAAAATTTGCAGAATAGCTACAAATCTTGCATGATTTTATTTTTTCATGCGCATTACACTTCATTGTTCATTTTCAATAAAAGCATGTGGTTGTGTAATTCTTTTTAAGGCAATTTTGGCTTCTTCAAAAGTTGCATTAATAGCATCTACTCCTCCTTCCTTGGAAATTCCAAGTTGTTCATGAATTAGTACTTGATCAATGAAAATTTCTTAACCACGTACTTGCCTTAGAATTCTTCCATCTTTTGTTACTTCTTAGGTTCGTAGAAAGTCTCATAACAAGTCTTCTCTTGGCGTTGTCCACAATAAAATGAACATGGTCTCCAAACTGGCTTATTTAGCCCATTTGAATTCGTTGGAGTCCATTTTCATCCACTACAACATTTTCTAGCTCTCCTTCACCTTGGACATTGGTTTTTTTTTACCAAGTTTCTCAACCTTTCTTCTAGAAACACTTTGCCTTTTTGCTTCATCATAGTTTTTATTCTTGATCATATTGTGCCAAGGAATAATATTGGAAATAGGTCCCTCTTTAAAGAGTTATTGGAAAAATGCTTCTCCACTGTTCATAGGTTGTTGTAGCTCTTTCTCCTCCACAGGTCTTAATGCAGGAATTGGTTATAATAATTCCTCAACAACAAGTTGCTGCAATTCCTCCTCTTCCATAGGTCTTGATGTAGAGACTGATTGTAATTATTCCTCAACAACATGTTGAGGTCTAATCTCCTTTTTTTTTTTCTTAATCCAAAATAACAATAACGTATGATGTTGGTTTTGCTGTAGAAGTAGTGGTTATCTTCAAAAAGTTTAGTGCTACTTATAATTCTTCTTCCGAATCCTTATTTCTTTGTTATTGCTCAAATATTATAATCTTTCATGTTGTAAGTGCGCTTTAAGCAAGCAATTTTACATAAATTGCTCTTGTTAATTAAACTTATTTCATTTTCTTTTTTTTAATTTGTTCCCTCTAAAAACTTCAACTTTTTTTCCAACCTCCTTATCCTTTGTTTCTCATCTTAACCTCCCTAAAGCACTTTCACTCATGGCCTTTGCTAATATGAAGAAGAAAATGAAAATGAAGATACAGAATGAAAAACTCAATGGTTCTTTATATTGTTTCATGTGAAAATGACTTTGTGGTTGTGAATGGACATAACCATTAGGGTTAAAGACTCCTAAAAGGTAGACGTCAATAAGTTCCTTTCTAAATGCATCGTTTCCAAACAAGCACATCTATTGTTCTAATGTTGCCATGTGTTAAATGATAACTAACTAGTTCAAACCCTACAAGTTGAAAATTTTAGGTTCAACTAGTGGTGGTACAAGGTCTTTGGATTGAACAGGTTCATAAGTGACCAAGTCACCAAGTTTAACTGATATAGGTTGCAAGGTTTTGTCTTCAATGAACTTGTATGGCTTCAACTTGTTGATGTTGACAAGCATTGGGTTAGGATCAAACTTATCAATAGTGACAAGTAAAACCATATTATTATTAGGCAAACAATATTGTATCTAATAAGGTCCAAACCATCACCTCTGAAATTTCGGAATATGTTTAGAAATAGCCCCTGGAAACCATAATACATAATCTCCAAATTGAAACTTGGTTTCACTGAATCAATTTTGTGACCACAATGATCTATTCCATTGGTTAGATGTAACTAGATCCTATGCAATCAACCTATTTTCCTATAGTTATTCTAACTCAAATAGTCAACCAGTTATGACTCTAATAGGTCATGGATCTTTGTTGTCACCGAGTCTAGATAGTAACAAATATTCTATAGGTAATAATGGATGCAACCCATATACCAGCTAAAAGGGCTATGATTAGTTCCAACTTTGTAGGTGGTTTGACATGAAGATAAGACTATGGACAATTGCTCCCAATCATTTTTGTTTTCATTACCCAATTTTATTAGTAAGGTTCCAAAAACCTTATTTGTAAATTCATTATGTCCATTTCCTTATGGATAATAAACAATTTGATTGGTATGTTTAAAAATGAAATGGTTAATAAGGTATATGATCACATCATCGATAAAATGGGTAGTTTGATTAATCACAATGGTTAATGGACATCCAAATCTTGTAAGAATGTGTTCAAATATAAACTTGGTGGTTATCGCAATAATATTAGTGTGGAGTGTTCGGGCTTCCACCCGCTTTGTTGCATAATCAATGGCTACCATAATGTATTGGTTGCCTAAGGATTTCCTTACAAGTTTAACAAGTCTAATCAAATTCAATCCCCATTTTTGAAAGGGTTTTTTAAGTAATGTGGTAACCAATTTGGCCAAGTTTTGGGTCAATAGTTTACCTATTTTCCGACATTGGTCACAAGTTCGACAATATCCATAAATGTTTTGATTCATTGTTGACCACTAATAACTAGCATCTAGCATCTATGATTTTTTGCATAGTGATATCATAAGAAAAATGTCATCCTACAACTCCTTGATGTAATTCTTGAAAAATTGTGGACACTTGTCCTGGTTGCAAAACTCAAAGAAACCTATTATCTTGTCCAAATCTATACAATACTCCTTTTTGAAGGACAAATGATTATTCTACATTTTGATGTTGTTCATTGACTTATCCCCTCTATATTGCATTTGGGTTTGGTGCATTCATAGGTTCATCTCCCATAGGTTGTACTTGTTGTTCATCTTGTTTTTGTGCATGTTCCTGAGTAGGTTGATGTTTGACATGTTTTAACTAACTTCTAAAACTTCTAATAACTATTCTTAACATTTTTTTAAATCAATAGGTTTTAGGAAAGCCTTTACATTATTTTTGAACTACAATGTTTTTTTAATAACAACCCCTCCCAATAGTCTAAAGGTTTTGTTAAAAAAAATTACAAAGTAGGCGCCTATTTATTTTCAAAAACTTTACATTAACCTAACCTTATTTTTAAGGTTTTCAAACTAAGTCAAGATCAGAAATTTGAATCCTAAAGCTTACACAAAACAAGTAAACATGTGACAAATCAGAATTTGAAACATGATTATTTTTCAAACCTGATCTATCAAAACTATTAAATTTAACCAAAAATTTGAAGCACGAATGTTTTTGAATTCTGATTCACTATGTACTAACCAAATTATAACAAGGTTTTTTTTATTCCCATTAAGGTTATTTTACCTCTGGATTTTTCAATGACAAGTTCCTAAAATAACAACAAGTACATACAACACAAAACAAAACTTAAACTACTACAAATCCTAAACTAACATGTACACAAATTGTTCAAGCTTGAAGGAAGTAGGTTGAAAGAAAAATGATCCATGTTCCATAATTGAAAAGTGAAACACATAAACATGAATGAAAATCCAAATTTTTTTTTTAATGAGCCTATCCTCCTAGTCTTATGCCAATTATTTCAAAATACAATAGTCATGAATGACCATTATAAATAATCATTAGCTAGTAATTAAACTAATAGTCCGAATTTTTGAAGAAACACACCATATTTAACTACCTATTCAACTACCAATTTTGTCAAGTACAAGTTCTACATATTACATATTGAATAACTTGTCAATCTATCTTCTTAACCTAGTCATTACTTACTAGGTTTAGTAACTAGTTAAGTCAATACTACAAGTTAGGCTAAATAACATGTTAAGACACCTATTAGGTTTAACAACTTGATTACATTAACAACCTATTGTCATTATTATAGGAATTATTAATTAGTGTACATAGTTCTTATCACCATTTGAATTTGAATTCATCGTAGGACTATTATTTTAAATGATCATTTTCTACAAGAAAGAGAGATTGTTTTCATTGTAGAACATGGAGTTTTGATGGAGTATGGAATACATGCATTTTTTTTTTAAAAGCTTCAATTCCATAGCTAGATTTGTTGTTTTTGATGTTTTTTCATACTTTGATAACTAGATTAAAGTTCTAAACCTAGATATGAGTAGATATGAATGAAAAAAATTTGTTCGTATTAGTTTCGTTATATGTTTAAGTCTAGATTTAGATTAGAATATAGAATAGGAATTTTGTATTTACCATTTTTTTATTCTAATAAATGACCAATTAAAATTCTAATAGATTTTGGATCATAAATTTGCCCTAGCTTGGATGGTAATAGGTACTCCATAAATAATAATGGATATAATTTGTAGACAAGTTGAAATGGAATGTGACCGGTTCTAACCTTAAAAGTAGTTATGTAAGAAAATAGAACTTATGACAGGTGCTCATCCTAGTCATTCAAGTTCTCATTCACTTGTTTCGTGAGTAAAGTATTAGAAACTTTGTTAATAAACTTAGCTTGTCCATTCCCTTGTGGATAATAAACGGTAGAACTAATATGTTTTAGGATGAAATGAATGGTTAAATAATGCATAACATCATTAATGAAATGGGTACTTTGATATGTTATAATAGTAACACTTTTTGCATCTAGTCAGCTCTTTGACTGATTGAAAATACGTGATTGTAGCCCAATTAATAGATTTTTCATTATCTGTTTTGGAGATCATCATGGTAGATTTGTTGCTAAAATATTGCACCTTATCTTAATGATAAATAATGGGGAAATTTGCAACAATCCTATTAACATACTTTGGTTTCATTTTCTTCACAACCCATCCTTCATTGGTGTTGTAAATATCTAGAACCCTATCAACTATGTTTGTTATAGTTACTTTAGCATTTGACATTTCTGCCTAATTTGATTTTGTTTTAACTATATGGAAATTTTTTTAAATTTCTACCATGAGATGTTTATATATAATTTTCTATTTTTTGCCATCGTGACCTTGATTTTGTTGTGTTCATAATCTAATTTCTAGTTGTTCAAAAATTCAACTAGAATATTATGATAGGGAGTCTTCCATTCAACCTTAAACAAACCTATTAAATTGAGTTTGTTTGCCCATTTTTTCTCCTCCTTTCCAGAATTTGTCTAGAACACAATGTTCTTCAAATTGTTATTATAACTTTGTTCCATGGGAGTAAAAACCCTCATCACCTTATTGAGTCTAGACCTTCTTTCCTTGAAGATTAAAATCCATTACTTGTTGATCTCTTCTCTTGTTGCGCTTCCTATTTGGAATTCAAACACTATATGGAGTCTACTCCTATGTAAGCTCCTCTTGTTGTGATGGTCTTTCTTGATGTTGTTGCAAAATGTCCTGCTCTTGCTCCTTTTAAATGTTAGAAATGAAAATCAAACCAACTTGTTCATTTGCACTTGCCTCTCTTCTAAGCTTTCTAATATTGTACTTCCTCAAATTTTTTAAACAATTTTTATAATTTTTTAAAAATTACTTCAAAAGCTTTAAATTTAGACAATAGAAAATATATTTGAGAATAAGAAGAATAATAAACAAGAGATGGAAATGGTGGACCTCTTTCTAGAGACTTAGATTGCAAAGGCAAAATATTTTGTAATATTTTGTTGTTCTCTTTCTTTCTCTTGTTTTTTTTCTTTCAATTTCAATAATCTCTTTCTAGATTGTCTTTGCAACTTTTCAACAAAGTTTTTTTTTGCACTCATTTTGAAGATAGAAAATGATAGAAACTTGTTTGTAAGGAACGAAAATGATAAGGTGATTTGTTCTTTGCCAATTGTTGGAACGACATCATTTCATTTCATGTAGTGATGTTTCATTTTCCACTTTAGGGTTAGTGTTTCAATGATTTGTCCCTTTTTATGGTTTTTTAACACCTCTAGACTTCTCTTTGAGTTTCATACTAACAACAATATGGGCTACATTAATGCCTATTGATCGAACAACTTTGTAAATATGGCATTGGGTTGTTTTAATGGCACCTCTAAATCTGATGACCTGATGTTGTCTACACTATAGATTTTTTTAATCATGTGTTGAGTCAATAAATCAACAAAGTTTTTGTTATGATGTTATAGACATATCGGACTTATGGTCCATTGATTGTAAAAATGTGTAATTATGGTCTTTGAGTAATATCATTCCTTATTAACTCATCAAATTCATTAAGGCTTCTTTTGATGCGACTATCTAATCAATACTTACGATCTTTGTTGTTTTTTCATCCTTTGAATCTTCATCATATTTATTTTCTTGTGGTCAAAATCTATAAACTTTAAGGACTTCTAGTTCTTTGAACTCTGAATCCCTTTGAATGTCTGATCCACATATTTATATGGCTTCAACTTGTCAATATTGACCAATATTGGGTTTAGTTCAACATTATTAACAAAAAAAAAAAGAACAATGCCATTGGGTAAGCAATATTATACCTTGAATGGGCCAAACCATCTTTTCTTGAATTTGCCCATGTATGTTTTTTTCTCCTTTGGGAAAGCACAAAACATAATTTTGGAATTGAAACTTTTTCTCTATGTGTTTCTATTGACTTAAAAAAAACTTTGCTTTTCTAATTTGCTCCAACTAAGCCTCCAATATGTTATCATGTAACTTCTCCAACTTTGTAATTCTAGCAATTAGTACTTTGGTGGATGATGCATCTACGTGGTCCCCAATAATAGCTAGTAAAACATACTATGTTGGCATTAGAGGATGCATACCATAAACTAACTAATAAGGTGTATATCCTATTGCCACCTTGTAAGTTGTCCTATATGAAAACAGAATTGTGGACAAATGTTCATCCCATTCTTTTTTTTTTTCATTGACTAACTTGGTCAATAATCTACCAATAATGTTTTCAGTAGACTTTGTTTGTTCGTTTCCCTATGGGTAATAAGTAGTAGAACTAACATGCTTTAATAGAAACTGTTATATAAGTTGTTTGATTATATCATTGATGAAATGTACTCCTTGATTTATAATTATGGTTCAAGGACATCCAAATCTGGTTAGAATACACTCATAGAAAAATCTAATTATAACTATTACAATACTGGTTTTGAGTGCCTTTATTTCTACCCACTTGGTTGCATAATCTATAGCTACCAAAATATATTGTTTCTTGTTAGTCTTCTTGTTGGTTTAATTGGACTATAAAATATAAACCCCACTTCATAAAAGGTTCCTCTAAAACTATTGTTATTAATTTGGCCATATTTTTTTGTTTTTAGTCCAATTTTCTAACAGTTGTCACAACTTCTATAAAATTCATGAGCATTTTTTAATAAAGTTGGCCACTAATAACATGCATCCAAATTTTTTTTTGTAGTAATATCTACAACAAAATGTCCTCCTGCCACTCCTTCATGTAGTTCTTTCAGAACAATCTATTCTTATGAGGGGGTCAAACATTTGCGCACTATGTTGTCTTCTTCCACTATGTACATTTTCCCCTCTTTTAGAGTAAAGGGTTTTGCCTTTCTAGCTAACTTTTATTTCTAGGCTAAGTCCAAATTTTTTGGCATTTGACATGTCTCTAGATAGCTCCCTACTTCTTTCATCCATATAGGTTTTACAAAACATAGTGATTATCCTTCTAGACACATGTGGTTTGTTGACTAGATATACAAGAGCCATGTGGTCTACATAAAAGACAAATTTGTTTCCCAATAAAAATTTATAAACTTATGCAAAACATGAACCATTGTTAACATTTCTCTCTCTATAGTAATATAATTTAATAATCTAAAGGCATATATTAAAAGTTGATCATACTTACCAGTTGGGTTATGTGCCAACATTGCACCTATATTTTAATTTAAATCTAGATTAAAACATATCATGAAACTAATTCTAATAAAATATGTTCATTTAAATCTACTCATATCTAGGTTCAAAACTTTAATCCAAATATGAAAGTACGATAAAAACATCAGAAACAACAGATTTGGTTATGGAATTGAAACTTTTATAGAAAAAAAAATACTCTTGTTCCATATTCCATCAAAGCTCAATGTTCTACAATGAAAATTATCTCTCTTTTCTTGCCAAAAATGATCATCTTGAAAAACAATCTAATGGTCAATTCAAATTCAAATGGTGATAAAAACTATGTAAATTAATTAGTAATTCTTAGAACAATGACTAAGTAAGTACATATAAACTAGCTAACTATTTACAATTATGAATTACTCTTTTAATAAAGAAGTTGTAAAGAAACTGGTTAGTAACACATGACCTAATAACTTATAACTAGTGGAAAAAGGTCATTATGGTTTCAAAATTGGTATATTGAAACAAAATACCAATTTGGGGATTATGTTTTATGGTTTCCAGGGGTTGTCAAAGCACATACCCTTAAGTTCTAGAGATGATGATTTGGACCAAATAAGATCCAATATTGTTTACCCAACAATATAACATTATTAGTAACTATTGATAAATTCAATCCTAACCCAATACTGGTCAACACCAACAAGTTAAAACCCTATAAGTTTATAGAGGGTAAAACATTTTAGCATGTTTTGGCTAAGCTTGATGATTTTTTATTATAGGAACTAGAGGAGGTGAAATATTTTGACAACTTGTTTAATCAACATGTTGAGGAAACCTATTATGATAACTTGTCAAAGGAGGAACTAGTTGAAGCTATTCATTATGATAATTTGTCAAAGGAGGAACTAGTTGAGGTTATTCATCATGCTAAACCATTTCAATCTAGCATTAGAGATTTGGCAACAAATAATTTGATTGAAAGAAAATCGAATAGTGATTTGTTTGAATTAGAATTAGTTCAACTAGGTGATAACAACTTGTTGATAAGGTAATTGGTTGAGAACCAACTTGTTACCCCTAATTGTGTGCAAAGTAATGATATTTTAGTAAATTTAACTACAAGTGTCAACTTTTTAGGGACAATGTGCCCTAAAAGTTGCATTGTTCTCCAAATGCTACCAGTTTCCACTTTTTAGTTATAGTAAAAAAACCAACATGTCCTTTAGAATGTCTTTTCATTTTTTCACTCTAGATTTGCTTATATTCTTTGTTGCATGAAAATGAAGCAATGAGTGCCTTAGACTAGTTGAGAGAGAGAGCAAGCAAGAGGGAGGCATAATTGAGAAGATAAAGAATAAAAGAAAAACAAAAGGCAGAGGAAAGATAATTATAGAGAGTTAGAGATGAAGTTTTTAGAATAACTAGAACAATATACATTGAACCGCTTGCATCAAGATTGCCTCCTGCATTTTGTGAAAGTAGTGAGAATTTTGGAAAAGGTAGACACGTAAAGCAAGAAATTTTTGAAGCATTAATGCATGCTGCCATTATGGGAAGACTTGAAGAAATTTTGACAGACCTTTGAAAACAAGTAGCACTGCCTACACTTGCATTCATCATTATTAATGATTATGAGGAAGAAGAACATGTTGAGAATAAAGTTACAATGAAAGAAGAACAAGTTCAACAACTTGTTGAAGTTGAACAACTAACAAAATTTTCATCAAAATTGGTTGAAGGAGGGTTTTTTTACGTAAAGGGTGGTTCTCTTTATGTACCTATTACAATACCTACCAAATTTTGGTCTAAATACATGATGAAACACAAGGGGGAAAAACATGTTGAGGATGCCAATTCACTTACCAAGGTAACTCGAAAGTGGACACTTGTTGAATCAAAAGAAATACAAAAAATGCTTCAGTGGATTTGAATGGGATTTAAAAATTGGTAGTGGGCACAGTGAGTTGACTTGGGAGGTTTGTTTATTGTTCATTGGATAGTTCCATGATTAGACCTATTCAAGGAATTTTTGCAAACTTGGGAGTCCATAGAGGATGGATGAATTCAAACAATCGTTAGTGGTGAGAAAATCACCATTGATCAAACGCTAATTGCAAAATAATTAGGCAAAAGTGTTGAGGGAGTAGTGGATGCAACCAATGCATTAATCAAAGAAGCTCAAGTGGCCTTGAAGAACATCGTTGGATTAGATGCATTTGTTAACAAAGAACAATGGAGTGTCATTCATATTAAAAGAAGAATATCATGCCAGGTGTGTAGCAAATTTGTAATTCATTTATCAACAAGAAAGGTAACATATTTTAGCTACCGCATCACCACCATCATTTTAAACCTAGCAAACAAGAGGAAGATTATTAATTAACGTTCCATTATGTTGACACAAATGTCCATAGAATTGACCAAATCGATTAAACACCAAAAATAAATAGTAGCATGATTAACACACTACTAGAAATTCTGTCATATGCAACCACCATGTTTACAACTGGGATGCAACTGCCGGTCGCATGCAACTATCTTTGGTTTTTTATGCAACTACAATGGATTTTTGCCCCCTTTTTGGGTGTGTATGCAACTATGGTGCAACTATGATCACCTTCATCCCAACCTTTGGATGATTTC
>Ga0116226_10004446_pt1 | contig 12441 bp, 11 predicted proteins | sample S1TSphfallax_FD_89692 | JGI IMG/M metagenome (GOLD analysis project Ga0116226, IMG submission 89692) | Host-associated microbial communities from peat moss isolated from Minnesota, USA - S1T2_Fa - Sphagnum fallax MG | ecosystem: Host-associated > Plants > Peat moss > Unclassified | place: USA... | reverse complement strand
TGTTTGCGCAGGCGCGATCGCCCATAGTATTTGGCAAAAAACCAACTCGCCCTTAGAGCAATTAGCAGGTAATGATGAAGTAATTGCGGCGATCGCACTGTACTCTCAATGGCAAGATAATTTACTAGGACTACTCCAGCAAGCGAGTCATGGTAAACGTTTGTTGCGTCTAGAATGTGCTGAAGACCTAAAATACTGCTCTCAACTGGATGTTGTGGACATTGTACCCATCCAATCTGAGCCAGGAGTATTAAAAAGTAAAATCTAGGTAAAATCTAGATAAAATCTAGCAACCTAACCAATGGTCAAAATTTTCTTTTTGACTGGGGGAAGGTTGCTCAATAGGTCTAATATGGTATAAAGTGGGTATTGGCGTATTTAAACTAACAGAATAACTGCGCAATTCATCTTGATGAAAAACAGTAACCGTGATGGTGTCACCTACTTGATAATTTTTCAGACGTTCGTGTAACTGGTTAACCCCTACTTTTAAACCATCGATCGCCAACAACTCGTCACCCGGATCGATTCCTGCTGTTTGTGCTGGTGAACCAGCTTCCACAACTTTAATTATTTCCCTGCCATTTTCAGCACTTGTCTTGATACCCAAGTAAGGTTTCTCATCTATTTGCACCACTAACTGCAAACCAAAGGGTTCTAAATACTGCTCAAAGGGTAGTTCTGCAAGACCATAGATATAAAGTCTAAAGAAATCTGATAAATCTATTTGGGCTATAGTCTCGATCACAGCCTTTAACTGTTCTGGCGTATAGCCAATTTCTGATTCTCCAAACTTTTGCCACATTTGGCGCATCACATCATCGAGCGATCGCCGATGTTGATGTTGGAGGCGAATCAACAAATCCAACAATAACGAAACCATTTCTCCCTTGATATAATAGGAAATCTGGGAGTTAGTACTATTAGCATCTGGACGATACAATTTAATCCAAGTATCAAAACTGGATTCCGCCAGAGATTGTACTTTACGTCCAAAGGTTGTTTGATAGCGGGTAATTTCTTGACCTAAATGATGCAAAAAGGACTTAGCATCATAAATTCCTGCTCGTAAAGGAATTAATAAATCATAATAACTAGTAGTTCCTTCACAAAACCATAGAGAAGGAGTGTAGATTTCTTGATCATAATCAAAAACTTCCAAAGCCTTGGGACGGATGCGCTTAACATTCCATAAATGAAAGAACTCGTGAGCAACTAGCTGTGTAAAGCGCTGATATTTATCCTGATCACGAAATCCAAACCTGTGGTAAATTAGCGAGCAAGAATTTTTATGTTCCAAACCGCCATAAGCTTGATTAGCTAAGTGTAATATAAAAACATAGCGGTCATAAGGTAGACCACCAAACATTTGGGCTTCTATAGCAATAATTTTTTGGCAGTCTAAAATTATCTGCTGAGGTACAAAGTTCCCTTTTCCCCAAATGGCTAATTCATGAGGTTTACCCAGAGTATCAAAATGATAGAGTTGGTGAGAACCAATTTCAAAGGGACTGTCAACCAGAGTATCAAAATCAGCAGCCAAGAAAGTGTCACCCCCTTGAGTAACTACTGGTAAGGCGGTTGTCACTTGCCATTCTGGAGACGGCGGGATAATTGTGACGTAAATTGGTAATTTTTCTGCTCCAACAACCCGCAGAAAAAGTGCTGCTCCATTAAAGTACCCATGGGAAGCATCTAAGTGGTTGGTACGAACTGATAGTTCATTAGCAAAAACTCGATAACTCACAATTACTTCAGCAGCGTCACCTTTCTCTAACTGCCAATGATTTTTAGACACTTTTTCCCCAGGTAATCTTACGCCTTTTACCACAGCCGCAAAATCCTGTAGATTTCTAGCATACTCCCGGATCAGATAAGAGCCAGGTGTCCAAACTGGCATTTTTAAATCAATAATTGGTAATGGATAGTCTACAATCTCTAAAGTCACCTCAAACAGATGTGTCTCCGGCTGTGACATTGACACTGAGTAGTGAATTTTGGGAACCACTTCCTCAGTATGACTTTCTTTGGTAGCGATTGTTTTAGTCATTGATTTTAACTTTAAAACTTAATTCTCAAACTTAATTCCCAAACCTAGTGGTCAAATTCAACAGCTATATTTTGTTAGCCAACTGGATCAACTGTTTAAAATTAGTGAGATAAATGATATTTTTGCTACTATCAGTTCTGAGCCATCTTTTTTCATGTAGCTTTTCCATAATCTTGGTCGTTTCTTCTATGGTAACTTCAGTCACTTCTGATAAATCTTTATAGGAAACGTTAAAAATTTCCTTAACTTGGCTGGAGTCTCCACCATAGCTATCACCCAAATTAACTAGGGTATGAGCAAGTTTGACTGCTGCTGGTGCAGAACGCATCTGTAGTCGAAGATTGACTTGCCTTAAACGACGTACCATTAGTTGTAACATGCGATGATGCAATTGTGGGTCTTTAAACAAGATTTGGATAAAGCGCTCTCGCGAAACGCTTAATAATTTAACAGATGAAAGAGCGATGACATCTGTTGAACGGGGAGACTCATCCAAAACCGCCATTTCTCCAAAAAAATCTCCCTGTCCCAAAATAGCGATCGCTACAGAAGTATCACCCACAGTACGCCGGACCTTAACCCAACCAGAAATAATAAAATAGACAGCATTACCCCAAGCATCCTCCATTAAAACAGCTCTTTCAGCCGGATATTCATGTTCAATTGACACATTTAGCAGCCATTCTAGAGTCTGAGGACTAGCTGTGCTTAAGAGGGGGAAATTATGACTAAAAACTTCTGTTTGCATGGAATATTTGCAATTTTTGTGTTAATTAAATGAATATAGATATCACAGTCTTAACATGTAATAAAAGTATTGCCTAATCAATACAAGGGAAAATACTAACTATCTTCCGATGGTAGATTTTGAGCTGCGAGAATTTTAGTTTCTTGGTCTATACGTTCCATCAGTTGGTTAAGGTTCTCAATAGCCGTCAATTGCTCATGAGTAGGATTGCTATCGAGCATCAGCCTATCTTGTAATTCGTGCAGCATTTGACTCAATTGCTTAATTGCTTCTAGAGTACTCCGGCTTAAATGAGTCAATTTCTGTTGCTGATAGAATTTTAATGCTGCTCCGCGCAATACTTGTAAAGTAGCTTCTTGCCCATGAGAGTTCGGCATCACTCTCAACCGCAAAAGTAAGCGCTTTTGCTGGCAGAGAAATTCTTTCTCAGCTTGTTGTACTTCCATAATACCACTTTTATTTAAACTAGTTATTTGCTTTAATTCATCAATTACTCCTTGAAAAACAGTTATAGGCAACTTATCCAATACAGATTGCAAAACGCCATTATCGCTCCAGAGTATCCTACCCTGGTCAGATTGTCTTTCTAAATACAGTCTACCAATTCCACCAGCTAAAATTCGCCCCAATAATTCCCCCAGTATTTTTTTGGCTGGTAAATTTACCAAGATTTCTATAGGACTAAATACCTTAGGAATTTCGATGATTGAGGTAGCATCTGCATCAGAAGTTACTCTTAAAGGGATCAAGCAATTGGAATTGCTTAATGTAATATCTATTTCCGTAGTTAATTTTGAACTCAGCTGTTCAATGCTGTCTAAAATTACTGTTTGGTCAGCAATCACTGTTGATTGTTGGCTGATATTCCCATCTTCGTTCCCATCTAACCCTGGAGATGTTCCCCCTATGACTGTTCTACTTTTAGCAAAGAGCTCTTCTATTGATGGATGTTTGTGAGCGATCAACGGAAAAGTATTTCGATAATTGAGGTAAGCGGACATTGTCGCACGATGAGCTTCATCTGTAATGTTTTGAACCGTCATGTTAAGCTGCAGATAAGACAAAATGCGCCCAATATAATCCAGTGCATCTTCATCATCAGGATAAACCATGCCAATGGACATATTGTTCTCTTCTATACCTATAGGGAGGAGTTTATGGTACAAACAGACTTCAAAAGACAAGACACCGTCCATGATCATAAACATTTGTTCATGATCTGTTCCTGGCGGCAAATGAGTTTGTAAACTAGTGATCATTCGCTGCCTAGTGGTTTCAGTATCAATTTGTTTACCCTCTGAAGACAACATAGGTTGGGTTTGGAGAATAACGTTTGTTTTGATGACTATTTTGCCTCTAAGTTAGTGATTAACAAGTAAAGATAATTTTCTTTGTTAAACAAATAACACTCTTGCTAGGCAACTCGCATACAGATGAGTTTAATCTTGGGTTCTTAAGTTTTGAGCTGCTAAGTAGATTTTAGTCCACTCTCCCATAACTTGATGAGTTTTCAGATTTAACTTTTTAGCTATTGTCTCTATTGAATGACCCTCCTTTTGCATGTTGAGTACTTCTCTTGCTAGTGGTGTTAATTGTTCATTCAATAATTGCCACTTACGTTGCGTTAAGCCAAAATTATGTTCTCGTAAGGAAATCGACAACCAATTATCTACGAGTTCTCGCTTGCCCTTTATAGCAAAAACACGTACTGCATGGTAGCTAATTTTCTCACGTAGACGATATATTTCATGAATTGGTTTATGCAACTTCTGAGCAATTTCTTCCTGAGATTTACCCTGAAGATAAAATCTTAACCAATCTAATGCCTCTTGTCCTAATTTTTGCAATAAATATTGTTCAAATTCTTCTTTTACGGCCTGGCGCAAAAATTGCTGCTCTTCTAAGTACTGAGCCTCCTGATACTGGACAATTGCCTGACTATCTACCAGATTAGTCCGATTTTCATTGTCTTCTGTGAGAGATTCCTCAGAAACTAGTTTAATTAGATCGCTGGCAGGTACTTGAGTCAACCCGCCCCTCTGCGCACGTCGGATGTAATTTACAAAACGATATACTAGCAGAGGTTGATTTCGTACAGGTCTTAAACAATACTCTTCTAAACTAGCAAATAACAGAGCATCTCGTAGTCTACTATCCCTTGTTACTTTAGCAATACCAGACATTTGCTGCTGCATGTATGAATCACTTTGTAGTAATTCTTGTAGTACTTCCTGTAGTACATCCATGACACTACGCTGGCGATCGCGGCTCAGAGCAATCCATGTTTGAATTTTATTTCTTAAGATTACCACACTCCCCAAGCGACTAATCAGGTAGCGATAAGCGCGTTCTCTGGACAAGCCCAAATATCGCTGCTGTAAAATTCGCCAGCGATATTCCATAGACTGCTGAGTAATTTCCAGTTCTCTAGGGTTAAGGTGTTTAAATCGCTCTAAGTCTAATCCCAAAAGCCAAATAACGATACTTTCCCTAGCAACTTCACTGAGTTCCGGGCATTCAGTAGCAAGCCGCTCGTGCCAATATTGCGTCAGGTTTGCCGTTTGTTTTGTCATAGCGAGAGGGTCACCAGAGCAACTAAATAATTTATCGATTTGGTTAAGTATAAGCAATTAGCAAGCTGCCAAAAAACACGCGGCAAAGTCCAACATAGATTATAATCTTACAGCTAACCTCTATGTACTATAGTGATAAAAATACTATAATATTTAATCTTTCAACTACAAGACAAATACCGTAACCTCTCAGAAAAAGCAAGGGAGTAGGGGAGCTCTTGTGCAGGGAGGAAAAGAAAACTGCTGTTCATCAAACGCTTTTTTATCTACTTAGCAGAGATTATTGTTAAAAACAATTGTATTAGCCTTTAGGAGAAAGTATAAATTATTTCTTCTCCCCTGCTCCCCTGCATAAGAACTCCCCTGCTTCTTCTTATCGCCCATTGGCTGATCTAATAATGGGATTTTCCACAGAATCACGATACTGTTGGACTTCTTCTGTATAAGCAATTGGTAAGACAGCCTCTACGTTTTCATGGGGACGCGGAATAATTACCCAAGATTCCAAAGTACCGCCATGTACATTTGATGCAGCTTCTACCCCAGCCGCCATAGCAGCTTTAACTTCAGATACATCTCCGCGTATATTTATTGTAAAACGAGCACTACCTACTCTAATGTAGCCAACAAGAGTTACTCTTCCTGCTTTTACCATAGCATCCGCTGCTGCTAATACAGCAGGAAAACCTTTAGTCTCTAACGATCCCACAGCCTGGAGTGACATTATTTGTCTCCTATGATGAATACAAGTTAATTTTAATGAGCTTCTAGAGCATCTACTTTGCTTGCTAGTTAACTCAGAATATCCGAAAAGGTTCAGATTTTCGAGTGAAGTGGATGGGTAGAATTGTTTCCACATTTTCCGGGGGATTAGGAACTATGTAATAGGTGATGACTTCACCACCAAAAACCTCCTCTTCCACAGCAATGCCAGCCGCAACTGCTGTCTTCACTTCAGCTACATGTCCCCTCGCAGCAACGATAAATCGCCCGCTTTCGGCAATACCATAATACACAATGGTTACAGCAGCAGATTTAACCATTGCATCTGCTGCTGCTAGCACGCAGGGAAATCCTAAGGTTTCAATCACGCCAACCGCCATTGGCATTGTTTTACTCTCCTGATTCAGGCATAGGTGATATCAATTGTACGAGGCTTTGGTCTTTGTTTTTAACATTCAGGAATATTTTCTGGCAATTTGATCATTTTTTCCGTTCTTTATTCAGGATTGCACCAATTTTTTGTAAAATAACTTAATGTTTCCTAATTACCTTCCCTCATCTGTTGAGCAATTATCAGAACCGTCTGCTATTGCTCTAGCTCAAAATATTCAGTCGGGTGCGATCGGTACTCCTTTGGTGGAATCAGCGATCGCTACCACCTACGTTTACCAAGGTAGCAGTGGTGTACCAGTTCTATTACTGCATGGCTTCGACAGTTCTATCTTAGAGTTCCGCAAACTTATACCAATACTAGCCGAGAAAAATGCTACCTGGGCTGTAGATCTATTGGGTTTTGGCTTTACCAATAGACAACCAGACCTTGTTTATAGTCCCTTAGCGATTAAAACCCATCTCTATCACTTCTGGAAAACCATGATTCACCAACCTATAATTCTGGTAGGTGCTTCTATGGGAGGCGCAGCAGCAATTGATTTCACGCTTAGTTTTCCATATGTAGTGCAAAAATTGATTTTGATGGATAGTGCTGGTCTTAAAGGCGGTTCACCCGTCAGTAAATTGCTGTTTCCACCTTTAGATTATTTAGCAGCTAAATTTTTACGTAATCCGAAAGTCCGCGATCGCATTTGTCAATCTGCTTTCAAGAACCAAAATCTTGTTACTCAGGACACATTGCTTTGCGGGGCAATGCACTTACAAATGCCTAATTGGGATAGAGCACTAATCTCTTTTGCTAAAAGTGGTGGTTATCAAGCTTTTCGCCCAGAACAACTTTCACAAATCACCCAACCAACCCTAATTTTATGGGGAGATACTGATCAAATTTTAGGGACTCAGGATGCTGAAAAGTTTACCCAATTAATTCCCCAAAGCAAACTCATCTGGATTCAAGATTGTGGTCATATCCCACATTTAGAACAACCGGAAATAGTCGCCCAACACATTTTAGACTTCCAGTAAAAATGTTCGGCGGTTGAGTTGTCGTTTAACTATTTGTAGTGCTTCTGACAGCTTACCTTCTTCTAAAGCCAGTTCTATGGTTGGACTAATCAATGCCATTTTTCGTTCCTCTTCTAAGCGTTTAGCTTTGGCAGCAAATTTTGCTTCTGAATGTTTGGACAAACTTACTAATGTTTATACTATTTCAATCTTCTAGTATGTAAGCTTATATGTAGTAAGTACCGTAACAATATACACTACAAAATATACTCAAAATATATTTGTGCCTTAAAAAACACCAGTTATAATTAAGAGGAGTAAATAAACTAAAGTATTGAATCTACTGTAAATTTTAATGTTATAATGTATATGCAGCTTTGATGTAATACAATACTTAGAATTAGGCATCAAGTCAAAATTAGTAGTCTCCTAATCTCTTGATTTTAATCCATTAAATCTCTAATGCTCCCTTTCGACTAAAGGAATAAAATACAAATGGAACATACTGGAGAGTTATGCTAACTTAAATTGTTTCAAATACGAGTAAACTTTGACATTAGTAACTGAAAAATATGCATTTTAAGTTTTCACCAAAAATTTTACAAAGGCTTGGAGAAGAACTGGTTCCCAACCCCGATCAAGGAATCATTGAGTTGGTTAAGAACTCTTATGATGCTGATGCAACAGAATGCAAAGTAGAACTTATTGATACTAGTAGAAAAGGGGGAACAATTATTATCGTAGATAACGGTGTTGGCATGAATAGAGATGCCATAAGTGAGGGATGGCTGGTATTAGGTAGATCAAGGAAAGCTAACCGAGAAGTCACCAAATTAGGTCGTCTACCTGTTGGTAATAAAGGGTTAGGTAGACTAGCTGCTCTACAAATGGGTTCTATAGTACTCCTAAAAACTAGACCCCAAAATGAACCGGGAGTAGAATATTCTTTAAAAATCAAATGGTGTGATTTCGATGAGGCTGACGTAGTAGAAGATGTTTTTTTTAATACACAAATGAGTAATACAAATAAACATCATGGAACTGAAATTTTCGTAATGAATCTTAAAAATATCTTTACCAAGCGCGATATTCAAAGACTAGCTAGAGAACTTTTGCTATTAGCAGATCCATTTGATAACAAAACGGGTTTTTCTGTTAAACTTATCGCTCCAGATTTCTATGAGATTGAGCAACAAGTAAATAAAGCTTATTTTGATGATTCTGAATATTATCTCAAAGCCACTATAGATGAAAATGGTATTGCTAAGGCGAATGTGCTGGATTGGAAAAAAAATATAATTTTTAATGCGGTACATAATGATTTTTGCAAAGAACGTCGTAGTTACATAACATCTGCAACAGAATTTGAATTATGGATATTCTTACTAAACCCTCAAAGCTTTTCTACTAGAAATACTTCTACTTCTATGAGCCAGATTAGAGAATGGCTTACTCAAGTTGGAAATGTTCGTCTTTATCATCGAGGACTGCGAGTAAAACCTTATGGCGATCAGGATGATGATTGGTTAGGATTAAATTATGCAAGATCTAGAAATCCAGAAGTACGTCCTTCAACAAAAACAGTTATTGGTAGAATAATCGTTGATGATCCTAATGATATGCTACTACAAAAAACTGATAGACTTGGTTTTATTGAAAACGAAGCTTTTTTAGAGCTAAAACGCTTTACGACTGATGTATTAGAATGGATGGCAAGTGAAAGACTTAAAATAACTGAAAAGCAAAGAGAAATAATTAAAAAACAATCTCCCCGTGATATTTTAGAAGCTAAAGCCAGAGTAGAAGAAGTTATCCAAACAGAAGTTCCTCAAGCATCTCGTCCTAAAGTCCGCGAGGTTGTTAATCAATATGAAATCGTAAGAGAAAGAGAAACAAAATTATTACGTGAAGATCTTCAACTTTATCGTAGTTTAGCTACAGCAGGAACAACAGCAGCAGTTTTTGCTCATGAATCTAGTAAACCAGTGACTCTGATTGAGAAAATAGCTAAAAGAATCGAAAAGAAGGGTAGAGAAGGTTTACAAGAAAAGTACAAAGAATTTTTAGAAGACCCTGTACAGAAACTTTATCAAGTTAGTCAATCGTTACTACGCTTTCCCAACTTCCCATTACATTTTTTAAAACGAGAAAAACGACATGCAGGTGTTGTAGATGTTCACAGCGTTATCGATAACATTATTGAAATCTTCAAACCTTTCTTTGAAGATAGTAAGATTGAGGTTCAGTTAATTAAAGCGGATGGTAAAGCATGTATTTATGGGAGTATTGCTCTTACAGAGTCAATCATAATCAATCTTTTAACAAATAGTATCAACGCTTTTAATGTAGAGGGAGGACGAAATGAAGGTCGTAAAATAATTTTATCTACTGAAATTCTAGAAAGTTATCTGAAGCTGAAAATTTTAGATAATGGTCTGGGGATTCGTAATATAAAATTAGATGAAATATGGATACCAGGTAAAACTACTAGACCAGGTGGTACAGGATTGGGATTGACTATTGTTAAAGATTCTGTATCCGATCTTGGAGGAAAAATTCCTATAATTGCGATCCCAAAAGGAGAGCTAGGTGGAGCTGAGTTTATTATAGATTTACCACTTATTATATTGTAGAGTAATTATTTTCTTATGGCAATTGGTAATTTATGGTAATGACACAAGTTAAAGAGAAAAAAGTAATCGCTATAGTTGACGATGATAAAGAGTTAGCTGAAATAACTGCCTGGGATGTAGAAGCAGCTGGCTATGAACCATCTTTATTATTTGATGGAAATTTCACAGATGTTAATCAAATGGCTTCTTTCATCATTCAAGGGTTTCAAGGCGCAGTTTGCGATCATCGTCTAAGTAATTCTGGACTCGCTAATTTTTATGGAGCTGAATTAGTAGCTACCTTATATAATGCCAAATTCCCTTCTATACTTGTAACTCAATTTACAGAAACAGATATATCATTTTCAATTAGAAAATGGCGACGTAATATACCTGTACTATTAAGTAGAGAAGAAACTAGTGCTCTAAGTATTGCACAGGGAATTGAAGATTGTACTTCAGAACTTGCTGGTAAGATCCCAAGTACTAGAAAACCTCGTAGGACAATAGTTAGAATTGCTAGTATTGATGAAGAATCTAATACAAGTGTTATAGATGCTTTTATTCCTAGTTGGAATCCTCATAAAGCAGTTCGATTTCCAGCTTCTCTAATTCCAGAATATATTAGGGTTACACTGAAACCAAATACTCGTTTATTTGCTTATGTAAATACAGGAGCAGATAAGTCTGATGACTTATATTTTGAAAACTTTGAATTAGCACCTGAACCAGATGAAGATGATGGACTTGCCTGAACTTATTATTTTAGATGTTGGACATGGAAATTGTGCGTTAGTCAGAGACGCAAATGAAGTAATTATCATTGACTGTCCACCTGGAGGGACGTTAGTAGAGGCTCTTGAACATCTTTCTATTAAAGAGATTCTACATATTCTTATTTCCCATTCTGATGCAGACCATATTGGAGGAATAATTGACTTACTTGCAAATAAAGATATCAAAATTCATAATATACATTTGAACCCAGATTCACTTAAGAAGAGCAATCTTTGGACTGATATACGCATTGCTTTAAGAGATGCACGTCAACGTTCCAAAATTATTGTTTCATCAGAATTAACGACTACGAAAACAGGGAGTTTAAATATTGGTTCGGTTAGTATTGAAATTCTGGCACCAACACCTGAATTGATTTTAGGTGGTGCTGGAGGAACAGATTTAAAAGGAAGAAAACTGACTTCTAATTCAATATCATCTGTTATTGGTATAGTCCATGATTCCCATAGAATAGCTGTATTGGCAGCAGATATTGATAATATAGGATTTGAAAATCTAATTCAGGAAGGCAATAAATTAACTGCTGACTTGCTTGTTTTTCCTCACCATGGTGGAAGACCTGGTAGTGGAGATATTAAGATGTTTGCCCAGCAACTTTGTAATTATATAGAACCAAAATTAATTATATTCTCGCTGGATCGTAATCGCTTTAGCAATAATCCGCATATAGAAATAATTGAAGGATTAAGTCTATCAGTACCTAATGCTCACATTTTATGTACTCAATTATCTCAACAATGTACAGCTATTCTCCCCATTGGAAACCCAGTACACTTGAGTAGTATTCCTGCGAAAGGACTTATTAGTAATAGTTGTTGTGGAGGAACTATTTTAGTAAAAATAAATGGTAGCAGAACAAATTATCCTGAAATTGCTTTACATAAATCATTTGTCGATCAAGTAAATAGTCCAATATGTAGAAAGTTTCTCCCTATGATTAATTCCGGTAGCTCGTCTAACGATTAAAACCCATCTCTATCACTTCTGGAAAACCATGATTCACTAACCTATAATTATAGTAGGTACTTCGATGGGAGGTGCAGCAGCAATTAATTTCATGCTAAGTTTTCCAGATATAGTGCAAAAATTGGTTTTGATGGATAGTGCTGGTCTTAAAGGCGGTTCACCCTTCAGTAAATTGCTGTTTCCACCTTTAGATTATTTAGCAGCTAAATTTTTACGTAGTACTAAAGTCCGCGATCGCATTTGTCGCTCTGCTTTTAAAAACCAAAATCTCGTCTCTCAGGACACATTGCTTTGCGGAGCGATGCATTTACAAATGCCTAATTGGGATCGAGCATTAATCTCCTTTGCTAAAAGTGGTGGTTATCAAGCTTTTCGCCCAGAACAACTCTCTCAAATCACCCAACCAACCCTAATTTTATGGGGAGATACTGATCGAATTTTAGGGACTCAGGATGCTGAAAGGTTTACCCAATTAATTCCCCAAAGCAAACTCATCTGGATTCAAGATTGTGGTCATATCCCACATTTAGAACAACCGGAAATAGTCGCCCAACACATTTTAGACTTCCAGTA
>Ga0116226_10004445_pt1 | contig 12441 bp, 5 predicted proteins | sample S1TSphfallax_FD_89692 | JGI IMG/M metagenome (GOLD analysis project Ga0116226, IMG submission 89692) | Host-associated microbial communities from peat moss isolated from Minnesota, USA - S1T2_Fa - Sphagnum fallax MG | ecosystem: Host-associated > Plants > Peat moss > Unclassified | place: USA... | reverse complement strand
GACTTTAGGATTAAATTTTCACTTTGGATGCTAAGTAATGGGTCAAATTGTTAATAGGTTTCAATAAATTGAAATTTCAAGTTGTTGATTTTGAATCCAAGCTTAATTCAAGGTTATTAGCATCAACCTCGCCATGTCATATCAATCACATTTATTTTGATGTCAATGTAATATTGCATCACATTGATCTAGGGTCAATTACGTTGAATATAATAATTTTTGTATCAAGGGTAAAATAATTATCCTTATGAACATAACATGTGTGGATTATGTAAAAATGTTACCATGGGGACCCAACACATGCATTCTTGGTTGAACATTTAAGAGAAAATTAAATGCTACAACATGAAGACTTTATTGGATTTTTTTTAGAATTTTTTTTTTCAATCATCCATCTAACCAATTACATCAATCTCAACAATGCCAATAGGTGAGCAAGAAAGAATCTTTGAAGAATATTTCATGTCATCTCATGGAATATTCTTAATATACTTGTTTGCCATGTGGAAATATTATGTGACATGGCAAAATATTCCATGGAAATCCTCGAATATTTTGTCACATCACATGTGTAGCTTGTTCTAAAATTAACAATGGTTTATTGACTTTAAATGTATAGGTTTGGTCAATAGAGTTATTGAAAACATCATGTGAGGATTTGAAGGCAAAAGAAAATAGAAATATGTGTTTTAACATCCTTAGTTTGGTGCAACCAATGCTCCAAATGTCTAAGGCTCTTGGACAATAATTACAATTTTTTAGAAATGTTGAAATGGGTGGAAATTGCATGGTTGAAAAATATTTTATGATCATGAAGTACAATTCTCAAAATATATTAATTATTTGACAAACATGTGTTGAAATGGCCAAGGTATTATGATATTATACATAAAAAGATAATACACATGGAAATATGTTATGATTGTCAAAGATTTTATTCTTAATATTAGCCATGGCTTCAATGGAAATAAATTTACATGAAGCCAAATATATTTATGCCACACCACTAATGTATATTCATCACAACAAAAAGATTTTGTAAACCTAGATTTTGTAATAAGTAACTTAAAAGGTTACTATATGCAACAAGTTACCTATCCTAACCTATGACCTATTGATTTAAATAATACACAGTTGAGAAAAAAGCTTCAAACCATCACTAAAATCTAAACTTCTTACATAATCCAACCAATTACAACAAGTTTTATGAATGAGAAAATCACAACTGATTTTATGCAAATGCAATTGTGATGTATTGTCACTAGAGTTCAAAAGTTTTTAAGCACATCAACAAATGTTAAACTCGATCCAACTCCATGTGTAGTGATGAATGAACTCTTCCATGAACCCACATAACATAATTGTCTACAAAAAGTGATACACATGTTTACATTACACATGCCCCATAGCCACCCAAAGAAGCTGCCACCATTATGACAAAATATATACATGAACATCTAAGGAAATTTCCAATAGTCATATCATTTGTCATAAAAAAAAAACTATTAATTCTTCCATACCCAAGTGGTGAAACATTAATAGGGGGGAAAACAAGGCATTGGAAAAATAAGATGCCAACCTTTCAATTGTTGGTGTGTTGTTATGTTAATTTGAAGATGGAAGGTTGTATCACCCTCTTGCCACCATGAGTTGTGTAAGCCAACAACTTGCATTGGATGGCCTTACAAAGTTATGGCAATTCATAGTAGGCACATGGGAATTGCTTGAACTAGAAAATTGGGAACCAAATAAACTTTGAGCATTGTTTCTAAATAGGCGATCAAAGGAAAACCTTATGTTTTTTAAAGTTGTTACCTCTTTTTGAGTTAAGTTAGTACCTTTTTGGATGGACAATACGATTGGAACTAGAGGCCTCACAATTGCATATTTTTGCACTAGACACCACTAACACAACAATTCAAGTCATTGGGACAAAACCAATGTTTATGGTGTTCAAGTGATTTAATTTGATATTGTACCCAAAAACTTGAGTAACAGGGAATAAGAATTCCACTTACATATTTGTAAAGATTGGTCTTTACTTTGCATTTGAACCCCATGATTTTTTAGAATGTAGAACATTGAATTGCAAAATTGGGTGGGCAACGTTTAATATGCCATTGGCCATTAACACAAATAATTTCCTTCACCTCTAGTGCACGTCAAAAGAACAAAGGCTATAAATTACAAGAACCAAAGGGTAATTATTGCATGCATACATCCTCAAAAAAAAATTGAGTTCAATAGCAAAAATGGTTACTTAACGCACACCCAAACTCCTTGAAAGACTCGAATGCACATTTGAAAATGAAAACAACAGAAGAAAAAGGAGTTGGGGTTGGTTTTTTAGTTCGCACCACTTTGAAGGTAGGAAGGGCGTGTTGGAGCTCCAAAATGGGGACTAGGACGAATAACAAGCAGGTCAGTTATTCATATGGACCTACACAAACCAAACAACAAGTTGGTAAGTGCATAATTGGAACACTTTTGGTGCACGGAAAAGCCATGGGCATACACGGACTCACAAAATTCACCATGGTCTGAACTTGGGGGAAGCCACCACCTTCGCCCTTATAGTATTTTCTATGATTAGCCATGGGGGCTACACCCAAATGTCATTTTTCTCGGGACTTACAAGTCAGAAATCTTAAAATTCTTGAAATTAAAACTTCCACAATTTTGGAGGCCCATAACTTCTTATGCAAACCTCCAATTAAGGTGAGATCTATAGCAAAGTTGTAGCCTTCATCAAGATCTTTCCAACGATGTGTAGCACTCCACCTACACGCACGTAATTTAGGGGGATTCTCAACTTTTAGTTATCAAGAATCAAATTGACACTTTGACTCATGGCCTTTCTTTTGGTCATAGCTTATGTTTTAAGAACTCAAATGGATCATGTGAGCTCAATTTAGACATCTAAATATTAAGAGCTTTCCAATGGTATAAGAAAATTTTCAATCTAATGAGTTTTGACCCTTCAAATCGCTTTTTAAAAATTCAAGAGTTCATTCCAACTCCCAAAATGGGAGTCCACTTGGGAATGTGTGGGCTCATTCCTTCACATTCTCTCGCACTCCTGGGAATGTGAATGTGACTCCTAAGTTGCACTTTCAGCTCATAACTTTCCATGCCCTTGCCTTGGTCATGAGCCCAAGGTTAGGGTCATGACATTACTCATGGATTAGAGAAATTCATGTGGTCAAAACAATGGGAATCATTGTTTATGTTGAGTGAAAATCCTTTAAGGTGTACCACACAGGATGAAAAAGGCTTAATCATTACTACATTCCTTTTTAACCTTATATTTTGATCCCCATAAAAAATAATGAATCAAAAGTTGTTAAAATTTTCAAAGGGACTATATTTTAAACCATTACAATTCTAGGTTCCATCATAATCATCCATAAATGTGTTTTTACATGGTAAAAAAGACTAGGTAAAAAAGACAAAAAAGGATGACACTATGACAAGATTTTGGTACACCTTAAAGAATTTAGACCATGCTAGGAAGATAATCAATGAATCATTTAATAGACCTAAAAACCTTTTCACCCTCAAGGTGTGAAAGGCAACTTATGAAAGATGACTTCTGAAACATGTAATTTGCCATAGTTACCACAAGTTTAACAAAATCACTAGACCTTCAAGCCCTCCTCCATAATAATTCATTCCTATTAGGTCCATGACAAGGTGGACCACCTTGCAAATATTGTCTATATAATGTAGACTATTTAAAAACACAAACTTAGTCATCAGACGTCGTTGTGTAAAAACAAATGCCCCATTTTCCCATCTATTGGAACTAAATGTTATGCACAATTTTTGTTAAATTGTAGGTGGGCATGTCTACCCACTCCTCATCATTGAACTTCTACAAATCAAAGGAAAATAAACATCAACAAAATCTAAAATGTCACAATAAAAATGGAAGTAAAATGCAAATGAAACTTGAGTGCGAATGAAACTCTAGTTTTGAATGCTTAGAAATGAGGAGTCATAGGAAGTTCACAAAAGAAATACTCACATGGACCATGAAACCTCCCCATTGACTTTAACACAAAAATGTCAAAAGTTAAGCCAATTGCCAAGCTCATGGACACCCACATTAAAAGCAACATGGGAAGAAAGCCACCAACAACAAATTAGAGCATAGAAACTATCAGCCTCCCTAAGGGATGTTAAATTCTTCTACTAGTGGTAAAAAATATTGTGTTGATCTTGTAATTCAAGTTTGATCAATTGTTTGGTGTGTTTATCAAGGGCTTGAATCTAATAGATGTCACAAACCACTATGGTCATCATTTTATAATAAGCAAGATCATACACATGACAAGCCATAATTGTCTAGCCAGCAACACATTTCACATGATCAAACATGATCCAAACGTTATGCAAATCCCCTGAGGTCACATTCATGTGACAAGGCTGCTTCGCTCCCCACACCATTCATTAACATTTTGAAAATGAACACCTTTTGTCCTAGAACTTGTTTAGGGAAACAACAATCTTGGATGTAATCATAGTGATTCTTAGACTTCACTTCAAGGATGCTATCAATATAGTCACCCCCTCAACAATGCTTGAAAAAATCAACAAGGTTACAAATGTTGGGAGAGTTTAGTTCACAAAACTTGTCTTAGATGTGCTCCGACCGCTCACCATTGAAAAGTTCCATTCTACCATCGCTACAATCATCGAGCAAATGCCTCACCAAGGTTTTATTAACATTCATGGAAATCACAAATATCTCTGTATTATGTGTGCAATCCACCTCCTCTTTGATCAAGCTTCAAATTTCATCCATAGACTCCTTGCACTTTCCATCCACAATAGGATGTTTGTGGACCCCAAGATGAATCACCATTCTTGAATTACATAAATGTAATGGATGTTAAGCAACAAATGAAAAGTGAAGGAAAATGTTGAAAGCCATTAAAAAAGATGGGCAAGAAATTATGTTTGATATGCTAAACATTAACAACTATAATATCAAGGGTGAACTTCTAAAAGGATATATATATGAACCAAAAAAAAATGTATCGCAACCACAAAAATGTGGTAGAAAGTTGGGGCCAAGACATGAAAAGCAAAGCACGATCATAGGGAAATTGGCATTCAAGTTAACATGAACCAAATTGGCTATATTTATATTGTCCATAAATGCAATAGAGAAATGGTGCATATGGTAATAGGTGGAAAAGAATATAGGTAATAGGGTAATTCACATAGGGTAATAAGTGGAAAAGAGCAATTACATCCAAGCCTTTAATTAAGCAAAGCAATTAATTGAAGCAATATATGTTAATTTAATGATCATTTGCATAGTCCAAATTCTAATGTAGACTAAACAAATCATGTGAAATGTAATTGGTATGATTTTGTTGAAACGAAATTTCATTAAAAACAAAGGATGGCATAAACATTAATAAAACAACACATTGTGAACGCATTGCCAACAACATCTAATTACTTGTTGCAAAATTTGAAATTGTCAAGTCCCAAGAATGATAGGAAATATTTTCCCCCAAAAAATTGCACTTTTTGGGGGAAACAATATTCAATATCAAAATCATATATGGTAAACAAATCACAACACATACAAGACAAATATGTTGCACATATAAAAGCATGTATGATGCACGTATCACAACAAATACAACATGAACATGTTACACACAATTTTATTACAAAATGTATGGATAGAGAACATGATGATGTTCATTTGAACATAATTCAACTACTCATATGAAATGTACACTTAGTTCTTCAAATTAGAATACACTTCAGCCACATATGTAATAAAAACATGTATGAAAACCTTATATAACACATATAGTACTCCATTCCAAGTGGTACACAATTGTGTAATTTTAAGGTACATTAATGGTACATGTAAGTTGACAACATGAAAACCATGATGAACAATTGTGAAGGTTTTGATAGGACAACACATCTAAAAACAAATATAACCACATGATTAACCACATATATAATGGTAGACTCAACATAGAGATTCCACCAATGCAATGTAATATACTAATAACATATTATACAAGGTGCAACATGTGTACAACATAAATATGGTGATCTAACATTCAAATACCTAAAATATCCAGCATATGTATGTGCTATAAATGTATATTCCATATGTTTGCACCATATGTATGTGCCATAAACTTGTACCATATTTTTTTGCAATATTTACGTGCCATCTTCATGTGCCACATGTACATACCTAATGTATGTGCCAATTATATTTAAGCACCATATGTGTGCTCCATAAGTAGTTATGTGCCATACATATATAACATCTATATGTGTTATGCATACAAATACCTATGCATTTCCATGTGATTTAAATGTTCAAACTAAAACATATTTATATATATCATATGCATATCCATCCTAGCTCCATTTTTATGTGCAATAGGTATAAATATGGCACATGTGTTGACACATGTTCATAGGCATATGGAAAGCACATTAACCACTTATAGGACGTATATATGAAGTGGCAATTCTAATTGTACATATAGTTATATGGTATTAGCAATTTGATTATCAATGAATATTACATGCCACACATAGGTGATCAAACCCCAACATTTATAGGTTATGTGAAACAATTTAAAACATGGATGTTACTATGTGATATACATGGCATTCATGTAGGACATTGAATTCACTATTAAAATTCTTGGTTTTTCAAATATTCCAAGTTGATTACTTAGTCTTTCTTGATTAGTGAACATATATATTTTGACTAGAGGCTAGGGGCTTGAATGACATGTGTATTTTTGACCAATCAACATGGTTGAAATGACCTATTTGAATATTTGTTAATTGGATATCTAATCAAATTAAACAAAACATTGACAACCTTGGTCAAAATGGCCAATGACACTTAATCAAATGGAATATCTAGTCAAGTTAGAAAGAAACATATGACAACTTTAATCAAAATGGCCAATGGAATTTTAATCGAATAAGTATTTAGTCAAAATGGGCATGTTATTATTACATACATACCTACCTACCCACCCACCCACCTACTTATTAACTATTTATACCTACCTACTTGTACCTATCTACCCAGCCACCCACATGCTAATTACCTACTACAATTTATCTAACCACCCACCCACCCACCTACCTATATATCTTAATTTTTAATGATGTGTTGAAATAAAAATGTGAAATAAAAAAATTGACAAAAATTGAATACCTTTTGATGGTGTGGTCCATTGGTTAAGGACTTGGTTTATCATTAGGGAGGTCAAAGGTTCAATTCCTAATAGTTGTAACATGTTTAGGGGGCTAAAGTAGGTAGGTTAACTAAATTAAATAGGTTATACTAAGTTAGGTGAAGTAGGTAGGCTAGGCTAGGTTAGGCTACCACCTACCTACTTGCCTAACAAAAAATATTTTTAATAATAGTAATTTTTAATTATTTAAATAATTTGACCATTCAAATGGCCTTTTATTCACTAGTAGAAAAGACCACCCTATTCACACTAGACATGTTAACATTGACTTGTCCAAAATGATAGGGGGTCTTTTTTATCCCTGTCCAAATTTAGTTTTTTGTATTAGAATTTCTAGTTTGAAAAACCAAGAATTCTAATAGTGATTGAATATTCTTGTGCAACGAAAACAATGTAAACTATGTTGAAATTAATTATCTTACTCATGTGATTTATTTGAATGGAAATTAAATATAAACAATTCTATGAAATTTATTAACTTATGCATTTATTATTTCAAAAACATGAAGAATACCATCACACATTCAAATAAAATCAAGGCACATCCATAGTGGTTTAGGGTTTGAAGCAGTCAGTATATACATAATGCAACCTAACTCATGCAACCATTGTAAAACACTAGTTACAATTCTTATGGCTCCTATTTTTATGAATGTACCCTCTTCTTCTTTTACTACGGGAACTCCCATCACTAAGCTATTTTTGGTGCCAAAAGTAACTCAACAAAGTTTTTTCCCTCCATCCTCCTCTTCATCTTCTACTACAAAAGCTAACATTGCCAAGCTACTCTTAGCACCAAAAATAGTTTGGTGAGTTTTTTAAATTTTTAGGGTGAAAATCCTTTAAGGCGTACCACACAAGACAAAAAGGGCCTAGTCCTTACTATAGTCCTTTTTTACCCTATATTTTGATCCCCATAAAAATTAATGAGTCAAAAGTTGTCAAAATTTTCAAAATGACTATATTTTAAACCATTACAATTTTAAATTCCATCATAATCATCCATAAATGTGTTTTTACATGGTAAAAAATGATTAGGTTAAAAAGACAAAAAAAGGTGACATTGTGACAAGATTTTGGTACACCTTAAAGAATTTAAACCATTTTATTCTTCTTCTTTAACTTTTATTACATAAGAAAAGTCTCGCTAAGCTATTATTAGTGTTGAGAATAGCTCAACAGGATTTTCTTGCCCCTCCTTACTTTTTTTCTTCTTCACCTTCCACTACAAAAGAAAATCCCACTAAACTACTTTTGATGCGAAGAGTAGCTTGATAGGGATTTTCTTGCCCCACCCAACTATTTATGGCATCAAAAGTAACTCGACAAGGTTTTTTTGTCCCTCTTGTTTCCTCCTCTTCTGTTTCTTCTTATTCTTGTTCTTCGTCTTTTCCTTCTTCTTCTATTTCTTCAACTTCTATTATACAAGAAAATATTGTCGAACTATTCTCAACATCGATAGTAGCTGACGCACTCCCAAGCTCCTTAATGGACTCAAATGTGAGTCTAAACTGAAAACAACAAAAGGACGAGGAGTTGGGGCACACTCCCTGGCTTACAACACTTTGGGGGTAGAAGGGCATGCTGGAGCTCCGAAATGGGACTAGGAAGAATGACAAGCATCAACTATTCACATGGGCTTACACAAAACCAAACACAAGGTGGTTAGTGCATAGTTGAAGCACTTTTGGTGTTAAGATGAATCACGAGCGAACTTGGACTCACAAGACTCACCACGGCCCGGACTTGGGGGAAGCCACCAGCTTCCCCCTTATAATATACTTTGTCCCTCTCCACAAGGCCCACATCCAAATGGCATTTTGTCCTGGGACTCCCAAAGGGGAGTCCCGAAATTGCTAAAGTTGGGTCTCTCATGACTTTGGGGTCTCATAACTTTGTGTGTAAACCTTCGATTAAGATGAGGTTTTACTAGTATGTTTCATGCCACCTGCATGTGAGGAAATCGGGTCGATTCCCAACTTTTAGTGGTCAAAAGTCAAACTGCCAATTTGACTCCCGGCCTTTCTTTTGACCATAACTTGTGTTTCAAATGTCCAAATGAGTCATGCGAGCCCATTTTAGACATCTACGTTCCAAGATATTTCCAATGATATAAGGAACTCCTCGATCCAATGAGCTTTGATCCTTGTAATTACTCTCTGAAAATTCAGGAGTCCACCAGGACTCCAACTCCCAAAATGGGAGTTCCCTTGGGAATGTGAAGGAATGAACCCTCACACTTTCCTACACTCCCGGGAGTATGAAATGTGAATCTCGAACTTCATTCTTGGCCCACAACCTTGCAAGCCTTTGCTTTGGTCACGAACCCAAGGTTAGGATTTGCAACAATAGCTTGGCAAGATTTTCTTACTCCTCCGTATTGTTGTTTTTATTCTTCTTAACCTTCTTCTTCATCATCTTTTCCTATAGAAAAAATCCCGCCGAGCTACTCTTCATGCTAAAAGTAGCTTAATGGGTTTTTTTTGTCCCCCATTCTTCCTTTTCTTCGTCTTCTAGGTGAATGCACATTAAGGTGGACCAAAAATGGCACATGTGGAGTCCATAGTTTTACTTATTCATAATTTTTAATTCGAATATTTGGTGTTTTATGAATGCAAAATTTTCCATTTGAAAGTAGGAGGCTTGAATGGAATACCTAAACCTTAAACTTATAAGTTTTTAAATTGCAACAAATGTTTCAATTTGATCAACTAAGGGAAAAGTTAAAAGGAAAAACATGGGTTTTTTTAATTTTTATAATTGGCACATGTTATGTAAGGTAATAATGTCATTTTTTATTTTTAAGAATCTTTTTTTTATAATAATAAAAATCTTGTCAAAGTACTTTCAACCTTGGCCTAAGTCAAGCTGTATACTCGATGACCGGATTACTTTTAATGTTGGGAATAGTTCAAATGTATTTATATACCTTTGGGCTACTCTCAACACTAAGGCTACCTCAAGTACCTCTTATAGTTTAAAATGCATCTCACATTAAAAATAAGAATTCATCCTCACAATAGAGTTTTTAAATGTTGATATTTAATGGGTTTTCTATTTTTGTGCAATTCTTAAGCCTCACAACTTCAATGGAGGAGGATGGATTGTCCTTTGATAGGACAATCCATGTGGTGCAAAACCAAACAAACATCAACATGGGGGAGATTCTTGAAAAGTACAATATCACTTCTAAGTGCAAGGCACAATTGCATATTGTTTCATTTTGCAAATGGTTCCCATGCCAGTTATTAAACTTACTCTCAAGACTGATATTTTGAAGATGGAGCAAGCCTTTCATATGGGATATAAGGAAGGAGACAAGGTTTTTTTACTTATCACCAACAAATTGGAAAGGAGTTTGGAGGAAATTGTTGTTTTACAATAGGATACATGGGATGAACATTAGCTCAGGACTTGAAAATGAATGATTTGAAAAACTACTGCAGAATGACCAAGACCTTGTGTGCTTCTCCAACAAAATGTTTTTTATATGGGACAGGAATCATTACATCCAAGCATGGTCAATACTTTACATCAATAGGTTGCACGAGGATGAGCCATCCTAACACATCTTTGTTGATTCAATATTACTTGACACATTTCACAAGCTTGTAAAGTTGTTTGCCGCCATGACAAACTTGAACAAGTACATTTTCCTCCTTTGTGTTTTTTCCAACTACAATTCACAAACCGCATTTGTTGTTTTTCTCTTTATTTTCAATGTGTCATTTTTATTGTTCACGTGTAGGGGCATTGAATTTGATCATGTGAAGCTAAGCATTGTCCATAATGTTTTTCGCATTCAAGGGATTGGAATCAATCCCTTAAAGCAATTCAAGGATGTGTTGCCAACAAATGTGTACAAAAAATGTGAGAACAAATCAAGGAAGGCCTAGCATTCCTTCACATCAAAGAGTCAAAATTCTTTAAGGTGTACCAAAATCTTGTCACAACATCACCTTTTTTTTTTTTTTTACCATGTAAAGTCACATTTATGGATGATTATGATGGAATCTAAAGTTGTAATGGTCTTAAATATAGTCCTTCTAAAATGTTTGACAAATTTTGACTTATTAATTATTATGGGGATCAAAATATAGGGTAAAAAAGGACTATTGTAAGGACTAGGCCCTTTTGTCTTGTGTGGTAAACCTTAAAGGATTTTCATGCCAAAGGCCTTTTCTTATTATATGTATAAAGTTGCCTTTGGATAATAGTTCATTGCTTTAAAATTGTACTTCTTCACATATTTGGAAAAAACATTCTCTATCAAGCAAGACTTTTAGAACTTTTCTGTTTTTTGTAAAAGGAGCTTGCAACTGCTACAAATATGGTTGTCGAGCTCTATTGTGAAAAGGCCCTTGACGAAGGTGACATATCTCCTACAAAACTACAAGAACTAGTGGAGAAGGCCATGGAGCAAATGAGAAAGGTGCACTACTCAACCTTCTATAAACACCTCCTTGTAATTTGTGACATAGTTCTTGGGCCCAAGTTTTTACAGGAAATTTAAACCCATTATGACAACAACCTTGAGCCTAAATTATTCATAGAAAAACTTAAAATGCTCATGTACTTTTCCATGAGCAAAGAACATAAAGTTGCCTAGATGCAAATTCTTTAAGGTGTACCAAAATCTTATCACAACATCACCCTTTTTTTATCTTTTTAACCTAGTCCTTTTTTACCATGTAAAGACACATTTATAGATGATTATGATGGAATCTATAATTATAATAGTTTAAAATATAGTCCTTTTGAAAATTTTGACAACTTTTGATTCATTATTTTTAATGGGGATCAAAATATAAAGTAAAAATGGATTATAATAAAGACTAGGCCCTTTTCGTCATGTGTGGTACACCTTAAAGGATTTTCACCCACTTGGTTAAAGCAATGGAATAAATTTGGAATGTTAAAAAAAGTCAAGAAGTTCTCAAAGCAAGGTTTTTTAGATGCCCAAATGGTTGCACATGGAAACATTTTGGCACCAAGTAATATTCTAAATCATCTTGCATGATTTTCCATTTTTTTTCCTCCAACAAGCTAATCTAACTATTTCCAGTTTTTATAGCTTGAAGCTAAGGCACTCAAGTTTTACAATGCCACAATCTTTGACCTCAACCTCATTATAAGAGATGTCCATGGTTTAATGACCCTAAAGGAATAAATT
>Ga0116226_10004444_pt1 | contig 12441 bp, 11 predicted proteins | sample S1TSphfallax_FD_89692 | JGI IMG/M metagenome (GOLD analysis project Ga0116226, IMG submission 89692) | Host-associated microbial communities from peat moss isolated from Minnesota, USA - S1T2_Fa - Sphagnum fallax MG | ecosystem: Host-associated > Plants > Peat moss > Unclassified | place: USA... | reverse complement strand
GCGCGCCCTGCAGGGCGACGCTCGCCGCCAGGGGAGTCGTGGCGACGCCTGCGCCGGCGTCATATCCCGAACGCGCGACCTGACCGAAAGCGGCCCCAGACGAGGCGCCGCCATCAAGATCACGATGGCCGGCGCCACAGATCATCGCCGTCAGGCCAAGACCAAGCGCCGCAACCACCAAAGGTGCGCCGACCTGCGCGCATGCTTTCGCATGCGACGATAAAGATAAACTCAAGATTTCGTGTCCTATGTGGCGAGGTCTTGCTGACCCCAGACTGTCCCGAAAATCTTAGTCCGCGATTTCTGTTGGCGGGCTACTCTGACTACGGGGTTCGGGCCGGTACACGCTGGCCGAACAAAATTGGATTTAGGGCAAATGCGGCCGTTACGCAAGTTTCATGTGACAAATGCGGAATCGCCAAGGCCACCGCAGCAGGCCTTCAGACGGCCGGCGGCGCGGCGGACTCCTTGACTTCAAAGCGTTTTTGCAAGGGTCAGCGCGCGGAGACGACCCGGCAAAAAAGTTAACGCGCCCTCGCTTTTCGGTGAGAATCAGGCGTCGAGAAGTTGGAATCTGAGGTCCATATTGACCCCCGTCATGACCTTTCGCGCCAGGTCGTAGAACTGCCCGGCCGCTTGGGTCAGCGGGCAACGACCGATTACTTCCACCCGGACGGGCCCGCCGGAATATTCCGGCCAGACACCCTTGATCTGGCCTGTCTCGACGAAAGTGATCTGGGCGTTAAGCTTATCGCGCAGGACGTCCAGGTGCCGCTGGTCTTCCGGCGGCCGCCAAGTGAGGGGATCGGAGACAACCAGGACCGGCGTACGCTCGTCGTCGTCCAGATAGATGTAATCGATGAGATCGGTCTCAAGAACACTCATGCTCTTCAACTCCTTATCTGATGGACCCTCAGAGCCTAGGAGCCGGGAAATTGTGGGAAAAGCTGGCAGACCGCCGCTCTGCTGCCAAAGCGGCGATTGTCGGGGTCCGGCGAGCTGCCGCGCCCTTCGCGCCCAAATCGGAGGCGCCGCCGCCGCGCTAAGCATCAAACAGCGGGGTCGCGCAACGGCCCGCAGAGGCGAATCGCCACGCTGGAACGGCCGGAGGCGAGGCTTTAGGAGTGAGGACTGACATGACCGTGCACCGCTTTTCACGCCGCGATATGCTGGCTGGTCTGGCCCTCCTCTGGGCGGGACGCGCCGTGGCGGCGCCTGGGCCCCCGATCACCGTGTTCGCCGCGGCATCGCTGAAGAACGCCTTGGATGAGGTGAATCTCGCCTATGGCGGCGGAACGGCGCGGGCGTCCTATGCCTCGTCCTCCGTCATCGCCCGGCAGATCGAGGCGGGGGCTCCCGCGGACGTCTTCATCTCGGCGGATACAGACTGGATGGACGATCTGGCGAAGCGCGGCCTAATCGCGCCCGGCAGCCGGGTTGATCTGCTGTCCAACCGCCTTGTTCTCATCGCGCCCAAGGACTCCCAAATCCGCTTGAAAATCGTGCCCGGGATGAAGCTCGCCGTGGCCCTGGGGGCCGGACGTCTGGCCATTGGCGGCCCCGACGTCCCGGCCGGACGTTATGCGGAAGCGTCACTGCAGGCGCTCGGGGTGTGGCCTAGCGTCAAGGACCATCTGGCGCCTGGCGAAAATGTCCGGGCGACCCTGGCGTTTGTCGCCCGCGGAGAGGCGCCGTTGGGAATTGTCTATGAAACGGACGCCCTGATCGAACCGGCGGTGAGGGTGGTGGGTGTTTTTCCTCCATCGAGCCATGCGCCTATTGTCTATCCCGCAGCGCTGGTGGCGGCCTCGCGCAACGCGGCGGCGCCGGCCTATCTCGATTTCCTTAAGAGTCGGCGCGCGCGCGCGATCTTCCAGCGCTATGGGTTCGGAAGCGTTGGCGCCGACAAACGCCCATGACGACAAGGCTCTGAAGGGCGCCGGTGGCGCAGACCCTGGGACGTCACACCAACGACCGCATGGTGTCTTTCTATGCGCGGGCACCTTCGGGCCTCGAGGTTGAGGTGGGCTACGGCGCCGTCAATCTTGACGAGACAAGCTGGCGGGTTTCGCGCCATGACAAGACCAGCATCTGGGGCCACAAGTCCGTGGCCGGTCACTGATCACGTCACGAGGTCACGCATGGATTTAGGCATCTCCGGGCGGCGGGCCATTGTCTGCGGCGCCAGCGCCGGTCTCGGCCGCGCCACGGCCACGGCCCTGGCCCGGGAAGGCGTGTCCGTCGTGATCGCCGCGCGAACCCGGGAGAACATCGAGGCAGCGGCCAAGGAGATCGCCGGCGAGACCGGCGCGGAGGTGATTCCCATCGCCGTCGACGTGACGACGGAGGCGGGACGCGCGGAGCTGCTGGCCGCCTGCCCCGCGCCCGATATCCTGATCAACAACGCTGGCGGCCCGCCGCCCGGGGATTTCCGCAATTGGTCACGCGAGGACTGGATCAAGGCGATCGACGCCAACATGCTCTCGGCGATCTTTCTGATCCGCGAAACCCTCGACGGCATGATCGCGCGGCGCTTCGGGCGGGTGATCAATATCACAAGCCACATGGTCAAGCAGCCCGCGGGATTCCTGGGACTTTCCAATGGCGCGCGGTCGGGCCTCACTGGCTTCATCGGCGGCCTGGCCCGTGACGTGGCCGAGCAAAATGTGACGCTGAATAATGTTCTGCCCGGCCAGTTCGACACCGACCGGCTGAAATCCAATCACCAGAGGTTCGCGCAAGGGTCTGGCCGCGACCTGGCCTCGGTCCGTGAGAGCGCCAAGCTGCAAATTCCGGCCCGCCGGTTCGGGCAGCCCGAGGAGTTCGGGGCCATGTGCGCCTTCCTCTGTGGCGCAAAGGCCGGTTTCATCACCGGCCAGAACATCCTGCTCGATGGAGGCCAGTTTCCGGGGGTCTGAGGGCGCCCTGTAACCATTGGGGCACGGGGCAACGGAACATGGGCGCCCGGACTCGCGCCGTCGGCGCAACAGTCCAATATCAGGCAGGCGCGCGACACGGCGACCCACGGAAACCCGACTGCCCATGGATAGGTCCCAGGACGCTGGAGGTAAGGACGCCCTCAGCCGGTATTTTGGCCGGTTCGCCCCTCGGATCAATCTGCGCGGCGGCGAGGCTTTGGCGCGGATCGGGCAACCCATCAGTGGGCTTTATCGCCTGGAGGCGGGGCGGATCGCGGAACTGAAACCCTCCACAAGCGGCGGCTCTCAGATCGTGGCCATCCATCGCCCCGGCGTGGTGCTCGGCGGCCTCGAGGCCCTGGGCGACGGCGTCCACCAGAGCGACCTGGTGGCCCTGCGTGACTCAGAGCTTCGCGCCCTGCCGATCCGCAAGGCCGAGGCGCTGTTGCGCCGCGACACCCATGTTCTGGCGGAGGTGGCCCGGGCCGCTCTTCGCCGCCTGGGCGCCCAGCAGCCGGATCTGCGCCGCCGCGGCTCGATCATAGGCTTCGTCGCCGTCTGTGACAGCGTGGCCGCGCGACAGCTGGCGGAGGACCTGGCCGCCCGGACGCGCAGACTGGGCCTCAGGACCGTGGTGCTGGGCATGGAGGCGGCGGCCTTCGGGGCCGCGGAAATCTCCCGCCTTGAGGAGGCGAACGACCTTGTCTTCATGGCCGCGGAGATCGACCAGCCCGATTTCGCCGCCTTTTGCAGTCGCCAGATCGACCGACTGGTGCTGGTGAGCACGGCGACGACCCCGCCCAGCGCCGACATGATCCCACGCGCGGCGGCGGCCATCGCCGCGAACAGGCTGGTGGACGTGATCCTCATCCAGCCCTCCGGGGCGCCGCGCCCCAGCGGCTCGGAAGTCTGGCTCACCGCGGCCCCCGCCTCGCGACTCTTTCATGTGCGTCAGGGCGATTGGGCCGATCTGGACCGCCTTGCGCGGATCTATGCCGGCCGTTCGGTGGGCCTCGTCCTGTCGGGGGGCGGCGCGCGGGCCTATGCCCATGTGGGGGTGGTGAAGGCCCTGCGGGAACTCCGGGTCCCCATCGACTTTCTGGCCGGCAATTCCATGGGCGCCATCGTCGCCGCCGGGGTCGCCATGGGCTGGGATGATGAGGAGATGAACATGCGCCTGCGGGACGCTTTCGTCGCCTCCAGTCCTTTAAGCGACATTGCCTTTCCCCTCCTCGCCCTGACCCGGGGCCGGCATGTGGAGGCGCGGCTGGAGCGTCACTTCGATGATGTGCAGATTTCCGACCTCTGGCGCCCCTTCGCCTGCGTATCCACCGACCTCACCGAAGGACGGCCCCACCACCACCGGCGCGGCCTCCTCCGCACAGCCCTGCGCGCCTCCCTCTCCCTGCCGGGAATCCTGCCTCCGGTGGTGGAAAACGGCCATGTACTGGTGGATGGCGCCATGGTGGACAATCTCCCCGTGGGCCTGGTGATCGGCCAGCATGACGGCTGGACCCTGGGCTCGGACGTGGGGGAGGCCCAGGGGCTGCGGCCCGCTGATCTGACGCTTCGGCCCTCAGGCTGGGCGTGGCTCGCCTCGGGCGCCTGGCGCCATGGCCCTCCCATCGTCTCGGTTCTGATCCGCGCCGCCACGGTGGGCACGGAGGTCGCCATGGCCGCCACCCGCGCGGCGCTGGATGTCACCATCGTGCCGGCGGTGGACCAGGTGGGCCTTCAGGACTGGAAGGCCTATGACCCCGCCGTGGACGCCGGCTACCGCGCCACCATGGCCCGCGCACCCGACATGGCCGCCATGGCGGTGTGAGAGGGGGGGCGCCCCCTGGCGATTCCCGCGCCCCTCGCCTAACTTGCCGTTCATGTCTCGTTCCCTGCCAGCGCCTGGCGTTTCCGATGTGTCCGGCGCCTTTGTCGCGGACTTTGATCTGAACGAAGCAGCGCTCTGGCGACCCCACCGCCCGGCGCGGCCGGAGAAGAGCGAGGGCGGGCGGCGTTTCGAGCTGGTAAGCGACTATGAGCCGGCGGGCGATCAGCCCGCGGCGATCGCCGAGCTGGTGGGGGCCATCGAGGGGCGGGAGCATGATCAAGTGCTGCTCGGCGTCACGGGCTCCGGCAAGACCTTCACCATGGCCAAGGTCATCGAACAGACCCAGCGCCCGGCGCTGATCCTCGCCCACAACAAGACCCTGGCGGCGCAACTCTATAGCGAATTCAAGAGCTTCTTCCCCCACAACGCGGTGGAGTATTTCGTCTCCTATTACGACTACTACCAGCCCGAGGCCTATGTGGCCCGCACCGACACCTATATCGAAAAGGACTCTTCACGGAACGAGCAGATCGACCGCATGCGCCACGCCGCCACCCGCGCGGTCCTGGAGCGGGACGATGTGATCATCGTGGCCTCCGTTTCCTGCATCTATGGCATCGGCTCGGTGGAAACCTACACCGCCATGACCTTCTCCCTCGGCATCGGAGACAAGGTGGATGAGAAGAAGCTGATGGCCGATCTGGTGGCCCTGCAATATCGCCGCAACGATCAGGCCTTCGAGCGCGGCATGTTCCGCCGACGCGGCGACACCATCGAGCTGTTTCCCGCCCACTATGAGGACCGGGCCTGGCGGATCACCCTGTTCGGCGACGAGATCGAGGGAATTTCCGAGTTCGACCCCCTCACAGGCAAGAAAACCGCCGATCTGGAAAGCGTGAAGGTCTATGCCAACAGCCACTATGTGACGCCACGGCCGACCCTTCGCCAGGCGGTGAATTCCATCAAGACTGAGCTGAAGACCCGCCTCGACTGGCTGGTCGCCAATGGCAAGCTGCTGGAGGCCCAGCGGCTTGAGCAGCGGACCATCTTCGATATCGAGATGATCGAAGCCACGGGCAGCTGCGCGGGGATCGAGAACTATTCCCGCTATCTCACCGGCCGCCGCCCGGGCGAGCCGCCGCCGACCTTCTTCGAATATATCCCCGACAACGCCCTGCTGTTCGTGGATGAAAGCCACCAGACCGTGCCACAGATCGGGGCCATGTATCGCGGCGACTACAGCCGCAAATTCAACCTCGCCGAATATGGTTTCCGCCTGCCCTCTTGCCTCGACAACCGCCCCCTGAAGTTCGAGGAGTGGGAGGCCATGCGGCCGGACAGCGTTTTTGTCTCCGCCACACCCGCCAAGTGGGAACTGGAAAAGACCGGCGGCGTCTTCGTAGAGCAGGTGATCCGGCCGACGGGCCTCATCGATCCCCCCGTGGAAGTGCGCCCGGTCTCCAAGGACGGCTTCTCCCAGGTGGACGACGTGATCGCCGAGTGCCGGGATATGGGCAAGCGCGGTTATCGGAGTCTGGTCACCGTGCTGACCAAGAAGATGGCCGAGGACCTCACAGAATATATGCACGAGCAGGGTCTTCGCGTGCGCTACATGCACAGCGACGTGGATACCCTGGAGCGCATCGAGATCATCCGCGATCTGCGCCTGGGCGCTTTTGACGTTCTTGTGGGGATCAACCTGCTACGGGAAGGCCTCGACATCCCCGAATGCGGCCTGGTGGCGATCCTCGACGCCGACAAGGAGGGCTTCCTGCGCTCGGAGACTTCCCTGATCCAGACCATCGGCCGGGCGGCGCGCAATCTCGACGGCCGGGTGATCCTCTATGCGGACACCATCACCGGCTCCATGGAACGGGCCATGGCCGAGACCAACCGCCGGCGGGAGAAGCAGAGCGCCTATAACCTTGCCCACGGCATCACGCCCGAAAGCATCAAGAGCCAGATCAAGGACATCCTCGCCAGCCCCTATGAGCGCGGCGACCGGGTCACCGTGGACGCCGGCGTCGCCGAGGATGCCAAGCCCTTCCTGGGCTCCAACTTCCAGACCACCCTGCGCGACCTCGAAACCCGCATGCGCGCGGCGGCGAGCAATTTGGAGTTCGAGGAGGCGGCGCGCTTAAGGGACGAGGTGAAGCGGCTGAAGTTGCTGGACCTGGAGTTTGCCAATGAGGCGCTGACGGGGTCGGGGGAAGCGGTGGATAAGGCGGTGCCTAAGGAGGCGCGGGCCGAGGCCAGGGCGCAGGCGGCGGCGCGGTTTCGGAAGGGGGGACGGCGTTAGGGGGGAGCTGGATTTGTGCCTACCGGGCGCCTTGGCTAGCTCACAAACAGGCCTCAACCTTTTGGTCACCGGAGCTCAGTTTTGGGGGAACGTTCGTCAATGGGTCGTAAAATTGTCGCCTGGCTAACCATCGGAGCTATCCTCCTCGGGGTGACCTCAGCACCCACAGCAGCACCAGCGCCAGCCGCCCCGCACCCCAACGTCAAGCTTCTCGCCGCCATCCAGGCATGCGACGGCCCCTCCCGCCAACTTCTCGCGCGGCTCGTGGCTATCGATAGCGGCACGGGCGACGCGGAGGGGCTGAAAGGGGTGGGGGCGACCTATGCAAACGAGCTTGGCGCGCTAGGACTCGAGGTGGAGAGGCTGGCGCCCACGCCGCCGGCCGTGGGCGATAATGTGGTCGCCACCCTGACCGGAACGGGCAAAGGCCGCATCCTGCTTCTCGCGCATATGGATACGGTGTTCTCGCGGGGCGATGTGGCCGCGCATCCGCCGCACTGGGAGGGCGATCATTATGTCGGTCCAGGCGCCGGCGACGACAAAGCCGGCGGCGTCACCGCCATCTGCGCGCTGAAGGCCCTGAAGGACGTGGGCTTCACCGATTTTGGCCGCATCACCCTGCTCCTCAACGCCAGCGAGGAAACCGGCTCCCTGGGCTCCCGCGACCTGATCCGCGAGGAGGCCAGAAAAAGCGACCTGGTGATCAATCTGGAACGCGGCGTCCCCACCGATCAGGTTCTTGTGGCGCGCAAGGGCTCCGCCGTCCTGACCTTCGAGGTCACGGGTCGGGCCGCCCATTCGGGTCTGGAGCCGGAAAAGGGCCTCAATGCCGCCCTGGAGGCCGCCCGCCTCGCCCTGGCCGTGGGATCGCTGGCTGATCCGGCCAAGAAGACCACGGTGAATGTCGACATCCTCTCCGGCGGGGACCGGACCAATGTGATCCCCGCTCATGCGGTCGTGAAGGCGGATGTTCGCGCCTTTTCCAAAGAGCAGTTTGATCGGGTGGAGTCGGGCGCGGCGGCCCTGGCGGCGCATCCGTCGATTCCGGGAGTCACCGTGACGAGCGCCCTTCAGCGCAACTTCCCGCCCTGGCCCCATCTGGCCAGCGCCGACGCCATCATCGCCCGGGCAAACCGCCTCTATGCGGAGCTGGGCCACACCCTGACCGCCACGGAAGTCGGCTCCTCGGCCGACGCCAACTATGCCTCGGAAGCGGGCGCGGTCACGATAGACGGCTTCGGCATGGAGGGCGGCGGCGCCCATAGCCTCCTCGACTATGCCGACTTCGCCACCCTGACGCCGCGCGCCTATCTGCTGGCGCGTTTGCTCATGGACGTGGGGCATAAGCCGGGGATGCGGTGAGGCTCGGGCGCCAAGAAAGCTGGCCTAGGCCAAAACCATCTCAGGATCATGTAGAAAGGGATTGATGACCTGGACCGCGCCATAGATCTGCCCGTCGTTCAGGTCCTCGCTGAGAAACATCGTGCAATCCGCCTCGGCCGCCGTGGCGAGGAGAAGGCTGTCCCACCAGCCGAGACGGCAATCGTCTTCTAAACGCCATGCGCGTTGCGTCGTCTGGAGCGTCGACGGCGGACAGAGCCATGGGTTCTGGTCGGTGAGATAGGCGCGGATTAGGGGACGGGCGGCGGCGAAGGCCGGATTACGCCGGACCACCGCGTAACACTCAGCCAGTACCTGAAGGCTCAGCCTCATCCGCCCCGAGAGGCGAAGGCGCCTCAGCCACGCCACGCAGATGGCCCGCTTGCCCGGCAAGCTCCTGTCCAAGGTATAAAGAAGCGTCGTCGAATCGACGAAGATGTTCATTGTGGAGTTCGTCCCGATCCAGGTTGATGCGACCCCCCTCGCTCAGAGGTAATCCGGCAAAATCCTCCAAGAATGCGTCGATCCGCGCGATGGCGTCGCGGCGGGCGTCCTCTGACTGGCGCGCGGCCTCAAGACGCGACCCCACCCAGGCCGAGACGCTGCGGCCGGCCCGGGCCGCCTCAATTCTCACCCAAGCCAAGGTCTGCTCATCCATACTGATGGTGACGTTCATGGCACGACGTTCGTGAATCACGAAGTTCGTGTCAAGGGGGCGCCCTTGGCTAAGGGGAGGCGGTCCCCTTCCCCACCGCCGCCAAAATCACTGGCATCACCACGGCCCAAGCCAGAGAGGTCACCGCTGGTTCGTCATAGTGGCTGGCGTGGGGGATCACGATGACGCTCGCCTTGTCGCCGGCGGCGCGGACGCGGGCGGCGTAGGTCGCGGAGTTGGCGGGGGCGGCGATATTGTCGACCTCGCCATTGATGAAGATCGTGTGGGCGCCATCGGGAAGAAGGGAGGCCGGGCTGGTGTCGGCATATACATCTGGGTGCGAGGGGGTCGGCGAGCCGGTGAGGGCGCCAGGCTCAAGACCGCACGGCTGACGGAAGCTAGGGATATCGGGATGGATGTCGCCGCTGCCGCCGAGGGCGACGACCTCGCGCACGCGGAGCGGGTGAGCCACGTGCAGCGGACTTGAGACAGGGATATTCTGCCGGCCCCCGACCCAGAGGGCGAGATAGGCGCCAGCCGAATGGCCCACGACGACGAGGCGCCGGGTGTCGATGTGCAAGGCCCGAGCATGGTCGGCCAGGGAAGCCATGGCGGCATTGATGTCCTGGAAGGTTCCGGGATAGCCGCCGCCGGGGGTTTCGAGCCCGCGATACTCGATGCTCCAGACCGCGACGCCGCGCGCGGTGAGAGCGCCGGCCATGCCGCGAAGCTGGGCCATGCCTTCATATTTATTATAGAAACAGCCGCCGTGGATCAGCACCGCCACGGGAAAGGGACCGCGCCCGGGAGGTTCGAAAAGCTCCAAATATTGCCGTGGCGCGGGGCCATAGGCGATGTGGGCGGTGGGCTCCGGGCCGCTGAGCGCCCGATAGTCCTTGAGGGTCATGGGCTCGGCTGCATGGGCGCCGTAGGCGGCGGTCGTCAGGCTGATTATCGCCAGGGCCGCGAGTCCTCGCCAGTTCATAATAGCCACCCTTTCACCACCTCGCTGGCACCCTAGCGACCGTGATATGCCTGTCCACAAAGATGGGTGTGACCTCGCAGTTTATGGATAGTCTCTACGATCCGGGACGCCACGAGGCTCTGGCGGACATCCCATGGAACGCGGACCATGCGCGGGCAGGTCTCAACGCGATTGTCGCCGACACCCGCGCCGCCAGCTCCGAGGGCGTCTGGCCGATCCATCCGAATGATGGACCGCCTGAATGGGGCCCGCTGATAGATCTATGTGGGACTGTCTTCAGGCCAAGGCGCGCTTCCCCACCCTGGATGTGCTCTAAAGCCCCATGGGCGATGAAGACCATGGAAACGAAACGCGCGAGACACGCCAGTTCGAACGGCTAGTCTTCTTCAGCGATGGCGTTTTCGCCATCGCCATCACCCTGTTGGTTCTGGATCTGAAACCGCCGACGGGGGCGTTCGATGTCGAGGCTCTGCGAGCCATGATCCCCAGCTTCGAAGGGTTTGGCATCAGCTTCTTCGTGATCGCGGTCTACTGGCTCTCGCACCACGACCTGTTCGGCGCCCTTCGCCGCGATGACCGGCCGCTTCGCCTCATGAATCTCGCCTTTCTCGCCAGCATCGCCTTCCTGCCCTTCCCCACCAGTGTCATCGCTCTCTACAAGGCGACCACGGCGCCGGTGATTTTCTACGCCCTCAGTGTTGCGAGCGTGGGTCTGTTGCAGGTCGGATTGACGCTGACCGCGCGACGGCCAAGCCTGATGAGGGGCGGCGAAGGCCGCGCCGAGACCCGGCGCCTGGTGGTCCGATCCCTGGTCGCGCCCGCGGTCTTCCTGGCCTCCGTTGGCGTCGCCGTCAGGTGGCCGCACGCCGCGACCTATACGTGGATCCTGATCTGGCCGGTCCTCAAGGGTGTGGATTTCTGGCCCAAAATCGCGAAAATCCACGGTGGAGGATCCCGTCCGCTCTCGAAAACGTGAACGTGATTAATTCGTGATAATTCGAAAATCGCGAGGTTTAACAAGATGGCGAATTTGCGACTTGCGGGATATCGCCTAGATAGGCGAAGCGCTTCGCGCGACGTCTTTGTTCCAACCTTTGCCGAAGCGATTAACCCCTGAGAGTAGATGTTCCGCCCCCCACCCTCAGCCCTGAGGGTCTGATACGCGGGTTTGGGCGCCGCATTGAATATGGAGCCCTCGCGATCGGCGTTGCCCTGGGCCTTGCCGCGTGCGCTCGCCACGCCATGGGTCCGCCCAAGATGGGGCCGGCGCCCGTGAGCGTGGTGACGCTTGAGACCCGGGCCGTCACACTGACCTCCGACCTTCCCGGCCGCACAAGCCCCTTCAAGGTGTCGGACGTACGTCCGCAGGTGGCGGGCATCATCCTCGCGCGCCTGTTTACCGAAGGGACCGTGGTCCACAAGGGCCAAGCACTCTATCAGATCGATCCCGCGCCCTATAAGGCGGCCTATGACCAGGCCAAGGCGCAGCTGGCCAGCGCCCAGGCGCAGGTGGTCACTGCCAAACTGAAGGCCCAGCGCTACGCTGATCTGGTGAAGATCAAGGCCGTCAGCCAACAGGACGCCGACGATTCCCAGGCCGCCTATGGCGAGGCCGCCGCCGCGGTCCTGCAGCAGGAGGCGGCGGTGGAATCGGCCAAAATCAATCTGGGCTATACTCGCATTACGGCGCCGATCACCGGGCGAATCGGCGTCTCGACGGTGACTCCCGGGGCGCTGGTCACCACGGGCCAAACCACCGCGCTTTCGACCATCCAGACCCTTGATCCGATCTATGTGGATCTCACCCAGTCCGCGACCGATCATCTGAAGTTGATGGAGGAGCTGAACCGCCTCGGCCCCGGGGGCGGGCCGCCGAAGGGCGCGGCCGTGCGCCTGCAGCTCGGCGACGGCATGGATTATCCCCTGGAGGGGCATCTTCAGTTCACGGACATTACCGTGGACCAGAGCTCCGGTTCGGTGACGCTACGCGCGGTTTTCCCGAACCCTAAGGGTATTCTCCTGCCCGGCCTCTATGTCCGCGCCCACCTCGTTGAGGGCGTCGATCCGGCGGGCATTCTGGCGCCCCAGGTCGCTGTCACCCGGGACGAAAAGGGCCGACCCATGGCGATGGTCGTCGACAAGACCGGCCACGCCCAGATCCGTCAGCTCACCCTGGCTGGGACCGTGGGCAATGCGTGGCGGGTCACAAGCGGCCTCACGCCCGGCGACCAACTGATCGTCGAGGGTGGTCAGAATGCCCATCCGGGCGCGCCAGTGAAGATCGTGCCCCCCACTGCGCCAGTATCTGGCCCGCCGACCGCGGCCTACTGAGCCGCGACGTCAGGTGATCTCCAGGTTCTTCATTCAGAGGCCCATTTT
>Ga0116226_10004443_pt1 | contig 12441 bp, 12 predicted proteins | sample S1TSphfallax_FD_89692 | JGI IMG/M metagenome (GOLD analysis project Ga0116226, IMG submission 89692) | Host-associated microbial communities from peat moss isolated from Minnesota, USA - S1T2_Fa - Sphagnum fallax MG | ecosystem: Host-associated > Plants > Peat moss > Unclassified | place: USA... | reverse complement strand
GTCGCCGGTCTGTTCCTCAACGCCGGATCGCTGATCGCGCGCACCGACGCCGTGTCTCCGGCAAACCGCCAACAATTTAACGCTTACGGCGCGGACATAACCGGCGGCCTTCCGATCATTGTGATTGTGAGCCACCGCACCGCCGCCGGCGCAGAGATAATTGCCGGCGCGTTGCAGGATAACCGGCGCGCCATCATTGTCGGCGGCACGACGTATGGTAACGGATCGATTCAAACTGTCGTCCCGAGTATTCTGATCGGACGACTGAAATTCACAACCGCGTATGTCAACCTGCCGTCGGGCAGAAAATTGCAGGATGTCGGGGTGCGGCCGGACGTTGAGCTTTGGCCAGCCAACCTAGCGCAAATGGCGCTGTGGAAAGGCGTGCCCCCGTCGCGAGAATGGCCCGGGCTCGCCAATCTTGCGACCACCATCCCTTCGGTGCCCGCAGCCGCTCAATCCATCAACGATGCGACCCGACCGCAGGATGACCCTGCGGTGCAGGCCGCGGTCCGGGTGGCGGATTTTGCGTCGCACCTGTCCCCCGCTGAGCCAGCAAATCGACCATGAGGGGGCGAGAACGGCGTCAATAATGGTGCCGGCATTGGGCGATCAGCAGGGTGTCGCCTTCGGGGCGATAGACCAGGCGGTGCTCCTTGGTGATGCGGCGGGACCACCAGCCGGAGAGTGGGCCGCGCAGGGGCTCAGGTTTGCCGGTGCCTGCGAGCGGCGTTCGGCTGCATTCCTTTGTCAGCCGGTTCACGCGAGCCAGGTTGGTGCGGTCGTTGGCTTGCCAGTGCGAATAGTCTTCCCAGGCCTGCTCATCAAAAACCAGTTTCACTCCAAGAGCGTGCGTGATGTGCCCTTGCCGCGATCAAGTTCGGCGACGGCCCGCAGCAACCGTTCCGCGTTGCGCGGGCTTTCCAGGAGGTAGCGCGTCTCCTCGTATGAGGCAAAATCCTCAAGCGATATCAGCACCGCCGCCGGCTTGCCGCGGTCGCGCGTAATAATTACTGGGGTATGATCGTCGATAACGCTGTCCAGCGTCGCCGCCAGATTCTGCCGCAGTTCCGAGTAAGGCGTAGTACGCTTTGCTTCTTTTTTTCAAAAAGGAAGAACTTTCTTCCCTATCCTAGGCACACCCCGCCAACTGCACATCATAAACCGGATGTTGCAACATATTCAGCGCCGGCTCGTTTTTCAACATCCAGGCGTCGAATCCCGGCAGGTCCGGCCGGCTGTCGGTAATCGTCAAATGCGCCGCGGCATCGTCCGGCAGGTCCGGCGGGCGCACGAAGCAGCCGGACAATTTTATCGTCAGCGACTGATAATTCGTGCTGCCGCCTACCGGCACGGAAAGCGTTTGCACCGTCGAATCGATCTTGTTCATCACCCGTAGCGTCGCCTGGGTGCGCGGCACCCAGGCGTCGGGCGGCGACATGTCCTGCTTTTTCGGTGCACTCTCCTTGGGTGGGGCCGGCGCCTCTTCGGCCGGTGGCGGCGCGGGCACTTCATCCATCGGCACCGGCGGGGGGATGTCGTCCGGCTTCGGCGCATCGCCCGCGTCAGGCGTGGCGGGCGGCGGCGTGACAGGGGGCACCTGCGCCCACGCCTGCATCGGCACGTTCCCCGCGCCCAGCAACATGACGGCGAGCCAAACCGATCTCATCGCCGCGGCGACCTCAGTCGCGCCGCCATGTCGGAAAGCCGGGTGCGCATGAAAGCCTCGTCGACACCCATCAGCACCGCGTCGTCGAACGCATCCTGCATCATTTGCGCCAGTTCCGCGTGGTTCTCTTGCAGCACTTTCAGTTTCTCGCGGCAGGAAACCGGCGATCCATCGGCCTGCAGCCAGCGCCCGGAGACGTCGGCGCTCATTTTAGTGGCGCAATGCCGTCGCCGGTATTGTCACCCTTGGCGCTTTTGGCACCCGCGCCGCCGTTCGCCCCGCCCTGCGCCGACCCGCCGCTTTTGCCAGTGCCAGGCCCGCCAAAAATATATTTGCCCAGCAGCGCCTCGAGATTGACCGAACCCTGGGTGATGGTGACAGCACCGCCGGGCGGAATGATCTTGTCCTCGCCGCCATCGGCGATGGCCACATATTTGCCGCCAAGCAGGCCATCCGTCGCGACCGTGGCGCTACTGTCGGTGGTCAGTTTCACGCCATCCTGCACGGTGAACGACACATCCGCCTCGAACGTTTTGGTGTCCAGGCTGATTGCCTGCACGCTGCCGACCTTCACCCCGGCAATGCGCACGTCGGCGCCGGCGGAAAGCCCATCCACGTGATCGAAACTGGCGTGCAACGGATAACCGTTATGGCCGAAACTGCGCCCGGTATTGGCCACCGCGAACACCAGAAAGCCGCCCGCCACCGCGAGCACGACGGCGCCGGTGGCCAGTTCGGCCGGATTATGACGTGCCATGTTTCCGCTACCCCCGCTTCAGCTACCCGGGGTCCAGGCTTCGTAATCGCCGGTAGCCGCGGCCCGGTTCCCGCCGCGGTAATCGTGCCCCGGCGGGCGATAGCCGGCCACCGTGCCGGTGAGGTTCGGTTCATGCGGTTTTTGCCACGGCTTGCGCGCGGTATCCGGCAGCGGTTCGTCTGTCGTGTAGTGCAGCCAGGCATGCCATTCCGGCGGCACAACCGACGCCTCCTCGCCGCCGGCGAACATCACCCAGCGCCGGCGCCGCAAACTGTCCGGCCGCTGCCGCCGCTCCTCGAAATAACGATTGCCGGTGGTGTCCCGCCCGACCAGTTGGCCGCGGAAATAGGTAAACAGTTTCGTGCCAATGCTCATTGCACCGATATAGGGTCTCCGCCGCACCCGGTCCAGCACGGCCAAAAATCGCCTTATCCACAAGATTTTGCGGCCAAAATGCCTGAGTGACGCAAAATATATGTTCCCGAGTCGGACGAGACCGCCTACGGTTCCGGCCATGCGCACCATTCGTCTGTGGCAGGGTGTCCGAATGCGGCAGGTGGCCGCCTGTCCCCACCCGGACGCGCCGTCCCGCCTCGTCACCATCCCCGCGACGTGGGACGATGCGGCGGCCGAGGCGCTGGCCGCGCTGGCTCCCGGCGAGGGTCCCATTTCGCTGGCCGCCGCCGCCGCCGTCTGGCTCGGCGTCATCGCCCAGCGGGCCCGCCAGAACGGCCGTTCGACCGACATTGCATTATGCCTGCACGGCCTGCTGCGCCGCCGCCAGGCCGCCCCCACGCCACCGGTCTGGCGCATGCAGACGGACGTGCCGCCCGGCTTCGTGCTGAATTTAGGCGCGTTCCACGAGCCGGAGTCCGGCTTCGATCTGCCGCTTTTCGCCGAGGCCGCGGCGCAGTGCGCCCGCGCCTGCCGCCTGCTCGCACCCGATTCCGCTACCTACGAAATCGGCTTGTCCGGCCTCGACGACCTGCTCGCGTCGCTCGGCATCGATTATGGCAGCCGCACCGCGCGCGACACCGCCGCGTGCCTCGCCGCCTTGCTGCGCGCCGAGGTGACGCGCGCCCTGGAAGGCGATCAGCGCGATCTTCTGGCGGTGCCGGCCGATTGGCCCCCGCCGCCGGACCGTTCCGCCATCCCCTGCCTCGCGGAGGCCGCCGCCGCGGCGCGTGATAAGATCTCGCTGGTTCCGGGCGCCCCACCCGCCACCGGCATTTTCCCAGGCGGACCCTCCGAAACCTTGCTCGGCGTGGAAACCAGCGGCATTGCGGCAGCCTTCGCCCCGGTGCGCGCCGGCCGGCTCAGCCGTGCGGCGCAGGATCGCCTGGCCGCCGCCGGCATGTCGCCCGAAGCGGCGCTTGCCGCATCGCTGCAGGGCGACGACCCGCTGCCGATCGCCGACCACGCAGCCCACGCCGCCATGCACGCCGCGGTTGCACGTTTCCTGCAAACCATGCCGCCGGCGCCACAGGAACTGCCTGGGCCGCTGCCCGGTGCCGCGCCGTCGCCGGCACGCGCCAGATTGCCGCGCCCGCTGCCCACCCACCATACCGGCATGACGGTGAAATCCAGCGTCGGCGGCCACCGCATTTTTCTGCGCACCGGCGAATACGACGACGGCACGCTCGGCGAAATCGCCATTGCCCTGCCGAAGGAATCCGCCGCCTTCCGCGGCCTGGCCGAATGCTTCGCCCAGGCGGTCAGCATCGGCCTGCAGCATGGCGTGGAGCTTCGCACCTTTGTCGACGCCTTCGCCAACAGCGATTTCGGCCCCGCCGGCGTCGTCGAGGGCGACCCTGCCGTCGGTTATGCAACCTCGCTTCTCGACTATGTTTTTCGCAGCCTGTCGGTGAATTATCTTGGACGGCCATTGCCGGAGACCGAAATTCCGGCCGCGGACACCCCGGGTGACCCGCGCACACCGCTCCTGCCGCTCGACCTGCCGGCCGGCGCGTCTCCCCGCATGAGACGTCGCACCCTTCGTATTATCGGTTGATCGATTTTTCTGGACAAGCTGGCTAAAATTTGCGCTATAGTTAAAGTCATCAGGTTGGAGGCTTTCATGTTAGCGATTTTTCAGTCCGTTGGTCTTATCAGCACCGTCCTCGCTGCCGTGCTGCTCGCGGTTGTGCCGCGCACTTCGCCCGCGGTTGCACGCGCTCGGAAGCCGGTTGCGGCGACGAAGGCTGCTACCGTGGCGGCGAATTCTGGGTGGGGTCAGTTGCAGGCACGTTAAGGAAGCAGTTATTTTCTTAAAAAAGAACCAAAAAAACTTTTGCTCACCGGGCGGGATTGAAATCGTGCCCGGGGCGGTGCAAGCAGCGCTCTGATTTCTCGGGGCGCGATAGATGGCGGGACGCGTTGCGGCGGCGTTGGAGCGGCTCGGCATAACACTGCCGGTTGCACAACCACCAGTCGCCAACTACGTGCCCTTTGCCATTAGCGGCAATTTGCTGGTGATTTCCGGCCAGCTTCCCATGCGGGACGGAAAGCTGGCCGTAAGCGGAAAACTCGGCGCCGGCGTGGCGCTTGAAGACGGCGTCGCCGCGGCGCGCCAATGCTTTCTCAACATACTGTCTCATGCGAACACCGCCCTAGGCGGCGACCTTGATCGCGTGACGCGCCTGGTTCGCCTTGGCGGCTTCGTTGCCAGCACGCCCGATTTCACCCAGCACCCCGCGGTAATCAACGGCGCCTCGGACCTCGCGGTCGCCGTATTCGGCGACCTTGGCCGCCACGCGCGCGCCGCGGTCGGCGTGGTCGGCCTCCCCCTAGATGCGGCAGTCGAAATCGAAGCGTTATTCGAAATAAATTTGTAAAAGTTTTTTGCTTCTTTTTTTCAAAAAAGAAGGCCTTCCTTCCTTTGGGGTTTTATGATGCTCAGGTGTCTTGTTGCGCTGATGTTGTTGTTTGCGGCAAGTGCGACTGCGCAGGTTTCCGAAACTCCCCCCGACTTCAGGCCCGCCGAGCCAAACTTCGATTACGTGCGCCGCACGGCCATGATCCCCATGCGCGACGGCGTGAAACTCTACACCGTCATCCTGATCCCCAAGGCCGCCTCGCACGCGCCCATGCTGCTGACCCGCACCCCCTACGGTGCGGACGACCGGATCGAGGACCGTTACAGCGCTCATCTTTCCGCCGTCATCGGCCAGAGCGACGTTGCCGACGAGCTCGTCACCAGCGGCGCCTACATTCGCGTGCTGCAGGATGTGCGCGGCAAACATCGTTCCGAGGGCGATTACGTCATGACCCGCCCGCTGGTCGGCCCGCTCAATCAGACGAACGTCGATCACGCCACCGACACGTATGACACGATCGACTGGCTGGTGAAGAACGTTCCGCAAAGCAACGGCCGCGTCGGCATTCTCGGCATTTCGTATGACGGCTTCACCTCGCTGATGGCGCTGGTGAACCCGCATCCCGCACTGCGCGCCGCGGTGCCGATCAATCCCATGGTGGATGGCTGGATGGGTGACGACTGGTTTCACAACGGCGCCTTCCGCCAGGACAGCATCGTGTATGCGTTCGAGCAGGAGGGCAACCGCGAGGCCAGCCTGAAATGGTATAGCGATCATTACGATGATTACGATACCTGGCTGGCTGCCGGCAACGTGGCGGGCATGGCCAAGCTGCACGGTGCGGACAAGCTCGGCTTCGTGCAGAAACTCTTTGCCCACCCCGCCTACGATGCCTTCTGGCAGGGCCAGGCGATGGACAAGATTCTGGCGCAGCAGCCGCTGAAGGTGCCGGTGATGCTGGTGCACAGCCTGTTCGACCAGGAGGATATCTACGGCGCGCTGCATGTGTACAAGTTGCTGAAGCCGAAGGACACCGACAACAGCCATGTCTTCCTGGCCGCCGGCCCATGGTTTCACCACCAGGAGCGGCTGGACGGCAGCCGGGTCGGCAACGTCGAATGGGGCACCGACACGGCGCGTTTCTTCCGCACCGTTCTGCTGAAGAATTTCTTCGATCATTTCTTGCTTGACAACCCACCGCCCGGCCGCCTCGTTCCGGCTGCTGTTTTTGAAACTGGCGTTAACCAATGGCACCCCATGGTCGCCTGGCCGACGCAATTCACCATCGCGCCGGAAAAAATCTTCCTCGCGCCCGGCGGCGCCCTCAGCAATACGGCACCGGCTGCGGCCTCGCCTGGCTACGACGAATATGTCGCCGACCCCGCCAAGCCGGTGCCGTTCCTGCCGCGCCCCGTGCATCTTGAAGGCACCGGCGAGAGCGACTGGCAAACCTGGCTCACTACCGACCAGAGGCCGGCCAGCAGCCGCACCGACGTGCTGACCTGGGAATCTCCCGTGCTGGACCACAAGGTTCGCATCGCCGGCGAACCGATTGCCAACATCGTCGCGAGCACCACGGGCACGGACGGCGATTTCGTGGTCAAACTGATCGACGTGTATCCCGACGAGGTCGGCCGCGACCCGAAGATGGGCGGCTACGAGCTGATGATATCGGCCGACATATTCCGCGGCCGCTACTACAAGGGTTTCGACAAGCCGCAGGCCATTCCGGCCGGTGCGCGCGAAACGTTCCGCTTTAACCTGCCGAACGCGAGCCACGCCTTCCTGCCGGGCCACCGGATCATGGTGCAGATCCAGTCGAGCTGGTTCCCGCTGTACGACCGCAACCCGCAAACTTACGTGGACAACATCTTTTTTGCCCCGCCCGAGGCGTACAAGAAGGCCACGATCCAGGTGTTCGATGCGGGTGCGGAGGCGAGCTTTGTCGAGCTGCCGGTTGTTGGCGCTCCGTGATATTGTTCGACCCGGCTGACGGCCCGGCGAGGATACCGCCTGGCAAGACGCCGTTCTTGTATCTGCTGTTGGTGCGCGGCTTCTTGTCGGTCATATCGTTCATGATGTTGCTTGCCACGACGCTTGTGGCCGTTACGAGCCCGTCACCGTCTGACCGGCTGTTCGCACCGATGGCCGGATTGTTGTTTGCCGTCCTGGGCATCGGCGGCTGGTGGCTGACGAGCCCGGCGACATACGGCCTGATGCTGGACGAAACCGGCCTGACCTGCCGGTATCCGTTCCGAGAGCGGCATGTATCGTGGCGCGACGTGCGCGACATTGTTGCGATATCCGGATCGTTGAACGTTGTGGCGCTCGTCGATATCGGCCTGCCGCGCATGGTTGCAGTGCAAGGCTGGTATAAGGCGCCGGCCGCAGACATAATCGCGACCATGCAGGCTTTTCGTGCACATTGCGGCCACGGCCGCAAATCCGATTTCGGGTAGGTAAAACGATCCGTCACGCGCAATAATCTGATCGCACAAATGTCAATTCTGCACTGTTGCGGACAGCCGGTGCTGCCCGTAGCGTCAGGCAGGAAACGGGCTTAGGAAAACACCCATGGACAAGCGTGTGGCGACCCCCGGCAGCGCAACCCCCGCGTGTATTGTTGCGGCTTTCATGCTTGTCGCCGTTGCGTGCGCCGCGCCTGTCGAAGCGCGCGCGGCAACCTGCTCCAACGGCAAGCCCACGCCGATCAACGAAACGTGGAAAGCCAGCAAGGTGAAATCGAACGACGCCGAAATCACCATCTATACCGGCCCGACCGACCGTGGGGCGCAGCTTCAAATCGCTTCCGGCATCGAGAAATCGCTCTGGGTCGCCTCCACGAGTGCATCGGCGATCATGAAAATTACCACCAAGGGCCATGCGACGCTTTACGCGACGCCGACGCCGGACGCGTCGCCGGAAGCGATTGCCGAGAACGGAAGCAAGATGTTCTTCACTGAGTGGAACGCGGCCTGCGCCGGCTCCATTACCAAATCCGGCGAAATCAAGGAATATTCGACGGGTTTGGCGCAGACCCAATCGACCGGAATGGCCAGCGGCCCACATGCGACAGCCTGGTTCGTGACCGACTATAACGGCATCGGCAAGATTTCCGCCGCCGGAAAGATAAAGCTTTTCAGCTTTGCCGACGAAAGCAACCAGCCGCTCGCCATTACCGCCGGACCCTCGGGGAATATGTGGTTCCTGGAAGGTGTGGGGCCGAATGTCGGCTATATAACGCCTGGCGGCAAAGTCACCGAATACAATACGGGCCTGGGCGACAGCTACAGTTTCGGGATCGCCACCGGCAAGGATGGGCGGATCTGGTTCGCCGAAAATGGCAATAACAGCATCGCCGCCATTACCGCCAATGGGAAGAAGATATCGGATTACACGGCGGGCTTTTCGGGCGACCCGATCTCGATCGTGGCCGGCCCGGACGGCAATCTTTACTTTGGCGAGACGACGCCGGTGGTCGGGCGGATTACCACCAAGGGCGTGGTGACCGAATTTCCATTCCCCGCCAGCGAGGGGACCTTCCCGATCCTCGGCATCACGGTAGGGCCGGATAAAAATATCTGGTTCGCCAACAATTCCCATTCGCAGGTTGGGATGTTGAAGCTGCCCGTCAAGTAGCCCATTGTACACGCCCCAAAAGAGGCAAAAGTTTTTTGGTTCTTTTTTTCAAAAAAGAACTGCTTCCTTGCTGCCTTGCCCGCGACCCGCTCCCATTGCAGACTCCCGCCCAGCCCCCGGGAGCCGCCCTCCATGACCGTCCTCCGCCTCGCCCTTATCCTTACAGCCGCGCTCACAACTCTCCCCGCCTACGCCGACGACCCGCTGCCCTCCGACCGCCCGGCCCATTTCACCGTCCACACCTCGACATTCGACTATGTGCGCCGCATTGCCATGATCCCGATGCGCGACGGGGTGAAACTGCACACCGTCATCCTCATTCCCCGCGGCGCGCAGCACGCGCCCATGCTGCTCACCCGCACGCCCTACGACGCCGACGAGCTCACCTCCTACGGCCCGTCGGGCAAACTCATCGGCGCGCTCGACGGCTATGACAACGCCGACGACACCATCGTTGCCGCGGGCTACATCCGGGTGGTGCAGGACGTGCGCGGCAAATATAATTCCGAGGGTGGATACGTCATGAACCGCCCCCTGCGGGGCCCGCTGAACCCGTCGCAGACCGATCACGCCACCGATACGTACGATACGATCGACTGGCTGGTGAAAAACGTGCCGGAATCGAACGGACGTGTCGGGACCATCGGCATTTCCTACGACGGTTTCACCACCCTGATGAGCCTGGTCGATCCGCACCCGGCGCTGAAGGTCGCGGTGCCGATGAATCCCATGGTGGACGGCTGGGTCGGCGACGACTGGTTCCACCGCGGCGCCTTCCGCCAGCTCGGCAGCATCGATTACATCTATGAACAGGAAGCCACCGCCGACAACGCAATCAAATGGTGGACCGATCATTACGACGACTATGATGCGTTCCTGGAAGCCGGCCCCGGCGACGCCGTCGCCGCCCAGCACGGCACCGACCAGCTCGGCTTTTACCGCAAGATCCGCCAGCACCCCGCCTATGACGAATTCTGGCAATTGCAGGCGGTGGACAAGATCCTCGCCGCCCGCAAGCTGACCGTGCCGACCATGCTGGTGCACAGCCTGTGGGATCAGGAGGACATTTACGGCGCCATGGCGGTGTACAAGGCGCTGCACCAGGCGGACCCGGAAAATCCGAACCTGTATCTGTCCATGGGCCCCTGGCATCACGGCCAGGGGATCGACGACGGCAGCACACTCGGGCCGCTGCATTTCGATAGCGACACGTCATTGTGGTGGCGCCGCCATGTGCTGCGCCCGTTCCTTGATCATTATTTGCGTGACGATGCGCCGCCGATGAAAATCGCCCACGTCACCGCGTTCCAGACCGGAACAAATCAATGGCAGGATCTTCCGGCCTGGCCGCCGGAGCACGCCGCACCGCAAAAACTGTTCCTGCAGCCCGCACAAAAGCTCGGCTTCTCACCCGCCGACAAAACCGGGCCCGACAGCACCGTCTCCTATATCTCAGACCCGCTAAAGCCGATCCCTTTCGTCTCCCGCCCGATCCACATCCTTGCCGACGACGAAGGCCCGCAATGGGTCCCCTGGCTCGTCTCCGACCAACGCGACGTCAGCACGCGCCCCGACGTGCTGGTGTTCGAAACCGACCGGCTGAAAAGCCCGGTGGCACTCGCCGGCGAACCGGTCGCCAACATCGCCGCCACCATCACGGGGTCGGACGTCGATTTTGTCGTCAAGCTGATCGACGTCTATCCCGATGTGGTGGCGCAGCAGCAGGCACTCGGCGGCTATCAATTGATGGTTTCGGCCGATATATTACGTGGCCGCTATCGCAACAGTTTTTCCAGCCCATCGCCGGTGCCGCCCGGGCAGGTGCAAACCTACCGCTTTGCGCTGCCGAACGTGAACCACGTGTTCCTGCCGGGCCACCGCATCATGGTGCAGGTGCAATCCACGTGGTTTCCGCTGTATGATCGCAATCCGCAGACATATGTGGTTAATATTTTCGATGCAAAGGCGGCTGATTATCGAAGCGAGAAGATCGATGTCCGGGACGAAGGCTCTAGTTACATCAGCGTAGCGGAATGGAAGTAGTTCTTTTTTGAAAAAAAGAACCCAAAAACCTTTGCTCATTGGCTTACGTGGCCCATTTTGAATTGGGCCACGTAGGCCAATTTGCAAAAGTTTTTTGCTTCTTTTTTTCAAAAAAGAAGACTTCCTTCCTTGCACCCGTTCGCCATATCTACCCAATGCCGGACGGAACCCCCCAGCTAACCCTGTCGCTGCATGCCTCGATCGCCGAAATTGGCGCGGCGGAGTGGGACCAGTGCGCCGGCCCCGACAATCCGTTCGTCAGCCACGCCTTCCTCGCGTGCGTCGAGGATAGCGGCTCGGCCGGCCCGCGCACCGGCTGGCTGCCGCGCCACGCGGCGTTGCGCGACGAAGCAGGCACACTGGTGGCCGCGGCCCCGATGTATGCCAAGTCGCACAGCTACGGCGAATACGTCTTCGACCATGGCTGGGCCCGCGCCTTCGAGCAGGCCGGCGGCAAATATTACCCGAAGCTGCAAGTGGCAGTGCCGTTCAGCCCGGTGCCGGGGCCCCGGCTGCTGTGCAATCCCAACGCCGGCGTGCCGCAAGCCGCCGTCGCCGAAGCGCTCACCCAGCTATGCCAGGAAATGGGCCTGAGTTCGGTCCACATTACGTTCTGCGCGCAGAGCGAATATGACGTTCTGGGCGCTGCCGGCTGGCTCCAGCGCCTGGGCATACAGTATCACTGGCAAAATGAAGGCTATGCGCAATTCGACGATTTCCTGGCGGCCCTCAGCTCGCGCAAGCGCAAATCGATCCGCCGCGAACGGCGCGACGCGCAATCATGCGGCCTGGAATTCGTGACCCTGCGCGGCGCCGACATCACCGCGCGGGACTGGAATTATTTCTATCGCTTTTACGAATCGACCGTCGACCGCAAATGGGGCAGCGCCTATCTCACGCAACGCTTTTTCTCGCTGCTCGGCGAGCGCCTCGGCGACCGCGTGGTGCTGATGATGGCGCGCGCCGGCGGCAAGCCGGTCGCCGGTGCGCTGAACCTGATGGGAACCGATACACTTTACGGCCGCAACTGGGGCTGCCTCCGCGACTACCCGTTCCTGCATTTCGAGCTGTGCTATTACCAGGCGCTGGACTTCGCCGTTGCGCACGGCCTCGCGCGCGTCGAGGCCGGCGCGCAGGGCGAACACAAAATCCAGCGCGGCTATCTGCCGGCACTGACCTATTCCGCGCATTGGATTGCCCACCCGGGCCTGCGCCACGCCATCGCCGACTTCTTGGCACAGGAACGGCCTGCACGCCTGGCCGAACTTGAAGGACTAGCCGAATTCAGCCCTTTCCGCCAGGACGCGCCCCAACAACCCGGATAAAGAATGACACGAGAAAGAAACAAAAACTCTTGCTCTTTACGCCAAGCCTCCGGCCAACCAGGCGACGGCCTTAGAGCGGCTTCATCCTGACTGGAAAATCATCGGCATCCGACGGGCCGCTCCAGCCAGTTGTTTGCAGAGCATTTGTATCAGCCTCAAACCGCCGGCTCATGAAGGCCGATTCCAGTCAGG
>Ga0116226_10004442_pt1 | contig 12442 bp, 12 predicted proteins | sample S1TSphfallax_FD_89692 | JGI IMG/M metagenome (GOLD analysis project Ga0116226, IMG submission 89692) | Host-associated microbial communities from peat moss isolated from Minnesota, USA - S1T2_Fa - Sphagnum fallax MG | ecosystem: Host-associated > Plants > Peat moss > Unclassified | place: USA... | reverse complement strand
AATATGCTTTATGGCGTGGTGGTTTATCACGTAATGATGAACGTAATGATGGTTGGCAAATTGATGTTGAAAAAGATTTATGGAAACGTTATATTGATTATGAATTATTACAATATTTTGGTGCCGAAGAAAAAAATCAATATGGTAGTGAACAACAACAACAAGAACAAAATACTGTAGAAGTTTGGACTTTTTCAAGTGCTATGCTTTATTCAGCAACAGTTATTACAACTATTGGATATGGAAATATAACACCGAAGACGACAGAAGGAAAAATTGCAACAATGGTAAAATAAAATTCTAGTTTATTATGAAAAATAAAAATTTAAATATGTTTTTTCTCTATAGATATACGCAATGATTGGTATTCCTTTAATGTTTATGTGTTTAACATATACAGGTGATTTATTAGCTGATGCATTTATTTCAGTTTATTCAAAAATGGTTAATTGTCTTTGTCGATTAGTATGTCGTGGTCCTTTAAAAAGTTGTTTACCTGCTGAAGCTAGACAAAGTTTTGAACAACCTAATGTAAGAATATTTCTTCAAAAATCTAATCAATAATCCTTTTTTTTATTTAGTCTGAAAGTGAAGAAACTCGACATGTACCTATATTAGCAACTTTAGCGGTATTAGCACTTTATATAACCATGGGTGCATTACTTTTTGCTCAATGGGAAAATTGGCATGTACTCGATGGAGCATATTTTTGTTTTATAACATTTACAACTATTGGTTTTGGTGATCTTGTTCCAGGTAAAGGTACAGTAACAGAATCAAAAGCTGGTAAAGCAGCAATGTGTGCATTATTTCTTTTATTTGGTATGATTGTTATGGCCATGTCATTTAAATTAATGCAAGATGAAATAATGTCAAAATTTCGTCGATTTGGTCGACGATTTGGTTTTGTTAAACGAAATATAAATGATCCTGGTTGATGGATAATTATCAAGAACAAAATAAAATACAATTTGTCTTCTAGGTCAATTTTTTGTCAATAGGCTTTTTCTTCTTCTTTTATTTTGCTCGTCTGTGATCCTCTATGCATGGTTTTTTTGTGTATCCTTTGCGTTTTTTTTTCTTTGAACGTCAAATAGTGTTATTATCAACATCATTTTCATATGTTTTTCTTTGTCATATTTGTTCTCTTTTGATACCGATATAACAGGTAGAAATTTTAGACAGTTTGAAATATATATGTATATAATATTATGAAATTTTTCTTTTTTTTTGTTTATTGAATAAGAAAAAAAAATGAACGTAATTAGTCTAGACTGAATTATGAATTGAATTGCAGACATTATCCATCATTTCATACTTTAGAAGAAAAGATAATTTGATATATTATTATTTCATCTGTTAAGAATTTATAGGACAATCATGAAATAATTATTTCCAAACTTAGAAAATTGATCAATAAAACAAAAATTGTATTGTTTGAAAGATTTTTCGATATACGAGATCTCACTTTTGTATGCTGAAGACGTAATTTGTACTATTCAAATAACCATTCAATACTGGTACAATAACCTTCAACATACAGCTTTTCTTTGATTATAGTATTAGAGTTTTAATTATCAGATATTGTATAACCGTGCCTTGAAAAAAAAACGATCAAGAGAAACCATTTGTCACGCGATAGCTTTTCTCTATTAAATAAACGATTATTAGCTTCCTTTAAGGATTATAGTTGTCATAATTTACAGGAATTGAAGTTTTAAGAAAGATTGTTTCACTCGAATGAAGACGATAATATTTAAATTTTACAAACTCATCGAACTCAATGGAATACTGAACTGTGTTACTCAATGATTGCAAGAATGTTGCTCGCCAAAAAAACACACTATAATTTTTTCAATTGTAAATCATCCCTATCAGAGGACGCTAGAAGTCGGATTATCCCAATACTAATTCAAATTCAATGAACGGTTATTTGTTTTAACCTATCACAAGCTGATTTACATGTTTGAATTCTTTGTTCTTTTAATATTCGATTTATTAACTTTCAATACAGAGATTCTAGATAAATGACTTTTTTATTACCTATTCACATTCTTTCTATATATCAGTCTAGTGTTCTTAACTGATGAGGTACTAATCGGTTGACATATGTGTGTATATTCATCAAGTTTGACTTTGATTACTACATTTTCATTATTGTTATTGTTAGTTGTCTAAATTGACGTCGATTACTTGAAGGCAATCATGCACTCAGCCGTTCATACAATCATCTCCCTTTCTTGTAGGATCTGTTTGTATGTTTGCTTACCCCTTTCGTCTAATTCTCTATCTAACACACACACACATATATATATATATATACAAGTTTAGATTGACCTTTGAATGCGAGAGTATATGTACACGTGTATGTTGAACATCAGATTGATGTGACACACAAATATAGTCTAACGATCGAGAGAGAGAGAGAGAGCGAAGAATATTCTTCTATTCTGGTAGATGTCGATAAGAGAACAGAGAGAAAAAGAGACATAACCATTTTCCAAGCATGTAATTTGACACATATGGACACCAAGTATAAGAAGAAAAAAATTTGTACGATTATCTCAATGTTTAATCTGATGATAACCTCTTATTGGTATGTTATGAAAAAAGTCAAGCTACAGTCAAATATATTCTTTTTTGTTTGATTGAAACATACTACCCTTGTCAACCCCTCATATCTCATTCACTCATCAAAATCCCTGAAAGGTGCTGAACGATCAAAAAATCCTTGTCTTGTCTCATTTTCTAGATACATAATGGAGGTGAAATTATACATTTTGCATCTATATAGAACCATGTCATGCATCATCAACAGTCAACAGAATGATATATATATCTGTACATGACAATGAAACTTTCATACAATTGTCACATAATGAATGAAATATAATAATATAAATAAAGAAAAGTGAGACAGACGAGATGCTAAAACGTGTTCACAATCCTTTTATACAGATCAGACAAGCAACTAGACATATAATAAAAGAAAAAAATTAGTTGTCTGTCTGGGTTGGTCGTTTATTTTCTTTCTTTCTCTTCTTCTCACTCATTTTCGTTGAATGTCAAAATAGAAGAACAGAATAGTGGACGGAGGTCGAGAAAGAACACAGCATGATGATTTATGATGTACCATTGACCGTAGCCAGCCGCCACACATCATCATTGCCCTTGAAAAAGAAAAAGTGAGTATTTGCTATGGTATTGAAATAGCAGCAGACACATACTTGTGTGTGTGTGTGTGTGTGTGTTTTCTGATCATCTCAAATTTCTTCCGTGTAACCTCACAAATATAGATGAAAATTTCTTCCAAGTTTATATTTTTTTCTTCATCTCTTCTGCTTGAACTAGAAATATGCCTGTGTTGTAATAACAAACTATCATCATTTTCAGTTCTTTTCGTGCGTAAGCATATACTACATATGTAAAGAAATCAATCGGGCATCATCGGTGATTTACATTTCGATGGTAGAATAAGTGTCCCTTCATTTTTTTCTCTCTCTCTCTTCTTATTACTAATAAATCGAATCGTCGTTGTCTATGAGGTACATATATATATATATATATATATATATATACATTCGATCATACTCACAAGCACATACCATATACAAAAAAAACCTAACCGAAGAGGAACGTTAATGATGACGCTGATTTTTATCATAAATAGATGTATATGGCGCAGTGAACATTTTTGCTATACATCTCATTTCTCGTTTGTTCAAAGAAGAAGACGAAGAAAAAGAAAAAAAGAATGAGTCTCCTTTCTTACTAGATGTGTAACCTACATATAAATAAATTTGCATAAAGTTTCGTTGTCGTTCTTTTCCTCGTCTTATTCAGTATAGTCAATGTTGATGATGATGGTGATTAAGGTAGTTTTACTATGTTGAAATAACTATATAAGCATATCAGATTATAGATCCGCCCTCAATCCTTCTCATCTTTTCAAGTAGATCTGTTTTATCCTTGAACATAAATGATATACCTGTTCATTTATTTTTCTTTATCTTTTCATGTGTTCAGATGATGATCACTAAATGATGACGTGATATATCATCATTAAAATTATGTCGACATTTCAACAAAATCAATCAAATGGTTTTTCTCCAATCCTTTTATCACCATCTTCAATAAGCAATACAACAATAACAAATAATCATATACTTTTATTTGATAATAGTGATCAAGGTTCAGTTGATTCGGATTATACATCATTAGGTAGTTCAAAATTTTATGGTAATGGTGGTTCAACATCATCACTTCATCGTCAAGGACGTTCACAATCTATTGATGAATTAGCATCAACAACAACAATTCCAACACGACATTTTAATGGAACATTAAATGTAAATAAATTAAATAATGATCCATTACAATTTGTTAAAATTCATCCTAATCATGATTTAACTGAACGTGCACAAGAACAATTAACATTATTAGAATCAAGAAAACGTTTACAAGAAAATTTTAAATTCATTAATAATAATAATAACAATAATAATAATAATAATAATATTAATATTAATAATACAAATCCAAATAAAACTAATGATGATTATACCGATTGGTCCAAGGTAATTCTAACGATATATATGCTTTCTAAAAAAAACAATAAATGTTTTTTTAATTCTATAAAAACTTCAGCCTTTTAAATAAATCCATTATGTTCTATAAAAATTTCATTAATGTATTGAATAATACGAGACATATTTTTTTCTCATTTATACACGTACAAGGTCTTTCGAACTTGACGGTTTTCTTTAATTTGTCTGACTTAATTTTTTTCCTTCAAAAATTTGTGACCTTCTTCATTTTAAAAAAAACACACACACACACGCAAAATGTTATTTATCTTTCATAGAGATAAAAAAAAATGTTAGGAATTTTTATGATCTCACGTTTATACGAAATCGACACCAAGAGACATTTATCATCATCACATCTTATCTTCTTTGTTTCACCTACTCAACCACGTTTTTTTTCCTTATTATGTGACATATATTCGGATAGTAAATGTCTAAGAAAATCGGACAAATATTTCACTTAATTGAATTTACTCATTTTGGTGTACATATATCAAACGGAAGTAAGCAATAGGTGTTACCTAATCCACGACGTTTGCATCTTGCGTCATCATGGCCATCGTTCTCTTTTTTTTTTCTCTTTTTTTCGTCTTTCTTTTTTTTTTCTTCTTTTTATTCACTTTTGGTAATCAAACAGTAAACTAAGTTGTTGTATTTGTAATAGAGATTAGGAAGGGTAGTATGCATGGAAGACAATATCAATGGTTGATTGCTTTTTTAACTCGTTTTCGAAAACAAAATCTATAGTCGATAAGAAATATAATAACAATCACAACAACTATAAATAAAAAAAAAATGAGAACTTGTTTTTTTTTCTCGTTTTATTTTTATCAAAGGACATTGCTCTTTTCACAACGACGTCCCCCTTTGTGATTATTGGTGTTGTTTAAATAGAAGAAGAGAGAGAGAGAGAGAAAGTCGTTTGTTGGTTTCTTATTCGAGATTGGATCAAAGACGTGTGTTCGCATAACTCGATTACTCTCTCTCTTTCTATCCAAACAGTAGAGGAAGAAGAAGAAGACGAAAAAGAAAAAGAGGTTACATTCTTTCTTCTTCGACAGTATGCGCGGCGCACCTTGCTCAAATACAAAACAAAAAAAGCCCAAAATTGTAGTGGTGCAAGTATAGACGACGAACGACGAAAAAAAAAGAAAAAAGATATATACGTACATACATACATACAAACGAATGGTAGCCTTACGGCGTACATTCAATTATATGATGATGATTGTGGATCGTTCTCATACTTTCTTTATATATCTAATCGAAATCAATTAAACGTCTCATTCAATTCCTATTAATTATCATGAAAGGTTCGACAACGCAACGAAAACCTTCGACAACTCCTACTACTAGTAGTAGTATTGCCGCTTATTCAGCAACACGTTTAAAACAGAATGATCTCTACGAGGATTATTCTGAAGTACGTTTGTACTATATTGAAAGTTTTTTTTTTTTTTTTTGATAGGATTTAATAAGGAACAGCAGTCGTCTCTTATTACACATTTGTTTTTATTTCATTGACTCGTTATCTTAGTTCAATAAAGTACTAGTTCTTTCCGTTTTATTAATTCATTTAAGAAGTGATGGGTTGTAAAAATACAAAATCAGTATTGATTGATGAGAAAAATGTGAGTGTTTTTGCGCAGAAATTTCGAGAAAAAAAATCATAATTGAATTTAATGAGAAAGAAAAAAAAATCAATGAATCATAATTTTTTTTTTCAAGTATCTTTTTATTTACATTCTTAGGCTGTTGAAAATTGGCGTCAAAAACGTGAACAAAAACGTAAACAAAGCATAGGTTCAAATCTTACGGAAGATGATCTACCCATATCACCATCAAACATTCGATCTTCTCCTCCTAGTCCTATTAAAAAGTATGATAATCTATTTGAATTTTTTCTTTATTTCAATTCGATCTTACAGATTTGATGAACCTAAATCAAAACCTACACTTCCTCCTCCTTCTCCTACTCCTCCTCCACCTCCAGCGACGGTTATATCATCATCATCATCCACTAGACAACTATTAATCCCTAATCGAAAAGAATCAAAAAGTCCATCACCTCAACGAATTAAAGTAAAAGAAATGATTTAGCTGAAGATTTTGTGTTTTTCAAAGAAAAATCTTTCTAGGGTCCCGCTAGAATTCATGAAATATTCATTAAAAAACCAGTTGATGTACGTGGTTTTGGTTTTAAACTTGATGGTGGTCCAACACAAAATCGTCCAATTTATATTTCAACACTTGAAGATGGTAAAAAAAAACTATCATTTCTTAATAGAAAAATAAAAACTTCTTCTTTTCTTTTTAGGTAGTCCTGCTGATAAAGCTGGATTATGTGTTGATGATGAAATAATATCAATGAATGATGAAAATGTTGAACATATGACATTTGATCAAGTACGAAAAATTCTTAAAGATCGAAATTTACGTGGAAGTATTAAAATGATTGTAAAAACTTATGAAGGTAAAAAAAACTTTTTTTTTAAATTCTAATTTTTTTTCTCTTGTTCCTAGATGTCATTGATGATACTTCTCAAACAGTTACAACTGCACCTACAACTCAACATAGTCGAACACCATCACCACAAAAACCATTATCTAATTCATATTCAAATACTTCTGCACCTCCAATTTCTACAACAACGAGTACAATTCGTGTTTCATCAATTACTCCACCAAATGTTCAATCACCTGTTTATACATTTTTACCTTATACTTCTCCTCCATCGTCTATTTCTCTATCTGAACCAACTACTAATATTCCTGTTCAACAAACGCCAACACCATCATTAAATATATTTGCACCAAAACCATTTCGTTCAACTGCTTCAATCAATCTTGATACACAAAATAATAATGAAAAGGTAAGAATTTTTTTTCTTCTTCTTGATTATTTATCTTAAATACTAAGAAGAAAAAAAACCAAAACCTATTTCTGAGAAAAGAGCTGCTCATTGTTCACATACTACTAGATGCATGACATAAAAGATTGTTGATATATATATTCAAATTTTTTTTTCATTGATAAAAATCAAACAACACATGCATGGCTATTGTTTTGTGTTGTTCAGAATAGCACTCATTCGTCACCAATTGAAGCCTTTCGAAAGATGCTTGATCCATCGAACAGCATCAGCAAAAGCATGAAGAATGAGGTAGTCGAACATGTGTAATTAATAAAAATTTTTTTTTAAAAAAAACACACACACACACTATCTATTTAACTGCACGTCTTCTATTTCAACAATTTCAACAAATTTTATTACATATTTATGCACATAAACATCTACACTAATCATCGCTCTTGGTGTTTGATGAATGACATTTTTGTTTTTGACTTTTAATTTGTTTTCAAGTTGTTTCCATAACTAATGAATTTTTTGCGATTTTTTTTTGTCTTATAAATATTCGAATATGATTGTATTGTTGTTCATTAAATCGTTTTATCATACGGTGAAAACACCTTACAGATGAGTAGATAAATGAATATATGTTTTTTTTTCATTTCTTCTATCGGTATGTTAGTGCATGTTTATTACAGTAGAATTTCTTTTTTTCTCAACAATAAGATTCAATTCAGATTAGTGTAGTTTTAAAAATCATTAGATTTGATCAACCTGTTTTTTTATCTGCAGGGGAATGTATGTAGATTTCTCCGAATGTTGATATTATCTTTCTTTATATCTAAAATCGAGAATAAACAAATTCATTTTCTCGAAATCCTATTTAGAAATAAATTTGAAAGGTATCGGGAAAAAATTTCTTTTAAATCTCTTGATGATTAATTAGAGATAGTACTATCCTACCTTTCTTCCAATTGTTTGCAACAAAATACTAATGAATTCTTCAATGCATGAATGACTACTACTATTATTACTTCTTCTATATCTCTTTTTCTCATCACATATTACATATTAATTGTATTTTTACAGACGACAGATACTGTCGAACAACCATCATCAACCGTATTGAAATCAACATCTCGAGAAGTTGTTAATACACGTAAAATCTTTTTACCTTTCTCGTTATGTCTCTTGACACTTTTTTCTTCTAGTTCTTTCTAATCCAACATTAATTTCATCAAATCTTATCGATCCACCATCATCTCTAACAAATAACTTCAAACCACCACCACCACCACCACCACCATTAACATCTGTTGAATCTTTACTACATGGAACATCAGATCTCAATAGTAATGATCAACAACGTAAGGAATCTCCTATTGCTCAAGTACGATCATCAGTAGAAAAACAAATGAATCAATTACAACAAGAACTTTTACTTGGTTTTCCTCATGGACAAACATCACGAGTATATAGATTGAAAATTCAAGAATCTTTCTCATGAAAAATTGTTTTTTTTTCTTTATTTTTATATTAGGAACAACGACTAGTGAATATCCCAGTTGATTTAACTAATGCTTCAGTACCAATAATAAAATCATCTTCATCATTAATACCTTCAATTCAACAACAAGATTCAAATTTTAATAATAATCGAATCTATGGTTTACATAGTAATCCAAATGAAAATACTCTTCATTCTTATGAATCTAATAATCAACAACGACCATTATCGAGTTATACAAAACGATCTGTACATGATATACCAACAACAAATCGACCATCTACAGCACATTCATCATCTGATCGTACAGTTAATGAATTAAGAGTTAATTTATCTTCTCCATCTTCATTTCAACAACAAAATAAAATTTCTCTTCAAATAGATGAAAAAATACCACCACCACAACAACAACAACGTATTACTAGGTTAACATTTTTTTAAATTAAATACAAAACTAATAAATTAATCTTAAAATTCTTTTTTTTTTCTTTAGTAAACAACTTCATACTACACTTAATCAAGCACCAAAGAAAACTCATCATGATGATCATTCATGGATCATTGATGATCAAAGAAAACCAATGATTACTCCACCTCCACCTCCATTACAATTATCTTCATATAATAATGGAAAAAATACTAATGATCGCCGTTCTGCATCATTAACTTCTCATCATCAAAATTTACCAATGGATAGACAAGCACCAAACCAATTAACTATGTTTCATTATGGCGATCGCACAGATGAACCTCATCGTCATCATCATTATCATCATTCACGAAGTACTCAACAACCACAACAGCAAAGAGATTTTGATCCATCTAGTGACCGATATCATCAATCAAAACATCGACCGTTAGTTTATATAAAATTATTTTTATAAAAAAAATTTTCATTGGATTTTTTTTCTTCTAGAAAATCACCGATTCGTACTACGATTAATAGTAATAATAATCGAGTTTTATCTGTTAGCGGTAAACTACATTGTTCAAAATGTGATGATGAATTAGGTTAAAAAGAAAAATTTTTTTTTTGTTATTATTTGATTGATTTTTTTTTATATTTTAATTTTAGGTCAAGGTTCAGCAATGGTTATTGAATCACTTGGTTTATATTATCATATCGAATGTTTTCGATGTTATGTTTGTAATATTCCTTTATCATCATCATTTGAAGGAACAGATGTTCGTGTACGAAATAATCGACTTCATTGTCAAAATTGTTTTTCTGATGAAAATGGTAAGAAATATTATTTATTTCATCAAAAATAATTAGAGATTTTACTTAGGCGGATGGAAATTAAATGTAAGAATCAGAATTTGCTTTTTTTTCGCCCTTCTGTTTTGTTTTGTGTTATTGCCGAAATCTTTAACGCTTTATCACATAACGCTATACACATGAAATGTATTATAATGACATCGTGTACCGAAGTCCGACTCGGGTAGGGTCAGGACAGCGTTTGATCCAGGTTTTATCCTCCGTGAGAGCGAAAAACTTTTTCGGGGGGAGGGGGTTGCGCCCTCCCACTGCACAAAACACTAGGTCACGAAAATCTTGAACTATGTCGGGCACTGTGATTTTTTGACTTTCGTAAACTTCGATAGGATTAAAGTTGAATAATTTCCGTCCTTGGGAAAAATCAAAAAAAGTTTTCTATTGAGCATTTAATAATAATTATGATGTTTGATGGATAATCGTCCCAGGTTTGAATAATAAATTACATCTGCCTTTGATAGTTCTCATCGAATAGCACACATGTCATTTGTAATTCACTAAAACACATTCTCTGTTTTCACAAATGTCAAATCCTATTACTCTTCGAACAACCATTGAATTATTATTGATATATTTCGCTTTTTTCAGAAAGCTTTATTATAGTTTCTGCTTATGTATGGCGGCTTGATGAGGTTTGCAATTACCTTCTATTTATGCATTTTTTAGGGATATCTATCTGACAACAAAGAAATGAATATGATTTTCTCCTTTTTTTCGCATGTTTAAACTAACAGCACAACTGAATAAAACAATTTCGCCTTTTCCGAACTAATTTTTTTCTATTTTTTAGGTGTAAAATCAAGTGCTGTCTAATAAATTCGAGTTCAAAACCCCGTCCTTTCTCGATTAAATGCAATCAATCCATCTTTTCTTTTATTTCGTATTCAATTTGATTCATACATAAACGAACATTCCACATCTATATTATACCAAACATGTGGGTTTTTTTAAATCTCTTGCTCAATAAGAAGAACAGATGAAAAAAAAACTTTCTTCTTCAATTTGAATTTTTGTTTTGCTGTGTGATAAGTTCTGTGTATGTTTCGGAAAAAAAGCGTTTGGTGTATATAAATATAGGATGGTGCTGTTTTTCTTTTTCATTTGTACAGTTCTTGTTTTCCCTTTGATTTCATTTATTCTAACTATATCTATTTGAAGAGACGAACAGTTTGTTTCTTGCTTGATTGATTCTTTTTTTTTCTTCTTGTTTTGTCGTTTTTCTTCTTCTTCTTCTTCTTTTCCTATTTTCAGTTTTATATATTCAAACGAACCGAGGAAACCGTTTATGATCTCTCTGTTAGATTTTATTGTTTTATTTACTTGGAGAGAAAAAATCATATACAGAATAAGTCATTTTGAAAGCACATTGAATAAAAAAAACGACCTATGAATTTTTGTAACTATTTTCTAACAACTTGTCATAAAATCGAATTGAGTATTCGAAGAAAGACGTTTTTCAGTACTCATCTGTCCTATAGCATCTCGAACAAAACAGGACAGACTTTGTATGAAAGTTTGAGTTAGAATGACACCATTGTTGGACAATAAACTGCCGTTAAAGATCGGTAGATAAATACATTCAGCTAATTTTTTTATTTCTGAAAATCAATGTAAAAAATTTTACACACACTTCAAATTATTCGCTCGGTTTATTTTGTTTTTTTTTTGCTTCAGGGTATATCATCAATCATTTACTGATAAATGTCTCAAAAATTCCTCTTACTGAACGAACCAAATCTTAACTATTTAACATATAAAAAGATTGATATCAAACCGCACTAATAATCAATGATTCGTATCTGATTAATACCGCCATAAGATCATATATATATGTATATCGATTATCTTCTATAATGATTCTTACAGACATTTAGTAGAAAAGTCACTAGAGAAAAAGAAAGTTTATCATCCGAATGAAGTTAATCGATGTCTCTAATTTATTCATGTCCAATGACGCATTACACGAGCGCAAATCTAAGTAGTAAATCACACACGAATGACATTATATTAAAAAAACGCCCATCATTAACAGCAGTAGTCACTCATTGTCACCCACTTGATAATGACGAGTCATTATAAATGAACCAACAATTGAGCAATAGAATCAATCTATCATCAAAAAATGCATATCTAACATAAAAGTGATAAGTGACCTGTCTCAAAGATGCTTCTAATTTTTTTTTAAATTTGTTTTTTGAGAAATAATTAACAGCATTTGTTT
>Ga0116226_10004440_pt1 | contig 12443 bp, 16 predicted proteins | sample S1TSphfallax_FD_89692 | JGI IMG/M metagenome (GOLD analysis project Ga0116226, IMG submission 89692) | Host-associated microbial communities from peat moss isolated from Minnesota, USA - S1T2_Fa - Sphagnum fallax MG | ecosystem: Host-associated > Plants > Peat moss > Unclassified | place: USA... | reverse complement strand
CGGTGTCGCGCGAGCGGCTGCCGTCCACGCGGTAGAAGCGCTCGGTCAGCCGGCCGATGTGCTCGCGCGCGATCCCGGGGCCCTGCAGCTCAACGCGCACTGCACGGGCTTGGGCACGGTCGGCGAGCGGGTGCAGATCGACTTCCGGGACGGACGTTCAGTGCTGGCGGAGGCCGTCATCGGCGCCGATGGTCAGCGTTCCGTGGTGCGCTCGGCGATCTTCGGCCCCGGCGCCCCGGAGTTCGCGGGTTACATCGCCTGGCGCGGGCTCGTGCCGATGGAAAAGGTGAGCGGGACGGTGCTCGACCCCCCGTCCGGGGTGTTCGTCGGACCCGGACATATGGTTAATCGCTATCCGGTGAGTCGCGGGACCCAGCTCAACTTCGTCGCGTTTGCCGAGCGAAGCGCTTGGACCGAGGAGGGCTGGTCGATTCCCTCGACCCTCGAGGAACTGCTGGGCGAGTTCGAGGGCTGGCATCCGGACGTGCGTGGTTTCATGGCGGCGACCCCGCCCGAGCTCCTCTTCAAATGGGGGCTTTTCGACCGTGAGCCGCTCGCCAGCTGGAGCGCCGGTCCAGTGGGGCTGCTTGGCGATGCGGCCCATCCCGTACTGCCCTTCCTCGGGCATGGAGCGGTGCTCGCGATCGAGGACGGAGTGGTCCTGGCGCGCGCCTTCAGCGCCGCGAGCAGCGTGCCGGAGGCCCTGCAACGCTATGAGAAGTCGCGCCGCGAGCGGGCGACGTTCGTGCTCCTCGAGTCGCGGAAGGCGGTCAAAATCTTCCACGCGGCCGACCCCGAGAATTACTCCCGGGCCACCCAGAATCGCTCGGCGGATGAAGGCCTCGGGCTGTTCGACTACAACCCGGTTACCGCTACGGTTTGAAGCCCATCGAGGCGGGCGGATCGACCGTCTGTGGGGAGAGCTTGCGCTCGTTATGCAAGACGAAAAATAGAGCGAGCGTGACGAGGGGCGTCACGAGCCAAGGCCAGAGCGCTCCCTGGCGATGGCGGGGCATGGTGGGCGGGCTCATGCCTGAGAGCGTACGACGAGTGGTCACGAGCCGGCAACCCGCTCTAGCGCGGTACCGGTTGCGGTAGACTCACGTTTGTTCGGTCATTACAGACGCATCGAGGAACTTCCCCATGAGCACCACCACTGCCGTTCCTGAAACGCTCCCGCCCGTTGCGCAGCGCTCCGACGCCTCCTACCTCGATTTCGTCGAGGGCTTCCGGGCGTTCCTGTTGGGGCCCGGTGCGGACTTCGAGAAGCGCCTGAACCGCGCCGCAAGCGCCGAAGCCGAGCGTCGCGGCCAGCCGCTCGCGAATATCGAGGAGATCAAGCCGTTCTTCGAATCGCTGCCGCTGACTGCGCTGCGCGATCGCCTGGTGCGCACTCAGCAGGAGATGAAGTGGCACAAGGTAGCCCAGTCGTTCGGTATGAAGCGCGAGGAGCTGCTCGCTGAGCTCAGCGCGTACGATTCACGGGGCCCGGGCAAGCTCGAGCTCGATCCCTCGTTCGAGCGTGCGCCGTATGCGAACGTGCATTTCCATTTGCAGCCGGGTGGTTATCACAAGGATGAACTAGGTGGTTTTCATTACCACTATGGCACCAAGGTTTTCTTTCGCGGTGAGAACGACCGCGACGGGGTTCAGTCCAAACTAGTCTCCATCTCGCCGCTTCCCGCCGATGGCAAGGTCACGCGCATTCTGGACATGGCCTGTTCGGTGGGCCAGAGCACGACGGCGTGGAAGCAGCGCTGTCCCGACGCCGAGGTGATTGGCATCGATCACTCCGAGTCCATGCTGCGCGTCGCACACCGCCGCGCGGTCATGCACGGCGTGGATGTCACGTTCTCGCAGCGCTTCGCCGAGGACACGCGTTACCCGGACGGCCATTTCGACATGGTGTTCGCCTTCATCCTGTTCCACGAGCTCCCGGTGCGGATCATCGGTGAGGTGGTGCGTGAAGCGGCGCGGGTACTGCGGCCGGGCGGCGTCTTCACGATCTATGATTTCGCCACCTCCAAGACCATGAGCCCCTACCAGCTCTATCACCGGTACTTCGACGCGCGCCATAATGGCGAGCCGTACTCGCAGGATTTCTGCGATTACGATCTCACCGGAGCTCTCGAGGCGGCTGGCTTCGACGTGCGCACGACGCCCCCCGGTGGCGGCTCAGGTGGTGCCGGCACGACTCAGGGCTGGTTCGCGACCCGCCGTTCGGCTTCATGAAGCCGGAGGAATACCAGCGCCAGACCCCGGAGGGCGGGACGCCGATCGTTTCGGATCACCCGGTGTATTTGCGTGATCCGGTATTGGACGCGACCGTGCGCATGGTGGTGGAGCTCGCCGCTCAGGTATGGGTGGATCGTGAACGCCTGCTGACCATCGAATCGCTGCTCGATGAGCTCGGCGTCGTAACTCGCGAGGCCATCGAGCACTACCACCCGAGCGCCGCGCGCCAGACGGCGATGAAGGCGGAGCGAGATCGGTTCGTGAACGACGTGTTCAAAGAGCTGCGGCGCATCGATCCCATCGCCTGAGGCGCGCCATCGCCCGCGGCCCGCGGGCGCTAATCTTGCTGAACTCTGGGCGTGAATGACGCCCAGCACCTCCTGACGATCCACCGGCCCTGAGCGCAGTCCTGCCATGCCGCTCGGGGACGTATTGCTGCAGATCGGTCTGTCGCTCGTTTACTACTTGGGGCTGATTGCCATCATGCGGCTCGCCGGCAAGCGTCTCGCCGGGCAGACCACCACCTTCGATCTCATCGTGTTGATCAGCCTTGGGGTCGTGATGCAGAACCTCGTACTCCGACACGGTACGGGTAACGCGCTGATCTTCGTGGGTACGGTATTCATCGTTCACCGTGGTCTCGCGTACCTATGTGCGCGCGATGCCCGCATTCGCAGGCTGATGCGCGGCGCGCCGCGGCCGCTGGTGCGGCACGGCCGGGTCGCGTTCGATGCACTGGCGGATGAGGGCTTGAGCTACGAGGAGTTGCTCGCGGGGCTGCGTAAGCTCGGCTACGACGACCCGAGCCGCATCCGGATCGCCACGCTCGAGGAGACCGGGCACATCAGTGCCGTGGCCGAGTGAGCGCTCAGCGTTCTGGCGCGGGCGCGGGCGCGGGTCCGGGCCCGGGCGCCGCAGCCGGTAACGGCAGCTGGCCACAATGCGCGCCGGCATCGACCAGCAGCACCTCGCCGGTGACGAGGCTCGCGCCCTCGAGAAACCACACCAGCGTCTCGGCAATCTGTTGAGGGGTGGCGACCGCCTTCAGCGGTGTAGCGTCGGCGGCTTGCTGCAGGTAACGCTCGTGGGCTTCGGGGGTCATGACGTTCTGCATCCAGCGAGTCTGGATAGCACCAGGCGCGACCGCATTGACGCGCACTTCCGGTCCAAGCGTGAGCGCCAGGGACTTGGTGAGCATATTGAGCGCGGCTTTGCTCGCGGCATAAGCCATGGACGAGGAGATCCCGGTGAAGCCGCCGATCGACGAGGTATTGACGATCGCGCCCCGCCCGGCGCGCTTCATATGCGGTAGCACCGCGCGCACCATCTGATAGGCGCCAACCACGTTGACGCGGTAGATATCGAGGAAATCCTCGGCCGACAAGCCCTCGAGGTTCGCGTACGCGTTGAACTTGGTGCGCGCGGCGTTGTTGATCAGATAGTCGATCCGGCCCCAGCGTTCGAACGCGGCGTCTGCCAGACGTCGGCAGGTCGCGTCTTCGCCGACGTCGCCCTGTACCACGAGCGCGTCGGCACCGAGTTCGATGCAGCGCTGCGCGGTCGCCTGCGCTTCGGCGGCGCTCTTCGTATAGTTGATGACGACGTTACAGCCGCGCGCAGCGAGCAGAATCGCCGCCGCGGAGCCGACACCGGTAGCCGAGCCGGTGACGATCGCGACCTTGTTGCCCGAGACAGGCATCGGTAACGCTTCCGGGGCTCTACTTCTGGGCGTTCGGCTTGTGGGCGTTCGGCTCGGGCGCTTCGGCAAGCGGCGGGGCTGATTTCTCAGCCCGTGCAGCGCCCGTTGAGGCGGCGCTCGGCACCGCTCCGGTCATGGCTTTCAGCATGGAATCCTGGAAGCGATTCCAGGTTTCGAGATTCTGCCGGGCCAGGTCCGACATCGACGCGAACGGCGTGCCGCTCATGAGCTTCGCGATCTGAGCCTGAGCCGTTTGCTGCTGCTCGACGAAGTTGGCCACACTCTGCTCGAGGTAACGACTCATGAACTCCTGCATGGAGTTACCATAAAACCGAATCAGCGATTCGAGGACCTTGGTGGACAGCAGCGGTTTTCCGCCTACTTCCTGGTCGGCGATGATGAGGAGCAGGATGCTGCGCGTGATGTCATCGCCCGACTTGTCATCGACCACCTTGATACGGTGGCCCTGCACGATCAGCCCCCGGAGATCTTCCAGAGTGACGTGGCGGCTGGCCGTCGCGTCGTAAAGACGGCGATTGGCGTATTTCTTGATAACCCGTTCTGCGTCCATGCGAACAGTCTAAAGAAACCCGCCGCGTACGGCTCGACGGAAACGGACGGGGCGCCGCGCGGACGCCCCGTCCTTCTCGACTTCAGGCAGCCTTAGCCTTGGCGGCGGCGGCCGGCGCCTCTTCGGCGACGGTTTCGACGAGCTTGCCGAACTCGGCCTGCACCTCGGTCGCGAGCTTGAAGAAATCGTTCGAACGGCTAGTCTGCTTCGCCACGAAGTCAGCGGCGAGACCGGACTGGTGGGACACGAGGCCCGCCGGATCCTTCGCGGCGCTGAGCGCGTTGAGCTGCGCAATGCTGTACTCGAGCACGTCGCCGGCGACGGCGTAGTGGTGACGGAGCAGCCGCTCGAAGCTGCGGATCGAGGTCTCGCCAAAGCGCGCGAAGGGGGCGAGCGCAGCTTTCTGCTGCTCGATGAGCGTATTGAATTCGGGGATTGCCTGGGCCACTGTCTTACTCCTTGAACCGAGATGTTAGATAAGAAGCTGAGCGGCGCACGCACAAGCGGCGCCTGAGTCCCGATGCTATCGGCTTTGTATGCAGCGCACAAGTGCCAGTTTCCGGGCCGTTTAGGGGAGGGGGTAGGGGCAGGGTGACAGAATGGGCCCCATGATGATGAATTCACGACCTTTAGGTGTGCAGGCTGTCGATGACGTCGATTTTTACATATTCTCCGATCCGGGGTTATTTTGCACCGCAACATGGCGGGCTCGGGCCTGAGGGATGACGGGCTCGAGCGATGATTGGATGACGCAATCGCTCGCGGCGTGGCCGGAGGCGGCCCGCGGGCTGTGGGAGTCGCTCCAGAACGGAGCGGGTGTGTTACCCATGGGGACTCTGCTTACCGCTCCGCCGGCGCTCGGTCCGACGCGCGAGGACCAGGAAGCCTGGCAACGTCTGGGAACGCTCATCGTGCGGGTCGCCGAGGCGCAGCAACGCCTGGCCGCTGCATGGACGGAGATCCAGCAGCGGGCGTTTGCGGAGCTCGGCGAGGAAGTCGCGGCGCGCGCGAAGCGCGGCGAGCCGGTGTCCAGCCTGCGCAGCCTCTATGACCTATGGGTCGATGCGGCGGAACGGGTCCACGGGCAAATCGCCGCCGCGAGCCCCTACGTCGAGCACCAGGCGGAACTCGCGAATGCGACCAGCGCGCTGCGAATCGCGGAGCGCGAACTGCTCGAGCGCTGGCTGCGGCAATACGACGTCCCAACCCGCGCGGAGCTCGATTCGGTGCATCGCCAGTTGCGCGAACTGTCGCGGCAGCGGCGTCCGGTCACCGAGTCGTCGGCCTCCCGCGCGCCAGCTGAACCGAAACCGAAACCTAAGCCGAAGTCGACGCTGAAACGGCCACGGTCCGTGAAGGCAAACATGCGTCGGCGGAAGCTTGGCGCATGAGCGGGCCGCTGCCGCTGCTCGATGCGACCACCGCCGCCGCTGAGATCGCAGACTTCTGCGCCCGGCTGGCGCGCGCTCAGCCCGCGCTGCGCGCAGCCATCGATGCCTCGCCCGAGAATGGCTGCTCAGAGCGCGAACTCCTATGGCGCGATGGCAAGACGAGCCTTTACCGCTACCGGCCCCTGCGCCCCGCCGTCGTCTCGACGCCGCTGGTGATCGTCTACGCGCTCGTCAACCGGCCTTACATGATGGACCTGCAAGCGGATCGCTCGCTCGTGCGACGGCTGCTCGAGCAGGGGATCGAGCTGTATCTGATCGACTGGGGCTACCCGGATGGGGCCGATCGGCTGACCGAGCTCGATGATTACCTGGAACGGGGCATCGAGCCTTGCCTGCGGCAGGTAGCAGAGCGCCACGGCGTCGAGGCAGTGAACGTGCTCGGCGTCTGCCAGGGTGGGACCCTCAGTCTCTGTTACACCGCGCTACATCCGGAGCGGGTGCGCAACCTGATCACCATGGTGACTCCGGTCGACTTCCACACGCCTGGAAATCTGCTCGCGACCTGGGCGAGAAACATCGACGTCGAGGCGTTGGTCCATGCGCACGGCAACGTACCGGGCGCCTTGCTCAACTCCGTGTTCGTCTCGATGCTGCCCTTCCGTCTGGGGTCGCAGAAGTACGTCCACTTACTCGATCTGCTCGATGACCCAGCGCAGCTTGCCACCTTTATGCGCATGGAAAAGTGGATCTTCGACAGTCCCGATCAGGCAGGCGCCGCGTTCAGCCAGTTCGTACGCTGGTTCTTCCAGGAGAATCGGCTCGCGCTCGGCACCCTCGAACTCGGCGGCCGGCGCGTCGATCTCGCGCGCGTGACACACCCCGTTCTCAATGTGTTCGCAAGCCGGGACCATCTCGTGCCTCCGGGCGCCTCCCGGGCGCTGCGGCCGCTCCTCGGCAGTCGCGACTATACGGCCCTGGAGGTGGATGCCGGCCACATCGGCCTCTACACGAGCGCGCGCGCACAGCGTGAGTTGCCCGCTACCATGGCGGCTTGGCTCGTCGGGCGCGACCCACGGCGCCGCGCTCGATCCTCCTCCACCCCCCGCCGGAGTACTAAATCATGAGCCTCCCACTATGAGCGCTGAACTGCTTGCCCTGCTCCAGGAACGTGTCGGCCAGGAGGTCCATCTTTCGGACTGGCTCGAGGTGACGCAAGCGCGCATCAACCAGTTCGCAGAAGCGACCGGCGATCACCAGTGGATCCACGTCGATCGCGAACGCGCGGCGCGTGAGTCCCCCTGGGGAACGACCATCGCCCATGGCTATCTCACGCTCTCGCTCTATCCACTGCTACGCGGCCTGGTGGATACGCGTACGCCGATCTATCCGGGCGTGCGCAGTGTCCTCAACTATGGACTCAACAAGACGCGCTTCCCTGCTCCGGTGCGCTCTGGCGCCCGCATCCGTGGGCGTTCGAGTCTCGCGGCCGTCGAGGCGGTGCAAGGCGGCGTGCAGGTAACCGAGATCTGCAGTATCGAGATCGAGGGCGAGAAAAAGCCGGCCTGCGTCGCCGAGGCGATCATGAGGTTCCATGTCTGAGTCGGCTCCGACCGCAGCGTCCGGGTTCGATCGGGCCTACTACCAGCGTTTCTATTTCGATCCGCGCACCGCGGTCACGTCGCGCTCCGAAATGCGCGCGCGTGCACGACTCATCGCTGCCTACGTAGAGCACGTGGGGCTGCCGGTACGGCGACTGCTCGACGCGGGCTGTGGGGTGGGACTGCTGCGCGCGCCACTGCGCCGCGCGCTGCCACGCGCGGAGTATGTCGGCCTCGAAACGAGCGAGTACCTGTGCCAGCGCTACGGCTGGGAGCAAGGCACGATCGAGGGGTTCCGCTCCAAAGTCCCGTTCGACCTCGTTGTCTGCTACGACGTGGTGCAGTACTTGGACGAGGCGGGCGCGCGCCGCGCCATCTCGAGTCTCGCCCGTCTGTGTCGCGGCGTGCTGTATTTCAGCGCGCTCACCCAGCACGACTGGCAGCACAACTGCGATCGATCACGGACCGATCCGAAAGTGAAGCTACGTACTGCCGAGTGGTATCGGCGCGCGCTGGGAGCGAAATTCCGGCCGGTAGGCGCCGGCTTCTGGATCCGCCGCGGCGCGCCGCTCGTGACTTGGGAACTCGAATGCGCCGCGGGAGTATGAGATGAGAGTGCTGGTGACGGCGGCCAATGGCCGCACGGGTCGCGCCGTGATCGCGGCCCTCAAGCGACAGCGGGCAGACCCGCGTGCCTTCATCCGCGACGTTTCGCAGTGGCCCGCGCTCGCCGCCATCGGTGCGTCCGATTACGCGCTGGGCGACCTGCTCGAGCCGGCGAGTTTCGCGCCGGCGCTCGCGGGTTGCGACGCGCTCGTCTACATCGGTCCCCCCATGCATCCGCAGGAGGTCGAGATCGCGAGCGGCTGGTTGCGGGCGTCCGCCGATCGGAACCTCGGTGCGTTCGTGTATTACTCCGTCATGCACCCGCTGCGGCGCGAGGTGCGCCATCATCGGCTGAAGCTCGAGGCGGAAGAACTCGTGGTCGAATCGGGCCTACCGTTCACGATTTTGCAGCCGATGCGCTACATGCAACATCTCGAGCCGCTCTGGCAGAGCGTCACCGAGCAGGGGCTGCACGCCATGCCATTCAATACCCGCGTGAAATTCAACGTAGTCGACCTCGAGGACCTCGCCTGCGCCACCGCGACGGTGGCAACCGATCCCGGATACCGCTATGCCAGCTACGAACTCGCCGGTACCGAAGCGCTCTCCCAGGACGACATGGCGGCAGTAATCGGCGCCGTGATCGGCCGCGAAGTGCGGGCGGCGCAGATACCGCTCGCCGCGCTCGCGGAGCGTGCCCGCGCTGCGGGGGCGAGTGAGGATCGGGTCGAGCAGATGCAGATCATGAATCGGCACTACGACCGGTTTGGCTTCCTCGGTAACCCGAAAGTACTGACCCTTCTCCTCGGTCGGCCGCCGACGAGCTTCCGCGAGTACGTGACCCGCCTCAGCCGCGCCCGAGGCGGGTGACGGGCAGCGGAGCGCCGACGGCGGTGCCCGGCCGCTCGAGACCGAGAATTCGACCGTAGCGGTGATCGCAGCCCTCGCAGCGCCCGCTCTGGCGGCACCAGCGAAGACTCCGGCCGTTGAGACGCGACCAGAAGCGCCCCGCCGGATCCGCATCGAAGCGGCGCAGCAGCTCGATCAAGCTTCGGCTGCGACACAGCAGCGGATAGCGCCGCCAGCGCACGGCTGGCTCCGCCCGCAGATCCGCGTAGTAGAGCAGCCATTCGGCGCTGCGCGCCGCATAGCGGAACTCGGCCAGCGGCACCATTTGATTGGCCCCGGGCACGCCGCAGAAACGCCGCACTTCGGCGATTCTCACGCGGTCCGCCATCAGCTCGAAGCGCAGCTCGACCGTATGGCGTGCGGTGGGCGGACAGACCCGGTCGCAGTAGCTCTCCATGAGCTTCTCGACCAGCCGAACGGTGTGCGGGGGAATGGAAGTCACGGTCCCTAGCTTAAGCAAGGACCACGCCAGCGCGCTATTCTCCGCGCGCCATGCGGAAGCTCGTTCTGGTGGGTGAGGTACGGAGTCTGCGGATCCCAAGCGGGCCGCTGCGCACGCTACTCCTGGGCCGCGACGGAGAAGGCCGTCCCACGGAGGTCGCCCTGGCTGGCGCTTCGCGCGAGCCGCTCCCCGAGATCCTGCCGGCCGTGCGGGTGGAAGTCGGTGACGCCGGCGTGCGCATGATCGGAGCGAGCGGTGAGTTTGACGTCGCGGCCGCGAGCGTACACATCCACCGCGACCTTTCGGGCACGCTGCGGGCGGTGATCCCGCCGCGACCGGTGCCGCTCCTGCGGCGGCTGTTCTGGGGCCTCGCACTCACGCTCGCCGCCAGCGCCGCCGGCCGCGCGGTCCTGCGCCGTCTGCGCGCCCGCGGCCGACCCCCGGCGAGCGTTCCGCTACAATGAGAGCACGATGACGAATAGACGCGTTCCGGTCACGGTACTGACCGGCTTCCTGGGCTCCGGTAAAACGACGCTCCTCAATCGAATCCTTTCCGAGCATCACGGTAAGCGCATTGCCGTGATCGAGAACGAGTTCGGCGAGGTCGGCGTGGACAGCCAGCTCGTGATCGGTGCCGAGGAAGAGCTGTTTGAGACCAACAACGGCTGCATCTGCTGTACGGTTCGAGGCGATCTGCTGCGCATCCTCGGCTCGCTAATGAAGCGCCGCGATCGCTTCGATTACGTGATGATCGAGACCACCGGGCTCGCCGATCCCGGTCCGGTGGCACAGACCTTCTTCCTCGATCCGGATCTGAAGAGCCAGTTCGTGCTGGACGCAATCGTCACCGTCGTTGACGCCAAACACGTCGAGGGGCACCTGGGGACGATGGACGAAACCGTCGAACAGATCGCGTTCGCCGACGTGGTCCTGCTCAACAAGATCGATCTCGTCGCGCCGGCGGACGTCGAGCGCATCGAACGACGTATCCGTTCGATCAATGCGCCGGCGAAGATCTTCCGCACTCGCAATGCCGATATCCCCGTGGAGCGGGTGCTCGACGTCGGCGCCTTCGATCTCGAGCGGGCCCTTGCGGTCGATTCGACGTTCCTCGAGCCGGAATACCCGTTCGAATGGGCCGGTGCCTGGAAGCTCGATGCCGGTCGCTACGCGCTGCGGGTGGGCGCCGAAGCGGCCGCCCACGATCATCACGACCACGACCACGACCACCACCACGATCACGCGCATGACCACGCGCATGACCACGAGGGCCACGACCATGCCGCGCATCCGCATGAGGGCGGCCTCGGCGTCGTGGTACTGCCGCTGGCGGCCGCGGACGCTGCGACTCTCGAAGCGAGCATCGAGACGGCGGTCAGGCGTTTTGCGGACGATCCGGTGCTCGTCGCGCCCGACGGCGCGCTGCTCGCCGATAGCCGCTTATATCGGATCGACGTGGAGCCGGCGGCTGCGCGCTTCACGCTCGAGGTGCGGGAGCCCGGTACCTACGCGCTCTTTTGCGAGCATGCCCCGGGTGAGTTCAACCTGCGGCTCGAGGCCGGGGCGCCCGTGGTCGAGCGGGCGTTCGCCTCGCATCACCACCACGACGAGGAGATCGCGTCGATCGGCATCGTCGACGATCGGCCGCTCGATGCGCGTAAGCTTAATGACTGGCTGTCCTACCTACTTCAGAGCCGCGGCCAGGACATCTTCCGGATGAAGGGCGTGATCAGCCTGCGCGGCGAGGACCGGCGCTATGTCTTCCACGGCGTGCACATGATGTTCGACGGTCGGCTGGAGCGGCCCTGGGCTGGGGCGCCGCGACGCAATAGCCTGATCTTCATCGGTCGCAAACTCGACCGCCAGGAACTCGAGGCCGGTTTCGCGTCCTGCGTCGCCTGAGGACGCCCCATGGCACCGCGCTTCTCGCTGCTCGAACCGCGCGCGTCGCTGACCCTCGACGATTACGTGCGCGACCTCGCCTGGGCGCCGGACGGGCAATCGCTCGCTGTGGCGGGCGGCGAGGGTAAGGTATTCCTCGTATCGGATTGCCGCCAAAGCCCGCAGGTGCGTGAACTGGGCGGCCACTTCCCCGGCACGCTGGCGGTGGCTTTCGCGCCTGACGGAGCACGGTTCGCGACCTCGGGCCAGGACGGGACCCTCGCGCTGCGGCGCGGCGACAGTGGCGAGGAGCTGCGGCGTTGGTCGCCGGCTCGCGCCTGGACCGAGCAGCTCGCCTGGTCGCCGGACGGGACTTCTCTCGCGAGTTCCGCGGCGCGAGTCGTCACGCTGTGGACCCCTGAAGGCGAACCCCGCGCGGTGCTGGCCGCGCACTCCTCCACCGTGGTTGCTCTCGCCTGGGATCGCGGCGGACGCGATCTCGGCGCCGCCGCTCAGGGCGGCGTCCGCGTCTATCGGCTCGATGCGGGGGCGAACGCCAGTACGCGGGAATTTCCCGCCGAGGGGGCCTGCCTCAGCGTCGCCTGGAGTCCGAACGGCAAGCTGCTCGCAACGGGCATTCAAACGGGCAAGGTACATTTCTGGTACCTCGCGAGCGGCCGTAATTCCGAGATGAGTGGCTACGGAGCGCGGGTTGCGCTCACCGCCTGGAGCGCCAACAGCCGCTACCTCGCCACCAGTGCCGCGGCCGAGGTGGTGGTATGGGACTTCGGTGGCAAGGGCCCCGAAGGCACGCGTCCCGCCCAACTCACCGGGCATACCGACCGGGTGGAGAGCCTCGACTGGCAGCCGGGTGGGGCGCATCTCGTCAGTGGCGGCCGCGACTGGCGCTTGTCGCTGTGGCTACCGGGAAAGGCGACGCAGGCGATCGACGCGCATCTCGCGGAGGGCGAGGTGACGGTGGTCCGCTGGTCGCCGGATGGCCGCTATGTCGCGGTGGGCGCTGCCCAGGGCGCGCTCGCGTTCTACGAGCTCGTCGAGGGCTGAGGAAAGAGCGCGGCCGCGGCCGGTGCTCCGGCGAGCACGCTCGCGT
>Ga0116226_10004437_pt1 | contig 12447 bp, 8 predicted proteins | sample S1TSphfallax_FD_89692 | JGI IMG/M metagenome (GOLD analysis project Ga0116226, IMG submission 89692) | Host-associated microbial communities from peat moss isolated from Minnesota, USA - S1T2_Fa - Sphagnum fallax MG | ecosystem: Host-associated > Plants > Peat moss > Unclassified | place: USA... | reverse complement strand
TACGCCACCCACTTCTACGCCGACGACCCGTTTGTCTGGTGGGAGATCAACGGCAAATCGCACATCGCGCTTTCGCCCCTGGAAATCGACCGCGCCAAGCCCGGCGCGCGCGCGCGCGTCCACGCCACCGGCGAGTTCTCCGAGAAAAATGGCTCCCCCGCTGCCGTCATCCCCGCCATCGCCGCGAAGTACAAGCTCAAGTCCTTCCTCGTGCCGGAGCAATTCCCCGCCGGGCTGCTCGAGACCCTGCGCGCCAAGGGCCTCAAGATCACCGTCTCGCCCGAGCCGTTCTTCCCGCAGCGCGCGCGCAAGACCGCTGACGAAGTGCGCAAACTCACCGCCGCGCTGCGCGTCACGGAAACCGGCCTGCGCCGCGGTATCGACGTCCTGCGCGCCAGCAAGGCGGACAAGCGCGGCTTCCTCAAGTGGGGCAACGCGCCCCTCACCTCCGAGCGCCTGCGCGCGGAGATGGACTCGGCAGTGCTCCACGCCGGCGGCTCGCCCGCCAACACCATCGTCGCCGGCGGACTCCAGGGCTGCGATCCGCACGAGCGCGGCCACGGGCCGCTCCGCGCCAACGAGGCCATCGTGCTCGACATCTTCCCGCGCCACGCCACCAACTTTTATTTCGGCGACCTGACCCGCACCGTCGTCCGCGGTCGCGCCAGCGAGGCGCTGCGCCAACAGTACGCCGCCGTGCAAAACGGCAAGCGCTGGGTGATGAAGCGCATGCGCGCCGGAGCGGACGGCCCCGCGCTGCAGAAGCAGCTCATCGAGCGTTTCACGAGCGAGGGCTACCCCACCGAGCAGCGCGACGGGCGCTGGGTCGGCATGTTCCACGGCGTCGGCCACGGCCTCGGCCTCGACCTGCACGAAACGCCCCGCTTCGCCGCCGGCAAGCTCTTCGCCGGCCTCAGCATCACGGTCGAGCCCGGCCTCTACTATCCCGGCGTCGGCGGCGTCCGTATCGAGGACGTCGTCATCGTCGGCAAAACCGGCGTGCGCAACCTCACCAAGTTCGAGGAAGAGCTGGAGCTGCGGTAATGAAAATCATTCCGGCTGATACCGGCGGACGGATTCGCCTGCTTGCGATGCTGGGCGTGCTTTTGGTCCTCGGCTGCGCCTATTGGGACCAAACCTATTTTCTCTTCAGTCGCCTGCCCGTTCTTTATAATTACCTTCGATACTCGCCGCAGGAGGGAGACATCCTGTTCCAATCTCTCCCGCATAATGATCTCGGCGACGCCATCGAGGGCACAACGCATTCGCCCTACTCGCACTGCGGCGTCGTACTCCGAAACAACAAGAATCAGTGGGTCGTCATCGAGGCGATCTTCAACGTGCATGAAACGCCTCTCTTCCTCTGGGAACTGCGCGGACGCGGCGGCGCGTTCGATGCTTACCGCTTGGATTCCCAGTACGCATCGGTCATTCCCAAATATAAGTCAGACCTTCTGACATTTCTCGGCCGCCCGTACGACTATAATTACGACATGACCGATTCTAGCGGCGCATACTGCTCAAGCTTGTGCTATCTCGCTTTCCAAATGGCCACCGGCGAGCCAATGGGAAAGCTGGAAAAGCTGCGCGATCTCGACTGGAAACCATACGAGCATTTTATCAAGGCAGAGCAGAACGGCCAACTGCCCCTTGACCGCGTCATGATCACGCCTGCGTCGCTGTCCCGCGCGCCGCAGTTGCACGAGATCTACCACAGCGTGCTCTAACATCGTCTACGAAGCCCCAAACTCCGCCAGCGCCTTCTTCTCATCAAACTCCCCTTCCCAGCGGGCGATGACCACGCTGGCGAGGCAGTTGCCGAGGACGTTGACCGAGGTGCGCGCCATGTCCATGAAGGCATCGACGCCGAGGATCATGGCCGCGCCTTCCAAGGGTAACTGAAACGATTGCAGCGTGGCGATGAGCACGACCATCGAGACGCGCGGCACCGCGGCCACGCCCTTCGAGGTGAGCATGAGCGTGAGCATCATGACGATCTGCTGGCCGAGGCCGAAGTGCTGATGCGTCACCGTCTCCGCCGCCTGCGCGATGAAGACCGAGGCCATGGAAAGGTAAAGCGTCGAGCCGTCGAGGTTAAACGAGTAGCCCATCGGCAGCACGAAGCCGACGATGCCCTCCGGCACACCGAAGCGTTCCATGTTCCGGAACGCGCCGGGCAGCGCAGCCTCGCTGTTGGCCGTGGCGAAGGCGAGCGCGAAGAGTTCGCGCGTGGCGCGGATGAACGGCCGGAGCGGAACTTTCGCCAGCCAGATGACCGCGCCAAAAACGACGATGATGAACACGGCCAGCGCGAAATAGAGCGAGAGCACCAGCTTGCCCAGGCCGAGGAGCACGCCCAGCCCCTGGCTGCCAACCGTGACCATGATCGCACCCGCCACACCGAGCGGCGCGAAAACCATCACCACCCCGGCGAACTTGAACATCACCTCGCGCAGCGCCTCGCACCACGCGACGATCGGCTTGCCCGCCTCGCCCGCGAGCGAGCAGGCGATGGCGAAGACGACCGAGAACGCGGCGATCTGCAGCACGTCGCCCTCGGCCATCGCCTGAAAAACGCTGGTCGGAAAGATGTGCAGGATGGTTTCCACCACATTGTGCGGCTTGGCCTGCGCGATGGTGCTGAGCTTGCTGACATCCCCGCTCAGCGTCACGCCCGCGCCGGGCTGGATCAGGTTGACCAGGAGCAATCCGACCGCCAGCGCCAGCATGCTGACCACCTCGAAATAGATGAGCGACTTGAGTCCGATGCGCCCGACCTTCTTCATGTCCTCGTGCCCCGCGATCCCCGCGACCAGGCTGGCGAAAACCAGCGGCGCAACCATCATGCGGATCAGGTGCAGGAAGATGTCACGCAGCAGGCCGGGCCACGCCAGGAAAGCCTCGCGCGCTTTCTCGTCCGCGCCGTAGCCGGCGTTCACGACGTATCCGCCTAAAATGCCGACGAGCAGCCCGATGACGATCTGCGTCGTCAGGCTCGGACGCCACCACGGCCTGCGGGCGGCAACGTTGGCGGAATCGGCTGCCATCACTCCTCGACGGTCTGTCCGGTCGTCCGCGAGACGGTGACGCCCACGGTCAGCGCCTGCCGCCGCGCGCCCTTGAAAACGCCGCGCAGGGGCGGCACATCGCCGTAGTCGCGCCCGATGCCGATCTGCACATGGCGCTCGCCCTCGAGCATGTCGTTGGTCGGATCGAGCCCGACCCACATGCCGTTGGGGAGATAGACCTCGACCCAGGCATGGCTGGCCGTTGCGCCGACGAGCCCGGACTCGCCGCGGACCGATTCGGTCTCGAGATAACCGCTGACGTAGCGCGCGGGCAGCCCGGCGCAGCGCACCAGCGCGATCATCAGGTGCGCGAAATCCTGGCACACACCCTGGCGCTTGCGCAGCACCTCGCTCAGCGGCGTGCGAATGTCAGTGACGCCCGGCATGTAGGTGAACTTCTCGAAGATGTGCTTGCACAGGCCCAGCATCGATTCCGCGAACGGCGCGCGGCTGGGCAAAAGCTCCTTCGACAACTGCTCAAGCTCCGGCGTGATCGGCGCGTGCTGCGAGGGCATCAGGAAGTCGAACAGCTCGCGGCGCTGCGGCCAGTTCAGGCGCACCGCCTCGCTGACCGACAAGTCCAGCGCACCCAGCGCATCCTTGTGCGGCAACGTCTCGACCGTGCTGCGCGAGGTCACCGTCAGCGTCTTGTGCCGGTAGGGAACGGAGAGGCACTCGACCGCGTTGTCGTAATAGTCGGTGAAGTCCTCCAGCGCGGCGTGGGGCGAAACCTCCGTGACGTGGCGGTGGACGATCTGCCGGTTGCTCTGGCGCGGACGCACCCGCAGTTCCGTGAATGACTCGATGGCCGGCGCGGAATACTCGTAGGCGGTGGTGTGGACAATGTTGAAGATCATCGCGTGCCTTGACCCCGCCTGCGTCACGGGATTGGCATAACAGGGTAAACGACGCCACCCGCGCTTCAACCACAAATGGCGGCCATCGCCTGCCAAGCGCGCAATATTCCTCGCGAGGCCCGCGCGCCTTTGGTAAAGATCAGCGTCAAGTCCCGGCCAATGAATTATCGCTCGATCTCGGACCTGACGGCCACGATACGGGCCAACCTGCACCGCCTGTCGCCGGAAACGGACTTGATCGTCGGCATTCCGCGCAGCGGCATGTTCGCGGGATCCATCGTCGCCCTGACACTCAACCTGCCGATTGTCGACCTGGAGTCCTTTCTGGCCAACCGGGAGATTCGCGGCGGAGAGCGCTTCGCCCACGCCCGCAGCACGCTCCGCTATCCGCAGGACGCCAAAAATCCGCTGATCCTCGATGATTCCATCGCCCGGGGAAACGCGCGGCAACTCGTCCGCCAGCGGCTGATTGACGCCGGCTGGTCGCGGCCCCTGCCCTTCGGGGTCATCTATGCGGCCCCGCAAAATAAGCACCTGGTCGATGTCTACCTCGAGCTCGTGCCCTACCCGCGCGCCTTCGAATGGAACCTGATGCACCTGCCGCTCATCACCGAATGCTGCGTCGACATCGACGGCGTGCTGTGCGTGGATCCGCAGCCGGAGGAAAACGACGACGGGGCGGCCTATCTCCGTTTCCTCCAGAGTGCCGCCACGCTCGTCCGGCCCACTTTCGAGATCGGGTACCTGGTCACGAGCCGGCTGGAAAAATACCGCGCGCCCACCGAGGAATGGCTGGCCAGCCGGGGGATCACGTATCGCCACCTGCACATGCTCGACCTGCCAACCGCCGCAGCACGCCGCGCCGCCGGAGCCCATGCCACGTTCAAGGCGCGTATCTACCGCGAACAAAAGGACTCGCCGCTCTTCATCGAAAGTGAACGACACCAGGCGCACGAGATCGCGCAACTCGCCGGCAAACCCGCGCTCTGTTTCTCCAGCCAGGAGTTGTTCCAGCCCGGCGCATCCCTGCAAAAATTTCAAGCCGACACGCGCCGCCTGCGCGGGAAAATCTTCCGGCGTCTGCGAAAAATCCTCCAGCGGGATTAGGCCCGTTGCAGCTTCTTGAGCAGCAGCGAGATTTTGTCGAGCACCAGCCCGGCCTGCCAAAGCTCATCGCGAATCAGGTCCGTCTCAATCCGCGCCGCCGCCTCGGACCAGCTTTCCGAGACAATGCGCGCGCCCATGCTGAGGCGCAGCACCGCCGTTTCCACACCGGAGGGATGCACCGCCTTCACCGGCTGGCCGATATGGCAGCGCTGGGCCAGCAGCCGATAATCCCGCGCATTGGACGCAGCAAAACGGCTGGAGCAATCCTGGTTCAGCAGCTCGTAAATCGTGCGCACCTCCGCCGCAGCGCAGACCTGCCTTTCCTCCCCGCTGCGCCGAACCAGAAAGAAGGGAAAGATCATCTGCCGGCCCTTGAATTCACTGCCCGCCGGCGCGAGCTGGAGTTCATCCGGCAACTCGATCGCCTCATGGCTGCGGAACAACTTGCGGATGCCGCGCGAAAATTGTTCCAGGCCCCGCCGCCGCGCATGGGGCGGAATGCGGAAGTAGCGCTTGATCTCCGCCAGCGCCGCCACCCAGCGCATGTAGCTGCCCAGGTTAAAGTCGCGCGTGGGATGCGATAGCAACCCGCGCAGCGTGGCCGGGAAATCGAACCGCGCGCAGTAGGCATTGAACCCAGTGGGAAATGCGCGCCCCGCCGCGGCGACCCGCTGCACCGTCTTGCGCGACACGAGAACCGCGCCGCTCAACGGCGGGCCGGTGAAGAATTTCGAGCCGGTGATGATGACGGGAAAGTCATGCATAAGGTAGTCGCGCAGTTCCGCCATTTCCACCCGCATCTGGCAGGCGTCGATGATGATTTGCACCCTGTCGCCAAACTGCTCCTTCAGCTCAAGCAAAAGCGAAGCGGACGGACCGGACGCGCCCAGCTTGGAATGGTTCATCGCATGGATGAGAACCTGCGCGCCCCGCGCGATGTGTTCCCCGGCCCGTCGCCGCACCTCGGCATCCACGGTTTCCGGGGCCAGCGCGCGCCCCGAGGCATCGCGCAGCGGAATCTCCACCGTCACGCCTTCCTGCGCCTGCTCGTGGACCGGCTCGCCCTTGGCCACCGTTTCGCCCAGCGCCGCCGTGGCGGCGAAATGACGCTCCTGCGCCGCCAGCGGCACACCCGTGCCCGATTCGCTCGCGCCGACAATGAGGGTGACCAGCGGCACGCCCGCCGCCAGGTGCACCAGCCCCTGCGCCACGAGAAAGCAGTCCGTTCCCGAGGAGCTCAGCACCACGTCGGCCATCTCGCGCCCGCCGCAAATCTGCTTGATGATGTCGCGGCGAATCCGGCCGGCCAGCTTTTCCAACGAGGGCGTCAACCCATCGCGCAGCGCCTCGACAATGAGCGCCTGCCGGGCTTGCTCGGCCACGTTGTAGGCGCAGGCCGAAATCGAGCTGGCCGTGGAGGAGGAAAACGTAATCGCCTCCGGGCGCGGATAGGGACGGCACCCGTAGCCATTAAGCAGCGTCTGCGGATTGAGCGAGAGCCGCTGGTCGCCGCCCTGCACCAGGAGATGCTCCACCGGGCAGGCCAGCGCCATGATCTCGCCCATTCCTTCCGGCCCGGGATTCGCGTCCGCTCCCGCCGCTTGCTCCCCCACCGGACGCATCCGCCGCAAAAGCTCCCGCGCCTGCGCCGGGAGCCGCACCGGCCCAGCCAGGAAGTCGCTTTCCCCGGCGATGCGGAACGTGCTGACCAGCCAGCTCAGCGTTTCGCTCCACGGTGCCGGATCGCGGTAGTAGCAATGAATCGCCGCAACGTTGAACGCCACGACATCGCAGAGATCAAGGTTGCGGCAACCGGCCCGGTGCCAGAGCGCCCACTCCTGCGCGTAGCGGCGGACAAAAATCCACAAACCCTCGCGTTGCGGCAGCCCGCCGGCCTGCGTCACCTCGCCATCGGGCGAGAAAACAAAAGGAAGCATGCCGCTGCCCTGAGCGGGCGGCCCGGCTTGCCCGTGAATCCCTTTTTCCCAGGACGGCGGCTGATCAGTCATGCGGGCATGGCACTGAAAATCACGCTCCGCTCTTGAGGTCAAAGAGCTCCGGCTCGCGGAACATGGACTGGTGGTCGAGATAGTGATCGGAGATCAACTCGTTGAAGTGGAGCATCAGGTTGATCAGCTCGGCAAGTTTCTCCGGGAATGCCGCCGTCGGCATGTCCGACAAGTCATCTTCCTCCATCGCGGCGGCCTCGCCCGGCGGCGGAAAGTAGGTGGCCATGTCGATGAAATTGAGTTCCGTGCTCACCCGCGCACAGTGCTTGACCGGCGCATCCGCTCCCTTGGCGGGACGCTCGCCCATCGTCGCCGTAAGCTCCTGCTTCATGTGTTCAATGCAAAAGAGGACCGAGCGCGGAAATTCCTGGTCCTGCAACAGCAGCCGGGCCACGCGCGCCGCAACGGGCCGCGCGTGATAAAGGGAGCGGTAGGCGTATTGCCCGGCCAGCATTTGCAGCATCAGGTCGAGGTTGGTGCTGCTGACCGGCTCGCCGCCAGCCTCCGGCGCGAGCACCTGCTTGAGGGCATGCAGCGTCTGCAGGCCACGCTCCGCGTAACCGCCCAACTGCCAAAAATGCCAGGCGTCATTGTGCAGCATGTGCTTGTAGAGCGCGCCGGAAAGCTCGTCGAGCTGCGTGAGAATATTCTGATGCAAGGTCCGGTCTTCCATCATCGTCCGGATGCGCTCACCGCCGCTTTGCTCGGCGTAAAACGCCACCTCGAGGTAAAGGTGATTGAGCACGGACCAGACCTCGGGCGGGAAGTGCTCGCGGATGTTTTCCGCGTTCTGCCGGCAGGAGTTGAGACAGGAGAGAACCGACCCGCTGTTGCGCCGGTCGAGCAGGAAGTAGTAGGGCACCTGGCGCAGGGTGAGGGCGTCGCGGCCGGGACGGATGAAGAAGTCGGCATTATGGCCGGTGACCGCGGCCATGGCCGCCCAGAGCGGACGACGCGCCCGGGCGGCGTGGCTGTCGCCATGCGGCCAGGCCTGCATCTGCACGATGCGCAGCAGGCGCGCGCAGGCTTCGGCACGCTCGGCGTAGCGGCCCAGCCAGAAAAAAGCCTCGGCCACGCGGCTGGTCAGGCGCAGCCGCTTGGGCGCTTCCTCCGCCTGGGCATGCAGCGGCGCGCGGGGTGCGGGAGCGGTGCGCAGGATCCAGACATCCTTGACGCGGTCCGCGGCGCGGTGCGAACTGGCCAGCGCCGCGGCCTGCCCGGTCCACGCCAGGGCGCAGGGCGAGACGCGGTCCATCCCCAGCGCGTAGGCGCGCAGCGTGACGGGGAGCTGACTCGGGCCGCTCGGCATCCAGCACGGATGCGCGGCCTGCGCCGGCACCTGGTGCGCCACGTATTCGCTCGGCGCGGCGTCAATCGCTTTCCAGAGCTTGTCCCACTCGCCCTGCGGGATGTTGCGGAGCATCCACTCCTGGTCCAGCGTCCGCTTCCACGCATGGCGGACGATGTAGTTGCCGCGGTTGTCGGCGACGTGCTCGCGCGCGTCGAGGTCGCGCATCTCGAAGACCGGGGGCGAGGCCAGCAGCGGTTTCTCCCCCAGGTAGTATTCGGTGATGGCCGTGAAATAGGCCGCGAGCGCGCGGTTGTTGGCGAGGTCCGAGCCAAGGCCGTTGGCCACGGCCAGCGTGCCCTTGCGCGCACAGGAGAGCAGCCCCGGCACGCCATAGCGGCTGGCGGGATCGAACGTGACGGGATCGAGCAGCGACGTGTTCATCCGCCGCAACAGGACATCGACCGGCTCAATGCCCGCGATGGTCTTGAGGTAAAGGCGGCTGTCGAGCACGACCAGGTCACTGCCCTGCACGATGGGCACGCCCATCTGGCGCGCCAGCGCCGCGTCATCCAGGTAATACTCGTCGCTGCTGCCCTGGGCCAGCAGCACGCCGCGCGCGCTGCCCTCGGGGATGCCTACCAGGTCCTGCAGCACATCGAGCACCTGCGCGGCGAAGTCCTCGATGGGCAGGATTTCCATGCCATCGAAAAGCTGCGGCGCGACCTGGCGCAAAACCTGGCGTTTCTTCAAGGCATAGCTGGCACCGTCCGCAACGCCGAGATGCTCCTCCACGACCACCCACTGCCCGCGGCTGTTTTGCTGCAGATCGAAGGCGGTGAGTTGCAGGTAGGACACGGTGACCCCCGGCAGGCGCGCACAGCCGCGATGGAAATTCGGGTCGGAGTAAACGATTTCGTACGGCACGACGCCCGCCTTGAGGATTTCCTGCCCGCTGTAGATGTCGCGCAGGAACAAATTCCAGGCGCGCACCCGCTGGGTCAGGCCGGCCTCGATCCGCGCCCAATCCTCGCCGGAAACGACCAGCGGCATCAGGTCAAATCCGCCGTCCGGGCCGGCGTCCTTGGTCGAGACCTCCTTCGGCAAAACATAAGCGCCTTCCTCCTCGCGCAATTCCTCCGCCAGGGCAAACATGCGGCTGAGGTTTTCCGGCGGCAACGCACCCAGTGACTTTTGCAACTGCAAGGCCATCGCGCTGGCCGGCGTCCCCGCACCGCAGCCCTGCAACTGGGCCTGCCCCTGGGATTGGGCCTGCATATCGTGCAGGCAAAAAGGGAGCGAGGAAAATGCGCTGCGGAACATTACCGAACATCCTGCCCAACCGGCCCTTTGCGCGCAAGGGCTATGAACCCTACTTCGGCAGCGAATCGAGTTTTTTATTAACCGAGTCCCGCGCTTTCGCGGCCTCCTCGGAAGCCTTGCCGGCCGCATCGGAGGCTTCGTGCTTCAGCTTCTCGGTGGCGGGCAGAACGAACGTGTGGAAAAGATAGTCGTAGAGCGCACAGACGGACCACGCGATGGACATCGCGTCCTGGAACTTCGCCTCCCCAACATGGGACTTGGCGATGTTCGAGACCCCGGCATGCAGCAGCGCCAGCTTGATGAGCGAAATGCGGTAATAGTCGCTCACGATCATCACCGAGTGGAACTGCTGCTCCCGCATCAACTCCGCCACATCGTGGGCCATTTCTCCCGAGTCGGCCGCGCCGCTATCCTCGATGATCGCCCCGGCGGGGACATGGTGCGCCTCCAGGTACCTGATCATCGCGGCCTGGGCGTCGAAGGTCGGGAACGAACCGGGCACGCACAGGATGATTTTCGGGAACTCGCCGTCCTTGTAGAGCCGCGCCACGCGCTCCAGTTGTGCCTCGTTGCGAGTCGCATCCTCCTGCCCGATGACCAGCGCGACATCGGCGTGGTCGCCCGCGTCATTGAGGCCGTCAAAGATGATGAAAAGGACCGTGATGACGACGAAGCACAGCGCCGCCTCCACCACATAGAAGAGATACCCCAGGATTCGGCGCATGTTCCCGGAAAGCTGCCCGAAGCGGGCGGGCCGGTCAACGCTGTTGCGCGCCTCTTGTCACATGCCGGGCTTCACCTCGGCGCGACCGATTTCCTCACTTTCGATGCCAGCCAGCGCAAGCTCGCGCAGGCCGAGGGACTGCGCGTCCGGCCACTCCGCCCTTAAGGCCCGCTTAACCCGCCCCTAGCCTGGCAACGACCGCAATGCGCCCTTGGCCCGGTTGAACCAGACCTTCTCGCGCTTGCGCTCGAACTTGGTGGCGTGCGGCGCGTCATGGATCACTTCCTCCAGCGCCGTGCGCGCCTCGGCGTAATCCTTCTGCCGGATCAGCAGCTCAGCGTACTGCACCCGCGCGCGCGGATAACGGTACATGCTCAACACCTGCCGCCATGTGGCCAGCGCGCGCTCCACCTGCCCCGAAGAAGCCTGCGTCTCGGCCAGGGTCATCAGCGTGTAGCCGTAATCATGCTTCGGGTTGGCCGCGCAGACGCCCTCCAGCAGCGGCAGCGCCTCCGCCGTCTTGGCCCGACGAGCCAGGCAATTACCCAGGTGAGCGCGCACATCCTCATCCTTCGGATCGCGCTCAAAAGCCGCGCGATAACTCGCCTCGGCCTGGTCCAGCTTGCCCTGGCTGAAATAGATGTCGGCAAGTTGCAGATGCTGGTGCGCCTTGTCGAGATGATGGATGTCCGCCTGCAGTTGCTTGATGCGGCGCCGGTCCGCCGCGCCGGGCAGCTCGAAGCCGGCCAGCGGATTGCCCGTGCCGCCGCTGGGCCGGTAGACCATGAGGTAGTACCAGACCGCCGTGAAAATCGAGAAGAAGAAGATCAGCGCCGCCCACAAATACTCCCCATTCCGCACGGCGTGAATAAACATCCACAGGCAGAAACCAAAAAAAACAGCCCCGACCAGCCAGCCGAGGCCGCCGTAGTCACCGTTAACCAAATTAAGAAATGTCCGAATCATGTCGCGCAAGACTCCTCGCAAACTCTCCCGCCGCCGTCAATCGTTGAACCATCGACCGCTCGCGAATGCCCTCCGGGTCGCCGGGCGCTCGCCCCTGCCACTCCGTTTTCTCCACCTTCGCCAGTAGCCTTACTAATACAACCAAATTTCGCGTAACCGGCTCGTAACCAGCCAACTATCGCAATGCCAAGCGCATGAAACGTCCCGTCACCGTCCTGCCCCAACAAGACAAACTTGACACAGCCGCCGCCATGCCTAGGGTCATCAGCTTAACTAATTCCTGCCCTATGGTACCTATTTCCCAGATGTGGACGGTCGCGTCGTATGTTTTGAAACAAAAGCTGATGGGCCGCAAGCGCTATCCGCTCGTCCTCATGCTCGAGCCGCTGTTCCAGTGCAACCTCGCCTGCGCCGGCTGCGGCAAAATCCAATACCCGCCGCACATCCTCAAGAAACGCCTCACCCCCCAGCAATGCTTCGACGCGGTGGAAGAATGCGGCGCGCCCATGGTCAGCATCCCCGGCGGCGAACCCCTCATCCATCCCGAGATCAAGGAAATCGTTGAAGGCCTCGTCGCGCGCAAAAAGTACATTTACCTCTGCACCAACGCCCTCCTGCTCAAGCGCAAGCTCGAGGAGGGTATCTTCAAGCCCTCCAAGTATCTCACCTTCTCCGTCCACCTCGACGGCTCCAAGGATGAGCACGACACCGCCGTTTGCCGCGACGGCACCTACGACATCGCCGTCGAGGCGATCAAGCTCGCGGTCAAGAAGGGCTTCCGCGTCTGCACCAACACCACCCTCTTCAACGGAGCCAACGCCGCCCACGTCCGCCACTTCTTCGACGAAGCCATGGACCTCGGCGTCGAAGGCATGATGCTCTCCCCCGGCTACATCTACGAGAAAGCGCCCGACCAGGCCAACTTCCTCCACCGCGACACCAGCAAGAAGCTCTTCAAGGACATCCTCTCCAACCCCAAGAAAAGCTGGAAATTCAACCTCTCCCCGCTCTTCCTCAAATTCCTCCAAGGCGACCTCGACTTCGAGTGCACGCCATGGGGCAGCCCCGCCTACAACATCTTCGGCTGGCAGAAACCCTGCTACCT
>Ga0116226_10004436_pt1 | contig 12447 bp, 10 predicted proteins | sample S1TSphfallax_FD_89692 | JGI IMG/M metagenome (GOLD analysis project Ga0116226, IMG submission 89692) | Host-associated microbial communities from peat moss isolated from Minnesota, USA - S1T2_Fa - Sphagnum fallax MG | ecosystem: Host-associated > Plants > Peat moss > Unclassified | place: USA... | reverse complement strand
TGCAGTTCTCGCAGACCCGGCAGCTGTCGACGATCACGCCCACCGCCGCAGCGTCGCCCACCTTGAATCGCGTCACCGCGTTGCCGGCCGCAGACACCTTGCCGACGATCTCATGGCCCGGCACCATCGGGTACGACGAGCCCTTCCACTCATTGCGGGCCTGGTGAATGTCCGAGTGGCAGACTCCGCAGTACTCGATCTCGACGACCACATCGTGCGCACCAGGCTCGCGGCGTTCGAAGGAAAAAGGCGCGAGGGGCGATTTCGGGTCGGTTGCAGCGTATCCATGTGCGTGGGGCATGTTCGTTTGCGTCTCCTGGGAGGGTATCCATCCGTTCGATGCGGCTCGGCTTCGATCGATGCGCGCCGCATGGCTCATAAGCGCTTCTACTTGGACCGCTCGCCGCATCGCGCCGATCCTCACTGTAGAGGAGAGACCAAATGAGCGCAGAGGCGAGCATCCGTCGGCTAGACGAGCGAATCGTATTCTTTCTAGGCCTGCTGCTGGCGGCCAGCGGCATCGTCTCGCCGCCGGTAGCGCTGGCCGGCGGCATCGCCTATGGCTTCACCGTCGAGCACCCCTACCGTCGGGAGAGCGCTGCGCTGGCCAAGCTGCTCCTGCAGATCTCGGTAGTCGGGCTCGGCTTCGGCATGAACCTGCACGCGGTGCTGCACGCCGGGCGGTCCGGGTTCGTCTATACCGCGATCAGCATCACTTGCGCGCTGGCCCTCGGGCTGCTCCTTGGGCGGCTCTTGCGCGTCGGCGGTAAGGCCTCGTTTCTCATCGCGGCCGGCACGGCGATCTGCGGCGGCAGCGCCATCGCCGCGCTCTCGCCGATCACCGGCGCGAATGAGGAGGAGATCAGCGTCTCGATGGGCACGATCTTCCTGCTCAACTCGATCGCGCTGCTGCTCTTTCCCACGATCGGCGCTGCCATGCACCTCGACCAGAACCAGTTCGGCCTATGGGCGGCGCTGGCCATCCATGACACGAGTTCGGTAGTCGGCGCGGCGGCGAAGTATGGCGACCAGGCGCTCGCCGTGGGCACCGCGGTCAAGCTGGCGCGGGCGCTGTGGATTCTGCCGCTGTCGCTCGCGGTGGCCGGGGTGATGCGTGCGCGCGGCACGGCTGCCAGCGGCACGGCTGGCGGCAAGACGGCCAAGGTCGCCGTCCCGTGGTTCATCCTGCTCTTTTGCCTGGCTACGGCCGCGAGCACCTGCTTTCCGCAGTTCGGCGCAGAGTACAGCGCCGCCAGCCACCTTGGCCGCGCCGGGCTCACGGCGACACTCTTCCTGATCGGGACCAGCTTGTCGCCGCGCACGCTGCGCTCGGTGGGCATGCGGCCGCTGATTCAGGGCGTCACCCTGTGGATCGTGGTCGCCGGCGTCTCGCTCGCGGCCATCTACTGCCGCTGGATCGCGATTTAGACCGCCTTCGGACGCCCGGTCGCGCGCGGCGCCAGCGCCTCCGCCCGCTCGAGCACAAACCGCGCGAACGCCCCCGCAGCTCCCGAAGGCTCCGGCCCGGCCAGGCTCGCGAGCGAGAACATCCGCGCCAGCGCCAGACCGCGCACCCGCACCAGCTTGAGCGTCCCCAGGGCGAGCTGGTTGCGCACCGCCCACCGCGAGACGAACGCGACGCCCAGCCCTGCCTCGACCGCGCTCAAGAGGCCCTCGGTCGAGTCGAACGTGAGCCCCAGCCGCAGCTCGCGCACCGCGAGCCCCGCTGCGGCCAGCGCCTGCTCGACGATCCGGCGCGAACCCGAGCCCTGCTCCCGCATCACCAGCGTCGCCTGCGCCAGCTCGGCCAGCGCGATCTCCTCGCCCGCCCACTCATGCCCAGCCGGCACCACACACACCATGTGGTCCTCCATAAATGGCCTGACGTGCACATCGTTGCCGAGCGCCGGACCCTCGATCAGCGCCAGGTGCAGCCGCCGGGCGCGCAGCTCCTCGAGCACAAACTGCGTGTTGCCGCCGGTGATCGCGACCCGGACCTGCGGCTGCTCGCGCAGAAAACCTGCCACCAGGTTGGGCAGAATGTACTGCCCGATCGTCTGCGAGGCCCCGATCGCCAGCTCGCCCGCGGTCGTGCCCGAGGCTGCCGCGACCGCCTCCCGCGCCTCGTCCGCCAGCTGCTTGAGCCGCTCGGCGAAGGGCAGCAGCGCCTCGCCGGCCGGCGTGAGCGCGACCCGTCCGCCTGACCGGTCAAAGAGCGGCGTGTCCAGCTCCGACTCAAGCGCCTTGATCTGCTGCGAGACCGCAGGCTGGGTCATCAGCAGCGACTCCGCCGCCACGCGAAAGTTGAGGCTGTGCGCAACCGCACGAAAGATGCGGAGCCGAAAGTTCTCCATAGGGAACAGGGTACTCGCCGAGATTTGATCCGCGAGGAGATGGATGGATTAGCGGGCCGCAGTCTTCCATGGAGATCAAAGGACTCGGCGGCTTGGGAAGCGGCCGGGCCCTCTAGTTATTTACAGATGCGCTTACTTCAGGCGTTCGCGTCCAGGGTGCTGCCTGTGGCTTGGTTCTGAACATAAGCAATCGCTTGTTCGAGGAAGGACGAGGACGGAAGTCCACTCACGCCGCCGGCCGCCTCAGATACGTTCGCCGCCGTCAGAATGTTCTGAAGAAACGCGGTGGTGACGTTGCCGGTCAGCGATCCATTCTCACGGCTGAAAGCTATGTTGTCCAACAAGTCCTGCCCATTCTGAGAACTGACTGCAGAGGCGATTGTCTTGGTGCCTGTGATGCTTTCAAGCAGTGAGGCATCGGTTGGCGTGAGTGCTGCGGCAGGAACAAAACTTGCGATGCTGCCGGTTACACCGTCGCCTCTTTCGATATTGATCGTTTGAAGGGCGGCCAAGCCATTGGGGTCCGACTCGAGGCCCGCCAAGCTGGTTTGGCCAAAGATGCGCTCGACCGCGCTGGCGTCCCCTGCTTGCAAGAACGTGGTGTTCGGATCCACTGCGCTTGCCTTCGACGAAGTCAAGAAACCCGGGTCTGAAGCGTACGATTGAGACAGAGACGCAATGTTCATCAGGGCTCCGGTATGTTTCTCACCACACACGGAGTGTCTCCGGCGCTGCCCGCATAGTACGAGAACAAAGTGCAGGCTCCCATAACGGAAGTACTCTCCATAGGGAACAGGGTACTCGCCGCGCTGGGCAACTGCCGGGTCCTGCTCGTTTTCTCTAAACTCGCTAAAACTTCGGCTGACGAGCTCGCCTGAGAGGTCGCACATCCTTTTCTGTGGCGAACACAGTGATCTCGACAGTGGCCTTAATGCCCCCGATATTACCTACGATGGTGACCTTTCCCACACGCACTGGATACACAACCCCAGTCTTCTCGTCTAACCGAATGATCGGATCGTCTTCCGGTTGGTCGATGCTTAAAGGGATCGCCGATACATCAGACAAACGGATTGTATCCTTCAATCCCTCATAGGTAAGCTGAGGCCAGAGCTTTAGAGCGCGGAGATTTGGCTCACCTCCCTCAAGGGCAAGCGGGAAGGTAGGCGGTACTCCTAGGGAGAATTTCTTTAGCTCCTTGGCCGTTGGAACCACATTGATTGTAATGGTTTTATAAACGTACGCATTGTCTTGATAGGTCGTAGTGAACTCTAGAGTGACCTTACCAAGCTGAGCTGGTACAACCTCGATAGTTCTTTCGTTTTCCTCTTGCGCAAGAATACGGAACATCTGGTCATCGGGAGCTATTCCCATTCTCGATGCGTCCTGCTGCACAACCATAATAGGAAGGGCAAGTTTACCGGGAGCCAGCGTTATCTGGATTTGTAAAGGCGCCCCAACCGGAACCGGATCCGACGGCGCAGCGATGATCATCCTTTCCGGGGCGAAGGTAGCCGGGTGCTTCACTCTCTCGGCAAGTTCCTCAGGCGTCTCCTCCGGCGGCTGATATGGATCGGGTTCTGCCTTCTGCTGTGCATCTTCAGCAGAGGCCTGCTGGCTTGCAGTTTGAGGCGCTTGATAAGCAGCATCGGATGGACATACCGCCTTCAGGCAGAGGAAAACGAGTACGACTGCAACTCGAATGGCCATGAGGTTTCCGTTGTATTTCTTGCCACGCATGCAGTCATGTCCGAGCGGCCCTAAAGACTCGAACATTGCAGCCTCGCAATAACAGACTTACCGCTGCCCGGCGAACTCGCTCCGCTTGCGGCTGTAGACGAAGTAGATCACCAGGCCAATCCCCAGCCAGACGAAGAAGCGCAGCCAGGTCATGATCGGCAGCCCGGCCATCAGCAGCACGCAGAAGAACACGCTCAGCACCGGCAGCACCGGGCCGCCCGGGCAGCGGAAGCTGCGATGCCGGTCCGGGTCGATGTAACGCAGGATCAGCACGCCGATCGAGACCAGCACGAACGCAAACAGAGTGCCGATGTTCGAGAGGTCAGAGAATGTTCCGATGTCGAGCAGCCCGGCCGGCACGCCGACGATGATGCCCGCGACCCAGGTCGAGAAGGCCGGCGTGCGGAACTTCGGGTGAATCTTCGAGAAGACGCTCGGCAGCAGCCGGTCGCGCGACATGGCAAACCAGACCCGCGCCTGGCCGATCTGAAAGACGAGAATCGACGAGATCATGCCCAGCAGCGCGCCGATCAGCACCACCAGCCGCACCCACTGCAGCGAGTGACCGCCCGGCTGCGCGGCCAGCTTCTTGAGCGTGTTCACGACCGGCGCCGCGTCGTCGATCAGCGTGTTCCACTTGACCAGGCCGGTCAGCACGACCGCCACGCCGATATAGAGAATCGTGCAGACGATCAGCGTCGCAATGATGCCGATGGGCACGTCGCGCTGCGGGTTCTTGCACTCCTCCGCCGCGGTTGAGACCGAGTCGAAGCCGATGTAAGTAAAGAAGATAATCGACCCGCCGGTGAGCACGCCTGACCAGCCATTCGGGTAGAACGGGTGCCAGTTTGTAGGCTTGATGTAGCTCGACGCGGCGAAGACGAAGACGATGATCGCCGCGATCTTGAGCAGCACCATAATATTGTTGGTCTCGGCCGACTCGCGGATGCCGCGCACCAGCACCACCGTGAGCAGCATGACGATCAGAAACGCCGGAATGTTGAAGCCGAAGTGCCAGCCGGGCGGGTAGAGATCCTTGCCCGCGAGATCCTGCAGACCCGACGGCAGGTAGGCCGGCGAGATCCACTTGAGCGATGGGTGGATGCCGATAAAGTCCATCAGGTCAACCACATGCGCGGCAAAGCCGACCGAGACCGCCATGTTCGAGAAGGCGTACTCGAGGATCAGGTCCCAGCCGATGATCCAGGCCACCAGCTCGCCCATGGTCGCATAGGTGTAGGTGTACGCCGAGCCGGCGATGGGGATCATCGAGGCCAGCTCCGCATAGCAGAGCCCGGTAAACGCGCATACGACGGCCACCAGCACCAGCGAGAGCGCCAGCGCTGGCCCCGCGCCCGGGCGGCCGAGCAGCGCCGTGTGGTGCACCAGGTAGTCGGCCACCGGCGTGTTGAGGATCGAGGAGGTGTCGAACTTCTCCCCGGCGATCGCCGTGCCGATCACCGTGAAGATGCCCGAGCCGATCACCGCGCCGATGCCGAGCGCGGTCAAGGAGACGGGCCCAAGGGTTTTGCGCAGCGCGTGTTCCGGCTCACAGGACTGCGCGATCAGCTTGTCAATCGACTTCCTGGCGAAGAGTTGACTGGGCAGGGTGTTGGCTCCTCATGCATCACTCAGAGTGGGGATGTAGGGAACCGTATCACACCGGGGCGTGCTGGCCGCCAAAATAAGCCGCCCCGCGCATGCACTGCGCAGGGCGGGTGTGTGGAGTCTCCGAATGAGAACGGGTGCGGGTGCCCCAGGTCTCGCGTCCGAGACCTGGGGATTACGAGGTCGAGCGACTAACGCTTGCTCGCGCCGCGAGCAGCCTTCTTGACCTTCTGCTTGTTCGAGCCGCGCGGACCGGTGCGCTTGGCCTTGGGCGCTGCCTTCTTGCGTGCGGCGCGCTTGAGCGCCTTGCGCTCCTCGGTGCTTTCAATCTTGGTGGTGTTTGCCATGGGGTCTTCTTTCTGTGAGTCGATGCGAACTTTTCGCGCTACTTTCAGTTTTACTACATCCGGCATCCTCAGGTACGCGAAGCCTGCTCTCGTGATAAGTCTTTTAAGCATATGCGCTTGTCGTTGGTGCTCTTGCTGCTGCTGCTCCCTGCCGCCTGGCTGCGCGCGCAGCAGTCCAATCCCTCGTTCTCCGAAAATCCCCGCGGCTCGATCGAAGTGGACCATAAGCATGTCCCCTGGCCTTCGCCGGAGGTGATGGTTGCCGACCTTCGCTCGCACGACGACCCGACACGATTGAAGGCGCTGGAGCGCCTCGGCTACGCTGACATGGCCTACACACCCGTATGGTCGGAAGGCGATAATTCCACGGTGATCGGCAAGAGGTTAATCACGCCGGACGAGGTCCGGCTCACTTATGCAGCGCTGGGCAGCGACGCCACACAGCAGGCTATCCTTGCGGTCGAGTTGGACGATCAGACGACGCTTGTGGCCGTGATGACTCCGGGGGCTCACGGCTGGCAGAGGATCGCCCAGACCACTTGCTGGTGCAAATACGACCTTCCGCTTGACGAGGATGGTTTATCTACTTTCGCGCAACTTCGCCCGGCGGCGCCGGCGCCCAAACACGGGCCTGATACCAGTTGGCCACAGCTGTTTGAACTGGTTGTGCACGAGAGTGGCGGCGGGTCAGGCATATACGAACAGGATGAGGTGCACTTTCGTATGCATGACGGCGAACTGCGCGAGGTGCTCGGATTCACAAGCCGCCGCGTCTCCTGTCCGCCCCCGATCAACTGTAGTTTGGACCGGCGCTGGTTTACCTGGTCCGATTTCGGCGGCGGCTTGAGCGGCGTGCTGGTGGAAGGACACGCCACGTTTGAGGCTCAGCAAGGATTGCTCTTCGAGATGCGAGACCTCGAGACCCGCCAACTCCAGCACTTCACCTGCACCCGCATCGACTGGAACGAGCAACGCTTCCGTTACGAACCGGTCAAGGGCGCCAACCACCGGTGCAAGGTCACCGCGCCGTGAAGCGGCGGTTTTTTCTCCGCCTGCTTCCTCAAGCGCAGCTGGCAAGTTTCAGTTGCAAGGCCCGGGGTAACAGACGTCGCAGTCTTCGTCGGGCGAGAGCGGCTCGGCGATCGTCCACTGCGTTCCGTCGGAGCGGACGGCGCGCTTGATGTCGGTGTGCTGGTGGTCGGGGCAGCGATAGATCAGGTGATACCGGCCCGTTAATGGCTTAGCGGTCGCAGGCACGACGTTCAGTTCCCCGTCAACGAGCGAGAACTCTTTCACCTGGCAGATGCCGCCGGCCTGGTTCAATAGATACGGATGAGGATGAGAAGATGCTACTTGCATGGTGAGATACTCACTGCCCGCTTCGCTTACCAAGCGGCTCGCTGTGCGCTGATCCGAAGCCTCTGGCGCCCTCACAGGGGCAAGCGTTGCGCCAGGGCCGGGTCGAGCGTGTTTCCATCAAGCTTCCGACGAGGCGCTGAGCCTCCGGAGAGCTGCTTTATTCGTTACGGGCTAGGAGCTGACCCCGTAACTGCTTGAGCACGGCATTCTGCGCTCATTTAATTAGAAGGGGCATCGCTCTGTTGGGTAGCTCACATGGAGCAAAAGATCGCCAAAAGTTGCGCGCGCGGCCCTCAGAACAGCTCTTGCGCCCCGGGTCCGAGATTCGCAGCGTGTGTTTGTCACGCAGCAGCTTGCCGCCATGCAGCGATCCCGTCATCCTAAGCGTGAGCGAAGGATCTGCGTTGTCTTTGCTTTGTGAGCGAAAGGCGGAGCGCAGATCCTTCGCTATAAACCCCGGATTACGCTCAGGATGACGGCGACCAGGCTTGGCCTTTTGAATTTGCCCGTTGCTTGCCGGTTCCTTGCTCGTTTCTTGCTCGTTTCTTGCCCGTTGCTTGCCCGTTGCTTGCCTGTTCCTTGCCCTATTCCTTGCCTGTTCAGGCGCGTTCCAGCTTGGCGAACTTCTCGACCAGCTTCTTGAGCCCGTGCTGGTGGAAGCTGACGGTGAGCTTGGCCTCTTCGCCGTCGCCCTCGCGCCGGACGACCTGGCCTTCGCCGTACTTGGGGTGGCGCACGCGTGAGCCGGCCTTGAAGCCAGTCGCGCCGGTGGGGGCTTCGACCTCGAGCTTCGGCCGGGGGATCGCCGCGCCGCGTCCGCCGAAGAACTGGGCGATGTTGTCGAGCGAGCCAACACCGCTGGGCTTCGGCGTGCCCGCACTCCCACCCGCGGCCGAGCCCGGCCTGCCGATCGCACCCGCCGGCTTGCCGGACAGCGAGGCAGGGCGTGCGCCGGCGCGCGGGTAGGGCGTGGCCGTTCGCGAGGCCGCCGGGCGCTGGTCCTCATCCTCGTAGTTGTAGTGGCGCTCGCCGGTCTGCTCTGCCCCTGCGCTCCCGCGCCCGTAGCGCGAGCCGCCCCCGGCATAGCTGCTCCGGCTGCCGCCGCCGTAACTCGAGCCATAGCCGCCCCAGCCGCTGTCTCGCCCCAGGCTCGAGCCGCCGCTGACGTCCTCGATCAGGTGCGCGGGCACCTCTTCGAGAAAGCGCGAGGGGATGCTCGCCTCGGGCATGTCATTGCCATAGCGGCGGCGGTAGCGGGCGCGCGTGAGGACCAGCGAATCCATCGCGCGCGTCATCCCGACGTAGCACAGCCGCCGCTCCTCCTCCATCTGCGTAGGGTCAGCGAGCGAGCGCGAGTGCGGAAAGAGCGCCTCCTCCATGCCCGCGAGGATCACCACCGGGAACTCGAGGCCCTTCGCCGCGTGGAGGCTCATCAAAGTGATGCGGGCGTCGGCGTCGAACTTGTCGGTGTCGGAGACGAGCGCCGCGTGGTCGAGGAACTCCGCCAGCGTCTCGCCGCGCGTCTGCGCGTCCTGGGCGGCGTTGGCGAGTTCTTTGAGGTTTTCAATCCGGGAGAAGGACTCGGGCGTGCCTTCGTCTTCGAGCGCACGGATGTAGCCGGAGCGGTCGTTGATGAAGCGGATCAGCTCCGGCAGGGTGGCCGGATCGCCCGGCTTGCGGAAGGCGGCCGCCGTCTCGGCTTCACGGAGCGCGCGGGCGGCATCGGCCGGGGACTCGGAAGTCGGCCCCGTCTTCTTGGCTGAGCTACCTGCGCGGGTGCCAGCCTGACTGCGCTTCGGTGACGGCGCTTGCTCGGCAAATGGGTTGAAGGCGGCGGCATCGAGCGCGGACTCCTCCGGCTCAGCCGAATCCCCAAACGCAGCCGGGTCGAAGGCAAACGCATCGGCATCCTCGTCAGAAGCAGCCAGCCCCAGCAGCCCCTGCCCCGACTCGTCGAACGCATCTCCGAAGTCAAAGCTCGTGTCTGGCGTGTCCTCGGCGGAAGAGCCGCGCAAATCGAGCAGATCGTCATCCGTCGAGGCAGCGTGCACCCCGGCCAGCGCACCCTCCGCCTCCGCATCAGCCGCCCCGGCGGGGTCCGCAGAGAGCTTTCCGGCAAAGTCCGGTGCCAAGAGCGCCCGCGCATCGCGAATCATCCTGCGAAAGTTATCGAGCGCGATCAGCGCCCGTGAAGGCAGCAACCGCTCCTCCAACGCGCGCCCCATCGCCGTCCACAGGCTCGCCCCGGTCTCAATCGCCAGGCGGTCGAGCGTGTCCATCGTCGTCTTGCCGATACCCCGGGCGGGCGTGTTGATCACCCTTTGCAGCGCGATCGAGTCATGCGGGTTCTGCACCAGCTTCAGGTAGGAGAGGATGTCCTTGATCTCGGCGCGCTCATAAAATGAGAAGCCGCCGACCATCGTGTACTTGATGCTGTACCGGCGCAGCGCCTCTTCGACCAGCCGCGACTGCGAATTGGTCCGGTAGAGCACAGCCGCGCGCGGCGTCTCGCCATCCTGCTCGGCCTGGCGCAGGTACTTGTTCAGGTAATCGGCGATAAAGAGCGCCTCGTTCTCGCCGTCCGGTGCCTCGTAGTAGGCGATCTTTGCGCCACCCTCGCGCGAGGTCCACAGGTCTTTGCCCTTGCGCTGCTGGTTCTGCGCAACCACCGCGCCGGCCGCCTCGAGAATAATCTGCGTCGAGCGGTAGTTCTGCTCCAGGCGAATCGTCTTGACGCCGGGAAAGTCCTTCTCGAACTCGAGGATGTTGCGAATATCCGCGCCGCGCCAGCTGTAGATGCTCTGGTCCTCGTCGCCGACGACGCACACGTTGTGCTCGGGCCCGGCGAGCAGCTTCATCAGCTCATACTGCGGGCGGTTGGTGTCCTGATACTCGTCGATCAGCAGGTACCGGTAGCGCCGGTTGTAGCGCTCGCGCACCTCGCCTGCGGCCCGCAGCAGGTGCACCGCCTCCAGCAGCAGGTCATCGAAGTCGAGCGCGTTCGCCTTGCGCAGTTCCTTCTGGTACGCCTCATAAATGTGGGCGATGCGCTCGGAGATCGGGTCGGTGGACTGCAGATAGAACTCCTGCGGGTCGAGCATATGGTTTTTCGCCCAGCTGATCTTCCCCATGGCGTTGCGCGGGGTCAACTGCTTGTCGTCGAGGCCCATGCGCCGAATGATCTGCTTGGCCAGCTGCTGCTGGTCGGAGTCGTCGTAGATCGCGAAGCTGCGGGTGAGCCCTTCGCCATTCACGCGCAGCGCCTCGATATCCCGCCGCAGCATCCGCACGCAAAAGGAGTGGAAAGTCGCGAGCACCGGCTTCGCGAGCGTGGTCGCGCCCATCAGCTTCTCGACCCGCTCGGCCATCTCCTTCGCGGCCTTGTTGGTGAACGTCACCGCGAGGATCGAGTCTGGCGCAACTCCACGCTCCTCAACCAGATACGCGATGCGGTGCGTGATCACGCGCGTCTTGCCCGAGCCCGCGCCGGCCAGGATCAGCACCGGCCCATCGACGGTCTCAACGCCCGCCTGCTGCTGCGGGTTCATGTTTTGGAGTAAGCGATGCAACGGGTCTCTCACGAGGTTAGGAGTGTGTCTCCAGTTTACGCTGTGAGCCGATACCGCTTCAGGACGACGCCATGTGCCGGCAACCGGGACGGCCCTGCCTGCGCCGTTAGAATCAAAGGACATGGTCATCTCCCACGCGTCGCCAGTCCCGGCATCCTGGCGAACGATCTGGCTTTGCTGCGCCTCGCTCCTGGCCGGTCTGCTCAACGCGGTCGCCGGCGGCGGCTCGTTCCTCTCGTTCCCCGCGCTGCTCAACCTGGGCGTGCCGCCGATCCAGGCCAACGCCACCAATACGGTCGCGTTGTGGCCGGGGCAGGCCGCCTCTATCGCCGGGTACTGGCGCGACCTGGCCAGCAATCGCCACCTGGTGCTGCCTCTCGCACTGGCGGCGGCGGTGGGCGGGATCGCCGGCGGCCTGCTCCTCCTGCACACCGGCCAGGCGACGTTTCTGCGCCTGGTGCCGTGGCTGCTGCTGGTCGCGGCGACGCTCTTTGCCGCGAGCGGTCCTATCTCGCAGGCGCTGCAGCGGCGCACGCGCGGCAAGCGCGCGCTCAGTGAGGCACAGGGGCTCGAGTTCACCAGCCGGCCCTCGATCCTGCCGCTGGTGCTGGGGACCGTCTTCATCACGATCTATGTGGGCTACTTCGGAGCCGGGGCAGGCTTTCTGATCATCTCGCTGCTGGCCGTCTTCGGCATTGAGAACATCAACCAGATCAACGCGCTGAAGGTGGTCACGACGACGCTCGCCAACGGAGTAGCCGTGCTGCTGTTTGTCGTTGAGGGGCAGGTGCTCTGGCAGCACTGCCTGCTCATGATGGTCACCGGCGCGGTCGGCGGCTATGTGGGAGCGCGCGGCTCACGGCGTCTGAACCCGAAGCTGATGCGTGCGATCGTGACGGTGATCGGCTTCGGGATGGCGGGATATTTCTTCTGGAGGAACGGAGGCGTGTAAGGGCAAGACCCCCTACGCGGGAGGCGGCCACTTCGTGGCGGGTATACCGCCTGCGGCGCTTGAAAGACGAAAGGGCGTCTGCCTGGACGGCAGGTCCCGCCTCCCGCGTAGGGGGTCTTGCCTTTACACGCCTCTGATAGCCTTTCAGTATGAGTCACGAGGGTATCCGGTTCGTCAGTGAGGAGCAGGCGCGCAGGGATGCGGCGGCGCATCGCGAGCTGCCTGCCGGCGCGGCTGAGCCGGTCAAGGTGCGCGTGCTCAAGACGGAGGGCACCGGCATGGTGATCGATTGGAAGGATGGCCACCAGAGCCACTGGAGCTTTGCCTGGCTGCGCCTGGCCTGCCCTTGCGCCACCTGCCACGAGGAGCGCGAGAAGGATGGCCGCGCCCCCGGCGAGCCGAAGCCCAGGCCCGCGACGCTGTTGCCGATGTACCAGGCGCCGGCCCGGCCGGAGTCCGTGCAGCAGGTGGGCCGCTACGCGATCAGCTTCCACTGGAACGATGGGCACTCGAGCGGC
>Ga0116226_10004435_pt1 | contig 12450 bp, 9 predicted proteins | sample S1TSphfallax_FD_89692 | JGI IMG/M metagenome (GOLD analysis project Ga0116226, IMG submission 89692) | Host-associated microbial communities from peat moss isolated from Minnesota, USA - S1T2_Fa - Sphagnum fallax MG | ecosystem: Host-associated > Plants > Peat moss > Unclassified | place: USA... | reverse complement strand
CTGCTCTATTACTCTTGTGCACCAAATAGGCATTTGAGCTCTAAACAGACAATTCTACCCTTCCTGCCGTTACTGCACAGGAAATGCAGTTGTCTTTCTTTTGACACCATGGTGTCAGAAGAAGAAACAAAGTTTTCCTCTTTCGAATATATATTACGAATTGCTTTCAAATAGTAAGGTTGGTTCAGCAAACATATGTAGCCACCTTTTGCTTCCTCTCAGATTGTAGCTTTCAACTTTCATGCATTGTTGGAGAGTGGAGAAAACTGTCCATTGATCATTTCTTTTGCAAGTTTTGTTGCACTTGCTCTGACATTCCTTCAGGGTTTGAATTCAGAGTCCATTAACTTGAGTTTGGATTAGGCAATAATCAATTGCCTAAAGATTAATGTAAATAAGTAGTAGAAGTATGCTATGCCACAAAATCGTACACTTCCCCATGTAGATGCAATGCCAGAGACTTTTCAAGTGCTTCCAAGTTTTGGGTATGCCATTCTATCATAGCCACAGGAGTGCTTGTCATTTCCATTGTGGGATGATCCAGTAAAGATGCATCCAATGCTCATTGTGTTCAATTCTTCATCTTGGCAAAAGGAACAATATCTGCAGCAGATCTTTTTTAACTAGGCTGCCTATAATTACTTAGTTTGTTTGTTGCTCCTTTGTACATGCACTTGATCCAAAGAAGCCACCCTTGGTATTTTGTGTTTTGAAAAATCCTTGCGTCCAAGAAAAAAGGGGAAAATTATGTTTTTGTCCATTAGTACATCCACATGCAGAAGGCAAATCTATGCCCATTTTCAATCAACAAAACTTGAAGGCAAAATAGCATAAAAAACCCTTGATTTTCTTCATCTCATTATGATAGAAAAAACTCTTCCAATGCTCATAGTTTACAACTTCCCACACATTGATGATACTTTTGAGTTACTTTGGTTTGTTTGTTCACATAATTGGTTCATCTCTTAATTGTATTGATGATGTTAACTGAAGCTAGTAAAAGTGAAATAGAAATAGGGTCTAATCAGTGTGGTCATCCACTTGACCATTAAAAAATGGTTACACAATTTTTTTGCAAGGAATTGTGGGTGAAGAACAATTGAGTGTGCAGAAGGTGCAAATGTTGCTTTTTATTGTCATCACTAAGATGCTCTTCCCACCACTAGGCACATAATCTTCAATACTCATTTCTTACAATGTTTGTATACATACATTCTTGGAGTATTTCAATGACTAACCCGTTGTTGTATGTAGACAAATTCACTAGACTTACATACAATTGTTGTTTGACATATTTTTCTTGTTGGGATTTGCGATTGGAAATACATTGCATAGTGTACATAATTGCAACAATAGTCAATGATCAATGAATGTCATGCAAACTTCAACTTCTTCATACCAAAATGACACATTGATATATCAACCTACTTTTGATGTTTTATCAACATTTCCATATGGATTTATGTAAAGTATCACACAATTGATTTGAATATTATCTTGGGGCAACCTATTAGTTGGTTTGTATTCAACCAAAACTCTAGGCATATCTTGCTTGATGATTTGTATGGCCATCTTGTATTCCACACCCAAAAGATTTGTCCATCCTGGGTCTATTCCTGTAGAAGCAAAATTTGACAATAGACTTAAAAAATAAGAATCTATGTTGTTCAAATGTATGTGTTGGAAAAATCAGCACTAATAAATGTGCCTCTTCAATATATATATTTATTTTTTAGACATATTTTGACATTTTCGTCAAAAAAATTTCATTGATGATATATTATCAATTAAATGTTATTTCAAAGATGACAATATATGAGCAAGAGCTATTATTCATATTTCGTCACATTTTACACATTCAACTCCAAGTGTTGACAAATAGAGACTGAAATCACCTCAAAATTCCAAGGTTTGTAGCTTGAACAATAGAAATTAGAAAAGAGAACATATGGTTAGGATGCCACCAGCCACGTCTTGGAATTTCATATATATACAATACCATCGATGCCAACAGTAGTATAAATCCACACATCCTTGTCATCAGCATACTTAGGTGCGGCATGAACATTTGCTTCAAAGGGATTCTGAATAAACACATTGTATTGACTTGGGTCATTTCCAGCAAATAGGTCTTGGATGGCAACTGCAGCTTCAAACTTGAGTTTAAATAAAAGTTTTGGCCATTCATTCTTGTGACTAGTACCTGAAGAATCATTCTCAAAGATTATGCACCCAAAAATTAAAATAAAATAAAATAAAATATCAAATCAAATCTGCATGATTTCGAAACCATAATAAAGGTTGCGGTGATGATTAATTTCATGCTAAACTGATGATTTTTGCATGTCTTATCATCAAAAAGAATCCACCCAATACACAATATTGCACACAAAATTAATGGAAAATTTGAATTATTTTTTTGGGTGATGTAACAATATGGTAGAAAGTGAGAACAATGTCCAAGAAAAATGAAATTTTTATAGGCTGAAAAAGTTCAATACCATAGTTGCTAGGTTTAGGCAATAATAAAGTTGTGGAAAACATGAGAAGACATGCCAAGGTAAAAAACATTAAACCCAACACATTGTCTATGAAGATTGCCATGGAAGGTAAACTTTCTTAGCATTGAACTTAGTAGGTCGTTAGCAAGGGGAGGTAAGAAGAGGGAATGAACCCTTGGGACATAATAGTTACACTAGTTATTTAAGTACTTTGTGGAGGGTTGTGAATTGGCTTCAACCCATGAATGGGTCAAATGACCAACTCAGGAAACAATCTCCAAAAATAACTTTTCATTAGTGTTTTTTTTTTGGGCGAAATTTCCCCAAGTGGCAAATTCCCAAAGGCATGTTAAACATGCTTTTGTTAAATTGAAGGGTCTAGATGCATTTAATTTGCCAAATTCTAAACTAGACGATCTAGGGCTAACTGTAATATTGACACCTCCATCAATGGAGATTGCGGAAGGGTTGATCTCATCCATTTTCATGTAGCCAAAATTTGCTTTTAGTTTCATGGCTGTTGTCAAGTAACTGTTTCACATGCAGTGTTATCGCCTTACTTTTTCCATTTTTCTCAAGCTTTGTAGTTGCTTCTCTCTATATCACCTTCTCCTTACGTTCTGTTGTTGTGGTTTGTTAGTTTTACATTATGTAATAAATGGAGGAAAGTGTCACTGCCATGTGAATTATGGCTTCGGAATGCAAACATTATTGTGTGTGGTGGAGAGCAACAACAAGGAATGGCATGAAGATCTCTGTCTTCGTAGCATGGGAGTACAATGTGTTGAAGGTAGGTCCAAGATGGAGTTTGGAAATAATAATTAAATATTTCCTTCTTCCCAAATCTACAAGGTTTTTATAAGAAGGCTTGTTTAGTTTTTACATTTTTATAGGTATAATGCTCATTGGGTTTTGACATGTTTTCAAGCTTCTGTAGAGTTCAAACTTTGGTTTAGTGTTCCTTGATTTAGGGTTTGCACTCTCTATTTGCTTTCTCAAGTTTGACGTTTTTGCAAGCTGCTACAAAGTTTGAATTGGGGGAGGTTGGTGTTTCAAATATTAGGATTCATTTGCTTTCTTTCTATTTTCTATGTTTTGACAAGCTTTCTAAGCTTCTACAAAGGTTGAATTTTGGGGATTCGGGAGCTTAGTGTTTTGATAGGGTTTGGTAACCACACACTCTTTCTTTGTGTTAGCTTTCTTTCTCTTTGCTTTCTACGGGTTTTAATGAGTTTTTGTGAGGTTTGCAGAGGTCGAACTTTGGGGGAACTCGGGGGTTTATTATTTCCAAGTTTGGAGTTCACACATTGTTTTTTTGTGTTTTATAAATTTTCATCCAATTTCAAGTTTTTACAAAAGTCAAATTGGGGGGAATTTATTCTCTTAGGGTCTAAGGTTTGCACAATATTTTTGTCTGTGTGTGGTTTCTTTTCATGATGAGCCTATTGCAGCCACATGTAGGTGTTAAATACAAGTTCTTTTTTAGTGCACAAGGGCCAAATATAATAGACATAACTTCATTCTCTTGTAGTGTCCCTCTCTTTGATTTATTATCACCATTTTTATCCTTTGATCTTATTGATCCTTTTCTTGATCTTAATATTCAATCTGTAAATCTGAATTTAGAGCCAAAAAATCTTGAAAAATGAAAGAAATAGGAATGGGAGCTTAATCGTGTTTTCCAAGAAATGTGGGTAGCAAAATTACCATGGGTTGAAGCAGTGGTAGGGTGTGATGGAAAATTGACTATGGTTCGTTGTAAAGTTTATGGCGAGATTGAAAGACATGAAAAGATTTTGGTGCTTAAGTTTGATAGCTTGCAAAAACATGTAAGTAGGTGCAAATGCAAGTTGCACGGCTTGGTTGTGCTATGGGACAATACTTCATGTCAATTGAGAGCCAACATGCAAAAAATGAATGCTTGTGGGTGAGGAGGGGTTGAAGCATAGTTGTTCACCTTGTATGTGTTAGAGGAGTTGTTATAGACAAGAAGCACAAATTCATTTAGTTTGTTGCTATTTTCTAGCTCTTGAAACTTGGTTGACCCTTGACTAATTTCGAAAGCATGAATTGTTTGTTTAAGTTTTTGAAGGTGAAAAATAGATTGCACAAGCATTGGTCCAATTCCATGGATTGGCAAATGGCTAAAGCCTAAAACCATGCACCAAATTATCACCAAGTTGACCATAGTTGTTGTGCAAAATGCCAAGTACATTGTTGTTAGTTATGATGAAGTTACCATAATTGACAATCAATCTTAATGTATTATGCATGCTTATGTCGTTGATGGTTTTAAGAGGATGCTGTTATTGTTAGATCTTGAAAGGGTGTTTGGTGGAGGTTCTACAAACAACTTGATTACACTAATTTTAATGTCTTTGGTGGAATATGGGGATTTAATAGTTGAGCATATTGCTAGCAAACTTGTTTGTTTTAGTTTGGATGGGGTTGTAGTGTTCATTGGTGTGCATATTGGTGTTTCTACTCAATTGAAGTCCAATTCTACACATTTCTTGACTCTAGTGCATTACATGGCACATTGGACAAACCTAACAATGAAGACACTTTTAGCTTTGCCCTTTGTTTCAAAATTGGAAGGAATGTTGCAAACTATTTATACCTATTTCTCATCTTCACTAAAAAGACACCTTGAACAATGTGCTCTTGCCAAGCTCTTGGAAACCTAAGGTTTGAAAATTCTATGCAATGTAAAGACTAGGTGGATCTCCATGTTGTCCCATGTTAAGTGAGTTCTTGTAGAATATTAGTTTTTGGTTGTGAGGATGAATGATGACATGCATATTATGGTGGTAATGAAGACAAATTTGCAATATCTTTGTGATGTTGAAGGTTCTTGGGTTTAACTTGCATCATGCCATTCTTGGAGGCAGTGCATGCCTTCGTCAAATTTGCACAGGCACAAGACTGCTTTGTATGTGATTTCAATACTTTTGTGAATATGTGTTGTGTTGAATTATACATGTATTTTGATCCAGAAAAGAAATATTCTCATGAGCACTTCAAGGCCTTCTTGGACTTCCATGAAGGCACTCATGATTAATAGCTCATTACTTGGTGGACAAGTCTTGCAATAAAGATTTTGTTGTTTTTTACTTTGTGGGCAAGTAATACATGATGCATAAGAGGTGCCTTCTTACTGGTGTGTCCACCTAGGCCACATGAGATGATTGGACAACAACATTTACATTTGAAGCTGTTAAAATGCAATGCTCACATGTTACTACCTTTTTTTATCTTTGAGTTCGAATGACTATTCATTAACCATGAATTGATGAATGCAATTAACATCATCTACCCACAATATTGGTTGAACTTCATGCAAAGGGCATGTTCTCAGGGCACTTGGCCTTGATAAAGGCTCAATTTTATTTTGAAAGATTCATTTGTCTAGAGATTGATTAAATGAAGATTCTTGCCCTCCTTGATGAAAACAAGTTGATCTTATAGCTTTTCTTTTCAAGATTACCATGTAGAGTAACCATGTTGCTGCTTTGGAAGCCCCATTGGTTTGCAACCCTATCACTCAACTATGGTCTAAATTAGCATCCATTGGCCTTTAGTAGCATCAACTTACTGAATATTTTACATTGGCATAACTAGCTATGGTTATGATTTTAGGGAATGTAAAGGATGAACACTGCTTCTGTACATTGTCATTCTTGAAATCCAAGTTGCAACCAACTAACAGTTCATTTGGATTTGGTTGTGAGAATGTTTGCACAAAAGCATGATTGTTTGGATACCTTTCTTTTTGGGGCCACATGAAGGATTGGGTAGAGAATAAGGTGAGATATGTAGTTGCTTGTTAGAACCTTTGCAACTTTAGCCAATAGTTTAAGGTGCAAATTTTCATTGCTCCTGTTGCACCTCCAGGTCAATTTGCACTAGCATGAAGATGATCTAGTTGTTGGTAACTGAGGCATTTAAGCTTCATCCATGATGTATGCCAAATTTTGGCAAGCTCATAAACATAAATATAAAAATTTGGAGGTTTGATTTCAACCTCACTTTGATTTGCTTTTCTTTTGAATTTTTAGTTTTACGTTTTGTTGGCATGCTTTATATTAATGTGGGCATGTAGGTAGGGTTCTAATGTGCATGGCTTGTGCAGGATTGAACTATGCTATAGTGGGCAGGATCAAGAAAGATCATGGTTCGAACCCCCCTAGTTCATTAGTCTTCTTGATCTTCTTGGAAATGGTGTTTTTCTTTGTCACATTGTGGGATTAAGATTATGTTCATTTTGTTTGTCTTGGTTTAGGGTTAGTTGTTGAGTTTTTATTTCCAATATCACCTTTTTGCTATAATCCCCATTGTAATTTGCAAATGCTCGTCACATTCCATGCCTTTTCATGTACTTGATCGCCACATTCCATACCTTTCCATGTGGATTGTTGTGCACAAACTATTTGTAATATATTGGTTTCACCAAAACACATTATCACTTCTTAAGAATGTTGTTGCCTACATTAAATTACTCAAATGCACAAGTTGCTACAATTTGCCTTACTAAAATGTAACATCACTAGGGCCATTTACCATTGGCATTTTCAAATTGCTAATGTTACTTCCCAACCAAAATTTTGGTAGCCATGCAATAAATCATGGGTTTTTGAAAAAAAAAAACCTTGGTCTTCATGAGATTTATCATCCATCAAACACAAACTCCTTAACTAGGTGGGCCTTTTCTTTGTGGAATTTTCATGAGAAATTGAATGACCACTAGTTCTGTCATGAAAACTATAAGTTCTTTTGATGTTTTTCAAATATCTAGATAGAACTGAATTGTTGGCTCAATTTTTTCCCAAAAAAATCAAAGCCAACAATTCTTTAATTATGAATTTTTTTAAAGAATTGGAACTGGTAGTTATTTAAGAAATAAAATAATTGCATAACATTGGTATGTTCATAGAGAAGGACAATAAATGTAAGTTCTACTAAACCATTGATACATTAAAAAAATTACTAAACAAAATTTTAGTGCAAATAATTCATTGGAGTTGGTTTACATAGGATAACTTTAGGTTTCATAAGTTGTCTTTTTGGATGACATCCTTCTTTTGACAATTCTAAATTGGAATGTGTTTTGTTGATTCTCAAGCAAAGAGGGATGGAAGGGTGACCTTTTTTTATCTAAATTTTTCTTCAACATTTTGTTTTTCTTCAACACAATAGTTACAAGTAGATTTTCAATATCTTATGTATCTATTTGTATCCTATTTTTGTTGCATTCAATTTGATTGAATCTAGATTTAAATTTGAAATTGAATTGAAGTTGCATGCAATGCCATTCAATATTTTCATTTGAATGGAACTTAATTTTCACAAAATTAATTCATTTAGTTGGTATTTTTGCACATTTGTTTTTTGTTTGCATAAAAATTTCCTAGTGTACATATTCCTCATGCCTTTGCATTTGCTGTTGTTTAAATGAGTAATGTTCTACCTTGGACTAAGCAAAACTCTACGCATTGTTTTGCACAATAAGCCACCAAATTCTTTCATTGGAATTCTTGTTAGATTACAACATCCTTGATGATTATGGTGTTAAACAGAAAATTTGACATATTTGAGTTGAATTTTGTTTTCCAAACCTTTCATGAATCATATATCTTACAAATTGTAACACTTCATTGGCATATGGTATTTGTTTCGTGGGTTTCATTGAATGTTATGAAAGTGCGTTTCTTAGCTTGCAATTCTAATGAAAAAAAAGAAAAAAATCATAAATTTGACAAAGCCAATTGAATTTTGAAGATAGTGTTTATTGTGATGTTAAGCAATCACAAGCGTTTTTATTTTTTTTGGGTGACAAATTTTTGCCTTTTGATGACTTCTTCTTAAAAAAAATAAAGAAAATGAAGAATGTTGTTTTTCAGGTTTTATTTTTGACATCTTTTAAATAAAAATTAAAGAAATGTGAAAATGAAATCTTAACAAAATAATTTTATCATTTAGAAGTTACATGACCTTTTGTGTAAGAGACATTACACCCACACCCAATTGCAGGCCTCTACTTGTGTATATACCACATCCAAAATAATGTGCAAGTTATTTTCCCATCCCCATTCATAAATATGAAGTACTAGACAAGGATGCGAAATGAAGATCAATTAAATGTCACCATATTTATCAATCATTGTGACCAACCAATAAATTAAAATCCATATTTCTTGACTTTTGAAAATATATTTCTATAGATTCAAATAGGTAGCAAAAAATGATATTTTCCATTTTTCCTTTCGTATTTTGTCAATAGTCAAATTTGGTTAGCTATGGATAAGCACGATGTTAGTTATATCACAATATTGAAAAAAACATTGATTGCACCATTTTATTTCATGTATGATTTCACAATTTTAGTTTTAGGAATATCATTAATAACAATAAGAAAAAACATTGAATATATCATCCAAGCAATTCATTAGAGTAATATATATTTTTAAACCTTGTGGAATTGAATTTCAATGATGATGGTATACTGAAACTAGTTTACTTTTAGGTTTCATTATTAGTCAGTTTTTTGAATGGCAATTCAACCTTGACAATTCCATGGGAGAACCCTTTCATATTTCATTTTTCATATCATTAACTTTTAATTATCACACGTGATAATTGAATGTTTTTGTCCTACCAAGTGATACCAACACATTTGAATTCAAAGTTGGTTTGTCCAACATTTTTTTTGAAACAATTTCACTATTTTGTTGAAAAATTAAAAAACATTTACTTAACTCTTACAAATGTTTTTTTTTGAAATTGAAGTTATCATATTTTGAAGAATGATATGAAATTATCAAATTTCGATGATAAGTTTCATCATTTCACCAAAATTTGATTTTCATGATTAAAACATTTTGTGATTATGTTTCAAATCTAGTCATGTAGTCATGTGAACTAAGGTCTCCTACTTGGTTAATCATGATTATGACTATAGGACTAGGTATAATATGACTAAAGGTATAATAATGTTATAAAATATGAAGTCATCCTTCCCTCCATATTAAATTTTGATCATTTACATCAACTATATAAGTAACTAAGTAAATTAAGTTCAATAGGTAAGCTAGGTTAGTTAGGTAGGCTAGACTAGGTAGAGCCCATCTATCATGACTATAGTCATATGTTTATCATATGTAATCATATGTTGTCATGTGTTTCACATGACCATAGTTATAAAAGTCATGGAATGATGTTTATGACAATAATCCCATTTGCGATTAGATGATAAAAGTGACAAATCTAATTCAATTACATAGTCATATAGTCACATGTAATTGTTAATGGCACATTCGATTACAAATGCAATCATATATGTAATCATAAAACCAAAGTTTTGACATAGTTATAGCAAGAATCCTAGATTTTTCTAATGTTTAACTTTTTAATTTTTAGCCAAATTTGAGTCCTCTTGTGGATGATCACCAATCCATCTATGGTTACTTCACAAAATGGAAAAAAAAAACCCTATTCACATCACATTGAATAAAAGGTTAATTTGTTTTCAATCTTGTCTTTGAGGTTGATATGGTTTCATGAGTTTCTTGGCATGTACACAAAAAATATCTTTCATTTTTTTCAATAAGTAAAGATTTAATTTCACATATAAAATTAATGAAATTGAAAGTGTCTTAATGAAAAATCTACACAATCGTGAAATTTTGTTTCAAAATTGTAAGCAATGTATTTTTTTCAAATTTGTGAGGTATTAGGTGGGGTTGTAATCATCCAAAAGGCAACTTAGCCAAATTTGGCCATACATTAGAAAGCATACCAAATTTTTTTTTGGAATCATGTTATAGTTTGGTGTCTATAATATGGTGATTTAAAAAGAAAATCTTCATAATGTGATGATATTGTGCCACTATTTTCTTTAGGAAAAAAGGCCTTTATACTTGTTCCAAGGCCTTTTTTTTCTTGTCGTCAAGTTGCAAAATTTCACCCAAAAAATAAAAATCATTGATTGTAAAATTCAAAGAAAAAATGGAAATATATTAATATTCACACCTTATGTTGATTTCATTGTCATTAATGATGTTGAGTAGCATGAAACCCAAGTAGTTTGTGTTCTTGTAAGACATTAGTGTCAACAAATATATGTTATCATTACATAAACATCTTCTTAGGGAATTGGAGTCACCATATTCACTACACTTGCCAATTTGGAAAAAGAAAACCACTATTGGGTGAAAGCACACTAAGAGCGAACCACTTTTGTTCAAAAAAGGTGATGTATAACAAGTATTATAGTATGCAATAAGTTAAAATCTTGATGGCATTCTTTGGTTAACCTAAACACAAGCGAAAAACTTTAGAATTTACATAACAACATTTTGGAACTCAAATTTCACTTTGGGTCAAAATTAATCTTGATCTAATAGTTAAATGAGGAGGATTGAATAAAATCAGTGTACCCACAGTATATAATTTACATATTTTTCAACAACCATAACGCTTCATGTTTGTGATTCATGAAACATTACCAAACAAAAGGAAATTGAAAAATTAATGCAATGCCCATTTATAAAATCTCCTTCTCTTTGATATGGTACTAAGTTTTTTTCTTAAAAGGAAGATATTATTATGCATTCATTATTTTTAAAATGTTAAAGAACACATTTTTTGAATGGAATTTCATCCAAAATTTTAAATTTTAAATTTTTTAAAGATTTAATTGATGTATATCAATATCATACATCATAAAAAGAATTCACCCAAGAATTCCATTAGCAACCCTACTTTTAAAGTACATATTCAAAATTTCAAACTTTGTGACGAATATTATTTGGTCACAAATATATTCCATACATTCAAATTTTTCAATGTTTGTTAAAATTTTCAAAATAATTGATCGGATTAAGTCTAAAGTTAATCAAATATACTTAAAAAAAGTAAAAATAATCCAAGATGTGATGTCCATATGCTACTAAAAATGTTAATTGCAAAAAAATTGTACTTGTGACTACAATTTTTGGGGGGCTTAGTGTGTTTTCACCTTGTTTTCAATTTCCTACATTTTTTCTTTCTAAATGTAGTTTCCATGGAACCAATGATTTTTTTTTTGGGTTGAAATTTCACCAAATTTCAACCTTGAAAAATACAATTTCAACCTCTACCAAGGATTTTCCATGGAAAAAATTGGTGCAAATTTGCCGGATTTCAAAAAATAAAATAAAATTTTCAGATCACTAGATTTTTATGATAAGTTGCAATAAGTAACTGAGAATATAGCCTAGAAGGATTCTATTTTTTTTTCCTACTTTCATATCTAGTCTGAAGCTCTTATGGATGATTGCCACTGCAATTACATCAAAAAATTAAAAAAAAAAAAAAAAAACACTTTTGACTATGTTTTTTCCTAATGTAAGTTCAACTAATTTTGCTATTGTTTTGCTGAAATTTGCCCAAGTTTTGATATTAAAAAATGAATAAAAAAACAGTGATTAGAGGTTCAAATATGTGGTATGGGTCAAGCTTCCCTTAAAGGATTGCCACCCAGAGTAAAATTGCTTGTTCATTATATTTTGAATGAAATATAGTAATAACTAGTGGGAAACTTAGTTTCAGATTGAAAGTATGGGTAGGATAAAGTGCTGGCCTTTAAGAGGAAATGTATAAAGAAATGACTTTTTTATTATTATTAATCAACAACGATCGTAAAGATTGTCACATTGGTGACATTTAAATTTGGTCTTTCATTTTTAATTTAATTTTATATTGTTCATTATTTTCATGTTTATGGGTGGGGATGGAGGAATAATTCTCGTTACGACAATAATAAGAACTTGTTTAAGTGAAATAGATATAAGGTTCATTAGTGGTTGTCACCATAACGATCTTGGGTGTCATCCATTTGACAATATTTCATAATTATCTAATTAACTCACTTTTTTTATTAACTCCATGCAACATAATGAAAACATTCTAT
>Ga0116226_10004434_pt1 | contig 12450 bp, 10 predicted proteins | sample S1TSphfallax_FD_89692 | JGI IMG/M metagenome (GOLD analysis project Ga0116226, IMG submission 89692) | Host-associated microbial communities from peat moss isolated from Minnesota, USA - S1T2_Fa - Sphagnum fallax MG | ecosystem: Host-associated > Plants > Peat moss > Unclassified | place: USA... | reverse complement strand
GACAACTTCGTTTTCACTTGCTTTGCTGTAGGGCGCCTTGCGGTCTTGCGAGTGGAATAGCTGCTCACCCGACGCGCGCTACGCCAGAAAGTAAGCATCAGAATACTCGTCAGTGCAGCAAACAGGCAAAGCCCAAACTGCCAATATTTGTGCATTCTGTAAGGTACACCGGAACCATCCATATCGATTGCGCTTTGCGCGCCAACTACCATAACGCCCGCTGGCGCAGCATTTTGCGCTTCCTGCGTGTGTGCAGCGCTACCTTCGCCATTCATCGCAGAATCCACAGCAAGACCTATTCGGTCGGAAGCAAAATTCAACCCAGACAGCGAATGTGCAAACCGCATTTTTACACTCCCCGGCTGCGCGTCCGTCGTCGATTTTACTTTCACCGGATTGGATGCAACAAGAGAAGGTGTAACCGCTACCACGTTGCTTGGCCGAGCCAAGTCCAGCAAAACGGGATAAGTGCGCGCCTCTTGTACATCACATCCAATTTGCACGACGACATTCACCGCGGGCTCACTAATTGCATCCCTGGTTGTCAACATCATTGCTTCACCACCGTTCACGACACGCACGTCCGCCGTCCCGAGGGATTCACCTTCCAGCGATTGAATACCAACTTTGGCACATTCTGGCTGGAACTGACCGTTGCCATTCAGAGCCAACTGCGCACGCAACGGTGCATTCAGTGCCGATAGTACTTTCATCCCACCAAGGCTCTCTGCCTGGACAGAAGAGCTGGAAAAGATAGTGCCAATCATGATGCTGATGCAGCACGTGGCCCATACACCACCCAATTTTTTCACAACAGTAAATCCGCTACGCGCGCCAGATATTGTGTGATGCTCCAACCGATCTATTTCATTCTGCATGCTCAACTCCTACAGGGTGACTTAACACTTGCGTTGGGAGAATTCGCCTGGAATGAAATCATCAAGGCTTGAAGCTGAGTGCAATTGGTTAAGAGCTGGGTTCCAGAAAGTCCTGATGCGATTGAAGAATTTGAGAATGTTTGAGCAATTCCGCCTACATGCAACGATGCGGAAGTTTTGGGTGCTCTCCCGCGCCCAGGTTACAACCCAAAGTCATCAGGCCAAATACCTTTCAAGGAAAAGTATTCAGCCTGGCGATAAATGCGTTGCCAACGAATGAGCACTCTAGCTCAGCAATTGAACCAGTGCGTTGTATAACACGTCTGCTTGAAGCGGTTTGTGCAATATCATCAGGTCGCCCGACTCAGTCGCTTGAACCAACTCTGGTGCTGTATCCCCAGTGATCAGGATGGCGCTGATATCGCGGTTAAATTCACTGCGCAGTTTTTCTATGACTTCTACACCAGTTTCATTCGCACCCAACTGGTAGTCACACACCAGCACATCAGGGGACAGGTTGAGGTCAATCAGCATTGTGATGGCTTCGGCGGAAGACCTTGCCGTCACGACCGTGCATCCCCATTGTTCGAGCAACACGCGCATGGCATTGCGTATGCTCTTTTCATCATCGGCCACTATGATCGTTTTGCCGCTCAACGTTCCTGGAGAAATGAATTGTAGTCGTGATGATTGAATTTCGACCGAGCGTGGCATCGTGCGATTGAGCAGGATGGCAAAAGTCGAACCTTCACCAACAGTGGATTCCACTGAAATCGGAATCCCCAACAAATCACTGAGACGCTTCACGATTGCCAGCCCCAGCCCTAACCCTCTGGTTACATCACGGGCAGGATTGCCCAACTGGAAGAACTCATCAAAAACCATTTTTTGTTGCTGTGCCGAGATACCGATCCCGGTGTCTTTGACGGCTACGCGAAGTTTGCCATCGCGCTCACAACAACTGATTGTGATCCTGCCCTTTTCGGTATAACGCACTGCATTGGCAATCAGGTTACTCAATATCTGTTCGACCAAGGCAACGTCGCTTTCTGCCCATGCCTGGCTTGATACAACCTGAAAGGCAAGGCCCTTGGCTTGCGCCTGTGGCGCGAATTCAATGGAGAGGCGTTTCAGCACCGGAGCTATCGGAAATGCTTCGATATATGGTTTCACAACTTGCGCATCCAGACGCGACAGGTTGAGCAGCGCAAGGAACATATTGTCCATAATACGCGCGCAATTACAGGCATTTTCCAACGCAGGAAGCGCTTCCTCCGGCAGGTTATAGCCGGTCAATGCACCGAGATAAATATTCAACGTGTGCATAGGTTGGCGCAAGTCGTGACTTGCCACCGCGAGAAAGCGGGTCAGCTCGCTGCGCTGTTCTTCCTGTACGCGACTAGCGAGTTCCAACGCACGGTTGGTTTGTTCCAGTTCCTTATTCTTTTGTTCGATCAACGCATTTTTTTGCTCGATCATCTGATTCTTCTGTTGAATCAGATCTCTCTCAGATTCAAAGAAGGTTGCGACGCTGCGTTGCTTTTGCAAATCCCGCACGGAAAAGAAAGCAGCTATTCCGAGCGCGCACAAAGACACCAGCATCAACATCAGCAAAATATGATTTTGCGCGGTTGCCAGCATCTCTATCCTCCCTACGGGGATCTGAACTTCGATCGCTCCCAGCAGCTGATGACGTTTCCATTCTTTATCCGGTGTCACACCTGCGGCAATACGTTGCGCTTGAATTTCAGGTTTCTTTTCCTGCTCATTGTGGCATTCGACGCAAGCATTCTCAGCTGCCGGATCTGCCCGCATATAGCGCAAGGTTTTAACGCCATTGACATCCTCAAAGCGCCAGCGTGGAATCCAGTTGATCGGCCCATTGGGATTTTTTTGATCCTGCTGCTCAAACTGTGTCCAGGCCCATTTTTCGAAATCATCACGTACACCTTGATTGGCGTGCAGATTCCATTTGCTCAGCAAATTGAAATTGAACAATCCTTCGCTTTGCTTGTGAATATCGGAACCGACAAAACGAAGATATTGCGCAGGAATCGGCACGTATCCCAAATGACGCTCAAAGTCCAGGCTGATGCCAAAGCCTTCCTTCTTTAATTTATCGACGACCTTTTCCGTAAAGGTGGTGCGGGAAACCTGCACCTCCGTCGCAACGATATCGGCGCTGCGGATAGCGTCCTCTTCGATGATGCGGTTCTGGAAAATTGCGGTGATCGCATAAATGGCGCAGCCGGTCAGCACCATGATGCTGCAAAACACCAGTATCAGCCTCCAGATAGGGTCTTGCAGTCTACGAACGAAACCTGGTATCGGCAAATTCATCTCTCCATTCGATACGTCGTCGGATGATCGAAAACGACGCGCTATCCGATTGTGAAACTCGGCATGGGGACAGCGGGAAGACGCCAGATTCTCGACGACAAAGGCAACTAGAACTCATTCAGAAATTTCCGCTGCAACATGATGCGGAAATAATGATGTTGCTGATTTCGGGCGCTTCATCTTATCAAAGATCTCTCCAGGCAGGAAAGGAAAGCCATCGAGAAGTGGCCCCACTCGAACACAGACGAGCTCGGAAGCTTGCCAGCGTGGCCAAAGCAGCAATCATTTTATCAAAAACAGGTTAAAAAGTACTATTTTATTCCGCTTATTAACCTGACGATTCTCCAGACTGACGGCAGGGAAATAGCTGCCCTCTCCTCTGCTGTGAAGCTATTCTGTGATGGCAAAACAGCCGTCCCAGCTATCCAATATCCCGACTCTCGTTCGACCCAAATCAAAAAATCATCGCAGCACATGCATCGCCGTTGGATGCGATAAGCGCCCACATTCCTTCCGTTTTCCCCCACGTATTCCGCGCACGCATACAGGCTATTCCTGGGGCTCAATATATGCCATTTGAGCATGCAAAACATGCCAAAGAATCGTTTGAGCGGAATTCAGCGAATCGCCACAATGGCCTCACTCCCCAAGCACTGGGGCAAAACCAAGGAGGTACAAAATGAGTACGAACCGATTCATCAGAATCCCTATGAAGAAAGGCGAAGTTTTCAAACTGGCTCGCCCAAAGGGTTGCGTCATTCGTGCAATCAGTGGCGGTTTGTGGATCACACAAAGCAATCATATTGAAGACATCTTCATCGACAAGGGTAATGCCTTCGTCGCGAAAGAAGAAGGCGTATTGCTGGCAGAAGCATTGGAAGCCAGCGTGATGTCGGTGACGTATCAATCCGTCGTCAACGTCCCATCGAAAAGCACCTGGGCAACAGTTGTCGCCAAGGTTTCAACACTGCAAGGAGCATAAGCGATGCGTGTTACTACTTACCTGTCCAGCCCATCGGTACGTCTGAGCATTGGCGTGGGTTTGTTGATGTATGGCAGCTATGCCTTCGCACATCAAGCATTCGCAAATGTCGGTTTGATCGCTCTGTGTGCTTTCGTAGGCGTGTTTATTCCGTACTACTCCAAGATCAGCAACAAGCTGGAAGAACATATCAACCTGCGCACCGCCATAGTCAGCCTGGGTCGTTTGGGTCGCTTCCTGCCACAGTTGGCATTCAACATCGGCATCTTCATGCTGTTGACATGGGCTGGCGTATTCCCGGCAAGCAATCTGTCGTCTCTCGGTGGAGTACTGGGTGTCGCGCTAGTCACGACATCGGCTTCGCAAGGTATGCAATATGTGGCACTGGCTCTCGCCAATCGCGAAAAGGGTGACAAAAACCGTAATGTGATGCTGGCGCTGTCGGTCAACATCGTTGTGACAGCACTCGCCACAGTAGGCTGGCCTTGGGCAAAGACTGCGTTCCTGTCGCTCGGCGTGGGCTTCGGTGTCCTGTTCTTTGCAGTAGGTTTGCTGTCGGATTATCGCTCACGTGTTTTCCGTCGCGGTGGAGTTGGCGTGTTCTTCGGCACATTCAACCCGATCCATCGTACACATCTGGCACTGATCCGCGATGCCATCACTACACGTGGTCTGGAAAAAGTGTACCTGCACTGCACTACTGTACCGAAGCTGCATGCACAAGCACTACAACGCGGCGAGATTCACGTCGCCAACTATGACCGCGGGATGCGAGTGTACGAAACCACCGAGCGTGCAGATGTACATGTGAACTACTTTCCTACCGGTCGCAAGTTTTACGAATACGAAACACGCCTGGCAATGATGCGTGCATCGATCATCGAAGCAGGTTTGGGTGATCAGGTGGAAGTCCTGTCGCTACCGGAAGACTACAACCAAGGCGGTTTCTACTCGGTACTGGCACATGTCAAGCGCCTGGCAATGGGTAAGCCGATTCACGGGATTCATGGCAGCGACCTGGGCGGTATGTGGGTAAGGGGTATTTATGACGAATCAGGCTGGATTTATCCGATACCGGTAGTAAGACGCGACAAGGTATCAGCAACGGCAATCCGAAACGGCGCCACGGGATTAACGACAAGAGCCGTTCAACACATGATGGAAACGCTGCAAACAACACAGAAATCGATGAGCTAAATCTTAACCACCATACAGACATCTTACCAAGGATTAGACATGACCATTCATCAATTGAACACCAAAGCAAAATTGCGTAGCCCAGCTCCAGAGTTGAAAATCAAAATCGTGGAAAGCGAAGACGAGCGACTCAAAGCCATGTTGGTACGCGCAATTGTCTATATGCACGAACAGCAATGCCCATATAGCGAGGAATTCGATCTCAACGATCACACATCCACGCAAATTATCGGCATGACGGCAGACGACGAACCAGTATTGACAGCACGCATCCGCTACTTCAACGGCTTTGCCAAGATCGAACGCTTGGCTATCCGTAGCGAATACCGTGGCAATGGATATGGACACAGCTTGTTGAGCTTCATCCTGCAACTGTGCCGACAAAAAGGTTTCACACGTTTCTACCTGCATGCGCAGGCCCGCTTGCAACCGTTCTACGAAGGTTATGGCTTCCAGGCTGCTGGCGGTGACTTCGCATTCTCGGATCACGAGTACGTGGAGATGGTACTGAATGACGTAGAACACGTCGTACAACCATCGCTGCATATTGGCAACCGCCCGATGATGCTCAATCGGCCAGAAAACAATCTGCACCAGATCGGCCCACTGGAACATCGTGCTTCCGTGATGGCCTGCCCTGCAACCCTGTGAAATGGACAAGACGATGAAACGCAAGCTATCTGCGCTGGTATTAGGTATCGCCCTGGTTGGTGCAGCAGGCCCGACACAGGCAGAAGCAATAACGCAGCCGTATCGCGATTTGTTGCAAAAGCTGGTAGACATCAACACGGAAACACAGAATCTGGCTGGACTTGCGCAGGCACGACAACTCATCATTCCACAGTTCGAGGCACTGGGATTGGTGGCAACGCATCACCGCCTCGCACAAGACGGCAGGGAAGTATTGAGCTTTGAAAAGCCGGGAGCAAAGCCAAAGGTGCTGCTGATCGGTCACCTGGATACCGTATTCCCGGCAAACGGCGCGTTTCAGCGTCTCGAACAACAAGGCGATCATCTCATCGGCCCGGGTGTGATCGACATGAAGGGTGGCGTCGTACTGATGCTCAACGTGCTGGCACAACTGCAGGCACAAGGCAACCTGGATCAGGTCCGTGTTGTGCTCAACGATGATGAAGAAGTGGGCTCGACCGCATCGAAGGCCACACTACGCACTCTTGCACAAGGCGTTCCGTATGGCCTGGTTTTTGAACCGGGTCTGGAAGACGGTGCAGTAGTCAGCAGCCAATCCGGCGTACGCTGGATCAAGCTGACAACAACCGGCAAGGCGGCACACGCTGGCCTGGAACCGGAAAACGGTATTGATGCCTGCCTGGATTTGGCAATCAAGATCCGCAAGATAACCGAGCTGGCACAAGCAGACAAAGGGCTGACACTGAACCCAGGCGTGATCGAAGGTGGCAGCAAGCCCAACGTCGTCTGCGAAAAAGCAAGCGTCACTTTCGATATCCGCTTCCGCTCGCAGGCTGATTGGCAAAACGTGTCGGCAGCGATCGAGCACATCGGCGCCGAAAGCGACATCGTGAATTCACGGCTGCAAAAAGGCACACATACCGAAATCAAGCAACTCGCTGAGATGCCGCTTTTGCCAGCCTCCAGTACCGCTGCGCTGCTGCAGCAAATGCAAACAGCAGCAACGTCCGTCGGACAGCCATTCCGTGCTCGCGCCGTCGGCTACGGCAGTGACGGCAACAACCTTGCCGACAGCAACATTGAATTACTTGTTGGTGTCGGCCCCTATGGCGGGGGAATGCATTCGGAGCACGAATTCATGCGTCTGAACGCGTATCCAGAACGCTTGGCACTTGTTACCCAATTGATTTCTCAACTTATTCAAACTCACTAAGGAAAAAACATGAAAGCTCTCGTCGTCATCGATATCCAACGCGAATACATCTCCCAAGGCCGCCCATTTCACATTCAAGGTATTGGCCCATCGCTGAATAATGCCTACACCATGCTTTGCTTTGCGCGCAGCCAGGGTTGGCCCATCGTCCACGTCCAGCACAAGCAGGACGGCGACTTGTTTAATCACACATCAGACAAGTCCGACTTTATCGATGGCTTTATTCCCGAAGCGAACGAGACACTGGCAGTCAAGAGCAATTACTCGTCGTTCTCTTCCGATGCGTTTGCAAGATTTGCGGCAGACCATCCAGATCACGAACTCGTCGTGGTCGGTTACGGCACCACGATGTGTTGCCTCTCCACCATCGTGGATGGCTATCACCGTGGTCATCGTTTTGCACTCGTGGAAGACGCCTGCGCCGCCCGTTCAGCCAAGGACTTTTCAGAGAAATCGATGCATGACCATGCCATTGCGATTCTTGGCCCTTTTGCCCGGATTGCACAAACCGCTAACGAAACCAACGTTCCAGTTTAATTCGACCTTCGACTACTTTTTCCATCATATACATTCAGAGAGAACACCATGCAAAACCAAATCGCAAACAACCAAAACCAATCCAGCTCATCCATCAATACCGAACTGATACTGTCGCACGTAGCCGGTCCTGTGGACGGCGCACCAGTCCTGATCGCAACCATGCACGGTAAAGAGGAAGTGTTAGGACCTATGCTCGCCAATCTGGGATTCAAGGTGTTGCTACCACTGGGATACGACACCGATGCCCTGGGCACCTTTTCAGGTGACGTACGCCGCCCTGGTACAGCTTTTGATGCAGCACTCGAAAAAGCACGTCGTGCCTGCAAAGCAACGGGCGTGATGCGTGCCGTATCCAGCGAAGGTTCATATCGCCCATGCCAGACGTTGTTCCCTGGCGCAACCAGTGCGGAGTTGCTCGCTTTCGTCGATCTAGAAAACGATTTTTCTTGCGTCGAATATCTGACTGACTTGCCAACCCGTTTTGTCAAAGGTCGTGTACCAGCAGATATCAACGCCCCAGAAACGCAAGCCCTGTTGTCGGCGATGGATTGGCCTACCGTGAAAGCAATGGTCGTGCCGTTCGACCCGGGCTTTGGCGTAATGCCGACGCAGGTTTATAAAGGCTTGGGTGATGCAGCCTCACTGGAACAAGCGATGCAGGAATGCGCGGTACATTCCAGCGATGGCATGGTTCACCTGGAAACCGATTTGCGCGCCCACATGAATCCGACACGCATGGCATCCGTAGCGAAAGTGGGCGAGCATCTGGCTAACCGCTTACGCGCAGAAGGCTACGGCTTGCCACTGCGCATGGCAGCTTGAGGTAACGTCGCATGTGGAGCAGCGTGGTCGTCAACTGTTTGGATCAACCCAGATCAGCTTCGACTTTCTGCTCCACATTTTTCAAAGATGCCCGCAACCAATCCACAAAAATCTGTATCGATGCATCGCGCTTGGGGCCATGGCAGGCAAAGAATGAACGGGGGCTGATCAGTTTCTCTTTCAGCGGCGCAACCAGCGTGCCCTTGGCCAGGAAAAAGTCCACCAAAGGCGAACTTCCCAGCGCCACACCGTGGCCCATGGTAGCAGCCTGGATAATCTGGTCGAAGTGGCTGAAGCGAAACCCGATGTCGTTCAACGGAACATCCACTCCCATTTTTTCAAACCAATGATTCCACTGGAGCCAAGGCCACGCATTCTGCGGATCGTTCAGGTGAAGCAAAGTGTGATGACGCAAATCGTCTATGCACGCCAGCTTGCGACCATCGCGACGCAACAGTGCGGGACTGCAGACAGGAAAAACCTCTTCGCCAGCCAGCAGAACAGCAGAGTCTTCCGAAACTGCGTCAGGCGTGCAATAGCGGATGGACATATCAACCATGCCCTGCTTCAAATCGACGATGCGATTGTCGGCATCGATATGCAAGGAAATTTCAGGGCAATGTGCCTGGAACTGCGCCAGCCTCGGCACCAACCACAGCGAAGCAAACGAGGTGGTCGTCGATACCTTGAGTCGCCGATACGTCGTTTCCTTGCGCAGGATTTCCACGATATCGGACAAGCGCCCCAGGGAATCACCAACGACTTCATACAACACCCGCCCCTGCTCGGTCAGCTCCAAAGCCCGATGGCGACGCTCGAAAAGCGGAAGCCCGAGGAATTCCTCCAGCTTCTTGACCTGCCGACTTACTGCAGATTGCGTCACGAAAATCTCTTCCCCAGCCTTGGAGAAACTGCATTGTCGCGCTGCCGATTCAAAACCAACCAACAAGTCTAGAGGAGGGAGAGGCCGAGCCATGCGATCAAATCCTTATTGGGTAATTTTATTAAGGCCAAGAATATTATTTATGCGGGAATTCGATCAAAAATATTGGTGATGAAATCGACTGCCTGCCAATGCAAAATCAATGCTATCGATAAATTACCATTTAGTACCATTTCGCACTGACGAATCAACCGATAAACACGACCTATTGACTTGACACTAATGTGTTTTTTGCAAAGGCGCGATTCTACCGACTCATGAAAATATTGGACACTGTCATAATTAACAGTAAGAAGAACCAGAGGTAGTGATATGAGATTTACGCATTTTTAAGTCTTGGTTACGTATGATTCTTATGCGGATTATGATGCATTCACACCAGTTGAACGTACAAAAACGAATGGCGGCAGTCCAATCATCAAGATTGCACATGCCGCCATTCTGAAGAGGTCTAGGAATCTAGCTCAATCCTCTATGTCGAATGATTAAGCAAACTGCTTGAAGTCCGGTTTACGTTTCTGGAAGAACGCCATGAAGGCTTCACGCGCTTCCGGTGCCGTGAGCATTTGACCGAAATGCATCGCTTCTTCCGCCATCTTCGCATCGACAGCAGCAGTGTGATTGCCCTTCATCAAACGCTTGGTTGCACGTAGTGACGACGCTGGCAATGCCGCCAATTTCGCCGCCTGCGCCAAGGCATAGGCTTGCAATTCAGCCAGCGGCAACACTTTATTAACGATACCCATTTCGCGCGCTTCATCTGCGAAGAAGACTTCGCCCAGCATCAGCTTTTCGGCTGCACGTTGGTAACCGGCGATCATCGGCAATATGGCGCTGGAAGCAAATTCAGGACACAAGCCCAATTGCGTGAACGGCATCGAGAACTTGGCGTTGTCTGCTGCGTAGACCAAATCGCAATGCAACAGCAAGGTAGTGCCGATACCGACTGCCGCACCGGATACCGCTGCAACAACCGGCTTGACCGCATGACTCAGAGCATTCATGAATTGATAGACTGGGCTTTCCGATGTCTTCGGTGGTGCCTTCATGAAGTCTTCCAAATCGTTACCTGCGGTGAAAATCTCAGGCTTGCCGGTGATCAGGATCACACGCACTTCGGGATCAGCATCTGCCTCTTTTAAAGCATCTGCCATGGTCTGGTACATCGCGGCGGTAATCGCGTTTTTCTTTTCAGGACGATTAAATTCGATGGTGTAGATACCGTCGTTCTTGTTGGTGGAAATTTCCATGCTATCTCCCGAATCTTTCTATGAAGTTGTTGGTTCGCTATGACTATAGTCATAAAAAAACCGCACTGCTGTTGGCCGTACGGTTTTCTTTTCACATGATATTTGATGCTTGGGCGCCTCTAGAAATCGTAGCGAGCGCCCCAAGGTCGTGTCGAGAAGCGCAGCCGTACAATTGTACGGTGAGCATCACAGACATGAGATTGGGACGCGCAGTAGATTTATAGAGGCGACCACATTACATGCGTTCGAAGATTCCTGCTGCACCCATACCAGTGCCGACGCACATGGTCACCATGCCATACTTCAGGTTCTTACGGCGCAGTGCATGCACCACGGTTGCCGAACGGATCGCACCAGTAGCACCCAGCGGATGGCCCAGAGCAATCGCGCCGCCCATCGGGTTGACCTTGGATGGGTCCAGGCCCAGGTCTTGAATCACAGCCAGCGATTGTGCAGCAAACGCTTCGTTCAGCTCGATCCAGTCGAGTTGATCTTGCGTGATGCCTGCTGCGCGCAATGCTGCCGGGATCGCTTCCTTAGGACCGATACCCATGATTTCTGGTGGAACACCGCGTACTGCGAAGGACGCGAAACGTGCCAGCGGAGTCAGGTTGAATTGCTTCAGGATCTTTTCCGAAACCAGGATCAACGCCCCTGCGCCGTCCGAAGTCTGCGAGCTGTTACCTGCTGTGACGGAGCCCTTGGCTGCGAAGACTGGCTTCAGACGCGCCAAACCTTCCATGGTGCTGTCAGCGCGCGCGCCTTCATCTTGTGTGACGATGCGAGTCTTGATATCGACTTGGCCTGTTGCAAGATTCGGGAACTTCTCGATGATCTCGAATGGTGTGGTTTCGTCCTTGAATTCGCCAGCCTGTTGTGCAGAGATAGCACGGCGATGCGATTCCAGTGCGAACTGGTCTTGCGCTTCGCGCGACACTTTCCATTGCTGCGCAACCTTCTCAGCGGTCAGACCCATACCGTAGGCCATACCGATGTTTTCATCCTTGAACATGCCCATGTTCATCGATGGGTGATGGCCCATCATCGGTACCATCGACATCGATTCGGCGCCAGCCGCGATCATTACATCAGCCTGGCCGACGCGGATGCGGTCAGCGGCCATCGCAACAGCAGTGATACCGGATGCGCAGAAACGGTTGACGGTCACGCCGCCGACAGTGTTCGGCAAGCCTGCCAGCAACACGGCCATACGCGCCAGGTTGCTGCCTTGTTCCGCTTCCGGGAAGGAGCAGCCGACAATCGCGTCTTCGATCAGCTTCGGATCGAGGTTAGGTACGGCAGCGATAGCCGATTGCAACACACGCACCAGCAGATCGTCCGGGCGGGTGTTCTTGAACATGCCGCGTGGTGCCTTGCCGATTGGAGTACGGGTCGCGGCGACGATATAAGCGTCTTGAAGTTGTTTGGTCATTTTCTTACTCCGATCAGTTACGCACAGGTTTGCCGGTTTGCATCATGCCCATGATCCGCTCTTGCGTCTTAGGGTTATTCAGCAATTCCATGAACGCCTTGCGCTCAAGGTCCAGCAACCATTGTTCATTGACGACGCTACCTGCTTCGATGTCGCCACCAGAGACGATTTCTGCAATCATCGAACCGATCTTGAAGTCGTG
>Ga0116226_10004433_pt1 | contig 12452 bp, 12 predicted proteins | sample S1TSphfallax_FD_89692 | JGI IMG/M metagenome (GOLD analysis project Ga0116226, IMG submission 89692) | Host-associated microbial communities from peat moss isolated from Minnesota, USA - S1T2_Fa - Sphagnum fallax MG | ecosystem: Host-associated > Plants > Peat moss > Unclassified | place: USA... | reverse complement strand
TTTTAATTATTATATGACTATTTTTCATTAATTTAAATTATTTCACCTTACATTATTTACGACTATTTATGGCTATTTTCAATTATTTTCAATTATTTTTGTTTATTTCACCTTAAGCTATTTTCAGTTATTGTAAGTTTGTTTTGGCTATTGAAAACTATTTCACCTTATGTTATTATTGGCAATTATAAGTTATTATAGGCTATTCACCTTTAAGTTATTTTTGTCTATTATAAATTATTTCACCCTAGATTATTTTTTGGCAATCCTAAGCAATTATAATATATAACTATTGGTTGTTCTGTTATTAATGCTATCAATGGTTATTAATGGTTATTGGTACCTATTATATTTGTGGCTATTAATGTTTTTTAATGGTTATTATATTAATAATTATTAGTGGCTATTAGTGGTTACTCTATTGGTGGGTATTTTATCAATGGTTATTGGTGGGTATTCTATTAATGGCTATTGGTGGGTATTCTATTACTGACTATTGGTGGGTATTCTATTATTGACTATTGGTGGGTATTTTATTATTGACTATTGGTGGGTATTCTATTAATGGCTATTAATGGCGTTATTGGTGGTTATTCTATTAATGATTAACAGTGGTTATTTTATTAATGGTTATTGATGGATATTGGTGGATATGGATGCTTATTAATGGTTATTATATTAATGGTTATTGGTGGCTATTCTATTGGTCGATATTGATAATTATTAATTGGTATTATATTAGTGGCTATTAGTGGCTATTATATTAATGGGTATTGGTGGATATTGGTGGATATTTTATTAATGATTATTGGTGATTATTCCGTTGTAAGCCATTGGTGGTTATTTTATTGGTGTTTATTGATGGTTATTTTATTAATGGTTATTGTATTATAAGTTATTATTGGTTATTATATGTTATATTACAACTTATTGTATTATAAATTATTTTTTGATATTCTTTGTTATAATATCATAGACTATTGGTAGTTATTATATTATAGGGTATTTAAAATTATTTTTCATAGTTTATTATTTTTTATTCTAAGTTATTTTTTACCTTAGGTCATTAAATTTTGTTTTAGATTATTTTAAATTATTACACTTAGGATAAAATAATTTATAATAACATAAAGTAGAATGACCTTTAATAACTTAAAGTATAAATTGAAATAACATATATTAATTTAAAATTAAATAACCTAAGATATAACCTAAAGTAGTTGAATAATTTAATTTAGAATAACTTAAAAGCTTATAATAATTTAAGGTACAATAATTTATAATAACCTATAATAACATAAAATATAAGTTAAAATAACTAAAGTAATTTAAAATAATATAGGGTATATCATAAAGTAGCATAGATAGAATATTAAAAAAAACATAAAAATAAACCTATTTACTATAGTAAATTATAATAGTGAATTATGTTAATTAGTAATGAAACATGATGTCTACATAATGATATTATAGTGAAATAACTTTCATTAGGGTGAACTTAGTAAAATGCAATGAAGTTATTTCATTTTTAAGGTCCCATAGTGATTTAAGCTAATAAATTGCAGCCCACTTTGGTCTTATGAACATGCCCACAATTGGAATTTTTTTTTTGGAGACCATCATAATTCGTCCAATCACTTTTGGAGTTGAAATTTTTCATTTTGCCAAGCACATGGATTGGGCAAAACAATATCATGGTACCAAAAAACTTGGTTTTCAATAGGGTTTCTAATAAGGGTGGATGCAAGATTGAGTGTTTCATTATTGTGACATATGGACATTTTTTTTTGGGTACTCTTTGTTCAAATGCATATGGTCATAAATATATATTTGATAATAATGATTGATAATGGAATTTAGACTAACAATTTTATTATGAACACATCCATGTCGTTATTTTTGGAAAAATGTTCATCCATTAATAGTAATGGATGTTTGAACTTGTATTGTTTCACCATAAAATACTCCATAAACAACAAATTATGTTAAACATACCCAAGCCTAATTGAAATGCATCCAATTTGTGGTGAAAGTTTACGTCCAATAGGGTGATTACACATAAATTAAAAAAATTCCTATAATATTTTTACATTGGCAAAAAACTTACCTATCATCTAGAAAGCTTAACCAATAGTTTCACTAAAATTTTGGTACCAGAAATAAGTTAAAAAATTTAGTAGTTAATTTTCAATAATAAATTTTGTTAATAAAAAAATTAATAATCAAGTTCATGTGTAAAAACACCTAACAATTTTTTTGGACCTTTAACAATGCCATTTTTAGGAATAAGGATTCCAAGAATTCTTTTTCAATAATATGTACATAGGACAAATTTAAGTGAAAAAATGTGAAGATTCCAAATTAAAATAATTTTTATGTTGATGGTGATTTTCCACATGTGTTCATTGTTGTGCATGAATACTTTGGTTCAAAACCTAAAATTCAGAAAATGTTTTAAAATAAACTTCTATGGACAAATTGATTATATTTGTTTACATGGTTATTTCCTACACATGTGACTTACATTTGGATCTACAAATTTGAAGCCCGATGAATATAAACAATAACCCAAATGGGGGAAAAAATCATTTATCCCTATATAACATTTTGGAATGAATTTTCTTATGATATATAATTAGGGTTTTTTTTTTTCCACTTTTGGGGTTTTAATTTTTTTTTAAACAAAATAATTCAATTTTAGAATAATTTTTTTTTAATTATTATTTTTTGGGTGTTGTTGCAATGCAAAAATTTTCCAAAAAAAGAAGATTAAATGCATCCAGTGAACATGGTTAAACATAGATCATGTAAACATTGTTTGTTCTAAATGTTTTTTGAAGTCATTTGCAATACATAATGCAACCCTTTTGATTCTTTAAAAAAGAATTGTAGTTAATAATCAAAAAAATTGATATAGTTATTTTAAGGAGTGAAAATGACATTTACAAATCCATTTATTCTTAAATGACATCATTTTACTTGTAAACATAAAACAATATGTGGTATAATTATAATGAAAATAATATTATAAAAAACCAAAGTTGATGCAAAACTTTTGGGAAACCAACCTTTAATAAGTCCTACAATTTGAATTTACTTGACAGTATATTGGGGTGCAAATATGCTTAAAGGAACCAATGTGATTACTTTATAATAAGATCATGAATCCTTTTTAATCATTTTCATTATTTAATATGAAGGGATTTTGAATGAAATCTTTTACGACTTTTTATTGAAAATACATATAGTTGCCCCAATATATCATATGTTTTATTTTAGTCATTGTTGAATAGATATGAATTTTTCAAAGTGTGTAGATTTTGCTACATTTTTATTTCATTTTGAAAAATTATCATAATTTTGAATCATATCAAAATATGCTTACTACTTTAGGTTTTAAGTTCTTATATCATATTAAGTTACATCTTAATAGGTAAATAAGTAGTTAGCTATGTAAGAGGTGCATGAATTAGTAGGAGGTACATATATAAGGTAATAACCATGTTGCATTTGACTAAAGATCATTGACCATTTTGATTAAAGATCATTGACCATCTTGATTAAATATTTTATTTAACTAAAGACCATTGGCCATTTTGATTAAGGTTGTACAACTTGACTATATGTATTTAGTCAAATTGATTGGTCAAAAATTCATGTGTCATTCAAGCCTTTGGCCTTTTAACAAAATGTACATGCCCATTAATAGTAAAAAAAGACAAATTAGTTAACTTGAACCTCTTAAAAAACCATGAATTATAGTAGTGGCATTTTTTTGTTCAAAATATGTGTTTATTTCTTTTGTGTTATCATTTTTTGTCATCACATGAGGTGAGGCTTGGTGGTTAAGGCCATGGAATGTGCCCTCAAAAGGTTGTGTATTGTAAATTCTTTTTTTTTCAACATTGAATCTTAAGTGAAGGGTGGTATTGTTTTGGATTCATCTATAGTTCAAAACAAATTAGAACTTCATAACGTCATTATGTATTTAATAAGTAATTTAATTTTAAATTTGAAAATCAAATTAGTTATATCATGTCAACTAATAGCTTTAGTCATTTCAAAATCTTAGCCATTTCAGAAAGTCATTTTTAGTCATGTTAGTCATATATTTTAGTCACATTTGTGTCAAAAATGACTTATTTTTTTATTACATTCAATTTTGTCCATTGTTTGATGTGACTAAAAATTTGATTAAAACTTTATAAAAAAGACTCGTTTAAAAAACATATACGTAGTAGTGTATAAATGAAATTGATAATTTGCAATAAATATAAGAAAGAATATGGCATCCAATAAAAAATTAAAGTAACATTTAATGGTAACAAAAATAAATTTTCAACATGGTAGATTGGCTACATGGATCATTCACAATTATGAAATTTGGCAACCTTTCATGCAAACATGTATGTGAATTACCAAGCATTTCAAACATTACATACAAAATTTGGTAACCAAATTTTTTTCTAATGCAAAAATTGAAGGCCTAGGGAAATATGGAACCCCAATCCTTTTAGATATCGATCATGCCCATTCCAACCCAAATCAAATTTACACAAGCAACATTCATTAAAACCTTCCTTGCATTCCCAAATAATAAAAAATTACAACAAGTTCTTTTTTTTTGACACAAACACAACAAGGTGCATATTAATTTGAAATAAAAATTTAAAAAGATATAACTAAAAAAAAAAATCAAATTGGAACAAAAAACAATAATGCTAAAAACACATACATAAGAAATTTACAAAACTTGAATCTTATAGGATATCATATAGATCGAAATTACACCAAAAACATAGCCAACAAGCTTGGAAAAAATGCAATTACAAACCTTGGAAATCAAACTTGCCTTCATTACTTCCTACTTGCTTGCATACAAGTTGCAAATTGAACTCAAATAACTATGCAAACCAAAATAAACCTATAATGTTAAAATTGCAAAAAAATTATGCATCGACTACACACCTTTACTTCTTATCCTACCGAGCCTTGATTACATCTCCAAATGGGAAAATATCAATAAAGTACTAATTTTGAGCAAACATCTTGACAACCAAATCAAAATGATTTGTCAATTTTTTTTTCAATTTAGATTTCATGAAATATATGATGGGAAAACACCAATCATCCTCCATGCTACCCACAACCATGAAAATAAAAATCTCTACCAACTTGAAATATTTAGACAATCGTGGATCTATGGACAACTTATCATGGATCTTTCCCATAGCTAGGTCACCATAAACCAATAAGGAATTGAAGATCACATTAGTCAAGTGCCACCACCAATCAACCTTTCCAAATTCAACAAAATAGAGATGCACTTAAATCCATCCAAAAGGTAAGCATGAGCATTTACCCAAGATTGATTGTTAATAATTGTCACTTTATCACAATTAATAACAATGTACTTTGGTACACTGTGGAATGTTTTTTTGGTTACATTAACAATAAATTCCCATCCAACATTGTCACTTTTGTGTTTTTTGGGAGTGTGTTTGACCTTTAGGAATTGAAACAAAACCTTCATGGTTTCAAAGTTGGCAAGAGGTTGATCTTGTTGCAAAAGTTAAAAAATAACCACAAATAACAAATATTCCTTTGTCCTTTCTTCAACAAAACCCCTTACAACCATCATATTTGCCATGTGTTTTTTTCCCAATTGAAGAAAAAATGTTCATTCTTTGCATGTTGTTACTTGGTAAAAAAACTTAATATGGCCCCACAACATACTTTGGCCTTGCTTTCTTGCATTTTTGCTTCCTAGCATGTTTTTGGAGGTTGTTGAATTTGGGAACAAGGTTCATTTTCTTCTCCCTTCAATTTGTGCACAGACTTGACACTTAACCATATGCACTTTCCATTAGAACTAAGCATAGCTTCTGCCCATGGAAGCTTTGTTGCCTATTTGTCCTCAAAGATTTCATTAATTTCCCATTCTCTTAATTTTATCTTCTTCTCCTTCTTTGCTAGATTTACCTCAAGCCTTACCTCATGTGATAGGTCCAAATTCAACAACATAGTAACAACACAATGTTCATGAACAACAACATCAACAACATTGCCATTACCATCATTATGGACTACAATCCCTCAAGATGCAATACAAACAATAACAAGATCAACTTGGCTTGATGAAACACCAATGATAGAAGCACTAATGATTATAGCAAGGAGCTTAGCAAAGATTTCTTTTTAATATCTAAACCCATTCAAATTCTATGAGGGCACCATTGTGTTGACACAACACTAAACAACCTAAAGCAAAAACCTAAAAATGCTTGATATTCAACAAAGAATGCAAGAAAATTACACAAAATGTTAAGAATAGGAAGATTTCCATGAGAATTCCATGCACACCTCAATAAATACTTATACTGAAATTACACAAATCCAAATGCACAATGCACCTCCATTGCAACGGACCTCACCAAACTTGCCCAAGAGGCAACGATCTTCAACAAACAAATAAGCTTTAGGTACCAACAATTTGCAGTTCCAACATAATTCTTTGACAATGTAATGACAAGAAACAATGAGTGTATTTTGTATGAAAAACAATGATTTAAATAGAAAGTTTTGATGTTCAAAGGGGATGAAATTTGTCAGGTAGGGGAGGATATGACGAGCAACATTTTATGTATGGGAGATGGCAAAATAAGATGATGGATTGTAATGATAAAACAACAAAACACTAAATGTTCTCAAATGATGATGAAATGAAATGATGATGAAGAGCCTTTTTTTATGAACATCTCTCATATCACAGCCAACCACTGCCCAAACCTTAGGATGTTGGCGAAATGAAATTTTAACTATTTTTGGATTTAGGTAGGTCATGTTGCAATCACTTTTTTATTCTTGCCAATTGGCAAAAATTTGCCAATAAGAAAAAAAAATTGGTTTATAAGGTAACATTTCAACTACTACATTTATAACAATGTACTTAATTTTCTACAACCCTCAATTCCAAGAATGGAGTACATGTCACCAAAAAGAAAGAGTCAATACAACACCTCGTCTCCTTTCATGAATCCACTCTGTCAGAATGTGAATGACTCCTCTTATATTAAGTAAACAAAATCACAACAGTTTTATTTGAAGTGCACAGCTCATATCCTCCCAGTTCTGTTGACTCCCACAGAGATGCACAGATCAACTGATCCTAGGTGCATTATGGCAGCGCCCCTTGATCAGATCAAAAAACAAAAAAAAGACAGAGGGTTCTGGCCCCGATTTAGACGTTATGAGCTGCCCACTGAACAATCTAGACAAGGTCTCTTCCCCCACCAGAGCATCCACTAGTACAGCTTCTACAAGCATTCCTATAACTCAGACCACCTACAAGCTTCATCAGTCTTCAGCATCGACCCCTGTTTAGTTCCCACTTTCACCAGATTATGGAGCTGGCCATCTCCTAGTTACTGATGCAGCGGAAGAAAAATCTAGCAACCAGCTACCCTCCAAGCTCCTATGCCTTCTCTGCCAAAAACTTCTTACTTTCTCCTGTCTACCTCATGCTCTCCCCTCCTCTTCTTCTTCTCTGGTTTGTTTCTCTACATCCTCCACTCCTCTATCTAAGAGAGACTGACCCCACCAGATCTCCCCTTCCGCTTCCTTCCCAAGCCTCCTTTGAGAAGCTTCCCCTACACCATTACTATCCTCCTCCCGAAAATCATAAACCCCGCCGCTCCTTCCGAAAGTTGACGGCGGGCTTAACTCTTAAACCCTCAAAAATGAAATTGGCGTTCACACAACAACAATGATCAAAGATCACCTGTTCGGTTACTCCTTGTTCGGTCACATATGTCACCCCTCCTTTCCCAAAAAAGCTGAGTCCCTCAGCTTCATTCAATTTGGTTGAACATGATAGATTTGAAGATCCCTACGAGATCTTTCCCACTGATGTCCATCCGCATCCTGGATGATGCATATCTTGCTGCCTTCTTCAAACTCAAAGTTTCCTTTTCCATCAACAAGTCCAATGAATTGGTATGGACCTTCCCAGCTTGTAGTCAAAGCCTTCTTCTTACCTGGTTTCCTCATTTTAACCATTATCTCTCCTGCAACTAGACCTTCAAAAGTCTGCTTACTCTTTCTGGTGGCATAGGTCTTCCTTTATTTCCTTTGCGCCTGTTCCACATTGAACAAGACATTTTCATGGATGCTTGCTATAAGCTTCACTTTCTGCAGGAATTGTGCTACAGCAACTTCAACATCAGCACTATCATCAGTCACATCAGTCAAAGCATGCAGGTAATTGTCAGCCCTGAGACGTGGTGTGTGACTAGTCAAAATCATGAAGGGGGAAAACTTGGTACTGGCTTGGATCCCACATCTGTACCCAAACATGACCCTGGCCAGATGTTCGTCCCAACAATCTACATTTTCTGGTGTTGCAGCAAGAATGGTGATGCCATGTTTGATGGTCTTGATCAAGCGCTCAGCCATCCCATTGCATTGAGGCCATTGGGGTGCAGTGCGTTGATGTTGGATACCGTAATCCTTGCACATAACATCAAACTCTGCAGCCCATTCTCCACCATTGTCAGTAAGCACAAACTTGGGAACCCCATACCTACAAATAACATCATCCTCCAAGAATTTCGCTGCTGTTTTGGCACCATGGTCAGCCATAGCCTTTGCTTTGCACCATTTTGAATAATGATCAATAGCAACAAGGATGTACTTGTTCCCTGACTTGGTTTCAGGCAATGGCCCTGTAGTATCCAGAGCAATTCGATAAAATAGTTCACAAATAGGGATGCTTTTCATGTTTTCATCTTCAGAGTGTATGCTACCCGTGCTTCTCACCAGTTGGCACTGTTGGCACATCTTAACAACTGTCCTGACATCATCGGTTCGATTGTGCCATTAGTACCTTCGACAAATCTCAGCCAAGGTTCTTTGCTCCTCGAAATGCCCTAAATCTTCATGCATCTGATTTAGAAGTCTCATTCTTTCCTCTGGTTTAGGCACATATAGTCCCTTGAAGTAGAGCCTTTTTTCTTTCTAGCAATAATTGGTTATCCTTTTTCTGACCCTCTTGCTTTCCTCAAGGTCAATTGTGTCTGGTAGTGTGCCTCCTTTCAATAGGCCCAAACAGGTTGCATCTTTCCAGATGTCAATGCTCCTGGTATCCATCTCACAGGTTTCTTCTTCACTAGATCCTGCATGACCTAACTCGCGTTCACCAAACTCCGACAATTCCTAAGCAGCCAATACCAACTCCAGTTGCTGCTGCTTATCATAGTACCTGGTCATTTCCTTCTTTAGAGATTGCCTCCCATCTGCGGGTCCCAAACTTTGACTTTCCTCATTTTCTGCTGCCTCCACATCTTCCATAAGTGAGTTAGCTTCCTCATTCTGGTTGATCTCAGTCACTACATCTAGCATAAACAATTGGTGATCCTCTGACCAACGCCAATGGTTGATGCCAAAGCAGCATCTATGGTGTTCCGTCAGTCCCTTTGAATGCCTCCTGAAACCAAACCAATCTGACTCCTTACCATATTGAACAAAGAGGATCCTGCCTGTTGTGTCCATTGAGTCATCCTGCATAGTCCCAATGTACTGGATTTCCTCACTGAAATCGTCATCATCCGTGGCTTGGCCCACTAGATTTCTGCTCAAAGCATCTACATTCGTATGTTTCAAACTCGGTCGGTGCAGTATCTTGAAACTGAAATCCTGTAGCATATCAATCCACCGACCTCTCCTACCATGTGTATCTGACACTGTGGCTAGCCATTCAAGTGGCTTGTGATCTGTTTTCAAAGTAAAATGATTCCTATGTAGATATTGTCTGAAATGCATGACGCCCCAAATCAGTGCGTAACATTCCCCTTCCATAGGGTGGAATTTCTTTTGTGCTGATGTCAAACCTTTGTTGGCATAAGCCACCACCCGTTCGAGTTTGCCTTCCTTTTGAGACAAAATGGCACCAACACCCTTCGGTGACCAGTCTAAACAAAATGGTTTCTTGAAATCAGGGGGAACAAGCACTGGAGCTGCTACAAGTGCTCCTTTCAGAGCCTCAAATGCTTGATGATAGTCCGAATTCCACACAAAAGCGACATCCTTCTTTGTTAACTCAAACAATGGAGCAGCCAAGCATGAATACCCCCGAACATAATTTCAGTAGTATCCAGTCAGTCCTAGGAAAGACCTGATGTTGGTAACTGTCTTTGGTACTGGAAAGTGCACTACGGCATCAACCTTACCAGGGTCTGGTTTGGTACCCTCCTCACTCACCACATGACCCAGAAACGTGACACTTCTTGCAGCAAAACAACATTTGCTTGGATTCAATTTCAAGTTCACTTCCCTAAGTTTGAGAAAGACAACATCCAAGTGTTGAAGGTGCCCTTCCCAATCTTTGCTGTGTACATTGAGATTGTCAACAAATATCTTCAAGAATTTGTCCCTAAGCTCCTTAAAAACTATTGACATTGTCCAAGTGAAAGTGCTGGTTGCATTCTTGAGACCAAATGGCATGACTGTCCAGTCATACAACCTTGTCTTAGTAATCAATGCTGTTTTCTTCATGTCTTCAGGCGCCATTCGAATTTGCTAAAAACTAGACTACAAATTTAATGCAGTAAACCAGGCTGATTTCCCCAGTTGGGAAATCACATCTTTAACTAGAGGCATCGGGAAAGAATCTCTGTGAGTTTGCATATTGAGTGGTCGGTAATCTCCACAGAAGCGCCTACTCCCATCCCTTTTTATTGGCAAGGTAACACAACAAGCGTATTTAGAATCGCTAGGCTTCATTTTGCCCAAATCAACCAGAACATCAATCTGTCTCTTCACCTCTACCTCTTCCCAGTATGATAATCGACCAGGAGACAACTTGCAAGGTGGAAATCCTTGTGTGTCTATGGAATGCTCTCCAATGGTACAACAGCCCAGTTCCCCTTTGTTCCAAGCAAACACATCTTAGTAACGCCCTAAGACTTTCCAGAGCTGCTGCCTCTTTTCCTCATCCAGGTCGTGATCAACTCGAATCTTTTGGCAGATTTCTTCCCACCTTGTGTTCAATTTTCGATTGTCAAACAACGCCAATTGCTCCTTACAATTGTTGTGAGAGTCACCTCTGTTCATTTGATGGATTTGTAGCAGCACAAGCACTTTTGCACGATTTATAGTTTCAAAGATGGCCTGCTTCCCCTTTTCCGCATCAGAAACCCACTTGATCCAATCAGCATAGTCATCAGCATCTGCGATTTCCTCTTCCATAAACTCATCAGCTTGCTTCTGCAATATCAACTGCAGAATTTGCTGTGGTCCTTCCACCAGCACCAGGTTTTCAAGTCCAGTGTTCCCAAATTCAGGCTCATCATCAATTGGCTCGACCAGTTGATGCCCTCCTTCACAATCATCAACTGTATCGGTGTCTGAATCTGACACCATCATATCCGTTTGTCCAGTCATAATGGGATCACCCAATGACAGCTTCCCAAAGTCCACGTCCCAACCTCCATTAAGAGGTGTGTCTTCTAGAGCAACAGTAGCATCTCACCCCAGAGTTTCCGAGTTCATTTTCTGCAGCATATTTACCATGGTTAATGGTAATATTTCCACATTAGCCCCTAGTCCGTGCCTCACTTGTATCAAACCCCGTTCCACATCCATGATTACTCCTATTTTTATCAAGAAATCCAAACCAAGTAGCACATCATAACTGTCCGTGTCCACTACCATGAAGGTCATGGTACACTGAGCACCTCCAACCTTGACTGGTACCTCATCAACTCGACCTAGAGCCTAAGTAACAACTCTTGATGCGGTTTTATAAGTCTCGGATCCAGTAACCAAGTGCATTATCCCCAACTCTCTAACCACTGCAGCAGCCATGACAGACATGGATGCCCCAGTGTCTACAAGTCCTTCCACCACATAGCTATTCATTTCCATTGGCAAGTGGAGTGTCTTGCTTCTATGTGTTTTGTTGATGCAGATCCGCCTAAGTGTCGGAGCTGTTGAAACCATAGACACCTGATCATTTACAGCCTCTACATCCTTCTTCTTTCTAGCCAATTTCACTAGACTCTCCAGGTGTTCCAATTCCCCTGGTATCATCAGGACTGTTCCCATGGGCGTCAGTGAAATCTTTCCCTTAATGAAGTGGGACAGAATTTTCAACTTGACAGAGTTATCCCTATTCACTGTTGTGCCCTCTCCTGTAGCTTCTGGAGAAGGTACAGCACCTCCCGGTGCCACTTCAACATGCATTCTTCTCCTAGGTACTCGAGTGTATGAGAAGATGTTCTCATTTCCACACAGCTTGTCGAGTTGCTGCATAGTTGCTTCCTCATCATTCAGCAATACTTCCAGAAAGTTTGTTGCTCCAGAATGTGGTTTCCCATCCTTGGGTTTCTTCCAACACCTGTCCTCCGAGTGACCCAAACCTGAACAGAATGAACACTTTATCCCACAATTCTCTG
>Ga0116226_10004432_pt1 | contig 12452 bp, 16 predicted proteins | sample S1TSphfallax_FD_89692 | JGI IMG/M metagenome (GOLD analysis project Ga0116226, IMG submission 89692) | Host-associated microbial communities from peat moss isolated from Minnesota, USA - S1T2_Fa - Sphagnum fallax MG | ecosystem: Host-associated > Plants > Peat moss > Unclassified | place: USA... | reverse complement strand
ACGCGCTGGCTTTCGGTGGGCAGTCTTTTCAGATGCACGCGCGAGCTTTTGTAAGAGCAATGCTCACTCCACATGACGCTGAAGACGCCCAGTTCGGTGAGCGTGGGTTCGCGCCCCAGCAGGGTCAGGATTTTTTCGTATTCGGAGGGTGTCAGTTGGTGGGCGGCGATCACTTCAGCCGTGATTTGGTTCATGATTTAAAACGGCGATCCTGGTGCGCATGGCAGCGAAATACGGGGACAGTCACCTGTGTCCACACAGTAAATTGCCAGTAAGTGCAAGAGTTTCTTTTGGGGACACAGGTGACTGTCCCCGTATTTCGCCCACGACTGAATTCAGAATCAGCAGTCCGTCGGTGTTGCCCATCAGCGGATCGGCGGCGCGCTCGGGATGGGGCATCATGCCCAGCACGTTGCGGCCTTCGTTCAGAATGCCGGCGATATCGCGCAGGGAACCGTTGACAGGTTCGCGGTAGCGGAAGGCGATGCGGTCTTCGGCGGCTAGCTGGTTCAGCGTGCGCTCATCGGCGACGTAGCAGCCTTCTCCATGCGCCACCGGGAGGCGCAGCTTTTGGCCTTTGGAGGAGTGGCTGGTGAAGGGCGAATCAGACGTGGCTACTTCCAGCGAAACAGTTCGGCAGACGAATTTCAGTCCAGTGTTGCGAACCAGCGCGCCGGGAAGCAAGCCAGCTTCGGTGAGCACCTGAAAACCGTTGCAGAAACCCATGACTAAGCCGCCCGCTTTGGCGAAGGATTTCACGGCCTTCATGACGGGCGAAAATTTGGCGATAGCACCGCAGCGCAGATAATCGCCATAGGAAAATCCGCCAGGAAGAATGACGGCATCCACGTCGCCCAGCGAATCAGAATCGTGCCAGATAAATCCGGCTTTCTGTCCCAGATTGGCAGAGGCGGCGTACCAGGCATCGTGATCGCAATTGCTGCCAGGGAAAACAACAACACCGATTTTCATCGTTTTGTAGTATTACTTAAGCAGTCGTGGTGGCGGCAGGAACGGCCTTTTTGCGGGTAGCCCTCCGCTTTTCCACTGGCGGCTGGCGGTCACTCTTCTTCAAAGTGGGAATTGCGATGGAAGAAACAAATTTTTTCTCCCCATGATCGTCAAATTTGATAACAATATACTCATCGTTACAGGAAAGAACCGAGCCGAGTCCGAATTTAGCGTGCTCAACCTGGGCTCCCTGGGCGAATGGCGGTTTGGTGGCCATAGGGCGGGCTAATCCTCTGATGTGATTGTAACAGTTCGACTTAGCCGCTGTCGAGAGACGGTGAGACAGATCCGCGCAAGTGGTTCCATATAATAAGGTAAATAAGCATGGAAGTTCTCAAGAAAAAGATACAGGATGAGATCAACGCACTGGAATATGAGCTGCGGAACGAACTCCCCAAAGAAATCCTGCGCGCGCGCGAACTGGGCGATCTCAGCGAAAATGCCGAGTACCATGCCGCCAAAGAACGCCAGTCGATTGTGAGTGCGCGTCTGGGACAGCTTCAGGGCAGGCTGCGTGAATTTTCCATGATTGACATGAGCAAGATTCCGCACGACCGGGTCGGACTAGGGTCCCACGTAGTCGTCCTGGACCTTACAAAAGACGAGGAATTGACATACAATCTAGTCACGAGTGAAGAAGCCGATGTCCAAAAGGGGAAAATTTCCACCAGTTCCCCGATTGGCAAAGGACTTCTGGGCAAGAGAGTGGGAGACACGGTGAAATTCCAGATACCGGGCGGTATGCGGGAGATGGAAATTCTGAGCCTGACCACCATACATGATGTTGCCGCAGCCGCCGCCTCAGAGACCGCTTAGCAGGAATTTTTTGATTTCATGACGTACACCCGCGCGATTGGCCTGGGAGCCAACAAGATTATCCGCCTGATTGTTCGGGGTTTGGCGCTTTCAAAGATCAATCCGAATGTTTTGACGTTTCTGGGTCTGGTGATTAACGCGGTTGCGGCCACGTTTTTGGCCATGGGGCAGTTTCGCAAGGCGGGGTTCATCATTATTTTCGCCGGGCTGTTTGACATGGTGGACGGGCGCGTGGCCCGGGAGACCAACCAGGTGACGCGGTTTGGGGCGTTTTTCGATTCCGTACTGGACCGGTATTCGGATTTGGCGCTGCTGATTGGCCTGCTGGTGTATTACGGCACTATTCAGCGGCCTTTTTATGTGGTGCTAACGGCCATTGTGATGGCGGCTTCGGTGATGATCAGTTACGCGCGTTCACGGGCGGAAAATATCATTCCCACCTGCAAAGTGGGATTTCTGGAACGGCCGGAACGGGTGGTGCTGCTGATTATTGGTGCGCTGTTTGACCGCATGGCTCCGGTGCTTTGGGTGATTGCGGTGCTGGGCAATATCACGGTGATTCACCGCATGATTTTCACTTATCAGGAAGCCAAGCAACTGGAAGACGCACAGCTTCGGTCTCGCTCGGCGACGGCTGCGCGGTCCGTTTAGAGCCTAAAGCATAATTGGTTGCGCGCCGATAGAACAGCAGGTACTTCGGTGACTTGCTTAACGGCTAGCGACCTATCGCTACTCGAAACTTTAGAACAGAAATTGACTTCGGACCTGTCGGTGACAGTGTTAGCCGAATTGGAACGTGAGCTTTTTCGTCTGCGCTGTGAACTGAGCCGGGCGGACTGGGAAGGCTTTTGCTCGGAATTTCCCAAGCGGAACATTTTTTCGATTTTGCAAACGGGAGCGCTGACGCGCAAGCGCCTATGCGGCGCTGAGTTTGCCGTGCCGGGGGATGTTCTGGATACAGTTTTGGCCGGTTCGGCCGCGGCTGATACGGTGAGCGATTGGGAGCGGAGTTTGCCCGCCAGCCGCAGTGTGCGTGCGCGAATGAGCTATTTTTCGCGCGAGATAGCGGAGACTATTCGAGTTGCCGTGAAGCCGCGGATTCTGGTGCTGGGCGCGGGACAAATGCGGGAGGCGAGCGATGCCCTTTGCGCCATGCACCTGCACCATGCGGAATTCGTGGCGCTGGAGTCCGATCCGACTATGCATCAGAGTCTGCGGCGAAAATATGCTCGGCAGCAACTGCAACTGGAAGAGTACGGCTGGCAGGACCTTCCTCAGTTGGCCGGATTGTTCGACCTGATTTATTCCCCTTCCTGGCTGGACGCGACCGATGACGCGCAGGCTCTCCGGTGGCTGTCAGTCTGCATGGAAATGCTGCGGCCCGGCGGCCGGCTGCTGGCGGCGAATTTCACACCCGGCTCGCGCGATGCCGGCTGGATGGAAGCGTGCTGGAACTGGCGTCCTTTCTACCGTTCAGAGGAGGATCTGGCGCAACTGGTGATCAACCTGAAACACCCGGAAGTGCGCGGGCATGCGGTGTTTCGCGATGAAAGCGGCGCTTCGGCTTTTCTGGAGATTCACCTGCTATGAGTCCCGACGTTTCCACAACCTCGCGTGTGCTGCCGTTTGTCCCGCGCGGCGGCCTGACATTTGGCATTTACTATGGCGGAACTGTCGAATCGCATAACGAACTGGCGCTGGGCAAGCCGGATTGTCCGGATGAGGTGAACCGCGCGCTGGATCGTTTGCAGAGCGGCCGGAATTTTCTGGTCCGCACCTATATCCGATTCACGGGCGGCGAGGAAGAAGATATTACCGCCGACATGCCCAGCACGGAAGAGCTGGCACGCTACATTTCGAACGGGCGAAAACTGGATCTGGTTCTTTCCAACTGGGACCGCACCGGCAACATGGCGCGCTGGTCCCGCTTTATTGAGCGGGCGGTGGAGCAATATGGCGAGTATGTGCAGAACCTGCAGATTTGTGAGGAGCCCAATCTGTTCGAATATCCTGGCGACGGGCGTTTTGGGTACTCGGTTTGGGCGGTTCTGAGCGGTGTCGAGGCGGCGCACAAAGCTTTGCGCAAGCGCGGACTGCAAGCCTCCGTCGGCTTTAACTCGGTGCCGAATTTTGTCATCCGCGACGCCTTTTGGAGCGGCATCCGGGACGAGGTTAGTGCCGACTTTTTGAATGCGCTGGATTACGTGGGATTGAACATGTATGTGGATGTCACCGAGCCGGTGGTGGGGCAAGTGGAAGACGCGGTGGAGGAGACGCTGACACGCTTTCGGACCGAGACGCTGGCCCGGGCGGGCATCCCGGCCACCGTGCCGCTGCATATTTCAGAAAACGGCTGGCCGACGGGACCGAACCGGTTTTATACGCGCCAGGCGGATGTGCTGGAAAGCATTGTCAAGAAGATTTATGACCTCAGAAACAGCCTGAACATCACCCAGTTTGAATTGTATTCGCTGCGTGACGCCGATACGGCTAATCCGGAATTTCGCCGCCAATTTGGCATTATGCGAGATGACTATACGCCGAAGCCGGCGTTTGAGACATACAGAAAGCTGATACAGGAACTGGGGGCTTAATAACGCTTGGTGCCGGAGTTGTGGATGGCAGGGCAGCGAAACCACTGGGACACGCAACACAATTCCGCGTTTTAGGGAGGCCAATGGGTGCAAGCACGTCCCGGGTTTCGCTCGCTGCGAATGAGAATCCAGTGCTCAGTTTCCGTAAGTGTTACGCCTGATACTGCTGAAACAAGCCTTCCAGATACTGGGCCAGCGTTAGATCCTTTACTGAAATTTGGTGGTTTAATTCGCCCGTCGTGATCCAAACTTCCACCTTCGAATAAGTGTTCAGCCAGGACGGATGATGGTCGCTCACATGAATAAAACGTGAGGCAGTCAGCATGAAGTGCATGGCATCGGCAAAGGTTGGAAACTCAAACAGCCGATGTAATTCGGAGCCGCCAGGCGTCCGCTTCACCACCTCCCAGCCGGACAACGGGACCAGAGCGGATTGTATTTCTTCAGTAGTGGACGGTATGGGACGGGGCATGATGAGTAGATGATTTCCTGAAGAAAACGCGCAAATGTATTTTACAGCCGCAACTTTGCCCGCCTGGTTGTCATCTTCAGTAGTGTGACAGTACTCATCAGTACGATTTGGGGCGGACTATGACATCGGCATTGCGGGTGGCGGCGTTGACCATTTTGTCGCTGGCAATCGGGCAGGCGGCCGAGTTGAAGCAGGAAACGCTGAACGCCTGGGATGCCTACCTAGCACAGGAAAACGTTCATGTGAAGGAGCGCGCCCAGGGTGCCAGCTTCTTCTGGACGGATGCGGATACGACGCGCCGTGAACAGGCAAAAGCCGGCGGCGTTATCGTGGAGGCCGTTGGCGAACATAATCCCCTCCATGTTCCCGGCGGTCTCATCCATCATTGGATTGCGGCGGTGTTCATTCCGCGCGCCAGCATTGACGATGTGCTGGCCATCACGCGTGATTACGCGCACTATAAAGACTATTTCAAACCGGGAGTGGCGGATGCCTCGGTCATTCTTAAGAGCGACAGCAAAGATGAATTCACTATCCGGTTCGTCAATCCTTCGGTGCTGTCGAAAAGCTCGCTGCAGGGCACTTATGTCAGCGAGTTCGTGCGCGTGAACAAGGACCGGTTCTACAGCACTTCGCTCACCACCAGCATGTGCGAGATCCGAAATTTTGGCTGCCCCAATGAAAAGCAGTTTCCCGAAAATGAGGGCAACGGCTATATCTGGCGTCTGTACAGCACTGCGCGCATGGAGAACCGTGATGGCGGCGTTTTGCTGGAGATGGAAGCGGTCGCGCTAAGCCGCGATATTCCGGGCGCGCTGCGATGGTTTGTCGATCCCATTGTGCGCCGCGTGTCGCGCGAATCCATTGAGAAGTCGCTGACGGAAACGTCGGCGGCGGTGCGGGAAAGAATGGATTCCTGCGAAGCGCGCAATCGGATAATGGAGACAGGCAATTGTTCACGGCATGCAGGTCATTCAGATATTCGGGGTCAAGGGTTCTCAGGCGACACGGGCCGCTGAACGGTTTTTCAAAGAGCGCGGGATCAAGATTCAATCCATTGACCTGAAGCAGAAGCCGATGGCACCCGGCGAGATTCGGCGCTTTATTGAGAAGTTCACGCTGGCCGGTTTGCTGGACACGGAAAGCAAGAGCTACGTGGATTCGGGTTTGAAATATCTGAAAGTGTCCGATGCCGGCCTGCTCAGCAAGATTGAGGCGGACCCCAAACTGCTGCGCGTGCCTTTGGTGCGCTCGGCTAAACTCATCAGCATCGGGCACGACGAAGCAAGCTGGAAAGAGATGGCTGCAAAAGGCTGAATCGGCTACCATACCGGGATGGGCCGTGCCGCTGTTTTCGCATTTCTGTTGTTCGCTTCGCTCACGCGCGCGCAAGAGCCGATACCCGTCAAAGTGGTTGTGATTGCGCTGTTTGAACCGGGCGCGGACACCGGTGATGCGCCGGGTGAATATCAATATTGGGTGGAGCGCAATCATCTGGACAAGGTTTTCCCGTTTCCGCAGGGCAATCACAGTTTGCGCATGAATGATGAAGGAGTGCTGGGAATTCTGGCGGGCGTTGGCAATACGCGCGCGGCGGCCAGCATGGAGGCGCTGGCGCTGGATCCGCGCTTTGATCTGAGCAAGGCGTACTGGCTGGTGGCGGGGATTGCCGGCGTGGATCCGCGGGATGCGTCGCTGGGTTCGGCGGCGTGGGCCGAGTGGGTGGTCGACGGCGATATTTCGTATGAAATTGACAGCCGCGAAATTCCTAAGGACTGGAAAACCGGCTATGTTCCCATGCACAAGACCGCGCCTTATCAAGGGCCGCATCAGCCTTCCGATATGGGCGAGGCTTACCGCTTGAACAGCGGTCTTGTCGATTGGGCGTTTCGTTTAACTGAACATACCGAACTGACGGACACACCCGCGATGCAAGCCGAACGCAAGCGGTTCACGCAAGCCAATGCGCAGCGTCCGCCTTTTGTTTTGAAGGGGGATGATCTGGCGGCGTCTACTTTCTGGAGCGGTCATTTTCTGGATGAGTGGGCGAATGAGTGGGTGAAGTATCACACGGATGGCAAAGGCAACTTCGTGATGACGGCGATGGAAGACACCGGCATTCTGCAGGCACTGACGTTTGTTTCGCGAACCGGGCGAGTGGATGTGAATCGCGTGCTGGTGCTGCGCACGGCCAGCGATTATGATCAGCCTCCGCCGGGTGTTACGCCAGCGGAAGAGCTGAAGATGAACGCGACCAAGGGTTACGTGGGTTACCGGGCGGCGCTGGAATCGGCATGGCGCGTGGGGAATGTGGTGGTGTCGGAACTGGTGGCGAACTGGCCGAAGTACCGCGACCAGATTCCGGGAACGAATTGAGCGGGATGCACGAAACCAGGTGCCGTGTGCGCTACGCGGAGACGGATCAGATGGGCGTGGTTTATTACGCCAATTATTACGTCTGGATGGAGATTGGGCGGGTAGAACTGGTGCGTGCGCTGGGGATTGATTATCACGAGATGGAGCGGACGGAGGGGCTGCTGCTGTCGGTGGTGGAATCGCAATGCCGGTATGTGGCACCCGCGCGTTACGACCAGGAGGTTGTCATTGCGACTGAGATTGCATCGTCGAATGCGCGGCTGGTGGAGTTTCGGTATGAAATCAGTGACGCGAAGACGCGGCAACTGCTGGCGCGCGGCGCGACCAAGCATATGTGGCTGAACCGCGAATTCAAGCCGGCGAAATTGCCGGAGAAGTACTTGCGAATACTCAAATATGATTCATGAAATTCTGCGCGTGGGATTGCTGCAATGCAACTGCTCGATTTTTGGCGATGAGCAGACGAAGGAAGCCATTGTGGTGGATCCGGGTGATGATTTGGCCGACATTCATGCGGCGCTGAATAGACATGGGCTGCGGGTGAAGTCGATTATTGTGACGCATGCGCATATTGATCATGTGGCGGGGGCGGCGAAGCTGCGTGCGGAGACCGGCGCGCCGGTTTATATGAATGAACGGGACAACCTGCTGCTGGACATGCTGGATGTGCAGGCGGCTTGGATTGGCGTGGAGACGCCTGAGCGCACGGAGGTGGATAGGCATGCTCAGGATGGGACGGTTTTGCAACTGGGCAGCGCTGAGTTTCAGGTGCGCGAGACGCCAGGACATACGCCGGGGAGTATTTGTATCTGGATACCGCAGGAGAATAAGCTGGTGGCGGGGGATACGCTGTTTTTGGATTCGGTGGGACGGACGGATTTGCCGGGCGGAGATGGGAAGAAGATTATTGCTTCGATCAAAGGGCAGTTGATGGGTTTGCCTGGGGATGCGGTGGTGATTCCTGGACATGGGCGGAGCACGACGATTGGGCGGGAGAAGAGGCATAACCCGTTTTTGCAGGGGTGAGGAGGAAATCTCGACCTTTGAAACGCATACTGGCGCGCCTATTCTTGATCACATTAGGGCCATGGAGTGTCGCTGCTGCGCAAGGCGTTTCGCCAGCCTCATCTTTCAAGCCGCGGTGCTGCTTAAGGAGGTCGAAAAGACGATCAAAAGCCCTGACGAACTGGAGGCCGATTCTTGCGGGTGACGCTGGAAAACCAGAGGGGTGCCTGGAAAATTCGCAGCGTTTCTTTGCTCTGACTTTTCGTTTATTTAATGTCGAGGACCGGACGCTTCACCTCGTCCCAGGTGCTGGCGGAAGTGGCCGACAGGGGCAACCGCTTCCTCACGGTCGCGGCTCGGAAGAGCTGCGGGCCTCACTGCGCTGGGTCATGGGAACTCTTTTTCTTATGCTCAATGACGCTGGTGATTAGTTCCTTGGCGTCGTTCAGCGACTTGGTGATGATTTGAATATCCATCGCTGGTTTGCCGGGCTGGCGGGCGCTTTGGCAATAGACTCCGTGCTGGCCCACCAGCACGAGCGCGTCGGTGATGCAATCGAGCGTCACGGCCAGGCGGCCGCGTTCCAGACCCATCATGAATTCGTATTTTTCCAGTTCTTGTTTGCGTTCCTGATAGACCGTCATTAAGGCTCATAATAGCCGGAGCGGGCGGAGATACGCAGCGCTGGGCGGGGAATCTGCACGTTCACGGCGTGATAGGAATGGACTCGCTCGGGCACATCTTGCGGATAAAAGCCGATCAGGTATTGGGTACGCAATTCATGCAAGATGTCGGCGAAGGCGGTGTTCAACTGGTCGGCGCCTTCGGGATAAAACGCCTTGCCGCCGGTGGATTGCGAGAGCGTCACCAGCGCGTGTTCGCCGCCGGTGTTGCGGCCGGCGTCGGCGTTGATGGGCACCACAATGATGGGATATAGGACGGCGTCGGCGCGCTGGGCGGCGGCCAGGGCGTCTGAATACTGCTTATAGCTGGTGGTGTCGCCGCCGTCGGTGACGACGATCATGACGTGGCGGCCTTCTCGATGCACGAGGGTGTCGGAGGCAAGGTAGACGGCATCGTAGAGCGACGTGCCGCCTTCGCCATGAAGGGCGTGCAGGGCACGGTCGGCACGGCGCTCATTGCGGGAAAAATCGGCTTCCAGATTGGTGCGCCAGTTGAAGCTGTAGAGCGCAAACGCGTCCTGCGGATTGCCGCCTTGCAGCAGCGTGCTCAGGAAATGCTGGATGCTGGAGACTTCGTAATGCAGACTGGTTTCAGTGCTGCCGCTGGTGTCGATCAAGACAGCCACCGAGAGCGGGAGCGAGGTATTGCGCTCAAAAACCGAGATGGTTTGCGGCTTACCGGAATCGAGAATTTTGAAGTCTTCTTTGTTCAGGTTGGTCAGCAGCGCGCCAGATGCGTCGTGGACCGAGACGAGCAGACGAACCAGGCTGACCTTGACGGAAAAGTTGGGCGTGTCGTCGGGCTTTGGATCAGCGGGTTTGAATTGACCGCAAAGAAGCACCCCAAAGATCAGACCGAGGCTAACGGAGCGCCAGTAATTTATCGTCCCACTCACCATCCACCCAGACCGCCCCATCCCCAAAAAACTCCTTCTTCCACACTGGCACTTCTTTCTTCAGCCGGTTAATCGCTTCGAATGCCGCGTCGAAAGCCGGCTTGCGATGCGGCGCGGTGGCCACGATGACCACGCTGGCCTCGCCAATTTCCAAACGGCCCAGCCGGTGAACCATCCCCAGATGCCCGATGGCAAATTGCGCGGCAATTTCGCGCCCGATGCGGCCCATCCTCTGGAGCGCCATCGGTTCGTAGCACTCGTATTCCAGATGTGTCGTGGGCCGGCCTTTCGTGTTATTGCGAACCACTCCTTCAAATACCGTGACCGCGCCGTCCTCGGGGCGCTGCAAGAGTTCGGCCATGCGGCGCGCATCAATGGGCAGCCGGGTCAGGCCAAATAAGTGACCGTCGGGCGCGGCCACCAGCGGCGCGGGCTGCGATCCGCCGCTGACCGGCGGCAGAAAAGCCACCTCATCATTGTCGGACAGGATCGTGTCGGAGGAAGTAAACTCGCGGTTCCTTGCAAATAGAATCGACGAGCGCCTGCCGCGCAGGGTTTCGAAACGATGAAAGTAGGATTCAAATAGGGAACCCATGGTGACGCCGTCAGCCAACTCCACGACCTGTTCGGAGTGCCCGGTTATATCCTTCAAAACACCGAAAAAGAGCACCTTCACCCGCATGTTGTGATGCTAGCAAGCCGTACAATAAAGCGGACCATGTTCGGAAACAAGATCTTTAAATGCCTGCCGGTTGCGGCCTTGCTGGCCCTGAGCTGCAACCGCGAACACATCACCACTGTCGCAATGATTCCCAAGGCCAGCGCGGATATTTTCTGGCAGAGCGTGCATGCGGGCGCGGTGAAAGGTTCGCTGGACAATCAGGTGAGGCTGGTGTGGGACGGGCCGCCGAATGAGACCGACATTGCCGATGAAATGCAGATTGTGGAGACCATGATCAACCGGCATGTGGACGCGATTGCGCTGGCACCGTCGGACCGTTCGGCCTTCAAGATTGTGGTGGACCGCGCGGCCGAGGCGAAGATACCCGTGATTCTTTACGATTCGGGAATGGATTCAGAGAATTACAGGACGTTTGTGGCGACCGATAATTATCTGGGCGGGGAAATGGGCGCTGACCGGATGGGCGAATTGCTGAACGGCAAAGGAAAAATTGTCATGGTGAAGACGGTGCCCGGCGGCGCGTCCACCACCGCGCGCGAAGACGGCTTCCGGCACGAGCTGAACGCGAAATTTCCCGGCATTCAGATTCTGGATGAACGGTACGGCATGGCCAGCATTGCGCAATCTCTGACCGTGACGGAGAACATGCTGACGGCGCATCCGGATCTGGACGGGATTTTCTGTTCGAACGAATCCGGGTCAACCGGCGCGGCGCAGGCACTGAAGGGCAGGCACGGGAAGGCGAAGCTGGTGGGCTTTGATTCCAGCCCGACGCTGCTTTCGCTGATGAAGGAAGGCTGGGTCAATTCACTGGTCATTCAAGACCCGTTTCGCATGGGAGAAATGGCATTTACCCAGGCGGTGAAAGCGATCCGCGGAGAACCGGCGGAAAAAAAGATGTTTCTGCCGCCGCATGTGCTGAACCTGCAAAACTTTAACGATGCTTCCATGCAGGCGCAGCTTCATCCTAATTTGAAAAAGTATCTGGGCAGCGAGGATTGACCAGGCTGCCCAGTTCACGTGAGCAATCAGGGGAACTGCCAGTTAGTGCCGGTAGGAAACAACCAGCGTGTCCCCCGTCTGCGGGGTGGCGGCGGTGCTGTTGAAGGTGATGGTGGATCCGCTGATGGTGTAGTCGCCCGAAGACGATTGCGATAACAGCAGGCCATTCTTGTAAAGTTTCACGCTGGATGCGGGACTGGGAGTATAGCCGAGCGTGAAAACCAGATTGGTGCCGTTTATGGCTCCGGTGGGCGCAGCCGCATCGACGAAGTTCGTGGTGGTGGATGAGGTGCCGGGCAGACGGTAAGACGCCTGCAGAATGTCGCCGGTTTGCGGCGTGCTGACGCTGAGAAAAGTGAGCGCCTGCCCAGACAGCGTGTAGTCCACACCGGGAGATTGCAGCAGTCCGTTGCGAAAGACCGCCAGGCTGGCGGTGGGCGAGGGAGTGTTGGCCAGCGTGAAGGACGTATTGGTTCCGTTCACGCTGCCGCCCGGTGTCTCGCCGTCCACGAATAAAGCCGATGCGCCGGACGCGCTCAGATTATTGATTGTCGATTGAAGACCGGCGACAGTGTTGCTCAGGCTGGTCAGTGTGGCGGACAATCCGGAGACGGTGGAAGCGGTTGACGAAAGGCCGGTGGTCAGCGTCGCAATGGAACTGGTGTTGGTGCCGACGCTGGTGGTCAAGCCGTTCACGGTGGTGGTCAAGCCATTTACCGTGCTTGTAAGACCGGACACAGTGCTGCTGAGCGCGGTGACCGAACTTTGCAATGTGGCCACGGTGGTGCTGCTGGCCAAGGCTGCGATTTGGTTGGTCAGCGTGGTGATGGACGCGGTGATGCTGCTCAAATCGGAACTGAGACTGGTCACTTCCGAGATGGAAATCGGCAGGGTCGCGTACTGGGCGGTGCCGGT
>Ga0116226_10004431_pt1 | contig 12453 bp, 13 predicted proteins | sample S1TSphfallax_FD_89692 | JGI IMG/M metagenome (GOLD analysis project Ga0116226, IMG submission 89692) | Host-associated microbial communities from peat moss isolated from Minnesota, USA - S1T2_Fa - Sphagnum fallax MG | ecosystem: Host-associated > Plants > Peat moss > Unclassified | place: USA... | reverse complement strand
GATCCAGTCGGCGCAGCACTCGGAGATGCGGGTCGGGATGCAGTCCGCGGAGTTTGGGAACATCTCGATCAGCACCTCGCTGAACCACCAGGCGCTGTCGGCACAGATCTCCACGGACCACCTTGAGCTGGGCCGGGCGCTGGCAGTCCACATGCCGGCCATTGAGGAGAAGCTGAGCAGCGCTTATGGTGTGCAGGCGCGGGTGGAGGTTCGCGATGGCGGAAACGGCGGTTCCTCGTCGTCGTACAGCAACTCCGGGCAGCAGTCGAATGAGAGCCGCCAGAGCCGGGGCTCAAACGCATTCAGCGCCGGCAGCGCGGCGGCAAATCAGAGGATGCCGCTGATCGGCTCCACAACAGGTTCTATCGCCGCGGAGAGTCCGCGGCTGGATATTCGGGTCTAGAACAGGCTTACAAAGGAGAATTATGGCTTCATCATTACTCAACCTCTCGTCGATCCTCTCGCCTTCGAATCTGCTGAACGCGGCAGGCGCGACAAAGCAAAAGGCACAGGCAGCCGCCACCTCATCGACGGGCTCCACTTCGACCAGCACAAGTTCGAGCGGCGGTCTCACGGGCTCGTCGACCGGCACGACATTTCTGAATCTTCTGGTGAAGGAGCTTCAGAACCAGGACCCCGACTCGCCCGTGGATTCGACGGCGATGGTGGGTCAGATGATCTCGCTGAACCAGCTCGATCAGCTCATCAGCATCAACCAGGTTCTTTCCAACGCTACAACCTCGAGCGCAACCACAACGGGCGCCAAGACCCAGGGCGTATCCACGCAGTCGACTGCCGGAGCTGCTTCGATGAGTTCCGTCGAACAGATGGCTCAGAGGGCATCACTGATGAACCTGAGCCAGAACCCCAGTTCCATGCAGGCCGCGCAGCAGGCGGCTTTGAATCCTGCACAGACTTTGGACCTTTCAACTCTCAACATCCCTAACGGAGGCAAGTAATGTCATTTTTCGGTGTTCCCCTGTCTGGTCTTATCGCAAGCCAGAGCGAGCTGCAGACCGTTTCCAACAACCTTGCAAACCTCGACACGGTCGGATACAAGGACCAGGACTCCTCGTTCAGCGATGTTTTTGCCCAGAGCAGCTTGACCAATGGAGCGAACGATCCGATTCAGACCGGGCTGGGCGTTGCGACATCCCAGACGAGCACGGACTTCACGGATGGTTCGCAGACCTCAACGGGTATTGCCACGAACATGGCCCTCTCCGGCAATGGTTTCTTTGTTGTCCAAAGCAGTACCGGGACGCAGGACTATACGCGGGCAGGCAACTTTACGACGAGCTCGGCAGGCCTGCTGACGACCGCGGATGGACAATCCGTCCTCGGTTTCCCCGCGGTCAACGGCGTTGTGGACACTTCGGCCGCATTGCAGCCGCTCCAGGTAGGTTTGGGTTCTTCCATCCCGGCAACGGCGACCACCCAGTTCCAGTTCCCCGCAAATCTCAATGCGAGTTCCGCGGTTGGCGCAACGTTCGCCAGCCCTTCCAACATCTTCGATTCTCTCGGCACCTCGCACGTGATGACCGTAAACTACACCAAGACCGGCACCAATCAGTGGAGCTACACGATCGACGTCCCTACGGCGGACACCGGTGCCGCAACCACGCAGGTGGCCAGCGGAAATCTGACCTTCGACTCGTCCGGCAACCTTACCTCGCCGGCTGCCGATCCCACGTTCACCATCCCCAGCTTTGTCGACGGAGCCGCCTCGATGAACCTCACCTGGAACCTCAAGAACTCCGACGGGACGTCCAGCGTCACCCAGACGGCGCTCGCCAGCAGCAACGGATCGGCAACTCAAAATGGCGAGCAGAGCGGCACACTGACGCAGATCGCGGTCTCGTCGGACGGAACCGTCAATGGGACCTACTCGAACGGCCAGATCAATGTTCTCGGTCAGGTTGCGCTTGCCAGCTTCGCCAACACGCAGGGTCTTCTTCGCATCGGCAATAACGACTATCAGTCGACGGCTGGTTCCGGCGCGGCCGGCATCGGCACCGCTGGAACGGGCGGCCGGGGCACGATCACCGGCGACTCTGTCGAATCGTCGAATGTCGACGTTGCGGCTGAGTTTGCCAAGATGATCGTCGCGCAACAGGCATACTCGGCGAACGCAAAGACGGTGACCACCTTCGACCAGGTCTCGCAGGCCACCATCGCGATGGTCCAGGGGTAAGAACGGGCAGCTATCCTCATTATGAGTGAATGATGAGAGGCTGCGGCAGACCCAGCCGCGGCCTCTCTCTCACTCGCACTCATTCGCTCGGCGTTCTCGGTCAAACTGCCCGCACCGAAGGCATCAACGATTCCCTGAATCCAGCAATATCCGCGGGTGCAAAGCCTCGCTCTGGTACTTCCGTGTTACCTCCACTTCTTTGGCTGCCGAGTTGCAAATAACCCGGGCGACTACACATCTCTGACCGTGTTTCAGGTGCCTCCCGCAGGTGCTGCATCCACTGTCTAAGTTGCGTGTCAAGTGCCGCGCCGATAGAACACATCGGCCTGAGGGGTTAAAGTGACGACGACAACGGCGGTTCCCGCTGCAAGACAGACAAAGACAGGCGCCGTGCAGGCCTTTGTCAATCCAAGGCAGCCCAACGGCCAGGAGCTGCTCCCGTGGCTTCCATGCACACTGGCGCTTGAGATTCCCGTGGTGAACTTCACCGTCGGCTACCTGCTGGAGCTGAAGGAGGGAGCGTTGGTCTGCACCTCAACCCACCAGAGCTCGGATATTCCGCTGCTTGTGAACGGAGTGTTGATGGCCTGGACCGAATTCGAAGTTGTCGGGGACCGTCTCGCCGCCCGCATTACGGACCTCGTATGACTCACTTCCAGACCGCTGCAAATGCGGATTCAAACATACTTTCTGCGGCTTCACGAACGATCGGGGCCGAGCAGGGCAGCGGCAGTTATGCGGCGGCGCCAGACCACTCGCTCCAGGCGGCAGCCCTGCGCACCGCCTTCGAGTACCTTCAGACGGCCTGGAACTGGCTGCAACGCAAGCGCACACAGCAGCTCACCTCCCGTCGCATGCGACTGAAGGAGACAATATCGATTGGCGAAAAGCGGTGCATCTCCATCGTGCAGGTCGATGGCACACACTTCCTTATCGGTAGTTCCCCCGCAAGCGTTCAACTGATCGCGGTGCTCGACAAGCCGCAGGAACCCGCCTTCACTTCTGTGGAAAGGAGACAATCATGACGATCGCATCGATGACACTTGCCATGTTCGTCTCTGCCGGGAACCTCGGGGCAACGGCAAACGCCAGCGGCCTTCACATCAATGGACTGGGCGGCTCTTCCGCGTCGTGGAACATTGTCGTCCTCCTCACTTTTCTTTCGCTCATCCCGTCTTTGCTGCTTTGCATCACGCCATTTGCGAGACTGCTGATTGTCTTCCATTTCCTGCGTCAGGCTCTCGGTCTTCAGACGACGCCGTCGAATCAGACCCTCATCGGACTATCGATGATACTGACCTTCTTCTTGATGCAGCCTGTCGGCGCTGTCATCTATGACACCGCGATCATACCTCTTGAAAATGGCACCATGACCCCGTTGGACGCCGTGCAGCAGGCCGGAATCCCTATGCGTGCGTTCATGGCGCACTATGTCCGCGAGAAAGACGTCGATCTGTTCCTTGATCTCGCAAAGGAGCCGCGTCCGCACAAGGTTGAAGACCTTTCCTTCCGGGTCATTCTTCCTTCCTACATACTCTCCGAGCTGAAGGCGGGCTTTCAGATTGGTACGGTCCTCTTTCTTCCATTTCTCGTAGTCGACATGGTCGTTGCATCGATCACTACCTCTGTCGGCATGATGCAGTTGCCGCCCGTCGTCATATCCACGCCGCTGAAGCTGCTTCTTTTCCTCATGGTGGATGGGTGGCATCTCCTGATCGGATCTCTTATGAGGAGCTTTCAATAGTGGGAACCGACGCCGTTGTAACGATGGGCCGCCTGATGCTTGAAGAGGTCATTATTCTGACTGCGCCAGTCCTGGTCGTCGCCATAGCCGTCAGCCTAGTGGTGAACGTCATCCAGGTGCTTACTTCGCTCCAGGATCAGACCCTCTCGACCGTGCCGCGTCTCCTTGCCACGGGGACCACGCTGTTTCTGCTTATGCCCTGGATGTGGCGTCACCTGAGCACCTACACCACGCTCCTCTTCTCCGACTTCCAGAAGGTGCTGCAATGATCGAGATACCTTTTGCGGATGTCCTTCAGGCCCTTCTTGCAATCAGTGTTCGGCTCAGCGGCCTCATGCTCTTCGCGCCGTTTCTGGGCAGCAGCGTGATTCCCGCGCGTATCAAGGCTGCTCTTGTGTTCGCACTGACCCTCTTGCTTTATCCCGTGGTCGCTCGCACCTGGACTCCCGCTCCTCTTGTCGAATGGCCGCTGCTTGTCTTTCGTGAGCTCCTGGTTGGTATCGCACTCGGCATCGCAACCTCGGTAGTCTTTGAGGCTGTCCAGATGGCCGGATCGGTATTAAGCGTGCAGATGGGATACTCGTTGATCAATATCCTCGACCCGAATACGCAGGTCGACACAACGGTGATCGCCATGTTTCAGCAATCCATCGCTATGCTCATCTTTCTTCGTCTCGATGTGCATCTATGGCTTCTTCGCGCCGTAGGAAACAGCTTCTCATACCTCCCGCCCGGCAGCGCCACCCTCTCGATGCCCTTCGTCTCCACCCTCGTCGGCGCAGGCACTGCCATTCTTTTCACCGGCGTCCAGATTGCGGCGCCTGTGCTCTCGGCCACGCTGCTTACCGACGTCGTTCTTGGACTTCTCGGGAAAGCATCGCCCCAACTCCCGTTGATGCTGCTAGGACCTGCAGTCAAGAGTCTGCTTGGTCTCTCAATTCTCTTTGTTTGCCTGAAGTACTGGCCGGACATGTTCCGGAAGTTGTTTCTCGATTCCATCGGCTATGCCGATCGACTTCTTCACCTGGCACATAACTAATCCATGGCAGATTCCAGCAAAACAGAGCAAGCTACACCCAAGCGCCGGGAAAAAGCACGCGAGCAGGGGCAGGTTGCCCGTTCGCGCGAGTTACCAAGCGTGCTTGCGGTCATCGGTGCGGCCGCAGCGCTGTGCATGATGTCGCAAGGCGCCGTGACACACTGGACCACCTTTTATCGCAACGTGCTCGACAGCGCCGCGGCCGGGGACTTTCAGGGTGGCGGGCCGATCTTCTTCTGGAGCGCGATCGAGGTATTCCGCTGGATTGTGCCGGTCTTGCTTACATCCTTGGTGCTTTCAGTCGGCGCCGGTCTGGCACAAGGCGGTATCAGCTTCGCGCCGGAAGCAATGATGCTGAAATTCGAGCGCTTCAATCCGGCAAGCAAATTCGGCCAGATATTTTCACTTACTGGCGTCAGCAATCTCCTAAAGTCGCTACTTCCGTTCGCCGCGATCGTCTGGGTTGCAGAAAGCTGCATCGTCTCGCACTGGGGAATCATGGTGCACGCTTCCTCCATCGGGGTGCGGGGACTAGCTTCTACGCTAGGTGCAATGATCTACGAGGTCGGCTGGAAGGCGAGTCTCATTATGATCGCCTGGTCTGGCGTGGACTATCTTCTGACATGGCAAAAAATGGAAGGCGATATGAAGATGACGCGCGAGGAGATCAAGGAGGAGCACAAGTCTACCGACGGCAATCCTGTTATCAAGGGACGCATCCGGCGTCTTCAAAGGCGCATGCGCAAGAAGCAGGCGCTGGCCGCGGCCGCAACAGCAACCGTAGTTGTCACAAATCCTACCCACTACGCGGTTGCGCTTCGCTATACACCGGACATGGAGGCGCCAACTGTGGTTTCAAAGGGCATGAACCTGTTGGCCCAGCAGATTAAAGCACTCGCCGCCGAGAACGGCATCCTCGTTCTTGAAAACAAACCGCTCGCGCAGGCCCTTTATAAGACAGTCGAGGTTGGGGAAGCGATTCCCTCCGCCCTCTACCAGGCCGTCGCAGATATCCTCGTGATCGTCTTCCGCGCACAGGCCGAGGTCCGCAAGCAGGAACAGATGCGTCGCAGCCGGACAGCCTCCGGACAGTTGGTTAGGTTATGAACAAGAAAGGTCTGCTGAAGACGCTTGCATCATCCGGCGAGTGGGTCGTGCCAATGGCCGCAGTCTCCATGGTCTTTGTCATGCTCGTGCCCCTGCCGAGCTTCATACTGGATCTGCTGCTCACCGTTAGCATCACAGCGTCGGTCCTTGTGCTTCTCACGGCGGTCCAGGTCCTCAAGCCCGTCGAATTCTCTGTGTTCCCAAGCCTATTGCTTCTGCTCACAATGCTCAGACTCTCGCTCGACCTCGCCAGTACAAGAAGAATTCTCCTACATGGCAACGAGGGCGCTTCCGCCGCCGGGCATGTTATTGAAGCCTTCGGCCAGTTCGTTGTTGGCGGTAATTACGTCGTCGGGTTCGTGCTCTTTCTTGCGCTGATCGCGATTCAATACCTCGTGATCAGTCACGGCGCGGTGCGCACCGCGGAAGTAACCGCACGCTTTACACTCGACGCGATGCCTGGCAAGCAGATGGCGATCGATGCCGATCTGAATGCAGGCCTCATTACCGAGCAGCAGGCGCGCAAGCGGCGTGAAAGCGTCGCGCGGGAAGCTGAGTTTTGCGGTGCGATGGATGGCGCCGCGCGATTCTCACAGCGTGACTCTCTCGCCACGATCCTGATCATGGCGATCAACATCATTGCAGGCTTCTTGATCGGTGTGTTCCAGCAAGGAATTCCTTTTCAGGAGGCACTCAAGACTTACACCATCCTTACTGTCGGCGACGGCCTTGTCTCTATTCTGCCATCGCTGCTCGTCTCGGTTGCCGGCGGCATTGTCGTCACCCGCGCCGCGTCGAAAGAATCCCTTGGGGTCAACGTCCGCAGACAAATCCTGAGCAGTCCACGGCTCCTATGGATTGGCGGCGGGGTCCTTGCCGCGCTCGGACTTATTCCAGGACTGCCAAAGTTCGCGTTCTTCAGCGTGGCCGCCGGCCTTATGTTCGCGGCGTACAAAATCAAGCATGAAAAAGCTCCAGAAGACACAGAGTTACTGGAAGCTCCGGTAGCTGCGGGGAAGCATAGTCCGGCGGCAACTGCAAGTGAGGCGATGGATTCGGTCCTGAAGCTCGACGACTTGATGCTTGAGGTAGGTGTAGGCCTCGTCCCGCTCGTCGACGCCAAACAGGGTGGCCAGCTTCTTGCGCGAGTCAAGGCGCTGCGCAAGAGCCTTGCTCAGCAACTAGGTTTCCTTGTGCCCTCCATTCATATCACGGATAACCTGTCGTTGCGCGAAGGGGAGTATGTCGTCTATATCCGGGGCACGGAGATCGCTCGGTGGGAACTACGGCGAGGACTGTTGCTCGCCATAAGTTCGGAGGCTGGTTTCCCTAATCTGCCTGGGGAAGAAACTCGCGAACCGGCATTTGACGTGCCCGCAAAATGGATCGCCAGAGAGCTTCAGGCTCAGGCCATTGCCGCCGGTTATGCTGTCGCCGATCTCACATCGGTCCTCGCCGCGCATCTCGCCGAGATCATCAAGCGGAACGCTTATGAACTCCTTTCTCGTCATGAGACGAAGCGGCTTATCGACCGTCTCACAGACTCTCATCCAAAGCTGGTCGAGGAGCTGGTTCCGAAGCTCATGAGTCTGGGTGAGGTCCAGAAGGTGCTTCAGCAGCTACTGCGGGAGCAGGTCTCCATAAGAGACCTTGGCACAATCCTCGAAGCGCTGGTGGACACGGCTGCCACCAACAAGAACTCCGTTGCGCTGGTGGAGGCGGCACGGCAAGCCCTGGGCCGAGCCTTGATCCGCCCCTTGCTCGACGACAGGGGCGAACTTCGTGTCGTTACTCTCGATAACACCATTGAGGAAGAGTGCATGAGGGCAGGCAACAGCGCAAACGGCCACCTTTCTTCGGCCGGACTACAGATATCCGTCGCACGGCGCGTAGTGGACAGTCTTCGAGGGTCGTTCGGCGAGCAGGTAGGCGAAGCCCCACCAGTTCTCTTGTGCTCTTCACCGGGACGCTTTTATCTGCGTCGCCTGCTCGAACCATTCATGCCAAAGATCGTTGTGATATCCCCCAGCGAAATTCCATCTATGACTTTAGTGCAATCGGTGGGAATTGTTCGTTGACTTATAAATAAAGAGTAGAAGCAACAGTCGTAACAGGAGAAGCGAATGGCCCTGGCGCACAAGACATACAAGATGATCGCAGGCGGGATTGACGGCTTAGATGAACGGAATGAACTCATCCTAAACGAACTGCCGCAGGTCAATTACATCGCATCTCGGATGTTGGAGCGGCTCCCGCCGCAGGTGGAGCTAGCCGATCTCGTTCAGGCGGGTGTCATCGGTCTTCTGCAAGCCTACCGGCTGTTCGATGCGACCAAGAATACTCAGTTCAGCACCTTTGCCAAGTTCAGGATCAAGGGTGCGATCATTGACAGCCTGCGCGCACTCGACTGGGGCTCTCGCGGTATACGCAAGAAGGCGCGGGACATTGCCGAGGCTACCGCGAGGCTTGAGGGCGCCCTTGGCCGGTCGCCTACCAATGATGAGATTGCCGTGATGATGAGAATCAGCCTGGAGACCCTGAATGACATTCAGACTGAACTCAACCTGCTCTATGTGGTCGGACAGGAGACCAGGTCCTCGTTCGAGGGGGACACGGCGCATGACCTCGTCGAGTCCGCACCCAGCACCTGGGACAACCCGTTCGAAATGTATTGCAAGGCCGAGGAGCGGGCGCATCTTGTCAAGGCGATCTCCGAGCTCTCCGAGCGTGAGCAATTGATCCTGTCGCTTTACTACGTCGAAGAACTGACGATGAAGGAGGTTGCTGAAGTAGTGAGTCTCGCGATCTCCCGAGTGTCGCAGATCCACGCCGAGGCTCTGCGCAAGCTCAAGCTGTCCCTGTCTCCGGTGATGCCTCCACAGAGGATGATCGCGCAGGAAGGGGCGGTCCATTGGTAGAAGAATGGAACAGGAAGACACGACGGGAAAAAACATCGGAGCCCGTGATCCTCCCTTGCAACTTCCGGTCGGCGGGCCGGCTTTCGAATGAAAGCGCGAGGACGCTCACTTCGCTTCATGAGGTGATGGCGCGGAACCTCACAAACACGCTCGATGTCTATCTCGGCACCGGTCTGGAGGTTCGGTTCCATTCGCTCGAGCAAATAGCAATGGAAGAGTTCAAGAGCAAGACGATCGCCGGCGGCTACATGCTGCCATGCGCGGTAAAACCGTCGGCAAGCATGCTTCTCCTCGAAATAGAGAATTCTCTCATGTTCACCGTTATCGATCTACTGCTGGGCGGAGCAGGGGCGAAGCTCGAGGTAGCCAGGGAACTGACCGAGATAGATGAAGACATTATGGAAGGCGTCTCCGCGCTGATTGCTGAAGAGGTTGGACGAGTCCTTCAGCCTTTGAGTTACTCGGTGGTTCCAGGGCGCTGCGTCAAACCGAACGCGGCGCACAGGGTTTTCCCACCCACAGAGAAGATTGTGAGAATTCAGTTCGATCTCAGTGTGGCTGAGATGACTGGCGCCCTGTTTGTTGCGCTGCCAGCATCGATCGCAAGCAATCTGGTTCGAACCATCCGCATGGATCAGTCGAGTGTCACAGGCGGCTCCGGGTTCGAGCCGTTGCCAAGCCTGCGACATAGGATGTTGGAGTGTAAGTTCGCCGTGGCCGGTGAGATCCCTGAACTCAAGGTGGCTGTCAGAAGCCTTGCGGCCATTGAGCCAGGAAGCGTCTTGATGCTTTCGGTTCCTGTAGACGCCCCGGGCAAGTTGACGCTCGAAGGGCATCATTATTTTGACGCGCTCCCTGTTCGGCATGGCAATGCAAAGGCAATGCAATTGCTGCATAGGGTCCGCGCGCGCACGATAGACGCTGATGCGAGTGAGGAGGATAGCAATGCCATCGCCTGAAAACAAAGGGAGCTTGCGGGGCTTTGGCGCCATGATCGGTGACGCTATCGCAGCTGCGATTGTTGATGTAACTGGTTCTTCCTGGCGGTTCAAGATCGCAGAGGAATTAACTCCAAATACGGTTGCGGAACAAGCGGAATGGTATCGGTTCGGCTTTGAGGGGTCGCTTGAAGGGGAGGCGTTCCTTGCAATCCCGGAGGCTGCAGCTGAGAGTTTCGGCTTGCGGGCTAAGGTTGCCACAGGCGATGACGAGAAAATCCGGGGCGGTTCCGAGCTGCTGGAGGTTCTTCGAGGATGCACACCGAAATTGGAGACGCTACTTGCCGAGTATGGTGCCGTGTTGGTCACCATCGAGTCGGCCGACTCTCCGGACATTGCGGACGCGTCTGAATTTCAGTTTGCCGTCGAATCGGATGACGGCAAGTCTCAATTGACGTGCAGTCTTCACCTTGGGAGGGGGCTATCTTCGGGGTTCCAAGCGCTCACGGCCAGGTCCTTTGTGTTTCCCCCGGCCACAGGCGGCAATACCTCGAATCTTGAGCTTGTACTTGACGTGGCGCTGAATGTGACACTTCGCTTCGGGCAACGCAGGCTTGCCCTACGGGAGGTTCTTGAGTTGAGTGGTGGCTCTGTGGTTGAACTTGACCGGCAGGTCGACGAGCCGGTCGAGCTTGTCCTCGATGGCAAGGTGGTCGCTCGCGGAGAGGCGGTCATCATCGATGGAAACTATGGGATCCGGGTCACCCAGGTCGTACAGCCGATTGAGGTGTAGGTGAGGGTGGCTGGTTTCGCGCATCGCGGTTCGAAAATTCAGAGATTACCCATCGGTCTTCCGTGAGTACGGCGTCTGAATTCTTTGTTGGATTAGTCGCATTCTCTAACCGATCTCTCACTTAGCACGATCGTTCTGGAATTACCGGCGAAAAACTAGGCAAGACGTGCCGGTTTGTTTGGCACAGCCATTGCAACTGGAAGGTGCGAGGTCTTTACATGGATAGCGGATTGTATGCGGCGTGCACTGGGCTTATGGCACGCACTGACGCACTCGATAACATCGCCAATAACCTGGCGAACAGCAGCACCAGCGGTTTTCGGGGCCGTCACACCACATTCGGCTCGGTGCTGGCCGGCGCGGAGCATCCCCTTGGCTCGCAGTTGAACGTAGTTACGAACAGCTACGGCCTTCTTGGCGATTCGCACCTCGATATGAAGCCGGGCTCTCTGCAACAAACGGGTAACGAGTTGGATCTCGGGATAGATGGACCAGGGTTCCTCACTGTCCAAACAACCAACGGAACCGCGTATACGCGGAGCGGAGGCCTGCAGGTGTCAACCAAGGGGCAGCTCGTCACCGCGACGGGCGATCCGGTTCTTGGCGTGAACGGTGTCATCAACCTGCCCAGCGGGTCGCCGATAACGATCAGCGCCGACGGCACGATCTCGGCGCAGGGCGCGATTGCCGGCAAACTAAAACTTGTGGAGTTCAAGCCGACCGCCGATCCGCAGGCAATGGGTGCGAGTTACTACACGGCGCCCGCGGATCAGGTTGTGGACTCGCCCATGTCGAATGTGCGGCAGGGCATGCTTGAGTCGTCGAACGTGAATCCCATTACCAGTGTGGTTGAACTGATCAACGCGCAGAGGGCGCTTGAAGGCATGCGCCACGCGCTCACGATGATCGACACCGAGATGGACAAGACCGCGGCGCAGGACCTGCCCCGCATCAGCTAACGAACTCCCCCTAACCACGGAAGGAACTCTTCATGATTCGCGCTCTTTACACTGCCGCCAGCGGCATGACGGCCCAGCAAATGAATCTCGACAACATCGCGAACAACCTGGCCAACTCCAGCACCACGGGCTTTCAGCAGCGTCGTCTTGCGTTCTCGGACCTGTTGTATCAGAACACCGTGGCGCCGGGCTCTGCCGCGACACAGCAGACGGTGAACGCGGCCGGACTGCAGGTGGGTCTTGGAGTCCGTCCGACCTCGACCGAGGTCATCCAGACCCAGGGCGACTTCAACACGACCGGCAATCCGCTGGATCTGGCGATCTCCGGCGGCGGGTTCTTCCAGGTTCTTCTGCCCAATGGGCAGACCGGCTATACAAGGTCGGGATCGTTCCATCTCGACTCCCAGGGCGTGGTCGTGACAGGCGATGGCAACCCGCTGCAGCCGGCCGTGACGATTCCGGCGGACGCAACCAACGTGACCATCGGCAGCGATGGCACGGTCACGGTGACGCAGCCCGGCCAGACGCAATCCACACAGGTGGGCAGCATTCAGCTTGCGTCGTTCATCAATCCCGGGGGTCTCAACAGCGTCGGCAACAACATCTACCTGGAGACGGCGGCCTCGGGCGCTCCGGTTGTTGGCACCCCCGGCGGAGCCGAGGGTATGGGCACGATCTCCCAGGGGACGCTCGAGGAGTCGAACGTCAGCGTCGTCGATCAGTTCGTGCAGATGATCGTCGCCCAGCGCTCCTATGAGTCG
>Ga0116226_10004430_pt1 | contig 12455 bp, 9 predicted proteins | sample S1TSphfallax_FD_89692 | JGI IMG/M metagenome (GOLD analysis project Ga0116226, IMG submission 89692) | Host-associated microbial communities from peat moss isolated from Minnesota, USA - S1T2_Fa - Sphagnum fallax MG | ecosystem: Host-associated > Plants > Peat moss > Unclassified | place: USA... | reverse complement strand
CGTAACTACGGGTGGAGAGTGGCGGCCATGGGCAGTGTGTCAAATTTCGAACGCGTTGAGATCGAACTCGCCTGCCAACGACTCGTGTACGAGTACCTGCGTGCACTCGATGCAGGCCAATACGATGCGGTGGCGGACTGCTTCGTTGCTGACGGAGTTCTCGCGCGGCCGATGCAACCGGATCAGCCCCTGGAGGGTCGAGAGGCCATACGCGCATCGATGAAGGCCCGGCCCAAGGCGCTCGTCACCCGCCACATTGCCACCAACATCATGCTGGACATCGAGTCTCAGGACTCGGCGAGCGGTGTCACCGCGCTTGTCATGATTGGATGCACGCCTGCTGAGAACAGCAAGATGCCCTACGAGTCCGGAGGCCCGCTTTATTTCGGTGAGTTTCGCGACCGGTTCGTCCGGTTCGAAGGAAATTGGAAGTTTCTCGAACGTCGCGGCTCGATTGCCGTGAAGTATTGAGCCCCGTAAGGCGAGATGCACACCGTGGAATTTGCTTACATCATCGCGGGGGGCGGTCTCGCGGGGTGCGTGTTGGCGGCTCGCCTGACGGAGGATCCGGCCGTGCACGTGCTCTTGATCGAGGCGGGTGGCCCGCCTGATACCATTTGGATCCGCATGCCGGCCGGAATGGGACGGCTATTCACCAATCCGGCCTATAACTGGTGCTTCATGGCGCACAGTGCTGCGGATAATGGCTCGCGGGAGCTGTTTCTTCCGCAGGGAAAGGTGCTGGGTGGCTCGAGTATGATCAACGGCATGGCCTTCGTACGGGGCCATGCGCAGGACTTCGATCGCTGGCAGAAACTCGGCGCAGAGGGGTGGAACTGGGCGTCGGTTCTGCCGTACTTCAAGAAGCTCGAACACCTCCCCGGGCTACCGAAAGAACTGCGCGGTACGGACGGCCCCCTCGAAGTCACCGAGCCATCATTTCGCCACCCATCTTCCCAGGCCTTCGTCGAGGCGGCGGTGAGCGCGGGACTGCCGCGAAACTCCGACTACAACGGGACCTCCCAGGAGGGTGCAAGCTTCCTGCAATACAGCATGCGCGGTGGCAAACGCGACTCCGCGTATCGGGCGTGGCTCGAGCCCGCAATGCGGCGCCCAAACCTTCACGTTCAGACCCATGCTTACGTGCACCAGATCGTCGTGGAGGGACAGCGTGCGGTGGGCGTACGGTATATGCGCAACGGCATGCTGCGCACCGTGCGGGCGAGTCGCGAGGTGATCGTGACGGGCGGTGCGATCGGCTCGCCGCGCATGCTGCTGCATTCAGGAATTGGTCCCGCGGCGGATCTCGAACGTGTAGGCGTACGTGTGGCGCTCGATCTGCCGGGCGTGGGGCGCAACCTGATTGATCATCCCTACCTGCAGCCGACCTTCACGACGCGGCGCCAGGAGCAGTCGCTCAACCGTCATCTGCGAGGCTGGCGGGTCTTCGCGCACGGGGCGAGCTGGCTGTTCGGCGGTCGCGGCCCGCTCACGATCGGTGCATCGCAAGCGGTCGCCTTTGTGCGCCTGAACGGACAGGAGCGGCCGGGGCTGCAGCTGAACTTCCGGCCCATCAGCTTCCAGTACGACGCAAGCGGCAAGATGAGTCCCGATCCAATCGGCCGCGTAACGGCTGCCGCGTGCATCCTACGTCCGCAGTCGCGAGGTTCAGTGAGCCTCAATTCCTCGAATCCTGCCGATGCGCCGAACATCCATGCCGCCTATCTCGAACACCCTGCCGACGTGCAGGCCATGGTGGAGAGCGTGGGCTGGATGCGGCGGATCTTCAACGAGCAGCCGCTTCGCTCCATCGTGGCGCAGGAAGACTCACCGGGGCCGGATTTCAAGACGCCGGCGCAGCTGTCCGAATTCGTCAAGAAAAACGCGCGAACGATGTGCCATCCCGTCGGCACCTGTCGCATGGGAAGCGACGCGGAGGCTGTCGTGGATTCGAAGCTGCGGGTTCGCGGAATCGACGGCCTGCGGGTGATCGATGCTTCGGTAATGCCGGACATCGTCTCCGGAAATACGGCGGCGGCCACGTACATGCTCGCAGAGCGTGGCGCGGATCTGGTACGCGCAGGATAAACAACGGGAGTTCAAGTCTATGTCGCGAGAACACATCCGCCGCTGGCAAGTGGGTCAGGTCGAGGTCTTTCGCATCGTCGAGCTGTTCGAGTCGGGTGGCATCAACGACATCGTCTTTCAATCCTGTCCGAAAGCGCGCGCATTGCAGCATCCTTGGCTCATTCCGCACTACGCGTCCGAAGACGGAACGCTGAAAATGAATTTCCAGGCCTTTGCGCTTCGCATGGGCGATCGCCGCATCATGGTCGACACCTGCATCGGCAACGACAAGCACCGCCAGGCGGCCATCTTCCACAAGATGCAGAGCAGTTTTCTCGACGATCTCGACTCGATCGGCTTTCCGGCAGAGAGCATCGATACGGTCCTCTGCACCCACCTTCATCTTGACCATGTCGGGTGGAACACCCGGCTGGTCGCGGATCGCTGGGTACCAACATTTCCGAACGCCCGCTATCTCTTCAGCCGGGCCGACTGGGACTTCATTCACTCACTCATTGGCAAGGAGCACGCGGAGACTGACCACATTCCCGACTCTCTGCAGCCCGTTTACGAGGCAGGACTCGTCGATTTCGTTGCGCCCGATCATCGCATCAGTCCGGAGGTGTCACTCGAGTCGACGCCCGGCCACACGCCCGGCCACGTCAGTGTTCAAATCGAATCCGCGGGGCAGCGTGCCGTGATCACCGGCGACGTGATGCATCATCCGATCCAGTGCGGCGAGCCGGACATGAAGACCAACTTCTGCGACGATCATGATCTCGCGGCAGGCACGCGCCGAAAGTTCCTGGCGCGCCACGAGGGACGCGCTTCGTTCGTCATTGGGTCGCACTTTTGCGATCCGACGGCAGGATGGATCAAGAGGGATGGAGAGGTCTGGCGCTTTCATCCCGATACCGGCGCGCACTCGTGATGGCGGCGTTGGCGGGGATCGACCGGGAGCTTCAGGTGATCAAGCCGAGCATGCGCGCTTTGCGGGCGGCCTCCGAACGTTTACGCACGCCAAACTTGTCGTAGACACGCTGCAAGTACCATTTGACAGAGCCTTCCGTGAGCCCCAGCGCCTCGCCAATCTCGCGGTTGGAGACGCGCATGGCCGCGATTCGCAACACCTCGAGCTCGCGGCGGCTCAAGGCACCGAGCAGACCTGAGCCATCGCTCTTGATCGTGGCGTCTCGCTCCTCGTGGACGCTTGAACGGCGGACTTCCTTCAGAAGTTCGTTGGCATAACGATTGGCGCCCGGCTCGGATGTGAGGCGGGTGTCGGCCATCTTTTCGAGCAAGGTACCGATCACGCCGCCCTCATCGAGAAACGTGCGGACCAGCTTCGAGGATTCGGCACGCTGGATTGCGGTATCGAGCGAGCGCATGGCCGGCGCCTGTTGGCCATCGATGAACAGTGCCCGGGCCTGGAGCAGCTCCCATTGCACGATCAACGGCGCGGCGTGGGTCGGGGCGAGGGCACGGCGCCAATGACGGATCACTTCGAGCGCCGGCATGGCGCGTCCCTGCCCGATCGAGAGCCGAACCCACGCCTCGGTTTCAGACGCGGTACGCAGGGTGGGGCGGCCCTGCCTCGACAACAGCTGGGAGGCGGACAGGGCGGCGAGCTCAGGATTGACCGCCAGAGCCTGGCTCTGCTGCCCGCCTACCAGGAGCATCCGGATCATCGCACCCTCGGCTTCGACCTGCAGGCGCCGCAAGCCCCGTGATGCGCCAAAGACGCGCGCGTCCTTCAGCACCTGGAGCGCGCGCTCGGGTGCGTCGTCGAGCCAGAAGATGCGCGCCTGAGTCAACCATCCGGTGACGAGTTGATCGACCAGACCAAAGCCGGTGGCATGCGCGAGGTAGCGTCCAATCAGCTCCCGCGCGCCGGCAAGATCGTTGCGCTCGTAGAGTAGGGCGGCCAGCTGCATCGCCGGCACGGAAGCGAGATCATCCGAGTGCCGGCTCAGGTGCCGGGCCGCCGCCATGCCCTTGCTCAATATCCGCTGCGCGTCGTCGAACCGGCCCGCGGTGATGTAGGCCGCACCAATGCGCGTAGCATCGAAGATGTCGCCGAGTTCGCTCCCGGCGGATTCATTCAATGGGCGGGTAAGCGTGGCGATGCGATCGATTTGCGCCAGATTCAGCTGGCCGCGCCGGGCATCGAGCAGATCGTGGTAAACCGACGCCTTGAGGTAAGGCATCAGCGGCGGCTCACGGGACAGCAGCTTCTCGGCGAGCACCTCGGCTTCCTCGAGTTCGTCCTTGAAAACGGCGATGTTGAGCTGACGGTGCTGGATGTAACTCTCCAAGAGGTCAACTTTTTCGCTGTCACCGCCGAGGCCGCGCAATTCAGCGACCCGTGCCTTGCAGATTCTGAGCACATCCTCGGCATCCTCGAGCCGCCAACTCGAGATCAGCCGCCAGGCGATCATCAGCAGTACCATCGGCAGGCGGTTGCGCGCCTCCGCGGGCAGCTGCATCGCGAGGCGCACGACGATCGGCTGCTCGTCCGAACCGAACAGCTGGTCGCAGCGCGCTTCAAGGATCTCGCCCGCGAGCTGCGTGTCACCGGCGGCGAGCGCGTGGCCGATGGCCTCGAGCGAGAGACCTGCCTGTTGCAGCCATGCGGAGGCTGCGCGGTGCAGGTCCGACACCTCGTCGCGATGTAGTTCGGAGAGCTTGCGCTGCAGAAACTGCGAGAAGAGATAGTGATATCGGTACCAGGTTCGGCTCTGGTCCAGAGGCATGACGAACAAGCCCTTCGCCTCGCACATCTCGATCAGCGCCTGGGCGTCGGGCTCGCCGCTGACGGCTGTGCAGAGCTCCGCGCAGTAACGATCGAGAATGGATGTTTTCAGCAGAAAATACTGCAGCTGCGCCGGCTGGCGCGCGAAGATTTCCTCGCCAAAAAAGGAGACCAGCTGGCGTCGATCGCCCGTCAGGCTCGCAAGCATTTCCGAGCGACTATCGGACTCGCCGAGGACCATGCTGGTCAGCCGCAGGCCCACGGCCCAGCCTTCGGTGCGCTGCTCGATGACCGAGACTTCCTCCGGAGACAGATCGGCAGGACCATAACGGGAAAAGAAATCGGCCACTTCGTGGGAGGCGAATCGCAGGTCATCGGAGGTAAGTTCGGCAAGATCGCCATACGCGCGAAGACGGCCCATGAGCAGGGCGGGGGCCTGGCGCGAAGTGAGCACCATCCGAAACCGCGGTCCCGTCGCTTCAATCAGCGTGGCGAGGCAGTCGATGGCAGTCTTCTCCACGATGTTATGTATATCGTCGATACACAAAATCACCGATTGGCCGTGCGACAGGATGGCATTGACCAGATGCGGTGTGACTATACGGGTTCGAGTGCCGGCCGCGCCGTGACGCTTGGGTGGCTCGACCCGAATCCCGGCATTCCAGAGGGACTCGACCAGGGTTTCCAGCAGCAAAGCCGGCTCATCTTCCGCCGCCGTTGCCGTCAGCCATGCCACGCTATCCTCCGAGCGAGTCTCTGCCCATTGGGAGAGGAGGCTCGTCTTGCCATATCCCGGCGGCGCCTGGATCAGCGTGACCGCGGCGCCATTGGCGGCAGCCTCGAGGCTGGCCAGCGGCCGCTCTCTCCGTATCAGCGAAGGGAGTCGCTGCGGAATGCGGGCGCGCAGCCGCGACAGCTGCCGCGAGGGCAGATCAGCCGCTGTGGGCCGCTCAGCCGCTGAGGGCTGCTCAGCCGCTGAGGGCTGCTTATCGCCAGCGCCCTCGGTTAGCTGCTTGCTGTCCTGCTTAGATACCAACATCTCCCCCCTCGGAAGCCGTGGCGCAGTCGGGCGCTGCCGCATCCCATTCTTTTTCTTAGGCGTCCAAAGGCAGTATGGGAGACCCTAACTTGTCGGTAGGACTCCGATTGCGACGGACTCCCTATGCTACACCTGGGCTGGATACTTGTAATCTAACAGGAGGGGAGTTCATGCGTGTTGCAAAAGGGCAGGTTTTACTTGCCGGTTCTTGCTCGTTACTATTGCTTGCGCCGGCACTCGTAGCGTACGCGGCGGACAGCGAAGAAACGGGCGCGCTCGAAGAGATCGTCGTTACTGCACAGAAAAAGACCGAAGACTTGCAGAAAGCGTCGCTCGCCGTCGATGTCGTATCCGGCGAGCAGCTCGCGATTTCGGGCGTCAAGAACGCCGTCGATTTGCAGGACCTCGTTCCCAGCGTACGATTCATAGCAGCCGACCAGATGACGGTACAGATCCGGGGTCTCGGCACGGTAAACGACAATCCCGGCGTCAGCTCCGCCGTGGGCTATGCGCAGGACGGTGTATATCTTGCACATCCCCCTGCTCTCACGCCCGTGCTCATCGACCTGCAGCGCGTCGAGGTTCTGCTGGGTCCGCAAGGCACCCTTTATGGACGAAACACCACTGCCGGCGTCATCAATTTCATCAGCCGAGATCCGTCGCTGGACGGCGTATCGGGTTATGCCCGGATAGGCGGCGGCAACTACTCGGCGATCAACTCCGAGGGTGCCATCAATCTGCCCTTGGGAAACGATTTCGCCATGCGCTTGAGCGCGGGTAACGAGAAGCACGCAGGCTACGCAGATGATGGTACCAACGACGTGCGATCGTGGACCGCGCGTGGCAAGCTGCTTTATTCTCCGAACTCGGATTTCTCAGCGAAGCTGACCCTCGAGGGCGGTGACCGTGATTCGCGAGGCCAGATCTATTCGGGCAAGTGCCCCCCGGGCAACAGCGATCCGTTTTGCGCCGGAGTTCCCTGGCGGCCCTATGCCGGCTGGTCTCCTCCTCCTCAAGGTCTGCAGAACGATGACAAGATCTATGCGGCTACTCTGGATATCGATGCCAAGCTGCCGTTCGCCAATCTAACCTCGATCACCGCGTTCCGCGGATATGATCTGAACGCGAAGGTTGCACCGGGGGCGGACCCCGCAACCGACACGCCAACGTTCCTTTACACGCATCCGGACCACAGCCGTTCATTCACTCAAGAAGTGCGTCTGGCAAACACGACAGACAGCGGTATTTCATGGGTTTCGGGAGTATATTACTCGCACGAGTCCGAGCCCTCCTACGTCCGATTCGATTACTTCAACACGATTCTTCAGAACCCGGCTTTCGTCAATCCGCCGGCGCCGCCGAACTTCTACCAACAGTTCTCGGAGCCCTCGCTCGTCGATCGCTCGGTCGCCGTATTTGGAGATGCCACGCTGCCCATTGTCGATCGGTTTCGGCTGCGTGCGGGCGTGCGCTATACGAATGAGAAGAAGGACTTCACGGGGACCATTGACTCCGGCGCCACCGGCTTGTTTGCTGCCCCGCAGACGACCAACTCGGGATCGGAAACAGACTCGAGATTTACGTGGAAGGCGGGCGCAGACTTCGACATCACGCCTGAAAGTCTTCTCTATGTAACCGTCAGCACCGGCTTCAAATCGGGTGGCGTCAACAACCTGCCGACCAACACCGGCATTACGACCTATGCGCCGGAAAAAATCACGGCTTACGAAATCGGCTCGAAGAACCGGTTTTTCGACAACCGCGTGCAGGCGAATCTTTCGGTGTTCCGCTATGACTATAAGAATTATCAGACTTTCGAGTTCTACTCGCCCACCGGCGGTCCGTACGTCGGAGCGACATTCTTTCCGACGTTGAACTCGCAGACCGCGACTTTTGAAGGTGGTGAGTTGACGACGCAATTTGCGATCACGAGCACCGATCGAGTGGGTCTTGAAGTGGACTATCTCGACAACAAGTACGACACCTTCAACGTTTCGCTGCCTTTTTCGGCTGCAGTCGACCTGTCGGGAACCGCGGTTCCACTGTCGCCCCGATTCACGTCGGCGCTTTCGTACCAGCATATATTCAAGCTGGGCAATGCGGGTGATGTGACCACGGGTGTCGATGGGCATTATTCGGGTCGCTATGTTGCGTCCGGCAATCAGGGCAGTACGACAGGCGACGCGCTCTATGTGCAATCCTCCTATGCGAAATTGAACGCGAACGTGTCCTGGCATTCGGCCTCGGGTGGTTGGACGGTTTCGGCCTTTGCGCGCAACATCACGCAACGCGCCACCGTCAATACCGTCTCTGGAGGATATCCAGTTGCCTACAACCTGCTCTTGATCAATGCGATGGTCGACCCGCCTAGGACCCTGGGTGCGAGCATTCAGAAGGACTTTTGAGTTTCGCCGTGCGTATTGCAACCTTAGGCTCGATGTCGGCGGCGCTGTGGGTCATGCTCCTGGCCGCCGCTTCGGCGGCGACGCCTGCTGGAACCGCGACACCGCAGAATCCCGCCGAAGTCGCTGTCCTCGACTTTCTCGACATGACCTTCAATCAGAAGCACTTCGACGAGGCCTTCAAGCGCTATGTCGGTCCGTATTACCGGCAGCACAATCCCACGGTGCCGGACGGAAAAGAACCGATCCTCAAGCTGCTGCACCAATACATGCCGTCGACACCTGATCTTCACTACGAGTTCAAGAACGTGTGGTCGGACCGCGACCGCGTGATCGTTCATTCGCATGTCACCACCGGTCCTTCCGATCGAGGCAAAGCCGTCATCGATATCTTCAGACTGGAAAAGGGAAAGATCGTCGAGCACTGGGATGTCGCGCAAGATATTCCAGAGCATGCCGCCAATGACAATTCCATGTTCTGAAAATTCCGTGCACATGACGCGGGCTGCACAGCCGGTCTTGGCAGCCGACTCACCTCGTAAGTGTGAGGGTAGCCTGATGCGGAACGGGTGGTAATCAATGTATCCCTTCACGGAAGGCAGCTTTGCGGTGCGGAATGCGTGGTACGTCGCGGCATTTCCGTATGAAGTCACCCGCAAGCTCCTGGCGCGCTGGATTTTGAATGAGCCCGTGGTGCTCTATCGCAAGGAAAGCGGAGACGCGGTCGCGGTGGGCGGGCGCTGCCCGCATCGCCATTTTCCCCTGGGCGAAGGCAAGCTGATCGGAGACAGTATCGAATGCGGCTATCACGGCATCACGTTCGCTTCGGACGGGCGTTGCGTTCGTATTCCAAGCCAAACCACGATTCCTCAAGTCTATAAAATTCCCGCATACCCGCTCATCGAGAAAGGTATGTGGCTTTGGATCTGGATGGGAGATCCAAATCTCGCCGACGAAGAGTTGATCCCTCAACCCGAAGAAATCGGCATGTGCGAACCGGGAATGCACTATCGGCCTTTTTATTCTTACAAGATCAAAGGTCGCTACCAGCTTCTCAACGACAATCTGTTGGATCTGAGCCACCTGGCCGTATTGCACGGCTCAAGCATCGGCACCGCGGAGAATGCCGGCGTTCCCGAAGAACGGGATCAAACAGACCGGAGACTGCGCAGTCGGCGCTACATGAAGAATGCGGCGTGCCCGCCGTTCGTGACGCATGCGTGCGGCTATGCCGGCTCGGTCGACCGAGTGTCGGGGATGGATTTCTTTTTCCCCGGTTTCCATGCCGGGCTTGACCAGACGAGGATTCCTGAAGGGGCGGGGGAGAAGACGGGGGAGATACTCGTGCAAGGTCGCGCGTTTCATGCCGTAACTCCATCGACTTTTGATGAGACCCTGTATTTTTTCGCAAGCGGTGCGCCGACGGAGCGGGAACTGGATATGGCTTTTCAAGTACTGAAGCCCGTTGTCGATGAGGACATTTTTGTGACCCGTGAAATCGAGAACATCCTTCAGCGGATCGGCACACCCCCGGCAGAGTTCATGTTACGAAGCGATGCAACGGCAGCTCTTGGCCGCAAGATTCTGCAGGCAATGATGGACGCGGAGCGGGGCATGTCTCACTGAGTTCTACGTAGATTACACGATGGTATAATTCCCGGACTTTGGTTTCCGGTTGGGGAGGCGACGATGTTCATACAAAACTGCTGGTATGTGGCGGCGTGGAGCCAAGACATTGCCAATGGCCAGATATTCTCGATCACCATCACAGGCAAGCCGGTGGTGATTTATCGCGCGGAGGATGGTCAACTGGTCGCCTTGGAGGACCGATGCTGTCATCGCGCCGCGCCACTCTCGCTCGGTCGCATCGAAGGCAGCGAGTTGCGCTGCATGTACCACGGCATGAAATATGATCGCCGCGGCGTGTGCGTCGAGATCCCCGGGCAGTCGCTGATTCCGCCGAAGGCTCGCGTGCGTGCCTACAGCGTTGCCGAGCGGCATGGGTGGGTCTGGGTTTGGATGGGCGAGATCGTCGATGGCGACCTGTCGCTGATCCCGCCGGCGGTGGGGCCGGAGGATCCGCGATACACCTTGCGCTGGGGTCAGATGGACTATCAGGCCAACTACCAGTTGATCAACGACAATCTCACCGACTTCACGCACCTCTCGTATGTTCACCCGAAGTCCTTCGGCACCAGCGAGGAATTTGCGCGCACCCGCCCCTCTGTCTCGGTCATTCCCCGCGGTATTCGCGTCCAGCGGTGGGTGTTCAATGCGATGATCGACGAGTCCGATACGCGTCCGGAGCGCGGCCAGATTGCCGGCAACGAGCTCTGGCAAAGCTACGATTTCCTGGCACCCGGCATTCTCTTGATGTACAACGCGGCCTATCCGCCAGGCACCGCGGACCGCTGCAATCGGGAAGCGCCGGACGCCGGCGCACTGCAGCCCCTCACCTGTAGCTTTACCTCCCAGGCCGTGACGCCGATGACCGAGCGGACCTCGCGCTACTTCTACTCCTGGGGACCCAACAAGTGTGAGGGAAGCGACGCGCTGGCCGAGGCCATGATGGCCGTTGCGCAAGTTGCATTCGGCGAAGATTTGCGGATGATCGAAGCGCAGCAAAAGTGCATCGATCTGGAGCCCAACCGGGCTGAGGTGTTGACCTCGTCCGACGCAGGCCCCATGCGCATGCGCCGCATCATCGAGGAACTCTGCAATGCGGACCGGAAAGCGCCGCCGCCGGTTTCCCAGTCGGCCTGATCAACTTTCGAAGATGGAGAACTTGCCGTGTTTCCTTCGAACCAATGGTACGTAGCAGGTTGGGATTGTGAGATCGATCGTGCGCCGATGGCTCGAACCATCTGTGGCGAGCCGATCGTCTTGTACCGAAAGTTTGACCGTACCGTGGTGGCCTTGCGCGATGCGTGTCCGCACCGGCTTCTTCCCCTCTCCATGGGAATCAAGGAGGGCGACAACATACGATGCCGCTATCATGGTCTGCTCATCAATGGCGAGGGCTTCGCTGTCGAGATGCCCATCAAGACCGAGCGCGTCCATAAAAGCGTCTGCACCAAGGCCTACCCGGTCGCGGAACGCCATCGATTCGTGTGGGTGTGGATCGGCGAGCCAGAGAAAGCCGATGCTGCTCTGATTCCGGACTTCTGGCCATGCTCGCACCCGGACTGGACCTTTGACGGCGGCTACTATCCCATCAAGTGCGATTTCAGGCTGGTCATCGACAATCTCATGGACCTTACCCACGAAACCTACGTCCACCAGGGTTCGATCGGTCAGGCGGACATTCTCGAGGCTCCCATCACCACTCATAGTGACGGCAATCGCGTTGTGGTGACTCGTTGGATGCCGAACATCGACGCACCGCCGTTTTGGCGGAATGCCCTGAAGAGAGAGGGGCCCGTAGATCGATGGCAGATCTGTCATTACGTCGCACCGTCATCGGTCATCATCGATGTCGGCGTGGCGCCTGTCAGTGCAGGCGCGACGGTCGAGAAACACGATCAAGGCGTGCGAGGTTTCGTCATTGACGCCATGACGCCCGAAAGCGAGACGACCACCCACTACTTCTGGGGCATGGCTCGCAATTTCGACGTCGATGACACCGGATTTACGGCCCGCTTCAAACGCCAACAGGGCGAGGTGTTTCTAGAGGACGTCGAGGTCTTGGAAGCACAGCAGCGCTCGATCGCAAGCAACCCGTCGCTGCGGCTCAAGGCCTTTAGCATCGACACCGGTGGGATTCGCGCAAGGCAGGTGATCGAGCGTCTGAGCGCACCGGAATAGGCAAGCCGAAACGATATCAAATCTGCGAGGCGCCGCCGGCCGATATCTGCGACAGAGGCGGGGTCGAAGTTCGTTCCGAGGTTCGCTCGGCGCGAAACGCCCAGGCCCACAGGCGTTCGCTCGGCAACGGCAACACCATGAACCAATGCTCCAGGACCGCGAGTCCCAGGAGCGTGGTGGAGAGGGCATAAGAGACGCTTTGAAAATTGCCCTTGGCCGACACATAGGCCTCGACGAGCAGCACCAGGGCGACGGTGGAGGCGGTGATGGACACGGGGAACAGGGCGTTCATCGCGCGCCGCCGAAAAAAACTTTTGAGATACTGCAGATGCGACGGGAGAAAGCGCTCGCCGAGGTTCGGCACGCCGAAGAACAGGTTGAGCTTGGCGCT
>Ga0116226_10004429_pt1 | contig 12456 bp, 10 predicted proteins | sample S1TSphfallax_FD_89692 | JGI IMG/M metagenome (GOLD analysis project Ga0116226, IMG submission 89692) | Host-associated microbial communities from peat moss isolated from Minnesota, USA - S1T2_Fa - Sphagnum fallax MG | ecosystem: Host-associated > Plants > Peat moss > Unclassified | place: USA... | reverse complement strand
GGCATAGGCGCGCTCGATCAGACTGCGGGCTAGACGCAGCTGCCGGTTGTGATCGGCCAGCGTGTAACCATAGGCATTGAGCGCCGCCGGGTCGTCCGGACGCCGCCGCGCCACCGCCTCGAGCTCGTGCAATGCCGCCGACACGTGGCCGCGCTCATCGTCCAGCGATGCCGCCGCATATTGCAGCAATGCGCTGTCCGGATATTGCCGCATCGCCTGATCCAGCACCGTCGCGGCGCGCGCCGGTTCTCCTGCATCGGCATACATGCGGGACCGCGCCGCCAGGATCTCCGGCGCGCGCGCCGGCACTTCTTCCACCAGCCTGTCGAGCAAGTCCTCGGCGGCCGGCGCCGCGCCGTGCGCTCTCAAAATGGCGGCAGCACGCAGCAGGGCGGGCACGGCGTTATCGCCCTCCTGCACCTGCGCGTAGAGACGCAACGCGCGCTCCAGATCCTGATGACGTTCCGCAATCAGGCCGAGATAGTAGATCGCATCGTCGAGGAACTTGCCGGTGACCACCAGCTCCGCAAAGTGAGATCCCGCCTCGTCCAGCCTGCCCTCCTCGAAATCGACCAGGCCGAGGAGGTGCTGCGCGGCCGGGGCCGCCGCTGGATCCTCGGTCAGCGTCTGCAGCTGCGCACGCGCAGCGGCATTCTGCTGCGCCGCAAGCAGCAGGAGCGCATTGTCCAGGCGATTCTCCGCCGTCGGGCTGCGCTCCAGCCGCGCCTGTGACTCGGCCAGCGGTGCGTCGACGTCCCCGGACAGGATCCGCGCCCGCCACAGACTCATCGTGGTCTCGGCATCGGGCGCCGTGCCAAGTGCCGCCAGCGCGGTAAAACTACGCACGGCGGCCGCGGGATCGTCGGCGCGAAGCGCGGTCTCGGCTTGCAGCCTGAGCGCCGCCGGGGAACCTGGGAAGTACAACGCCAGCTGGTCGGCCAGCTGGCGTGCGCCGTGCACGTTGTCGGAGACGGCCAGTTCACTGTCGAGAGTTGCGAATTCGGCATCGGTGCCACGCGGCGAAGAATCGAGCACCACGCGATAGTGCGCGCTCGACTGCTCGATCTCGAACAACTCGAGCGCCGCTTTGGCCGCCGCCCGGTGGGCCTCGACCGACGCGGGGTCGAGCTGGCTCCAGCGCGTGGCCACGTCCAGAGTGAGCGAGGGCTGCAGCGCCACAGCCGTGACTTCCGCCGCGCGCGCCAACACCGCGCGGTCGGTGCTCATTTGCGCAGCGACGCTATATTGGAGCGCCGCCACCCGCGGTTCGTGCCGGGACAGCGCTATCTCACCCGTGACGGTATAAAATGCCAGCGGCTCCCCGGCACCCGGAGGTCTTGGGGCCACGTTGACGCATGCCGCGCAGGCAATGAGGCCGAGCCCTGCAAACGCTCTTGCGAAAGGTGAAAACGGGAACACGGCGGCAGTATAGCGAGATATCTTTACGGCAATGGCATTCAACATTCTGGGGATCAACCACAAGACTGCACCGGTCTCCCTGCGCGAAAAGGTAGCATTCAACGAGGATCGACTGGTGGCCGCGCTGCGCACGCTGCGCCAGGAAAACGGGGTCGCCGAGGTCGTGATTCTCTCGACGTGCAACCGCACCGAGGTCTACTGGGCCGGTTCCGCGACCGGCGCCGACCTGTCGAACTGGCTCGAGCGCCACCATGGCAACAGCCTGGATTTGGCGGCGAGCGTGTACGTGCACCACGAACAGCGTGCCGTCGAACATGCGTTCAGCGTCGCCTCCGGCTTGGATTCAATGGTGTTGGGCGAGGCTCAGATCTTGGGTCAGCTGAAGAACGCGTACCGCGTGGCGCAGGAAACCGGCAGCACCGGCCCGACCCTCAACAAATTATTCCAGGCCGCATTCTCCGCCGCCAAGCGCGTCCGCTCCGAGACCCAGATCGGCGCCAACGCCGTGTCGCTCGCCTCCGCCACGGTAAAGCTGGCGCGGCGCGTGTATGCCGATTTGAGCATTCAGAACACCCTCATGATCGGTGCGGGCGAAATGATCGCCCTGACCGCACGGCATTTCGCCACGGCCGGCGTCAAACGCATCGTCATTGCCAACCGCACCTTGAGCCGGGCCCAGACGCTCGCCGCCGAGATCAAGGGCTATGCGGTTGACCTGGCGCAACTCGACAAGGAGCTCACCCAGGCCGACATCGTCATCAGCTGCACCTCGAACCCCGACCCCATGATCACCAAGGCCGCGGCTGCCGCCGCCCTGAAGGCGCGGCGGCGGCGCCCGATTTTCATGGTCGATCTGGCGGTGCCGCGCGACATCGAACCGGCGGTGGCGGATCTGGAGGACATCTATCTCTTCTCGATAGACGATCTGCAGCAGCTGATCGACGAGAACCGCCAGTCGCGCGAAGTGGCCGCGGGCGACGCGCGGCTGCTGATCGAACAGGAGGTGGCGCGTTTTCAGGTGGAGCACCGCGCCAAGGACGCGGGGCCCGCGATTCGCGCACTGCGCCAGCAAGCCGATGTCATCCGCGTGCAAACCCTGGAGCAGGCCCGGCGACTCCTTGCCTCGGGCAAGCCGGTCGATGAGGTCATGGATTATCTCGCCAATACCCTCACCAACCGGCTCCTCCACACCCCGACCCAGGCGTTGCGTCAGGCGTCGGAATCGGCCGACCACGCGCTCGCCGACGCCCTGACCCGCCTCGCCCACGGCGAACGCGGCCAAAATTAAGTCTTTAGGGCCGCTATAATCCGCGGCCATGAAAGACTCCATACGGCGCAAACTCGAAAAGCTTGCCGAGCGTTTCGAGGAAATCAGCCGCCTTCTCTCCGACCCGGGCGTGATCGGGAACCGCAACCAGTTCCGTGAGTTTTCCATGGAATATGACAAGCTGCGTGCCGTGGTGGACCGCTACCGCGGATACCTCGCGCTCGAGGGCGATGTCGAGACCGCCGTCGAACTCGACATGCCCGAGGAACTGCGCGATTTGAACGCGCGCCTGGCGGCCGAGGAGGTGGAACTACAGGGATTGCTCATCCCCAAGGACCCGCATGACGACAGCAACATCTTTCTCGAGGTGCGCGCCGGCACGGGTGGCGACGAGGCCGCGATTTTCGCGGGAGATCTGTTTCGCATGTACGCCAGGTACGCCGAATCCCGGCGCTGGGAGGTCGAAATCTTGAGCGAGAGTCCGGGCGAGCACGGCGGCTACAAGGAAATCATCAGCCGCATCATCGGCCGCGGCGCCTTTTCGCTGCTGAAATTCGAGTCCGGCACGCATCGCGTGCAGCGCGTTCCCGCCACCGAGGCTCAGGGCCGGATCCACACCTCGGCATGCACCGTCGCCATCCTGCCCGAACTCGAGGAGGTGGAATCCATCGACATCAATCCGGCGGACCTGCGGGTCGACACATTTCGGTCCTCGGGGGCCGGCGGCCAACACGTGAACAAGACCGATTCCGCCATCCGCATCACGCACATTCCCACCGGAACAGTCGTGGAATGCCAGGATGAACGCTCCCAGCACAAGAATCGCTCGCGCGCCATGTCGCTGCTCAAGGCGCGCCTGCTCGCCAGCGAACGCGACAAGCAGCAGAGCGCCCAGGCGCAGTCGCGCAAACTCCAGGTCGGCTCCGGCGATCGCTCCGAACGCATCCGCACCTACAATTTTCCGCAGGGACGCGTCACCGATCACCGCATCAACCTCACCCTGTACAAGCTCGACGATGTCATGCACGGCGACTTGAGCGAGCTCATCCGCGCGCTGAACCAGGAACATCAGGCCGAAGAACTCGCGCATCAGGTCGACTGAGCTGATGGACACCGGGACGACGAGCACCGTTGCAGAGACCCTCGAGCGTGCCGCGCGCGCGCTGGGCACGCACAGCGAGTCGCCGCGGCTCGATGCGGAACTGCTGCTGTGCGAGGTCACCGGCTGGACGCGCCCGGCGCTGCGGGTGCGCGGCGATGAGGCGCTTGCGGCCCCCCGCCGTGCCGCCTTCGACGGCCTGATCTCGCGGCGCGCCCAGGGTGTCCCTGTCGCCTATCTCACCGGCGGACGCGAGTTCTGGTCGCTGCCACTCGCCGTCACCCCCGACGTGCTCGTACCGCGGCCGGAAACCGAGCTTTTGGTGGAACGTGCGCTCGCACTCCTGCCCGCGGATGCATTCGCGTCCGTCCTCGATCTCGGCACCGGCAGCGGCGCCATCGCGCTGGCCCTCGCCGCCGAGCGGCCCCGTGCGCACATCACGGCGGTCGATGTCTCGGAGCCGGCGCTGGCGGTCGCCCGCCGCAATGGCGTGAACCTGGGTCTGCAGCGAATCGACTGGCGCCTGGGATCCTGGTTCGCCGCGGTGGCCGGTTCGAGGTTCGATCTTGTCCTCGCCAATCCCCCGTATGTGGCCTCAGGCGATGCGGCGCTCGAACGGTTGGGCGCCGAACCGATGCTTGCCCTGACCCCAGGCCCCACCGGGCTCGAGGCACTGACCGAGATCATCGAGGGCGCCGCCGCTCATCTGCATCCGCACGGCTGGCTGCTGCTCGAGCATGGCGGCGATCAGGCCGACACCGTCGCGGGGCTGCTCGACGCGCACGGTTTTGCCGATATCGGCACATACGCCGATATTTCGGACCGGCCCCGCGTCACGCTGGGCGCCATCCGGCCGCGCCGCGAACCGCGCGCGACATCGATTACCCATCGCATCATTCATCACAAGGAACGACCATGATTCTCTTCGAAACCTCACTGGGTGATTTCAAGATCGAGTTCTTCGAGAAGGAAGCGCCGATCTCGGTGGCGAACTTCCAGAAATACATCGACGACAAGTTCTTCGACGGCACCATCTTCCACCGCATCGTCCCGGGTTTCGTCATTCAGGGCGGCGGCTTCACCGAGGACATGTCGCAGAAGAAAACCCTGGCGCCGATCAAGAACGAGGCCGACAACGGTTTGAAGAACTCCCGCGGCTCGCTGTCGATGGCACGCACCAACGACATCAACAGCGCCACGTCCCAGTTCTTCGTCAACCTGAAGGACAACGACTTTCTCGATCACAGCCGCGGCAACTTCGGTTACGCAGTGTTCGCCAGGGTCGTCGCAGGCATGGACGTGGTGGACAAGATCGCCGCGGTCGACACGGGCCGGCGCAAGGGTATGGACGACGTGCCGCTCGAGGCCGTCATCATGAAGTCGGTGCGCAAGGTCGACGCGTAACCCGCCCGGCACGCCGGGTCCGATCGACATATGGCGGTGCGCAGGTCTTGGGCGGCCAGGATGGGACGCGGGCTGCTCGTCCTGCTGCTCGCCTTCCTGGTGCTGTCGGTGCTGCCGGTGTTGGCGTTTCGTTGGGTCGACCCGCCATGCAGCGCCTTCATGCTCGAGGCCCGGGCAGCCGCCTGGACCTCCGGTGAGTCGTCGTACGTGTCACGCCACACATGGGTGAACCTGAATCGGATCTCGCCCAATCTGCCGCTCGCGGTGGTGGCCTCGGAAGATCAGAAGTTTCCGGAGCACCATGGCTTCGACGTCGAAGCCATCGAGAAGGCCTACGCGCTCAACCAGCACAGCCACCGGATCCACGGTGGCAGCACCATCAGTCAGCAGGTGGCCAAGAACCTGTTTCTCTGGTCGGGACGCAGTTATTTTCGCAAGGGGCTGGAGGCATGGTTCACGGTGCTGATCGAAGGCGTATGGCCGAAGCGGCGGATCCTCGAGGTGTACCTCAACATCGCCGAATTCGGCCACGGTACCTACGGTGCGGAAGCCGCCGCGCAGCGTTTTTTTCACACCAGCGCGGCTCGCCTGAGCCGCAGCGACGCCGCCGTCCTCGCAGCCGTGCTGCCCAACCCGCAGCGCTTCTCCGCCGCCGCGCCGTCGCGCTACATCCTCGAGCGGCGCGAGTGGATCCTCGGGCAGATGCAGGCGCTCGGCGGCCCCGACATGCTGCGTGAGATCGACGCCTTTCCGGGTGCCGCGCATTAGGAGCCTGTCCCAGCACGCAGACCGCAGCGCGGGGCGCAATGTCATACTGCGCACATGTTGCCCGATGAGCCTTCCTCCTTGAAACACCGGCCGGCGGCATTGATCACGCTGGTATTGGTCATGCTGTTGCTCGCCGCCGTTCCCTTGTGGCACGCCTACAAGTCCCTTCGTCCGGCTGCGGCGCCGCTCTGGACGCCCGTCACCGAACAGCATGTGAGCCACGGCCGATTCGCCGACATCGCCGTCTATGTACCGCACGGGCCGCCGCGGGGCTTCGTGCTGTTTCTATCGGGCACCGACGGCTGGACGCCCGCCCTGGCGGACATGGCCCGAGCGATCGCTGCCGAGGGCGCGATGGTTGCCGGACTCGACACGGTGAAGTTCGACGCCGCGCTCGCAACCGATGGGGGCCAATGCGTCTATCCGGATGGCGACCTGGAAAACTTGAGCCATTTCGTGCAGGCATATTTTCACCTGCCCACGTACTTGAGTCCGATACTGGCCGGGTATTCCGCCGGCGGTACGCTCGCCTACGCCGCACTGGTGCAGGCTCCGGATAATACTTTCGCCGGCGCCGTGAGCCTGGATTTTTGCCCGGCCTTCGACTTGACCAAGCCGCTCTGCAAGGGCTCCGGCATCGAGTTCACCCCGCGGGCGCAAGGCTCTGGCGTCGATTTCCTGCCGACGAAACAGCCCGGGCATGCGTGGACCGTCATCCAGTCGGAGACCACGCGGACCTGTGATATCGCCGCTGCACGCAGTTTTGTCGCCCAGGTTCCGGGGGCGCAGTGGGTCAGCGTGCCAGGGGGGCCCGGCACGGGCGCAGCGTCAGCGGGCGGCGCCTCGCCCAACCTGGTCTCAGCAGTACCGCTGGCCGCCGCCGTGGAAGCACTCATGCGGCAACATCCCGCGGCCGCGCTGGCCGAGGTACCGGCGGCCTTGAACGATCTGCCGATCGTGCAGATACCAGCGGCGCCGGGCACCCCGGCCGGCGACAGCTTCGCCATCGTCCTCTCCGGCGACGGCGGCTGGGCGGGCCTCGACAAGGATGTCGCCGGCGCATTGTCCGCAGCCGGCATTCCGGTCGTCGGCCTCGATTCGTTGCGCTATTTCTGGAGCCCCCGGACACCGGCGGGCCTGGCCGCCGACCTGGACCGGATCACCAATTATTATCTCAAACAGCTCGGCAAGCAGCGAGTGCTGCTCATCGGCTATTCGCAGGGTGCCGACGTGCTGCCGTTCGCGGTCAACCGAATGAGCGCTGCAACCCGGCCGCATGTGGCTCTTACCGCCGTCATGGGCATGTCGGAACACGCGCTGTTCGAATTCCACATGACGAGCTGGATCTCGGATGACAATTCCGGGCCGCCGACCCTGCCCGAGGTGGAGAAGATCAACGGCATGCCGGTGCTGTGCATCTACGGTGATCAGGAGAGCGACACTCTCTGCCCGAAGCTCGATCCCCACCGCACGATCATCGTGAAACTGAAGGGCGGCCATCACTTCGACGGCGACTACGCGGGCCTCGCGCGAATCATCCTGGCGTCCGCCGCGGGCGTCAGTCGGTGAAGCCGTGCTCCGCCAGGGTCTTCGCAATGCGCGCACGGTGCGCGGCCTCCCACGCCGCGAGGGACTGGGCGGAGTCAGCCGTGGCGCGCGCCGTTGCGGCGTCGAGTGTCGCGGCGGACTCGGCGACGGGCACCACCACGATGCCCTCCTCGTCGGCCACGATGATGTCCCCGGGACCCACCTCGACGCCGCCGCACCGGATCCGCCGCGCCAGCGAGCCAAGGAGTTCCTTCGTGCCGGGCTTCGGCATCACCCCCCGGGCGAATACGGCGAAGCGCATCGCGCGAATCTCAGCGAGGTCGCGCACCACGCCGTCGAGCACGAAGGCGGCGACCCCGTTCTTCTGCGCCACCGCGCACACGTTGCCGCCGGCGAGCGCAAACTCGGCGTCGCCGCCTTCCACCACCACGACCGAGCCCGCCGGAGCGCGATGGATGGCCGCGTGTAGCATCAGGTTGTCGCCCGGACAGCAACGCACCGTATAGGCCGGACCGGCGACCCGCGGCATCCCAGACCACAGGGGGTGAATCTCGCCGCTCATGATCTGCTGACGTGGCAGACAATCGGCCAGCGTCGTGGGTGACAGTTCGAGGAACTTCGCGACTTGCGACATGGTGACAGAATAGCGCCCACGGAGCCGCATTGCCATTGCGCGAACCGGCATGTTCGTGGAAGCATCGGCATGGTCAACAGGAGTAGGGCAATGCTCAAACACACCTTTCGCTCGCGCACTGGCGCCACCGGCATCTGTGGGGTCGACATCTACGAGTGTTTTGATAGGCTGACCGTCGTCATCACGGAATTGAACCGCAACCGCGGCATCAGCATCACCAATTGCTATCACGAACTCGCGACCGACATCGCGCTGGGTCTCGTGGACGTGGGGGTCATCGATGATCCGCGCACCATTTTATGGGTCGAACACTACGAAGGGGCGGCCTCGCCCAAAGCGCCGTGGAATGGCGAGACGTGGGACGAGGTCATCATGCAGTGGGATGGCCGGCGATTTCGAGCGCCGAGTTGGAAGCCCTGTGCGGGCGACCGCTTCAAGCGACCCGCGCTCGGCAAATCCATCAGGCCGCACGAAATCCGCATCTAGACGCCGTCGTATCGATCCGGGCAGCCATGCCCGGACCGCGACGAGGCTAGCTCGTGCGCGACGCGATCCCGTTGCCGTTGTCGTTGCCGATCACCACCTCGACGCGGCGGTTCAACTGCCGACCGCTCGGGTCGCTGTTGCTGGCAACGGGAAACGCCTTGCCATAGCCGGCCGTCTGGATGCGCGACGGATCGATGCCGCGCCTCACGAGCGCGGTTTCGACGGCATTCGCCCGGGTGGCCGATAGCTCCTTGTTGAAGGCCTCGCCGCCCACGTTGTCGGTGAAGCCGTCGATCTGCACGTGCCGGCTCGGGTGTTCGATCAGAAATTGCGCCAGCTGATCGAGCCGCGGCTTGGCGCCGGGATTCAGTTCCGCCTTGCCCGTGTCGAACAACACATCGCTGAACGTCATGACGAGACCGCGCTCGGTCTGCTGCGCCTTGAGGGCGTCGATCTCCGCCTGCAGCTGCGCGCTCTGCGCGTTGGCGGCCTGCGCCGCCCGCCGCGAGTTCTCGATCTCACGGTTGCGGGCCGCCAACTGGATGCGGTCGCGTTCCACCTGTCCTTCGGCGACGCGGGCATCATCGGCCTTCGCGGACGCACGCGCCTGCGCCAGCCGCGCGTTTTGAGTGGCGAGATAAGCCGGCTGCCCGACATCGGCCGCCTTGTTGTGCATCGCGGCGGTTTCAGCCAGCTGCAGCTGTTGCTTGGCGGTCTCGAGATCGAGGGTGTCGTATTTCGCCACGTTCGGATCCGCCTCGGCGGATCGTACTGCGCTGCGTGCCGCGTCCAGCTCCGCGGTCGGCATCGGTGTCGATGCGCAAGCACCGAGTACCAGCGCCATCGCTCCGCTCGTCAACAGTTTCGCGTTCATGTCTTGGATATCCTTATTGGGTGAAACATCGACCGCGCGCACGACGCGCAGCTGTGATGGACGGGGAGAGGATCCGCGTCTTCCGGCGCTCCGTCTGTAGGGACCGACCGCGACCCAATCCCCCGCTATTCCTACGCGACACGGTTCACAGTTATGCAACGCGGCCGGCATATGTAAACCCCGCGGGGTCACATCGCGCCATTCCCCTACATCCGCTCGCGGCGACGATTGCTAGCGTGATTATGAACAATTGCAAGAGACATCGCGATGAAGGACAGACCTCCGCCCAGCACCGCCTCGCTCGGTTTCGGAATCACACCCAAATTCAAGAACGCCCCGGAGGAGAAGGACGAGGTACCGCAGGAAAAGGGCCGCCGACCGCGCATCATGCTGGTCGATGGCGACCCGGAAGCCCGACGTCACATGACCACCCGTTTGACCCTCGCGAATTACACGGTCGAGGCGGTACCGAACGCCGACGCCGCCCTCGATGCCTGCGTGCGCATGCGTCCGAACCTCGTCATCACGGATCTGCGCCTCGAGGGCATGGATGGGCTCGCCCTGCTGAAGGAGTTGAAGAGCCGCTGGCCCGCGATGACCGTGATCATTGTCACCGCGCATGGCACCATCGCAGATGCGGTCAGCGCCACGCAGTGCGGTGCCTTCGGCTTCCTCGTCAAGCCGGTGGAAAAGGCGGAGCTGCTCGGCCAGGTGCAGCGTGCGATCGCGACCTCCACGTTCACGCTGGTGGAGGGCGACTGGCGCGCACAGATCGTGTCGCGCAGCCAGCTGATGGAGGACCGTCTGAGCCTTGCGAACCGGGCGGCCGGCGGCGATGCGCCGGTGCTGCTGACCGGCGAAAATGGCACGGGCAAGGAACTGCTGGCGCGCGCCATCCACGCCGCCTCGTCGCGCCGTGACAAATCGTTCGTCGCGATCCGCTGTAGCAACCCGGTGGAGGAGGATCTCGAAATCGAGTTATTCGGCAGTCGCCACCCGGATCCCACCGAGACGACGGCGTTGATGCGCGGGGCGTTCGTGTCGGCCCGCGGCGGCACGCTGCTGCTCGATGAGATCGGCGACCTCCCGCTGCGGCTCCAGGTCGACCTCGCTCGTGTCCTGCGCAAGACCTCCGCCGTGCGCACGATTTGCACCACGTCCCGCGATCTCAAGAAACTGACCGACAGCGGGGCCTTTCGCCAGGACCTGTACTACCAGATCAACATCCTGCCGATCGAGATACCGCCGCTGGGGCGACGGCGCGAGGACATTCCCCTGTTGGTGTCGCATTTCCTGGAGCAGGCCAAGGAGCCGGGCGGCAAGAAGAAGATCTATTCGCCCGAGGCCATCGAACTCCTGGCCACCACCGATTGGCCCGGCAACGTGCGTCAACTGTTCGATCTCGTCAAACAGAACGTGGCGCTGTCGCACGGCAAGATCATGACCAAGGAGTTCGTGCAGAAATCTCTGGGCAAGGACGCCAAGACGGTGCCCACCTACGATGAGGCGCGCGAGGAGTTCTCGGTGGCCTATCTCAAGGACAACCTGCAAAAGACCGCGGGCAATGTGACCCAGTCGGCACGTCTTGCGAAACGCAATCGCACCGATTTTTACAAGCTGCTGGCGCGCTACCGGCTGCAGCCCGACGATTTCAAGAATACGATACCGACCGAAGGGAGCCCGCGGGACAGCGAAGAAAAGGTCTGAAGGCCATGCGCCGCGGCTGAGTCACGCGGGCTGTCATCAGGCGGACTGTTATGATGCGGCATCACAGTCCCAATCGCGGAATGAGCCATGGTGTCGAGACGAGGGTTCCTGGGCGTGGCCGGCGCGGCGGCCATCGCCGGCGCCGCGGGCATCACGGCTGACCGGGTGTTTGCACGCGCTGCGCCCCCCGCCAACGCCGACCCCCGGGATCTGAAGCCTCTCACCAGCGGCGTTCAGCCGATTTCCGCCGACGAGCGCCTGCAGCGGATCGCAAAGCTCAAGACCCTGCTCGCGCGCGACAAGATCGGCGCGCTGGTGCTCGAATCCGGATCCACGCTCGACTATTTCACCGGCGTGCAATGGCATCGCTCCGAGCGGACGACCGCCGCGATCATCCCTGCGAGCGGCGCGCCCATGTTGATTTGTCCGGCATTCGAAGAACCCTCCGTGCGCGAAACCCTGCAGGTGGAGGGCGACGTCCGGGTGTGGAACGAGCACGAGAATCCGTTCGAGCTCATCGCTCAGGGCCTGCGCGACCGCGGCGTGCGCACGGGCGTCATCGCCGTCGAGCCCACGATCCGTTTCTTCATCGTCGACGGCATCCGCCGCGCCTCGGGCGGTTACGACATCGTCTCCGGTGATGCGCTGGTGCGGGCGTGCCGGCTCGTCAAATCGCCGCACGAGCTCGCCCTGATGCAGGTGGCGAACGACATCACGCTGGCTGCATTACGGCATGCGCACCAGCACGTCGTCGCCGGCATGAGCGGCGCGGAGCTGGGCTCGCTGGTCGACACCGCCACCGTGGCACTGGGCGGTGCGCCGGAATTCGCGCTCGCGCTGTTGAACGAGGCATCCGCGTACCCGCACGGGTCGCGCCAGCCGCAGCGGGTGCGCGAAGGCTCCGTGATCCTGATGGACTGCGGCTGCACCGTGCACGGCTATCAATCGGACATCTCCCGAACCTGGGTGTACGGCGAGGCGACCGCGCGCCAGCGCCGGGTGTGGAATACGGTCAAGCGCGGCCAGGAGATCGCCCTGGGCGCGGCGCTTCCCGGCGCGCCGGTGGGCAGGATCGACGATGCCGTGCGTGCCTACTACGAGGGCGAGGGATGGGGCCCCGGCTACAAGCTGCCCGGGCTATCGCATCGCACCGGCCATGGCATCGGCCTCGACGGCCACGAATCCCCCTACCTGGTGCATGGCGATCCGACCCCCTTGCAGGCCGGCATGTGTTTCTCCGACGAGCCGGG
>Ga0116226_10004428_pt1 | contig 12456 bp, 15 predicted proteins | sample S1TSphfallax_FD_89692 | JGI IMG/M metagenome (GOLD analysis project Ga0116226, IMG submission 89692) | Host-associated microbial communities from peat moss isolated from Minnesota, USA - S1T2_Fa - Sphagnum fallax MG | ecosystem: Host-associated > Plants > Peat moss > Unclassified | place: USA... | reverse complement strand
TTATCGTTGGTTAATCTTGTCCATAGCTGCATATTTACTCGCCCATTGGGCTTATCTATCCTTTGATTTTCCTCATCCTCTTGATTGGGGTCAAGCTGCTTCTTTAGCTCTCTCTACTTTTCTTCCTCATTTGGTCTTGTCTTTATTGTTACTTGATATTGAACGTCTTCGACCTCTCGCACTTAGTCATGGAATTGACATTACTATTTCCAACTGCAAGATATGAGGTATGGCGTAATTTCGTTTTCCAATCAATGAGGAGCGATCGCACTCCTTAACCACCTGCAAAAATTCCTCTTCACTCACTCCGCTAGTATCTCTGTACTGTTGAGTTGCCACATTATCTACATCAATGGAATAGCTACAGACACTCAACTTGCGCCCAAAAGCGATTAATGATTTAATAGCGGCTAGACGACGATTAATAGTGTTGGATGATAAGCCGGATTCATTCAGTTGAGTCCTGTATTTAGTTACAATAATAGTAGCCTTATGCGCGTCTAATCGCAAGAATTCAGTAATTGACTCCTGGGTGGGTTTCTTCCCGGTCATATGGAGGAAAAACTTGGTGATGTCCTTGTGGTATTCTCGGCGGGTTGCTTCAGAGTTCTTGGTTTTTAGCAATTCAGAAAGGATATCTACCTCTGAATCTAGAGCCTCAGCAAAATAGGACTCGGCTTTTACTGGCAGAGAACTTTCAATAATTTCTACTGAGACTAACTGGCTTGTCGCTTCCATGCTTTTATTCTACTGCGACGTTATCGAAAAAGAAAATTTTCGATAACGTCGCAGCTTCTTAATGCCGAACCTAGCAATAGCAAGGCTTTTAGCCCTTAGCGTCACTTTCTGTACACTAGTTATGGAAATTTGCTGTACTAGAATCGCTCAAACCTAGATATAGCAAGTCTTTCTAGATCATCTTGCCGGATTTTACACCTATCTCGGCTTTGGGGTTTAATGGCTATAACTGTTGCAAATAAGGTTTTCAGTCCTAGCGTATAATTTTCCCATCTTTCTCTAGTACTATTTCCTCTTTCTACTGGCTGTTAGATAAAATAATAAAAAATTATCTTTTATACTATAAAAACTACGATTAAAAGGTACTTAGCCAGATTCGTCGGATTATAGCGTCAAATTTCATACTAATATATGAGCGACAAGAATGTTTTTCGGTCTAAGTGGCGCGATTAATCGCTTGCTGGAACTGGATTTCTCGCTCTATTGAATAGAATTAATCGCGATTAATCGCAGTTTGTCGCATGATAAAAGTTCGCTTTACCTGCAAGTCAGAAATGGCGATCAAGATGAATTATGCTAATTGCTGTGGTGAGCGTTAATCTTTGAAGGCAATCAAGATCCTCTTATTGAGGTGACAAGATATGCTTAATAGCACTAGTTAAAATTCCCAAAATCTTTTTTACATCCTTGATATGATATTCAGTTAAGTCGATGGAAATAACCTTATTCTCTAATTTCAAAAACTGCCAAATAGTGCCAATTGTCACAACACCGTAAATAATTTTTATACTATTCTGTTGTTGTTCATTAAACAATTGAGCAGCAATCATTTCAGCTACACATTGTGCTAAACCTGATTTCAGATTTTCATTTTTAGTTTCTACCAAAGTTATGACAGGTACGCTCACAAAAAGTTGCTCTTTAGAAAGACTAATTAGAAAATCGCAAAATCCATTTAAACCTTGTTGAGTATCAACATTAAATTCCACTCCTGAAAACAAACTAATTTCATAGTTGAATTTCCTTCTTACTTCCCATAAAACAGGAGCAATAATCATTTCAGAACGAGCTTTTTCGGTATTAATTGAAACAGCTACATCAACATTTTCCCGAAGAAGTGTTGCGAGTAGTTCACTATATTCTTCCTCTGATGTATTCCCAAACAAGCCTGATGCTTCATTTATCGTCAAGTCGAATCTTCTGACAATTTCATTTAGTTTAAAATCACTATAAGCCATTATAAATACCTTTAAACTGCTAAGAAATATTTAACTTATGGGTTAATTCTTGCTCAAGTTCATTAAAATCAATAGGAAATACATCAACCTGTTTGCGGGCAAGTGCAGAAAGAAAGTCCCATCAATTTAAACCAGCTATTTGTGCAGCTTTTTCTTGAGAGATTTCTGCTTTCTGATACCAGTATATAGCTGCGGCTAGTTGCATATCCCGGACAAACTCATCTGGAGAAAGGCGACGGGCTGAGAATACTTCTGGGGGTAAATCTAGATTCACTTTAGTCATGATTTGAAATTGAGATTATGAACTGAAGCAAATTAATATTAGGCATCACACCAAAATAACTATAACTCCAATAAGGCTTTAATCTGTTCAAGTAATTTTTCCACCGCTTCTCTTTTTTCCTCATTACTCCAAATTTTTGAGGCTCCAAGTTTCCTAGTTAATTCTTTATATTGTGTTTTCAGGGACAACACCTCTTCCTCTTTCTGTTGAAGATTTTGCTGAATCCTTACTTGGATCTCAGTTAGCGATAGATTTTCCTCAATTGCTGTCTGCAATAAAAATGAGCGGGCTTCGCTATCTTTTAGTTTAGCGATCGCTCTTGCCTTAGTGTACTCAATTGCTCCTCTTTGCAATGCTTCTTGAATATCTTGGGGAAGTTTGAGCAGAGGGAGGCGATTAGCACGGAATGATTCGGCTGAAAGCCTACCTAAAGAAGCAAATACACTTTCCACTACCTCCCTTTCACTCTGGCGGATAACGTTATCCGCTAAAGTATCATCGGTAATAGGTGAACTATCATCTTGGTGATTGCCTCCGGCACTGCGCTCCGCGCAATCGCTATCTTGTTCTCCTGAGTGGCGGATAACGTTATCCGCTCGCTTGCGATTAGCTTTATCCATCCAGTTGAGCAGACTAATTACACCTTCCTGATTTTTACTTAACCGCAATGACAATAGTTCCAAAATGCCAACTGTTTCTTCATAGGCATTCAAATCTTCACGTTGAAGGTTCTCTATTAATTGTACCTGCTTAACTAAATTGTCATCCATTTCCTTGATGACAACAGATACTTCCTCTAAACCAGCCATCATAGCTGCTTTCAGCCGACGTTCACCCGCGATCAATTCGTAGTGCTTTTCTGAAATAGGGCGAACTATTAATGGTTCAAGTATTCCTATTTCCTTAATAGATAATGCAAGCTCCTGCAACTTTTTGGGGTCAAAGTATTTTCGAGGTTGAGTAAGTGGCAATTGAATTACTGCAATAGGAATAATAGCGACTGATTTTTCTGTCGCGTTTATAGTTTCGTTCTCGTTATCATCTCCCCCAAACAGCATGTTTAATGGGTTGATGTTCTTAAGCTTGGCAGTGTAGGTAGTATCTTTCTTGGTCACGATAGGACTTCTAACTTATTCAAGTCTTTGGCAATTTGATTGAGAATCTTAACAGCAGAATGCTTTTTATCATATACGGCTAATGGTACTCTCTGTTCAGATGCATCCGCAAAAGTAATAGATTTAGGTATGGGGGGATAAATTTTAGCTACTTGTCCAAGCTGTTCTTGTACAGCTTGTAGAGTACGTGTTTCTTGAGCTGTACGACTATCCAACATCGTCGGAATAAACCCAGCTACTTGTAGTCCCTTATTGAGCTTCTTCTTTACTCTAGTAACTGAATCAAGTAGTAAGTCCGTACCTAAAAAAGACTTAAATTGACATTGGATAGGTACAAGAATATGAGTAGCAGCAGTCAAACTGAGAACGCTGAGAATACCTAAAGATGGAGGACAATCAATAAGGATGAAATCATAATCTTCAGAAATGGATGTAATAGCTTCATGAAGACGATACTCCCTTGCAGTAGCAGCAGGTAGAACAAGCTCCGCCACACTCAAATTAATATTGGCTGGAGCGATCTTCATTCCGTGGATAGGTTCAGGATAAATAAATAAAGGTTCTTCCTCAACAATGGCGTTATAAACTGTTTTTTCCAATCCTTCTGGTTCTAATCCTAAGAAATTAGTTAAAGATGCTTGAGGATCCATATCAATAAGCAGTACACGATTCTTATTGATAGAGGCAAGATGATAGCCTAGATTGTGCGTCAAGGTGGTTTTGGCAACTCCCCCTGATTGATTGAATAGAGTGATAATGCGGGTTTTGGTCACAAGCTTATGGGAATTTTATACAATGTAGAGGAATATTGGTATGTGGCGTATAACGTTATCCGCCGAATAACCGCACTGAGCGAAATGGGACATCTAATGGTTATGCAGGAAAATTTTAGAGGAGCCAGAGCCGATCCGCCTCCGGTTAACCTAGAACTCAATATAACGTATTTTCCTGTAGAATTGATAAATTATGATAGTAATCTCAAATTAATAGTTTTCTCGCCTTGGCTCTGCTATCCATTCACAAAGTTGATATTTCAACGTGGACTAACGTTAGTCCACATTATATCAAAAACTGTATTGATGAATAAATTCTGAAAGACTGTCTATATGGCGTATAACGTTATCCGCTCAACACTAAAATAAGAGATATAGATAATAATTTTCCATTACCATTAATAGACTTTTACAGATAATTTCAGTCAATTGCGGCATAATTTAAGATTTGGACTCTATTATCATCAATTTAATTAGCCAGATAAATGCAAAATCTAGATATTTCTCAAGCACTTGCCAAAGCGGGACAATCTCAGAAAGTTAATATTTTAACCCAACGAGTTCAACAACTAGAAGCAGAAATCACTCAGCTTCGAGAATCAGTAAATAGCGATTGCGCGGAGCGCAGTGCCGAAGGCAATCGCGAGAAGGCAGTTCTCGAAGCACGGATTAAAGAACTGGTTACAGAGTTAGCTGAAAAACAGGGTGTTGAAGAAATTGCTCTCAATCTAATTGACCGTAACCTCCAGCAACCACGACGGACTTTTACTAACGCCAGTATTCAAGGAATGGCTGAGAGTCTGAATTCTCAAGGTCAGCTCACACCAATTATTTTAATTCCCTTATCTAACGGTAGATATCTCCTGTTTGATGGGGAAAGACGGTGGCGAGCTGCCCAGCATTTAGGTTGGGAAACTCTTACTGCTGTGTTCACCGAGTTTGAAGATAACGATCGCTTAGATGATAAAGCAGTTTATAAACAAGTCCTCTCAACCACCTTACATCGAGAGGATCTAAACGCACTCGATTTAGCAGAATCTTTAATTCAACAGATTGTTTATGAATATCCCGATTTAGCAGAGCAAAAGGAGTCCATACCGAAAATACTCAATACGGCTATGAGTCGTTTGGAACGCAGTCGTAAAAACTTGGAACTGGCTGATGTGCGATTATCTCCAAGGAAAGCACAAAGAGAATGGTTGGAAACAGCAGGATTCAAAAGCTTGGAAGAAGAAAATATCTTTGATGTGATCTTAGAACTACAGCTTAACCCTACTTCCGTGAATAACAATATCTTCCCTCTGCTCAAACTTCCACAGGACCTTAAACTTACATCTTGCACCAGAAAAACCTGATTTTATTTAAATACTAAGTACAAAAGCTAAAACCCTTGAATTAGCGATAAAAGTTCAAAAAAGTAATGTAGTCTTATCTAGATTAAACCACTTAAACTCAGGATCGCACGGAGAGGTGCAAGATGTGAGTTAAAGATGCAATTCGAGGGGAAGGACTAGAGGGGAGTAAAGCGAGAGAGTTAAGTAAGTTGTCTGCTGATCAACTTAACGTTAATGAAGACCAAGCTTTATCAATCAGAGCTGAAGTAACTCAAAAAGCCATTCAAGAAAAACTCTCATTGAGTCAAATAAAGTCTTTAGTCAAAGATACTCTGAAGCAATATAGAAATTCAGAAATATCCATCAATAACAAAGTGATAGAGAAGACAGTTAACATGATACGCGCTATTAATTCTAGGGAGATTCAACGCAGTCAACTGGTAGAGATTCGTCAAGCTCTTTTAGAAAAGCTGTAGGAAATAGAGCAAGTAATCAATGAAACTTGAGCGTTCTATTTTTCTCCAACTTAGGAAAAATTACTGAGTATTTGCTATAATTAGGGGAATGAAACTGAGTTTAGTTCTTGTATTAATTTTCTGGAGCAAAGTAGCAGGGCTTCAAAGGACTAAACAGTTTTGCAAGAATAGCGATTATTGTATCTATTTGTTCTGCAGAGAAACAGCACTGAAGTTGAAACACAGATAGCAACCGCCAGTAGAATGTATGTCTCTGTTACATTACAACATTTTCTGACTTTAAATAACAAAGCTTATGATGGCGCAAGATTTACTGACTCTATTGGCAGAATTACTAGTTATCGGATTTGCCATATTGATGGTGATAGACTTTGTTTCTGGGCTAATTATCATTTGGCAAGAAATAGCTGTGAAATATGCAGATCCATTACCAGCAGAAGATGAGATTCCTAATACCATTTATAACTTCAGCAAGATTCTGGCATTGGCGGAGATAACTTAGCTATAGCTAGAGAATAAAGAAAGGTTGAAAGAAGCAGTATTAGTCCGGTAGAGCTAACATAGTTTTATCAGTAATTTACTCGGCTTAAATTAGCACTACAATGAATTCTCATCAACAAAAGAAGATAGCTCTAGTAACTGGTGGTAACAAGGGTATCGGCTTTGCAATTTGTCTAGGTTTGCTAAAAGCTGGATTTGAAGTGATTCTAGCAGCGCGATCGCTCGACAAAGCCAAAGAAGCGATCGCTAAACTCCAATCTTCTCATGTACACCATCTACTATTAGATGTATCTGATGATGCTTCAATTCAACAAGCAGCTAAAGACATACAACAAAATTGCAGCCAAATTGATGTTCTGATTAATAATGCAGGCATTCTAATTGATCGGGGAGTTAACATTCTCACTGTAGATCGTGCCTTACTAGAACAGACAATGAATACCAATACATTTGGTCCGATTCGGGTAACTCAAGCATTTTTACCATTACTAGAAAAAGCTACTGCTGCTCGGATTATTAACGTTTCCAGTGGTTATGGTGCGATTGATGGATTATCAGCTAACGTACCAAGCTATTGTTTGTCTAAACTAGCACTGAATGGTGTAACAATTATGTTGGCAGAGGCATTGCAATCAAAGGGGATTTCTGTTTATGCAATGTGTCCTGGTTGGGTAAGAACCGATATGGGTGGTAATTCTGCTCCCCGTTCTCCAGAACAAGGTGCAGATACAGCTATCTGGTTAGCAACAGAAGCTCCAGCTAATTTGAGTGGAAAGTCTTTCCGCGATCGCCAAGAAGTGTCTTACTAATATTTGTTAGACTTTAGTTAGACATTTTTGGGATTTTGTATGACGACCCCTGTCACCTTTCGATGCCCAGATGACCTGCTCTCCCAGATCGATTCCTTTGGACAAGAGCAGTTTCCAGCGAATAATGCTAGTGGATGCGTTGGCGCTTTGCGCCTTGCCGCAGGCATCGCTCCAAAGCTGTGATTGCGATTCTCGCAGCCGGTCTAAACTCATTGTCTGACAGTACCCAATCAAAGACAGATGAGATACAGGTATTGAAGCAGGTATTACAGGAAGCGATCGCCCAAGAAGTGAAGGTAACTGTTCAACAAGAATTAGCTGATGTAAGACAAGCGTTAGACAAAAGAATCGACTTCTTAGAGGAGCAGGTAAGAAATGATGGTGGATTAGTCCCTGTCAAGCTGGAAGTTTTAGCGAAACATTTGGAGAAGATAGAGAGAGCGATCGCCTCTATCGGATATTCCACATCATCGCTTCTAGGAATTTCGGAACTCGATGTTCAGCAAAATGGAGCAGATCACCCAGTTAAGCTATAAAAATACTCCTTTGAGATTAAGGATTTCTGCCTTTTGGTTTCCTCAGCTCTAGCTGGTACTTGCTAGCATGAGCAGCAATTGGGCTAGAAGCAAATGTGAAAATTAACAGGCACGGACGTGCTAAAGTGCTGACACAGCAAGAGATACAGCTAATTTTTACTCATGGGTTAGAAAATATCCGCGACCGAGCGCTGTTTGCAGTTTGCTTGTTTAGTGCTTGTAGAATTAGAGAAGCTTGTACCTTACTAACTGAGGATATCTACACACCCAAAGGGCAGGTAATAGCGCAGTTTGTTCTGAGAAAGTCAAACACTAAGGGAAAACTAGCCACTCGCTCAATTCCAGTAATTGAGGACTTAAGAAGAATACTGATTGAATATTATCCTCTAGCTGGAAAAGCTTATCTGTTTCCAGGTCGCAGCGATGGACATATTAGCCATGATTCAGCAGCACGAATTCTCAGACAGGCTTGTGAGAGAGTAGGAATATTGGGAGTAAGTACTCATAGTTTTAGAAGAACAGCGTTAACTCAGATGAGTAAGGCTGGAATTCCGTTGCGGGTGATTCAGGAAATATCAGGACATAGGAATTTAGATCAATTGCAAAAGTATTTAGAGGTAACAGATGACCAAGTGTTGGGAGCTGCTGCTTCCTTATCGATGCTGTCACCTGCTAGCAATGTCGGGAAATATTTGTATGACGACATTGAGGTGGAATCAAGGTAGAATAAGGATTAGAAGCACTTTACTCTCCAAAACAAACATCTAAATTTTAAGTTAACATGATTAAGTAATACTTGAAATTAGCAAGATATGTTAGCTGGTGCAGCATTAAAAAAGAGAAATGATGGCTGGGAATTTGCATCGGAAGTTGCACTAGAAGACTTTATTTGGGACAACCTAAAAAACTTATTTGGTTTTACACCCTTAAAACGGCAATACACTGTCAATGGTGAAATTTGTGATATCTTGGCAACCTGTGAAACGAAACAATTGATAATTTTAGAACTTAAAAACACTGAAGATAGATATATTATTCAGCAATTAACACGTTATTATCATAACTTGATAGAGGAAAAACCATTATCAGAAGAAATTAACTATAAACAGCCAATTAGGCTTATAGCTATTGCACCAATATTTCATAGGTATAATTTGATAGACTGCATGTATAACAAGTTAGAAATTGATTTATTACAAGTTTATGTCCTGCAAAATAATCAAAACTTTCAGTTACAATTAAAAGATATTAATACTAATAAAATGTGGTCAATCCCTGTTCCATATCAAGAGTTAAATTTTACTTATACATCTCAAAATATTCCAGAAATTCCTGAGTTACTTCTAAGCTGGATTGGTGCTTGTAATATCTTGGAACAACAAGGAATTATCAAACTCAGAGAGAAAATTATGAGTTTTTATACAAGGATTAAGGAAGAAATCGAAGGCAGAATTAATATTAGATATGGTAAAGGTAAAACTAAACCAATAGCTGAATTATGCTACCACAGAGCATCTCGTAAACCCATTATATTTTTGTGGTTGCCAATCCCTGGAGTAAGACTCGACAATAAAGAAGTGATTGGTAGAATGCGTTTATGGGTAAATGGTGAAATAGTTGCTTATATGGGTCATGTACCCAAAGGCTTTGGAAGAATGAGACCTATGTCTGAATGGGATGCTATCCCAAAGGAAAAACGACCCAAAGTTATGCATTATAGTCATTCTTATAAGTCTCATTACCCACTACCATTTCCTAACTTTGGAAATTACAAAAATGTGTCTAATACTTTAGAATCAGTTACAGATTTAGCGCTAGCAACATGGCTAAACAGAATTTAGTCATGTTACAGAGCGGAAATAATTCCTATTCTCCATCTAAGAGCTGCTTTGGGCATCACAAATTCGTTCCTAAATCCTAAACCTATGATTTCCTCAAATCCACAACTAGAGCATCTGGTAAGGATGGCGATCGCCCTCTGCCAGGAACACTACCCAGAAGGACTTGACCTAATCTTCGACAACCACCCTGACGCCACAAATCACCAGATTCTACCGAAGGCGAAGCATCTCCGGCTTCGCGCTCCGCCTCCGGTCTCCGACTCCGCTCCAAATCTCTCACTCACTCTCCAACGACACTGATACTTTAGCCTGGTTGTGTAGTTACTTGGTTTTTGAGATTAACCCCTTCTGTCAAACTAGGCAGAAGAGGGATAGACAGGCTTGCATTTTAGATTTATCTTTGGCTCATTTGTGAGAAATCTTAGACTGAGCCGTATTTAAATGCTATAGTTTAGATTGAACTTTAATTATGTGGAAAACTATGTCAGAGTATATAGATGAAGAAATGATTAAGGAATATCTTGATCTCGACATTGAAGAACTATATGTAATCATCGGAAGTGAACTTTCACAAAATGAATTAGGATTGGGAACGGATGATATCAAAGAAGTATTGGAGAAAGGGGAAAAATGGTTTTCGGAACAGAAGCCTAAAATACGTCAGTTGGTTTGTGGCAGTATAATGATTAAAAAATATCTTAATTCAGAGCATACTGATAATCGAATTGAGATAATATCTACGATTGCTGATATTATTGCAGCTCACTTTTCAATAGTTCCTATATTCATGTTATCTACTCTTGTTTTTAAGGAAGGCTTAGGGACATTGTGTGATGGATTTTAAACAACGATACAATGAAATTACTAAAATTATTCAGAATTGTCAAAAAGGAACTTTGCAAAGTTTTATCTACGAGATAAATTGGGATGACTATATAGCAACCTGTGCTTCAGACATGAAAAATTATCTAGATCATTGGAATCTTCGTGACAGTTCTTTTTGGACTTTTGAGGAAAAAAAACAAAAGTTTCAACAGAAAGTAGATAAAAATAACCTCAAGCTAAATGCTGAAATTAAATTTATTTCTAGTCAACAAATTGAAATTAATTTCAACTTAGGTATATTATTAGCACTAGATGACTTGTATTTACAAGCTTGTTGTAGCCATGAGTTTTTATCAGAAACATGGGACAAAGGTGGGTTTATGAAATCAATGGGGCATCGCGATTATAAAGATTTAGTCTCTTCAGCCTCACAAGTTATCAGATACTATGACTATAATTCACTAAAATCGAAACATAAAGATATATTTGGTGAGCTTATTTTACAAGGTATAGACGCACATCCAATCCTTTGCTTATTTAGTGCTGTGCCAGCAGAGGAATCAAGACGTGAACTTGCAGAATTTTTGTCCAGATTATCATTTTTATTTTTAATGATGCATGAGGAAGCACATTATATTATGGGGCATCTTCATTACTACATGGCTTTGGATAGTTCATCTTCTCAGCCAAATGGGGTTGGGTTCGATGAAGAAAAAGGCTTCAATAGAGACAAAGCTAATATAAGTTTTAGGAAATTATTTGAATTTCAAGCAGATCATAATGCGGCTGAAAGTGTTATAGATTTAGTCTTCCAGACGACTTTTATAAAAAATGTTCCACATAAGTTATTAAGGAATCCAGTTGGCTTGTTTCGGCTTATTGTGGTTTCTATTGGTACAGTGTGCTTAATACTTGAAAAAGCGAAAAATCACTATAATAGACTTCAAAATATTCAAAATTTACGCTATTATCCTACTCCCCAAGCGCGACTAATAAATTCACTATCATGTCTCAAAGGCCGCTACTATCAATTAAAGAAAAATGAACCAGAACTTGCAAAAAATATACCCACTCTCAATACCGAAGATTTTTTAAATATACTATCTAGTGCATTGTTAGACCTACAAACAATTAGTATATATCTGGAATTAGAAGAACTACCTGAATCAACCATATTCTATCTGTTAGATCAAGGTGATTTGGCAAAAGAGCCTTCAAAATTTTATGATGAGTACAAAAAACTTAACGAAATCGAGTCTCAGCAGATTGTTGACTTAATGAAGACATACAGAATTGAAGCGATGCCTCAACATGCGGAATATTTAGAAAAGCATGATGGTGGTAGAGAATTGTATTCTTCACAACATGTACTTAATTCAGAACAAGCAATATCAGATATTGAGCGAATGTATCAAGATTCTCATACTAAGTGTATTGTAATGAATAGGGTAGGAAAATCTTATCTTGGGCAAGACAATCTCAAAGAGGCTAGATATATACTATCCAAGGCATTAACTTTATCTGAGCAGATAGATGATAAAGATACTATAAGTAGCATTCTAAACAATCTAGGAGAAGTTGAAAGAAGATCAGGAAATTTGGTTCTTGCTGATAAATACTATTCAGAAGCTTTATTCTTAAAAGAAAGCTCCATAACAAATGTAAATTCTGATGTTGATAACATATATAACAATCTTGGATTATTAAGGAGTCAACAGGGAAAAAATGAAGAGGCTATTGAATTTTTACAAACGGCAATTATTTTGAAAGAACAGAATCAAGATTGTATAGGACAAGCAGTAGCGCTTGATAATATTGCAAACATTTATTGTAAGGCAGGAAGATATTATGAGGCTATTATTGCATACAGGGGAAACGCATCTTAATTCTTAACAATACTGATGAAGTTTCGTAAAGTAATAAAAAATACGAACTTCGCATAAAAAATACGGTTAAATAGAATTTAGTTAATTGTTCTAATTCTAGA
>Ga0116226_10004427_pt1 | contig 12456 bp, 9 predicted proteins | sample S1TSphfallax_FD_89692 | JGI IMG/M metagenome (GOLD analysis project Ga0116226, IMG submission 89692) | Host-associated microbial communities from peat moss isolated from Minnesota, USA - S1T2_Fa - Sphagnum fallax MG | ecosystem: Host-associated > Plants > Peat moss > Unclassified | place: USA... | reverse complement strand
GCGCAGTGCCCAATGCCCAGGGGCGGGTACGCGTCGCCCCCGACCAAACCGCAACAGCCTTGCCTCAACAAACTGCCCCACAACCGGCCCCGCCCTCCCGTCACCGCCCCGGCCACCACACCTACCCAGCTTCAACTGCCCCCACCCCCTTCACCCCGCCCCCGGATTTCCCGCTAAACTCCCCCGTCATGACCGCCATACCACGAGTCGCACCCCTACCCGGCCGGATCCGGCTGCTGCCTCTGTCGCTGGTGAACCGGATTGCCGCCGGCGAGGTGATCGAGCGGCCGGCGGCCGCGGTGAAGGAGCTGGTGGAGAATGCACTGGATGCCGGCGCCACCCGGATCGCGGTCTCCCTCACCGGCGGCGGCATCGAGCGCATCGAGGTGATCGACGATGGCGCCGGCATGGGGCCTGAGGATCTTGCGCTCGCCGTGCAGCGCCACTGCACCAGCAAGCTCACTGACGAGAATTTGGTCCGCATTGCCACCCTCGGCTTCCGCGGCGAGGCCCTGCCCAGCATCGGCGCCGCCGCGCGCCTCACCCTGATTTCCCGACCGCCAGGCGCCGCCCATGCGTACCGGATCGCCGTGCATGGCGGCGTGATCGACCCGGTCGCCCCCGCCCCGGGCGGGCCGGGCACGCGGGTGACGGTCGAAGATCTGTTCTATGCCACCCCCGCACGCCGCAAATTTCTAAAAACCCCGCGAAGCGAGGCCGACCATGCCGAGGCCGCCTGGCGCCGCCTGGCGCTCGCCGCCCCGCATGCCGCGTTTCGCCTCGCCATCGATGGCCGCACCGTGGCCGACCTGCCGTCGCAGGACAGGCAGGCGCGCGTCACCGCCCTGCTAGGTGCCGATGCCGCCGGCGCGCTGATGGAGGTGGATGAAACCCGCGGCGATCTGCACCTGTCGGGCTTCATCTGCGCGCCGATGGTGAGCCGCGCCACCACCGCCGGCCAGTCGCTGGTGGTGAACGGCAGGCCGGTCACCGATCCGGTGCTGCGCACCGCGCTGCGCGTCGGTTATCGCGATGTGATTACCGCCGGCCGGCATCCGGTGGCAGCCCTCTGGCTCGACCTGCCACCGGACTGCCTCGACGTGAACGTGCATCCGGCCAAGAGCGAGTTACGGTTCCGCGACCCCGATGCGGTGCGCTCGCTGGTGATCGGCACGCTCCAGCGTCGGCTGGGCGGCGGCGCGGGCAGCGTCGCACCCCGCCCGGAGATACGCCCCAATCTGCGTTTGATCCCGCACCACCCCAGCCGGCCGCGGTATACGGGCTTCGCCGAAGCCCAGCTCGCCCTCGCGCCGCCTTTGCATGGCCCCGCCGCCAAGCCGGCCCAAAACCCCGATCCCGCCTTGGCGCCCGACCCGGCGCATCCGCTAGGCGCCCCGGTGGCGCAGGTGCTGGACACCTACATCATCGCCGCCACCGCCGAGGGCGAGCTGGTTCTGGTCGACCAGCACGCCGCCCATGAGCGCCTCACCCACGAGGCGCTGCGCACACAGTCGACGGGCGGCGCACTTCGCAGCCAGGCGCTGCTGCTGCCGGCGGTGATCGACCTGCCAGGCGCCGATGCCGCCCGGCTGGCGGCCGCCGCACCCGAACTCGCGCGCCTCGGCCTGGAGCTGGAGAATTTCGGCCCCGGCGCGATCCTGGTGCGTGCCCTGCCGGCTTTGCTCGGCGCGCCCGATCCGGGCCCGCTGATCCGCGACATCGCCGACGAACTGGCCGAGGACGGAGAGCAGACCAGCCTGTCACAGCGCCTCGACCGGGTGATCGCCCGCATGGCCTGCCATGGCAGCATACGCGCCGGCCGGCGTCTCAACCTCGCCGAAATGGCGGCCCTGCTCCGCCAGATGGAGGCAACACCGCGCGCCGCCACCTGCAGCCACGGCCGGCCCACCTTCCTCAAGCTCAGCCGCGGCGAGATCGAGCGCCTGTTTGGGCGAACGTAAAATCAGCGACCCAGCGGCGGCGGCGCACCGCCCTCATGGCGGAGTTGTGATGAGGCGAGCAGCGACATCCGTATGCACCGAAACGAGTGTAAAGCGTTCGAAGCCACTCATGGCAAACATGGCGGAGGCGACACGACCCATGCCGACACCGAAAATACGCGGTGCCCTCGAAGCGGCCGGGCTGCTCGGCCTTGGCCTTGGCCTGACCGCGCTGCATCGCCCTGCCGAAGCCGACCAGGGCAAACGCGCCAAGCCGCCGGCGGCTGCCCCCCTGGCCGATAGCCCCGCCCAGATCCCCGCGCGTGACTGGTGGCGCAGCGTCAAGAATGTCGCCGGCGATATCGTGGCACACCGCATCCTGGCCGAAGCGGCGGCGGTGACGTTTTACGCGCTGCTGGCGATCTTCCCGGCCCTCGCAGCGCTGATCTCGCTCTACGGGCTGTTCGCCGATCCCTCCAGCATAGGCGCGCATCTCTCCGGCTTGCATGGCGTGATCCCTGCCGGCGGCATGCAGATCATCACCGACCAGATCCACACCCTCACCTCGACACCGCAAAAAGCCCTGGGGTTTGGCGCGATCACCGGTTTCCTGATTTCGCTGTGGAGCGCCAATGCCGGGGTGAAATCGATGTTCGACGCGCTGAACGCGGTTTACAGCGAGCGCGAAACCCGCAGCTTCCTGCATCTCACCTGGCTTTCGCTGTGTTTTACCATCGGCATTCTCTGCTTCGTGATTCTCGCGATCGCCGCGGTTATCGTGCTGCCGACCGTGCTCGGCTATGTCGGCCTCGGTGCCACCACCGATGTGCTGCTCAGGCTGCTGCGCTGGCCGCTTCTGGTGCTGGCACTCGGGCTGTTTCTCGCGATGGTGTATCGCTACGGGCCCAGCCGCAAAAAAGCGAAATGGCGCTGGGTCAGCTGGGGCAGCGCATCGGCCTCGTTCCTGTGGATCGTGGCGTCGATCGCCTTCTCCTATTATGTCGCGAATTTCGGCAGCTACAACAAAACCTACGGCTCGCTGGGCGCCGCCGTCGGCTTCATGACCTGGATCTGGATATCCACGATCATCGTGCTGACCGGCGCCGAACTCAACGCGGAACTGGAACAGCGGACACAGAAAGACACCAGCGCTGATTAGAAAGGTGCCGCCCAGCGCTGCAAGAAAAGCCTGCCGGAAGGAAACGCCGTATGCTGTAGGTTGGGCTTCCGCCCAGCATTTCACCCGATCAACGGGCGCTTGCTCTCACCGCCGCAGATATCATTATGTGGGCTCAAGGTTTGTGTTTCGCCAAAACGGGCGTGACAGAAATCCCGAGCTTTCCTATCCCTGCTACGAGAGAAGGGCGGGTTGCGATCGCTGACCCGGATGGGCCGGTCAGGCAAACACAAGTGGCGCGCCCGCAAGGGGCGCGCCGTGAGGAAAGATATTAGACTTAATCAGCTGTTTTTGTGGCTTTGCTGGCCGGCCTTCACATGCTGTTCATGCGTGCCGCCTTGTGTGCCGGTATGCGCACCCGCACGGTCACCAGCCCGGGTCTGCCCGCCCTCATTTTCATGCGATGAAGGCGTGTTCTTGTGGCTTTGCTGGCCCGCTTTCACATGCTGTTCGTGCGAGCCGCCACGGGTTCCGGTTTCTGCCATGATTGATCTCCTTTGTTTCACACTTGTTTGCCGCTTCTCACCGGCGGCGCAAGATCAACACGCGCGGCAAAAGCGGGTTTTACGACGGCACAGTTCACGGTCTGCTGTACGCCCGCATGCAGGGCACGGCGCGGGTACGAAAACCTGGCCGGAAAGCCCTCACAGCCAATGGCCTGAAATCTATGCGGCGCGAAGATGCGTGTCGTCGTCGAGCACGATGTGCCAGCCCATTGCCCGCGCCTGCAGGCAGGCCAGCGCCACCGCCATCGCGCGCGGTGCCTCGCACGCCGCCAGCAGCGCGCTGTCACTGGTCACGCATTGCCGAAGCTCAAGCGGCCATGCCGCGCGAACACCCTCGATCTCCAGGGCCAGGCCGCCATCGGTGCCGCAGATGCGCATCAGCCCGCCGCGCGGCATGGCCGTGGTTGCAGCCAGCAGCAGGCTCAGCGCCAGCCGCCTCACCCGTTCATCGCCCGCTACCAGCCCTTCGGCCGCAACGCGCAGCCGCTCGGCCCCGGGAAAGCCTGGCTGCAAAATGGCAAAGCCCGGCACATGGCCGCCCATGCCCCAGGCCGCCCGCAGCAGCCGCAGCCGGGCCGCAAGCTCCTGCGCCAGCGCCAGCGACAGTTTCAGCGCCTCGGCGTCGCCCTCCTCAGCCGCCAGTTCCAGCGTGCCGGTCAGCGCCCCCAGCGAGCCCGCCAGATCGTGGCAGATCCGCGCGCTCAGCGTGCTGGCCAGCGCGAGCGCATCAAGCCCCGCAAGCGGCGTGCCTTGGGGACGGGCGGACAAAACTGTTAACATGCGACCGACCTTTGTTGCGAACGTGGCGGATTTCGGCGCCACCGGAGACGGACCAACATGACCGAGTTCGAACCCGGCCAAATTGTCATACATCCCGCCCAGCCCGACTGGGGACTGGGCCGCGTGCAAACGGTGGTGGGCAAGACGGTCACGGTCAATTTTGAGAATGTCGGCAAAGTGGTTATCAATACCGGAATCATCCCCCTGGAAATTCAGGCCTAGTGTCCTGCCCCTGAAGTTCGCCGTTCTTCAAGGCGGGCTTCGGGGATAAGCAGGCCACTGACACGAGTGTCCTGCCCCTGAAGTTCGCCGTTCTTCACGGCGGGCTTCGGGGATAAGCAGGCCACTGAAAATAAAGAGCTAGCGTCCCGATTCCGACCGTATTTCAATCCAACGAACTTCGAGATCGGGACACTAGACACGCATTCCGGCCTTGCATCGCCCCTTCACCTTGGCCTCGGCCCCTTGACCTTGGCCCCCAATGCCGCGACGTGCAGCACATGAGCATGTTGATCGACCCGTTCGCCCGCACGATTACCTATCTACGCGTCTCCGTGACCGATCGCTGCGATCTGCGCTGCGTCTATTGCATGGCGGAAGACATGACCTTCCTGCCGCGGCACGAGATTCTCTCGCTCGAGGAACTGGCCCGGCTCTGCGGCGCCTTCATCGAGGCCGGCGTGCGCAAGCTGCGCATCACCGGCGGCGAGCCCCTGGTGCGGCGCAACGTCCTCAGCCTGTTCGAAACGCTCGGCCAGCGCCTCGGCCAGGGGCTCGATGAGCTCACCCTTACCACCAACGGCACCCAGCTCGCCCGCCACGCGGAGGCGCTGGCCCACGCCGGAGTCAGGCGAGTAAATGTCAGCCTGGATACGCTCGATCCCGACCGCTTCGCCCGCCTCACCCGGTGGGGCCGCATCGACCAGGTTTTTGCGGGCATCTTCGCAGCCCGCGACGCGGGGCTCGCGGTCAAGATCAACGCCGTCGCCCTGCGTGATGAGAACGAGCATGAGATCGACGGCCTGGTCGAATGGTGCGGCCGGCACGGCTTCGATCTGTGTCTGATCGAAACTATGCCGATGGGCGAAATCGGCGCGAGCCGTGCCGACCAGTATTTGCCGCTCTCCCTCGTGCGCGCCCGCCTGGCCCGCCGGTGGACGCTGGATGAGTCGAGCTACCGAACCGGCGGCCCTGCCCGCTACGTCACCATCCGCGAAACCGGAAACCGGCTCGGCTTCATCACGCCAATGACCCATAATTTCTGCGAGGATTGCAACCGGGTGCGCCTCACCGTCACAGGCACACTCTATATGTGCTTGGGCCAGGAGGATGCCGCCGACCTGCGCGCGCCCTTGCGCCGCGGCGACGACCTTCAGGCGGCGATCTACGCCGCCATCGCGCGTAAACCGGCCGGCCATGATTTCGTGATCGACCGGAAACGGGCATCTCCATCCGTGCAAAGGCACATGAGCGTCACCGGAGGGTAAAATATGTGGTAGGGTGGGCCTCGGTCGATCGTGCCCCACGATCGACCCACGTAATTCGCCGGACCTGCCGTCTCGTCCAAGGGTTTTCAAAAGGCCGGCGCGTGTCTCCCCTGCAAGCAAGCGCCAATAGAATCTTTTTTCTGGCTGGTTAACCTACGCGGAATAGCGTGCGGCGGATGAACCGGGCACAGCTTTTCGATCGTGGCGTCGCCGAATATCAAAGTGGCGCGCTAGCCGCGGCTGCCGCCACCTTTTCGGAAATCCTCTCCGCCGCGCCGCGGGATGCGGAGGCGCTTAGCAATCTGGCGGCGGTGCTCAATGCGGCGCAATGCCCGGAGGCGGCCGAGGCCGCGTGCCGGGCGGCGCTCTCCGCCGCGCCGGAATACTGGGCCGCCCTCGCCAATCTGGGGGATGCGCTGCACCGCCAAAACCGGCTGGAAGATGCCGTGGCGACCTACCTCGCCGCCGTAAACGCCAATCCCGCCAATGCCGCCGCCTGGACCAATCTCGGCCAGGCGCTGGCCGGCCAGTGGCGCATGGAGGGCGCGCTGATCGCCCACGACGCCGCATTAAGACTGGCGCCGGACGATCCGGAGGTGCGCACGAACCGCGCCATGGCCCTGCTGGCCGCCGGCCGCTACGCCGAAGGTTTCGCCGAATATGAATGGCGGTGGAAGTGCCGCTCCACCCCACATCACGGCATCACAAGCCCGCTCTGGCTTGGCGAAGAGGCGCGGGACAAAACGATCCTGCTGCACGAGGAAGGCGGGTTTGGCGATACGCTGCACTTCGTGCGTTTCGCGCCGCTGGTGAGCCAGCGCGGACGCCAAATCGTTTTGCGCGTGCAAGAACCGCTCCGCCGTCTGGTGCACCGCAGCTTCCCCGAGATCGATGCAGTGATCCCCAATACCGGCGCGCCGCCGGCGCACCACCTGCACTGCCCAATGATGAGCCTGCCCCACGCACTCGGCATGACGATGCGAACCATAGCGGGCAGCGCGCCCTACCTGGCCGCCTGCCCCGATGCCGCGCTGGCCTGGCGCGGCCGGCTCGATGCCATGGCGCCGAACCGGCTGCGAGTCGGTCTCGTCTGGGCAGGGGCGCCAAGGCTGGGCATGGCGCAGGCGCGCGCGATGAATGCCCGCCGCTCCATCCCGCCAACGCTGCTCGCGCCGCTCGCCGCGGTGCCGGGCATTTTGTTCGTCAGCCTGCAGGCAGGCATCGGCGAAACCGCGCCGGCCGCCGGCCTCGATCTGTTCGATCCGATGCCGCAGATGCAGGATTTCGACGATACGGCAGCCCTGGTGGCGGCACTCGATCTGGTGATCTCGGTGGATAGCGCGGTCGCACATCTGGCGGGCGGGCTCGGCCGCCCGGTCTGGCTGCTGTCTCGCCACGATGCTTGCTGGCGCTGGCTCGCCGGACGAACCGACAGCCCGTGGTACCCCACGCTTCGCCTCTACCGCCAGCCGCTTCCGGGGGACTGGGGGTCCGTGATCGCCACCGTCGCCAGCGACCTTGCGGGCTTGACCAAGACATATGAAGGCCAGAGACATTACGAGCGAAAACACCCATCAGCCCGCGCATTTTGGCCAGCCGGCCCAATTAAAATCGAAGGGCAGGCCGGCCAAACTCCGGTGTAAAATTTTCAGCAAAAAAAGAACATCCATTCCGCCGAGTCTGAGGTTAGGGTCGACGCTGCCATCACAGGACCGTGTCCTTTCATGCTTAAGCCCAGCCGAGTTCTGCCGATCATCCTCGCAGCCGTCCCCGCCTATGCCGATCCCGCGCCCCCACTACCCGTTCCCCTGCCGCCGCGCGTCGCCGCGCCGCAAGATCGCCCCTTTCCTGGCACCATCGCGCTCTGCGTCGACGCCACGGATCTTGATCGCCACATCATCCATGTCACTGAAACCATCCCCGTGCCCGCAGGCGAAAACCTCACGCTGCTATTGCCCAAATGGCTGCCCGGCAATCACAGCCCCTCCGGCCCGCTACCAGAACTGGCCGGCCTCACTTTCACCGCAGCGGGGCGCGACCTCACCTGGCAGCGCGACCCTGTCGACATGTTCGCCTTCCATATCGACGTGCCCGCGAACACGCCGGCGATTGAAGCAAGTTTCGATTTCCTCTCACCGATCGACGGCAAGAACGGCCGCGTGGTCATCACGCCGAACATGCTGGACATCCAGTGGCGCCCGGAAATCCTGTTCCCTGCCGGCTATTACCAGCGCGACATAAAGGTGCAGGCCTGCGCCACGCTGCCCGAAACCTGGCAATACGCGACCGCCCTCGAAACCGCCCATGCCTCGCGCGGAAAAATCGAATTCAAGCCGGTGCCGCTTGAAACGCTTCTCGATTCGCCCCTCTACGCCGGCCGCTATGTCAGCCGCATCGATCTAGACCCGATGGGGCCCGCCCCCGTGCGCTTGAATGTGTTTGCGGATAAGCCGGAGGACCTGAAGATCGCGCCGGACGATCTGCAGGCCCATAAGAACCTGGTGCAGCAGGCCTACAGGAATTTCGGCGGGCATCATTACGACCACTACGATTTCCTGTTCTCGCTCAGCGACGAGATGGGCGCCATCGGCCTCGAACACCAGCGTAGCAGCGAAGACGGCGTCGACCAGGTCTATTTCACCGACCCGGAAAAATCGGCGATCATCCGGCATTTGCTGCCCCACGAATACACCCATTCCTGGAACGGCAAATTCCGCCGACCAGCCGATCTTTGGTCACCGGATGAGGTGACGAGCCCCGAGCGGGACAGCCTGCTCTGGGTTTATGAAGGCCAGACCGAATACTGGGGTCAGGTGCTCGCCGCCCGCGCCGGCATCCTCAAACCCGCGCAGATTCGCGACATCTGGGCGCTCGAAGCAGCCTTGCTGGATGCCGGTACACCAGGCCGCACATGGCGCAACCTGGCCGACACCACGAACGATCCCATCATCTCCTGGCATCGGCCCTCCGAATGGCGAAGCTGGTCCCGCTTCGGTGATTATTACGATGAAGGGTTGCTGATCTGGCTCGATGCCGACACGCTCATCCGCGAAAAAACCAACGGTGCGCGATCGCTTTCCGATTTCGCGAAACTCTTCTTCGGCATCGACAACGGGAGCTGGGTCACTCAAACCTACAGTCTCGAAGATATCGTGCACGCGCTCGACACCATCTACCCTTATGACTGGGCCGGCTTCCTGCACGCACGCCTCGATGGCAAAGGTCCGCACGCACCGCTGGATGGTTTGGCCCGCGGCGGCTGGAAACTCGTCTATACCGCCGAAAAATCCGCGATGCAGAAAAGCGTCGAAAGCCGCCGACATGGCGGCAGCTTCACCTATTCGTTGGGCCTGTCGATCGGGCCGGATAATGCGGTAACCGACGTGCTGTGGGGCAGCCCCGCCTTCGCCGCCGGCATTGCCCCAGGCGCGAAACTTCTAGCCGTGAACGGCCTCGCCATCGAGCAACCCTCAACGCTGGCCGACGCCATCACCGCCGCCGCCACCGGCAAGGCGCCGATCACCCTGCTTCTGCGCACCGGCAACCAGTATCGCGACGTAGAAATCGATTACCACGGCGGCTTGCGCTATCCCCACCTGGAACGCATTGCCGGCACGCCAGATCGGCTTGATCAAATCCTCGCGCCAATCAAATAAGGAAGAAGGATGTTTTGCGAAAAAAGGAATGTCTTAACTTGGCGCCCACCCCTCGGGCGCCATCTCGAACCCAGCGAATTCGAACGCCGGCGCCACCACGCAACTCACCAAACTCCAGGCCCCAAGGCTGCGCGCCGCCTGCCAATAGCCGATTGGGACAACGCACTGCAGCACCTTGCCCGCCCCAATATCCGGTCCCAGCCGCACGTCCTGCACCAAGCCACTGCCGCCATTGATCTCCAAACACAATGGCGCCCCCGCCTGCCAAAGCCAGATCTCCGCCGCATCCACCCGATGCCAATGCGACCGCTCCTCCGCCGCAAGCAGGAACAAGATGCTTGTGGCCGCCCCGCGCCCGCCCCCCGCCGGCCGGTCGCGCCATAGTTCGCGATAATGCCCGCCTTCGGGATGCGGCAGCAGGCCTAGCGCCGCCCGCACCGCATCCGCCCCGAGCGATCCATCGCGCAAATCACATGGCGTCACGCCGAGCGGTCCAGCCGCAGCGTCATGCAATAGGCCCCGCCACCCGAGAGGATGAACGGCTCCAGCCCCACCCCGGTCACGCGGTAGCCCCGTCCCTCCAGCATCGCCCGCAGCGGTGCGGGCGGCTGGGCCATGACGATGTCCCGGCCTATATTGACCGCCTTGACGCAGAATGCCGCCGCATCCGCGGCACTCGCCTCAAGCCGCAGCTCCGGCGCCACATGCGCCTGGATGCACGCCAATGACGCCGCGGTGAATGCCGGCGGATAGAACAGCACCTCTCCACCCGAGAGCGGACAAAAACACGTATCCAGGTGATAAAACCGGTCCGTCGCCAGCTTCAACGCAACCACGTCCCTGGCAAAAAACGCACCGACTTCGCCAGCGCCCCGCAGAGTCGAGCGCTGCCCAAAGCCGGTCCAAAAAAACCCGCGCCGGCCATCCCAGATCGCGTCGCCCGCCCCCTCCTGGAAACATCCTTCGGGCAGCATCACCGCCTCATCGAGCACGCCGCGCTGCACCAGTTCCCTAAAAATGGCCAGGTTGTGCGCCTCCTCGCCCTGCCGCTCAGCCTTTGCAAACCGCGCGACCACCGCCCGCCGGTTCAGCACCACTGCCGCATTGGCCGGGAACACCATGTCCGGCAGGCCGGGCACGCCAGGAAAAATTTCCAGCCCCGCACCCGCGCCCCGCAACGCCGCGCACAGCGCCGAGAAGGCGTGGCGCGCCTCCCCCGCATGCCGCGCAGGATCATCCGCCCAGGCCGCCGGATCCATCCAGGGATTGATCACATAACTCACGTTGAAGTGGGCTGGATCGACTAGCATGAATTGGGGCGCAGCGCTCATGCCGCGCGCATACAGCAACGACCGCCCGGCGCAAAGAAATGCCGGTGCCGCAGGCGCCATACGTCCTTCGCCCGTCTTTCCTTGGGTGAAACTCCCCTGCTAGCACTATCCACAACAAAACTTTTGGAGACGCCCCGAGTGACAACCGACCTGCTGATCGCCCGTGCTGCCAAGCTGCGCCCCATCGCCGAGATCGCCGCCGCCGCGGGCATCGCCGACACCCATCTCGACTTCTATGGCCGCTACAAGGCCAAGCTCGCCGACACGATCGATGCCACCTTGCCCGACCGCACAGGGGCCCTCGTGCTCGTATGCGGCATCAGCCCCACCCCCGCCGGCGAGGGAAAAACGACCACGACGATCGGCCTCACCGACGCATTACGCGCCGCTGGCGCCCGCGCGCTGTGTTGCCTGCGCGAGCCCTCGCTCGGCCCCTGCTTCGGGGTAAAGGGCGGCGCCACCGGTGGCGGCCGCGCCCAGGTCGCCCCCATGGAGGACATAAATCTCCACTTCACCGGCGACTTCCACGCCATCACCGCCGCCAATAACCTGCTGTCGGCAATGATCGACAACCATATCTTTTGGGGGAATGCGCTCGGCTTCGACACCCGCCGCATCTCCTGGCGCCGCTGCCTGGATGTGAACGATCGCGCGCTGCGCCACGTCGTCGAAGGCGTGGGCGCCGGCGCCAACGGCACCGCCCGCGAGGACGGGTTCGACATCACCGTCGCCAGCGAAGTGATGGCCATCTTCTGTCTGGCGAAAGACCTCGCCGATCTCGAAGCCCGGCTCGCCCGCATCATCGTGGCGACGCGGCGTGACGGCAGCGCGATCACCGCCGCCGATCTGAAGGCGCAAGGGGCGATGGCCGTGCTTCTGAAGGATGCGTTCCGGCCGAACCTGGTGCAGACGCTGGAGGGCACGCCGGCCCTCATCCACGGGGGCCCGTTCGCCAACATCGCGCATGGCTGCAACAGCGTGATGGCCACGTCCCTCGGCCTGCGCCTCGCCGACGTGGTAGTCACCGAGGCCGGCTTCGGCGCGGATCTGGGCGGCGAGAAATTTCTGGACATCAAGTGCCCCAGCGCCGGCCTCAAACCGAGCGTCGCGGTGATCGTCGCCACCGTCCGTGCGCTCAAGATGCATGGTGGCATCGCCAAGGCGGCACTCGGGAAGCCTAACCCGGAAGCGGTGCGCAAGGGCGCGCCGAACCTGCTGCGCCATGTGGAAAACATGCAGGGTTTTGGCCTGCCCGTAATCGTCGCCCTTAACCATTTTTCTGGCGATACGGATGAGGAGATCGCGGCCGTGCGGGAGGCGCTTGCACCGCTCAGCGTCGAACTCATTCTCTGCCGCCATTGGGCGGACGGCGCTGCCGGCGCCGCGGGCCTCGCGCAATCCGTGCTCGCCCTGCTGAAAACCGAGTCCGCCTACCAGCCGCTCTACCCGCCCGATCTTCCGCTCGCGGAAAAAATCCGCCGCGTCGCGCAAAAAATCTACCGCGCCGACGATGTCGCGATCGACCCAGCCGCTGCAAAGAAACTCGCGACCTGGCAGCAGGGCGGGTTTGGCCACCTGC
>Ga0116226_10004426_pt1 | contig 12457 bp, 10 predicted proteins | sample S1TSphfallax_FD_89692 | JGI IMG/M metagenome (GOLD analysis project Ga0116226, IMG submission 89692) | Host-associated microbial communities from peat moss isolated from Minnesota, USA - S1T2_Fa - Sphagnum fallax MG | ecosystem: Host-associated > Plants > Peat moss > Unclassified | place: USA... | reverse complement strand
TTGGAAAAAAATACCAAATGCTCTTCTTGAGAGCTATTTGGTATGGAGACAATGTGGAGTTGTCCCGTAGTACCTTCTTCTCTGTGGTCATGACCCCATCTGATATCTCCACTTTTTTCTTCTTTCTTGGCCTCAATTACAACCCTTGACCTACACACACAATTGTGCAGAATACATAACCCATTCACTGGTTGCAGCTCATAGTTCCACAGTAAGTACTGAGCTACAATATATGATGAGGGGCATCAGCCTCAAGAGCCTGGTGAGCTTATGAGGACATGGTAATAAAATTCTCAAGACCGTTTGTGAAGAATGTGCTTCCCTGTAATATGCTCTGGTCAAAAAACATGAGGATCTAGAGAGTGGAATTTCACATGCTTTCCTGAAGAACTAAACAAGTTTCACATGGTCTCAAGAAACTGGATTCCCTCTGCAATGGAGACAGATTTCTCGCTTGTCAAGTGTTTTGAGTGAATATAAGCTCAGTCATGTACTGTCTTTCCTTGTTGAGGAGATGGATTCTTGCTTAGGAAAGACCATTCTTGCTCACCTCGAGCACAATCTCTTTCCACATGAAACAAATCTTTCCCAATGACCTCTTGGCTAATGATACTTGTAATGGCCTTGAAATGGAAGTCACATACCTCCTCATGTGAAACAAAGGCCAAGTGCCAGGACTAAGACAATCTCAAACGATATCTCACTGCTTCAGGAGCATCTGGAGCTCAGAGATAGAGACAAAAACGAGGAAAGCAGCATGTGCTTCTTAGAACTGTAGAATTGGTTCGTGAGTCTTGATTTAATTACTTTTTTGAACTCTGAACTGAACTCAATTGTTGGGTTCTCACAGCTCAGGGTTGCTTTATGCAGTATTCCATACAACCATGCCACCCTCAACAGTGTACAAATCTGAATACAGACAGCCAAGAAGCTTATCAACTCATCAAAATAAACCAATATGCAACAAGGGCACAGACTTGATGGCAATCTGCTTGCACTTCTTCTCGGTGAGAACATCCAAAACTTCTTGAGAACCACTGAGAGAAGCTGATGGTCTAAATTTCAGAAGTAGATCCAGAAAAACCAGATTACAGCTCCTGCAGAGCTTTCAAGCTGTGAGTAACTTTACAACATCAACTTCCTACAATTTTAAAGTGAGGGTTAAAGTGGTGATTATTTTAAGGTTAGGGTTAAGGTGACGACAATTTTAAAGTGAGGGTTAAAGTGGTGATTACTTTAAGGTTAGGGTTAAGGTGACGACCATTTTAAAGTTAGGGTTAAGGTGGCGATTAGTTTAATGTTAGGGTTAAGGTGGCGGCTACTTTAGGGTTAGGGTTAAGGTGGCGGTTACTTTAGGGTTAGGGTTAAGGTGGCGGCTACTTTAGGGTTAGTACCGACGAAGGTTTGAAGATGAAGACTATTTTAGGGTTAGGGAGTAATATATATAGAGGTGTTTGTAGATTATTTATTTTATCTGTTTCTTTACGATTTCCCGGGCACGAAGGACTTTCAAATTTTGTTACAAGACATTGTTTTGTGATTGTAACATTTCAAGCATTAATTTTTTGTGATTTAATTCTGTTTGTTTGTAGAGTTGTTCCATTTCATGAACTTTAAGTGTTTCTCTTCTTACTTGTTTTCAATTTGTTTCCAATGTTTGTGCAAGTTTGTGTTGTATTGATAGGTAATCTGTGCTTGCTACCTGGCGTTGATTTTGTCTTGTTCATTCTCACTTGTTTTGGATCGTTATAGCCTTTATTTTTCTATATTTTCTTGCTTATGGTTCCATCTAAAATTCTTCTTGCAGTTGGCAGATCTTTGTTTCGTGCTCTCTTACTTATGATGTGTTCCAGTCATCGAGTCTAGGGTAAAGTGCATAGGTTTCGGTTCGTCCACTATTCAAGGGTTATACCGGTGTTGGTCAGTATAATCGAAAGTGTAGACAGTTTTTCTCCCTCGCAACTCCATAGTTCTGCATTCGTACACTTGGGTGGCGTAAGTCGGCCAAAATCAAAAGGTGATGGCAGACTCTCATGACTGCAGCAGCTCGGGGCTCGGAAAGGGACCGAATGGTGTAGGGCAAGGTACACACTGCCTATCAGCAACTCGGTCGTTGGTGATAGGAAGTTCCCGAAATCAGAATCGAGAGTTGCTGAATGATGCAACCACTAGTAGTAAAGCTGAACACACTTATTACTCAACAGCACTGCAGGAGCTCTGGACTGAGCATTTGTCGAAGAATCTCCGAGATGCAACTACTAGTACTACAGGTGCACACATATTATTCAACAGCGCCGCAGGAGCTCTGGACTGAGGTTTTGTCGGAGGATCTCCAAGATCTAAATTTTGTGTCGGAGACCCAGATTAATGCGGGCCAGAGTAGCTTCGAGGAGGTGCGTGAGTTGGGACAATCTGATCTTCTTTTACTACAGTTGCTGGCAGAAGGTGGCCAGGCGCATGTTTACTTTGCTGAATGCAGAAAGTTTTCTACGCCTGTGGTCGTCAAAAGATTAAGAGCTCGCGACGTTGATTTGCATGAGTTGCTATGCCGAATGGAGGTTCTTATGAAAACTAGGAGTAAAAACAATTCGGCAATTTGTAGAGTTTTTGGCGCAGGAAGAGATTTTGTTGGGAATGTGTGGGTAGTTATGGAACGGATGGCCGGTGACTTGCGAACCCTAATTAACGGTCGTTTAAGTTATCTGGAGGATGGTCAAATGCCTTTTGACTACAACAACACCATTACGATGATGTTGGACATTGCACAAGGGATGGAAGACTTCCATCGATGCGGTTTGATACACGCAGATTTAAAGGCTTCGAACATCCTTGTTACACCTGTAATTATCTCTCCTAGTGAAGAAGAATTTGATGGATCGCAGCAAGCTTCGGAGTTGATGGATTTTTACGTGAAGATTGGAGACTTCGAAACGTCGAATCTCGTATGGGGTACAGCTTTTTGGCGGGCGCCTGAAGTGCTGCAAGCGTTGAAAGATAATCCTAGAGCCAAGCCAAGCCAAGCCATACCCTCACCTGAGTCAGATGTTTATAGTTATGGAATGTTATGTTATGAGCTACTAACTGGTCTCATACCGTTTGGAGAGTATGCGAGGGGAGACTTTGATAAGGTTCTTTCAGGGCAAAGGCCGGAGCTTACTGCGCACGTGAATCCCACAATGAAAAAATTGTTGCAGGCTTGCTGGCACGCGGAGCTACGGGAAAGACCGGGATGGGCATCTATCATAGAAACCTTGAAGGAGGAACTAAAATTACACCCACCGGGTTTTCAGGAACTGTTTCAGGACCGGAAAAGCGGCGCCCAGCCTCGGATCGAAGTGGTGGAGGAGACTATCGAAGCTGCGGCCGCGACCTCGGAAATTTCGAATGTGGCTGTAACCTCTTGGGAGGAGATTAATGCTGTAACCTCTTGGGAGGAGGTTAATGCTGTAACCTCTTGGGAGGAGGTTGTTGCCCAGGGACTTGGCACGGAGGCATTTGCGACTTGGAAGGAGAAGATGGTCCCAGAGATTTTGCCAATTGTGAATGTGATTGTGGAATGGCGGAAAGCTTTAAACGAGGAGAGAATGATGTGGAAAGCTTTAAACGAGGAGAGAATGATGTGGTCTGCAAACGGGTTGAAAATGATGTGGACAAAGGGCGATAATGCGATAATGTGCCACAGAGTTTTGAGTGCCTTCGACAAAGCTTGGGGTCTGGTGGAAGAAACTTGGACCAATCTTGTGGGGAAAAGCTGCCGCCCCGGGGAGTTGTTGAAAGACCTAGTACGTCAATCAAAGATGGAGAAGGGAGAGGGAGGTCAGGTAGTTGTACAGAAAGATTTTAAGCCGCCGAGCAGCGTGCGGGACAATGAGGCCTGGGAATGCTACAATCTTTTAGGACAAACAGCAAAATGTTGGCTAAAGGAAATCTTGTCAACCTCAACAGAATGGGAGTTATTCCAGAGCGTTGCAAAGACTTGGCATTGTAAAAACGAAGTTAGTTTCCGAAAGTGGAAAGATGACGTGGAGCGAGCCTCGGTCACTTGGGAAAAAGTCTGTGTTGCCTTTCATGCGTGGCAAGTGAAAAGTTCGAAAGCTTTCACAGCTTGGCAAACTATCAAGGATACCGAGCTCAGTTCGACAGCTTTCATAGCTTGGCAAACTATCAAGGATATTTCGCTCAGAGAGGATGTACACTTTAAGGTATGTTGAGAATGGAAATTTATGTACCACATTTGCCTTTTCCTGGTCATTCTTCTAATAGAAAATTGAAAGCGAGGTTGCAACTAATAAAATTGTATGTTTTTTTGCAGTTTTTAGATATTGTGGTTGCAAAAATTTATCTGGAAGAGCAGAGTGAATGTACTCTTCAAGCTGCTATGGGATCCATGAAAATTGGGAGGACGTTAGAACAGGAGATAGTGACCACAAATGCTTGGAAAATGTATGAACTTGAGATAGTGAACATTAGAAAACTATTTCTGGTAAATGTCATAACTGCAATTTAGGCTTTAGGGTTCAGCTGGCTGTTCTTTTAAAAGGCTGAGCTGCTGTTGGAAGTATGTTCATAATGTTGATAAGCAAAGCCACAGAGCTAGTATTTGTTCTGTTGCATAAATTATACCGAAATTGTCAGTGTTTACTCTAGTGCATCAAGTCTACCATTCTAAGAAGAAATCTGAGTTTGAATAGTAAAATAGGCTAGAGACAAAAGGTTTGCAAGTTCTTGTACGTGTAACATCCCATTGTACATAGACATCCTACTCCATGTACATATTATTTGTTATCAAATTGACTGGCAATTATGCCTTGCACAATATTAAATTTTTTCTCAAGCCATATTCATGAATAGTGAAAAAAACTTGCACATAGATTCATTAGGTATACACAGGGAAAGAAAAAATTTAAAAATCATATCCTCCCACACTTAAGAAATTATGTGTACAGAAAAATTCTTGAACAGCCATTCAGTAACTTAGTTGCAGAGAAATTTTCTCCAGTTTATATGAAATAGGCCAGTTTGACAGTGAAAATTAAATTGAAGTGCAGAACTGAATATAGCTTTGACTTTTGACGTTTCCAACTGCCATGAGCAAACTCTTAAACAATTCGAAGATGAGCTACAAAGGCGTATGCAAAAGGTAGACAGATTGATTAACCAGAGATTATCTGCAAAAGGTAGACAGATTGATTAACCAGAGATTATCTGCCAGCCAAGGGTCGAAGGATTATAAGATGACAAAGTCCTATGTGGGTATAGCTGATTATTGGCTTTGAATATATTTTAGTCTGTTAATCAATATGTTCAAGTCTTTGGCAATCTTAGCTTGTATATCTGGCACGGAGAGAGGCCCAACTACACTGTAGAAAGATAGTGCCTCCTACTCTTCTGTCGCCCCAGGGTGTTGAGTGTAAAATTCCAACCCAATCTCTTTACAGTTACCATCCTTTCTATCTCAGTTCTGTCTTACCAGTTTGTGGGTGCGCTTCTGTGTGATGGCAGTCCTTCCAGTTTATTTCCTCGATAGAGGTTCTTTCCTCCATTGGTTGTTGGTGGTCTTATGTATTCAGTGTACTCTATAACAATGTTCTGAGGTCTCTCCTTAGCTTAGAAAGGTTATTGGTACTAAGGTTTGTAAAATTGCACTACTAAAATCTTACCTTGCTAGAAGACTTTGCAAATCCTACTCTCCTAAAGGTCTTCAGGTGCACTCCAGCGAGTTTGTTGCTTAAAACCTTGACACATGGGCTGTAATCTATTACTGGATGTGGTTGTTTAACCTTGGACAATCATAAACTAATATTATTTAATTGTGAAAATTTCATATCACGTGCACCTATAAGAATTGGAACAGACTACTTACCAAATCCACCCATCATCGTAGGCATAACCATAAAAAAGATCATTAAAGAAAAGTGAGCTGTTATTAACACATTATAAAGTTGATGATTTCAATAAAATTTTGATTACCAGGTTGTGCTAATTTCATGCGAATTAATATTGAAAAGCGTGTACCCAATATTCCAACAATGGCATTAAAATTATAATATAAAGTGCTTATATTTTTGTGGTTTCTAGAAAACAACCATCTTTGTGCAAAATTGTTCATTTTATAACCTCAACTTTCAATAATATCTTGCTTTGTTGAACTAATTTTCATTGATGTTCTTGTAATTTGGAAAAGGCAAAATTTGTCACAAACTGTTTCACAAAAACAAATTATTATCTTTTCGTGTAGACTTATGCGAAAATGTTCCTAAATAGCTAAAAAATCTTTTAAACTTTTGCTCTATTTGTTGGCGCAACATAGCTTGCATTATCTATTTGCACTTACGTGCACAACATGTAATTATATCATTTATACATGATTCTCCAATTATTTGCATATTTGAATGCAAACTTGAACTACGTAATTTGTGTTATTTTTTTAACTCGCATAATAAAGCTTCTCCAGAAGTCATCCATTTTTGTAACTCTAAAAGAAGAGCTTCGCTTCGTGTATGAAAAGTAGTTTTTAAAGTTTCACTAAAAGTTTTTTGAATAAACCTACAAAACTTAAAACTACAATAATTTTTTTATTATAAATTAATATTTTTTTTGAACTCAAAACACTAAAAATTAAAATAACAAATATGAACAATTCACGCATTCCTATTCATCTTCTTTCTTGGTCCATTTTGGATATTTACTAGAATGTTCTTGTATCTACGTAAAACATATATTTTGTTGAGAGCGGTGCTTTAACAAAGTTAGAAAAGTGTGATGATAAGTAGGGATTCATGGTTGAGAGTGCGTTTTTTATTATTTTTGGTGAAATACTAATTTCTCCCAAAAAACATACATCAGATTTATTCATTTTTTTTCCATTGATTAACATTTAAGCTTTTTACCATTTCATTACACCACTTAGATGCTCCAAATACATTTGAATACAAATAGGATATATTGGTGTTGAAATATTCTTGAAAAAAACATCATGTTCAACATTGTAATTGTTCAACTCTAGGCCTATATTTTGATGTGAAATTAGTTGTTTTCGTAGTTTGAAAATGTGACTTATTTTGGGTAATCCGTCATTATATAATAATATATAAAGAGTCATATAAAACACACATAACCAAACAAATTGCGTCAAATACGAAAATTGATATAGTTGAGGGATTTTCTTTTTATTTATTTATTGTTGGTTTAAATATTAATTAAATTACAAGAAAAGAAAACAAGTTTTCTTCTTTGAGTCATTAATGCTAAAACTTTTTAAGCAAAACCTACCACCAAATAGGCCGGAGTTGCACAAAGTTGGAAACGAAAAAATTTGTAAAAAAATTAGATTCATGACGAAAAAATATACATATATTTTTATTAACATTTTACATAATGCAAAGTGAACACCATGACTTTTTTGGAGTCTAGACGAAGGAGAGATATTTTTTAAGCTTATAAATAGGTCAACTAGAATCTATTCATACTTCCACTCTTCCCTATTTTATTATTGAGGTTTTGAGTCTAGGCATATCCTTGTGCATTATTGGAGGTGTAGGGCGATGATAAATTTTTTGTGGTCACATTAATTGGTCATTTCCATAACATTAACTCTTCAAACCTAGTTTTGAGTTGCTTTGCATTGACGCACTAACAAAAATGAATTTATTGCCCAACCTTGGTCTTTGAATTTAAATATGTTGTTTGTGGTGTATTTTTTTGGTATTTTCACACGTTTTTTTCAATGTAAGCTTGAGGCTTGGGGCGCAAGCGTTTCAAACTTTGTTTGGTTTTTGGGGTTGTGGAAACCATGGGAAGAGAGTTGAAATTTTGATTTTTAATTTTTTTTTCATACTTATAAAAAAATGTGTTTTTTTTTTGTGTTTCGCAAGTGTTTCAGCTTTACGTTTAAATGTTTTATTTTTTTCCGATGTGCTTTTGCCAGTGAAAAAAAATCTATTTTGCTCTCATCAATATCTTTTACCATGATATTGTCAATTTTTGGGTTCATATTCAAAATGGAAACAAATTTTCAATTGACTGTGTAAGACTTTTCTATTTCGACGAAGACCTTTTGGAAGGAAAGCTATATGATTTGCAATTGCTATGGCATAACCTCCTTTGACCAAATTATGGTCACTTTGCCAAATTTTGGTTAGTTCAGTCCAAATTAGTTTACTTTTACATTTCCTCCATAACGATTTTTGCAAAAACATCTTTAATTCACTAAACACTTCCACATCTTCAATTCCCAAAATAAACCTCGCTTGCTTGGTGATTGGCACTCTATTTAACTCATGTTGGAAACAAATTATTAGAATTTTCAGTCTTGTATCCACCAATAACATGTTTTGTTGTAATTTTTTTATCGAACATTGTATAACACTTCCATGTAATGGATTCAAACTAAAATTATGTTAGGGAAATAATTGAGTAAAATTCATTTTGCTTTTGTATTTTTTCTTAATACTTATTTTATTTTAATTTTTTTATAGAGGTTTTAAAACCACATTATGCCCTCATAATAAATTTTGTAGGAAATACAATTGCATAATAATTACTAGAGAATAAAGTGACACTGAGGCTGGCTGCAAAAAAAAATAGGGGCTTTGCCCTTTGCCTTGCCTTGATGGGCAACAAATCACATCCTCTCGTAAAATCGTATAACCGTACATGATAATTTTGCAGTCTGCTCAAAGTTATGAAAAAAAAAGGTTTAGATTTGTTTTTGTTAATATCATCAATTCCCTGTTACCAATTGGCCCATCTTGCCGATAAAATGTCTGGTGCCGTTGCTATGTAAATAAACACGTGACTATTTATTGGTTAGGCTTGAAGGGTTGTGAAACCTATGGCCTTTCATTTCATTTTTAATTCTTTGCACCAAAAATTTAAAAAATGACTAAGTAACATAAAAATAGTGTATTAGATTGCAAATTGTAGAAGGATGATTCAAATGCAAGCAATTATGAAACCCAAGTACGTTTTATTTGCTACAAAGGACTTAAAGTTCCCAATTCTAACACCTAACTAGATGACACCATTCTTATCAAGCATAGGACAACATGTGACGTACCGATTTATCCTGCTAAGGAGACCCTCAACAAACAACAAACAGGGTTCTTTTGCTATACCTTCGTTACGTGAGCTAGGCGCACATGCATGTAAAAATTTCACTAGTTACGTGAGCTAGTGCGCAAATGTGTGGGGATTTCATTAGTTAGGCAGATAACCTAATAGCAAAAGAACTACATTCCATTCTTAACAACAAGAGGAGCAACCTTGACCATGTAAACCGTAATCTCTACAGGCTTCTACTTGAGGAAGACCTAATTAAGTTGCCATACAAAGGTCTCAAGTCCATCCCAGAGCAAAACACACCTTTGACAAATATTAGACAACATAAAAAAAACATGAATACAGGAATCCTGAACTTTGCTCAAAACAATTCCAATTTTAATCAGGTAGGAGGTGCTTCATACTTAAAAAGCTGCTAACCCCCCCCCTTTGCATAAGGTGGCCTTCCTCAGAGAAAAAATTGTTCAAGAAGCAATTAGGATAATACTAGAGGTTATTTACTAACCGATCTTCCTCAGCACTGTACATACATATTGTTCAACAGCACTGCAGGAGCTCTGGACTGAGCCTTTTGTCTAAGGATCTCCAAGATCTAAATTTTGTGTCAAAGACTCAGAATAATGCGGGCCAGAGTAGTTTCGTGGAGGTGCATGAGTTGGGACAATCTGATCTTCTTTTACTACAGTTGCTTGCGGAAGGTGGCCAGGCACATGTTTACTTTGCTGTGTGTGAAAAGTTATCTACGCCTGTGGTCGTCAAAAGATTAAGATACGGCAACTTTGATTTGTATGAGTTGCTATGCCGAGTGGAGAAGCTGATGAAGATTAGAAAAGAAAAAAAATCGGCAATTTGTAGAGTGTTTGGCGCAGGAGAAGATTTCGTCGGAAATGTTTGGGTAGTTATGGAACGGACGGCTGGTGACTTGCGAACCCTCATTAACCGTCGTGTGCCATTTGACTACACCAACATGCCATTTGACTACATCAACATAATCACGATCATGGAAGACTTACACCGATGTGGTTTGATACACGCAGATTTAAAGGCTTCGAACATCCTTGTGACACCTGTAATTATGGATTGTAGAGAAGAAGAGGTTGATGGATGGCAGGAAACTTCGGAGTCGCTGTATTTTTACGTGAAGATTGGGGACTTTGAGAGTACGAATGGTGTAGCCGGTACGTACACTCTTTTGGAGGGCGCCTGAAGTGTTGCGAGCGCTGAGAAATGATGTCAAGCCCATACTCTCACCCGCGGCAGATGTGTATAGTTATGGAATGGTATGTTATGAGCTACTAACTGGACGCATTCCGTTTGGAGAATGTGCGAAGTCAAACTATGATGTGGTTCTTTCAGGGCAAAGACCAGAGCTTACTGCTCACGTGAATCTGAATACGAAAAAATTGTTACATGGTTGTTGGCACACTGAGCCACGGAAACGACCTGCATGGACATCGATCATAGAAACCTTAAAGGAGGAACTTATACTACACGCAGCGGGATCGCAGCAACCCAAGAAGCGCGCCCAACCTCGGATCAAAATGGAGCGGGAGGAGATGGAAGCTGCGGGCACGACTTCGGAAATTTCGAATTTGGTTGTAACCTCCTGGGAGGGGGGGGGTTGCACAAGGAAAAAAATTTCCCCACCGCACGGAGAAATTTGCCGATAAAGAAGAAGAATGTTCCAGAGATACTGCCAATCGTGAAAGTGATCTTGAAACTGCGGAAAGCTTTAACGCAGGATACTTATGATATTAAGACGGTGGAGGGCGATGGTACTATATCCAGGGGAAATTACCTTCCCCAAAGTCTTGAGTGCCTTCGACGACTCTTGGTATCTGGTGCAAGAGACTTGGATTAATCACGTGGGGAGGGGGGCAGGGAAATATCAGCCAAAGACGGTTAGGAAAATATGCGCCAAATATGCGCCAATGAGAATGGTCAGGGAGATATGCACCAATAAGGTTCTGAAACCTTGCAATCTTTTAGGCCCAACAGCAAGATATTGGCTAAAAAAAATCTTGGCAACCTCAGAAGAATGGCAGGCATTCCTGACAACTTTACATACTTGGCATAGTCAAAATGAAGCTACTTTCCAAAGGTGGAAAGATGAGCTGCAGCGAGCCTCATCTGCTTGGGAGGAGGTTTATGTTCCCTTTCATGCGTGGCATGTGAGAAGTGCAATAGCCTTCACAGCTTTGGAAGCTGTGGAGAAGAAGATGGACAGTGCGTGCAGGGAGGAAATGAAATCTGAGGTACGTTGAAAATGTGATCTTGACTACTACAATTAACTTGTCCTGATCTTTCTTCCAATAGTTAATTGTAAGTTTGGTTGCAACTAATAAAATTCTATATATTTTTTGCAGTACTTTCTAGATATTATGGTTGCTAAAATTTATGTGGAAGGGAACGACGGACTCGAACTTAAAAATGCCATAAAATCGATAGAAGCATGGAAGGCGTTTGAACTCGAGCTAGTGACCATTAGAAGGCTGTTTCTGGAGAATGTAATTCACATTGCCACTCAGGTACCTGTAAAGGCTTGTGTGCCCTTTAACTGTGGCCAATTTCTCATTGGTATGGTAGATATGATGCTCTACCAACACTCATCTTACTGACTATATTGTTCTGCTAGTTAATGTCATAGGCATCCTTGCAACCACAGTACATCCTTTTAAAAGAAAAGCTGTCCCCACCTGCAGCTAGTGTGATATGAAGAAGGTTCCCTAGTGCATGTTACACCCACCCCATGTACATACAATTTGTTGGTGTTTTGATTGGCAATTATCTCTTGCACAATATAGAATAAAATTCAGAGATAAACAAAATACTAACTTGTTTCTTAATGTATGTGGTGACATGCAATACTTGAATGGTGAAAATGATTTGACTGTTGTACACAGACACATTAGGTAGACACATGAAGGGAAGGAATTAAAATTTTTGGCCTCTCCCACATTGCACTACTCAGAAGTTGTTTACATGCACAGATGTGCACACAGACATACAGAGGAACTTTCTCCAGTTATGCAATGGTCCAGTTTGACAATGTCAATTAGGTTTAAGTTCAAAATTCATCACAGAATCTAGTATTGACATTTCCAACTGCCATACTCTGAGTTTTTAACAATTTGGAGACAATCACAAGTGGCACAAAGGTGTATGTAAGACCAAGACAGATTAGCAATAACGAATCATCTGCCAGCCAAGCGTTCAAGGAGCATACCAGAACAATGCTCTGTGTGGGTTTGGCTGATGGTTGCCTTTGAATGTAATCTTGTCTGTGCTCAATGCTTGCTTCCATGAGAAGTGCTGAGAATATAATTGGGTTTAATTTGCTACCCGAGCTATGATTAAAGAACAGAAAGCCATCTGACATGATAAAGTTGCAGCAGAG